>Ga0307375_10000153_pt1 | contig 93511 bp, 69 predicted proteins | sample TR1MG_FD_202531 | JGI IMG/M metagenome (GOLD analysis project Ga0307375, IMG submission 202531) | Soil microbial communities from Risofladan, Vaasa, Finland - TR-1 | ecosystem: Environmental > Terrestrial > Soil > Coastal area > Acid sulfate soil | place: Finland: Risofladan, Vaasa | collected... | reverse complement strand
ATGTTATATTCACCTGACCCGCTTTGTAATAATTATAGGCTGCTATTATGCCTATTGGCGGAAGCATTACTGCAAGACTTGTTCCCTGAGCCATCTGCTGATTGAAGCCAAGAAAAAACACAAGAGCAGGAATCATAATAATCGCACCACCGATACCCAGCATTCCAGCAAAAGCTCCGGTGACTATTCCAATTCCTATGAGGATCAATAACAATGAAGTAGACATTTTCATATAGTGTTAGTTAATATAAGTATCAGCAAATTTAGAAATAATATGAGACAATCAGCAAGAGGGAAGGGGAGAAGAAGTGAGTGGAAGATTGTATGACTTTGAATAAAATACAATTAAATATACCTTTGCAGAGTTTATAAATTATGAAGAAAAAAATATTCTATTTTTTATCGGGGATACTAATAATCATTCTGACCCTGACTATTTTAGTTTACAGACTTATATTTGGTATCTCTGTAATTCCAGACGATGGCGGAACTACTTTATACATACCTTCCGGATCAACCTATAGCCAGATATTGGATACTATACAATCAGATCTGAAAATAAAAAAGCCGGAATTGCTTGACTGGCTTGCAAAAAAGAAAAAATATCCTTTAAGCATCCAACCGGGGAAATATATTATCAAAGAATCAATTTCAATAAATGAACTTGTTAATATTCTCCGCTCAGGCAGGCAGTCGCCTGTGAAGGTAACATTCAATAATATGAGGACGCTGAATCAAATTGCCAGGAAATTCAGCCGACAACTGGAGGTTGATTCTGTACAGATAATGGATTTCCTTGCCGATGAATCGAACTATGCAACTGATGGTTTTAAGAAAGAAAACATTATTTCGGTATTTATTCCTGATACTTATGAATTCTACTGGAATACTGATGCTAAAGGTGTCTACCAGCGAATGCTTAAAGAGTATAAACGTTTCTGGAATGTAGAGCGTGAAACCAAAGCAAAAGAGAAAGGACTTTCAAAAACAGAGGTTTCCATTCTGGCATCAATAATAGATGATGAGGTAACGAAGAAGGATGATAAGCCGAAAATAGCGGGAGTATACCTGAACCGTCTTAAAAGAGGTATCCCGCTTCAGGCTTGCCCGACTATCAAGTTTGCCATGAACGATTTTACTATTACACGGGTTCTTAAAGTACACCTTGATACAGATTCACCCTATAATACATACAAATACAGAGGTTTTCCTCCAGGTCCAATAGGTTGCCCCTCAGTTGAAGGACTGGATGCTGTTATGAATGCCGAAAAGCATGATTATCTCTATTTCGCTGCCAAAGCTGATTTCTCAGGATACCATAATTTCTCAAGGACACTTTCTGAACATAACAGGTATGCGGCTGAATATCAGCGGGAACTGAATAAAAGAAAAATTTACAGGTAGTAAGGGAGGCGTAGGGCGTAGGGCAAAGGGCAATAGAAACAAGACTTAAGTTTAGAGACAGAAGCTTTTATTTTATAGTTTTATCAATATAATATTCTTTACTTTATTAGAAAGAGATGAATAAGGCATCAGAACTTCAAATTATTATGCTAATGACATTCTTATTTTTGATTCTTGTTTCATGTCAAAAAGGGAATGAAACAGCTACCATAGCTTTCACCCTTCAGGAGAAAGACCTGATTCCTGAAGGCATAACTTATGACCCGGTTACCGGTCAGTTTTTTGTCAGCAGTATTGGCAAGGAGAAAGTTGTGGCTATATCCGGAGATGGAACTGTGAGCGATTTTATTACTTCAGGGAGAGACAGTATCATGGAAACTCTTGGAATGAAAGTGGATCAGGATGCACGGCGTCTGTGGGTGGTATCGAACAAGAAAATTGAAAATGTAAGTAGTTCCTCAGTTCATATCTATAATATTGATTCAAAGGATCTTATCAGAAAGTTTACATTAAAGGATACAGTACCTAAGCTCTTTAATGATCTGGCTCTGAACAGTAAAGGAGATGCCTTTATTACTGATTCTTATTCCAGCAAGATTTACAAGGTTGATGCAGATCTTGAAAGCCTTGAGGTTTTTGCCGGACCCCAAAGCTTTCTTCGTGGAATAAACGGAATAGTAGTATCACCAGATGACAGGATCCTCTATGCTGCTGCAGGGGCTTATATTACGACTGTTGACCTGGAAACAAAAGAGATAAAACCCATTGGAGACAAAGATAATAACGGTAGCGGAGGTATTGATGGCCTGGTGTTCCACAGGGGATCCCTGATTGGAATTGTAAATGCTAAAGACACTGAAAATGAGATGTTTGTTGTCAGATATGAATTAGGTCCTGATCTGATGGAAATAAAGAAGATGGTAATAATTGATAAAGGGAATCCTCTTTTTAATCTTCCAACTACATGTACTATGGCAGGTGATGACCTCTATTGCCTGGGAAATACTTCGTTGCGATTGTATTTCCAGGATAAGGATAATGAAAAGAATCTTTTTAAAAATCCTCTTGTTCTGAAGTACAGGATTTAGAATTGAATGGATCACAATCATAAAAACCGGAAAGTTGTATTTTCTGTCACGAATTGTATCTGTTACGATCAGCGGGTCCTTAAGATGGCATCAGCAGTCAGCAGTCTGGGATTTGAAATAACTATAATCGGGAGGAAAAGAGGAGAGTGCTGTGAAACAGATTCCATCCCTTTCAAAACCAGGAGATTCAGAATGCTGTTCAAACATGGATTCTTTTTTTATAAGTTCTATAATATCAGGCTTTTTTTTTACCTGTTATCTCACCGTTTTGACCTTCTAGTTGCAAATGACCTTGATACTCTTTTGCCCAATTATCTTGTTTCCAGATTAAAAAACATTCCAGTAATATATGATTCCCATGAATACTTTACCGGAGTTCCTGAACTAAACAAAAGGCCCTTTGTTAAAATGATCTGGAAAATTATTGAAAAAGCTGTTTTTCCTGAACTTAAGCATGTTGTAACCGTTAGCGATCCGATTGCAGGTTTATATGAGACAGAATACGGAATCAGACCTGTTGTGATCAGAAACCTGTCTCCCTTGTCAGAAAACATTATTCCAATGGAGAGAGATGAACTTGGAGTCAGGGAAGACCATCTCCTTCTGATCTTACAGGGTGGAGGCATAAATGTTGACAGGGGTGCGGAAGATCTCATTGAAGCTGTAAAAAAAACTGAAAATGTGTCACTAATTATTGCCGGTGCAGGTGACGTTCTGCCAGTCTTAAAAGACATGGTGATGGGGTACGGCATTTCAGACAGGGTGAAGTTTTACCCTTTAATGCCATGGGAAAAACTTATGAGAATCACAAAATCGGCTGATGTCGGATTATCGCTTGACAAGGATACAAACCTTAATTACAGGTATAGCCTGCCAAATAAGCTTTTCGACTATTTATCAGCAGGGATACCCGTTATCACAGGATCTCTTCCAGAGATAATTAAGATTGTTGAGTCATATGCTTGCGGGATAACACTTCCTGCTATAACAACTGAAGAGATAAGCAAAGCAATAATAAAATTCAGGGACGACAGGGAGTTGCAAGTTAAATTAAAACGTAACTCGAAAATTGCATCAGAAACTCTAAACTGGACTAATGAATCTGAAAAAGTTATTTCATTGTACCGCAAAATTTTAGGTGGTCATGTTAATTAAGTTTATTTTAACTTAGTGAATCTTTGTGTCTTGGTGCCTTTGTGGTAAAAAAATACATTTTAATTAACGATTTTAGTACCGTATGGATAAACATGAATTAATTAAGAAAACCTTCCCTTTCCTGGAAAAAGAATTACTCAATGAAATTATTAGTGTTTCAACCCTCCAGGAGCTGAAAACTGATGAGAGCATTCTGGCAGAAGGTGACTATATCAAATCATTTCCGATGATAATCTCAGGCAGCCTGAGGGTTGTCAGACTTTCTGAGGAAGGAAATGAGTTATTGTTATATTACCTCATTGGTGGTGAAATATGCAGTATGGCTCTTACATGTTGCATTGGCCTTCAGAAGAGCAAAATCAGAATGATTGCAGAGGAAGACTCACTTGTAATAACTGTTCCTGTTAATATGCCAGAGAGATGGATGACAGAATACAGGTCATGGAAAGAATACATGATGTATTCTTATAAACATCGTTTTGATGAACTCCTTGATGCCATTGATGCAATAGCCTTCATGAAGCTTGATGAACGATTAGTCAGGTTTTTTGAGGACAGGTTCAGCTCAACAGGTAAGACAATATTTCATGGAACTCATCAGGATATTTCCGAACAATTGAATACATCCCGGGAAGTAATTTCACGATTGTTGAGAAATCTGGAAAATAAAGGCCTCGTTGTAACTGAAAGAAATTCAGTTGATTATTCAAATCTTGTAAGAAATAAATCCCATCTGTGACTTTAGTCACTGACCAGGTATTTTGATGTAAGGATCTTTGCATCAAAATATTTCTATGAAAGAGTTTATAAGAAAACACCGTTTGGACATAGTATTTTCACTAGCAGGTGGCATCGGCGGATTCCTTTACTGGAAGTACGTTGGCTGTCTGAGCGGTACCTGTGTCATTAAGTCAGTATGGTATCTTACAACTCTGTATGGAATGGCACTGGGCTGGGTCATTGGAAGTCTTGGAAGGGATCTGGTAATGAGTTTCAAAAAGGAAAAGAAGTATGACCAGTAATTTCAGTGAAATAATAAACAGTGAAATTCCTGTTCTGGTTGATTTTTCTGCTGAGTGGTGCGGGCCTTGCAAAATGATGAAGCCTGTTCTTGAGCAGCTTAAGGATAAAATGGAGAATAAGATCAGGATCATTAAAATAGATGTGGATAAGAACAGTGAACTGGCAGGTAAATACCGGGTTCAGAGCGTTCCTACCCTGATGCTTTTTCAGAACGGAAAGACCATATGGTCTGGAATCGGAGTAAAAACCTCAAACTACTTAGAAAATGTTATTATCAATAATAGTACTGTCATATCTGACTAAAAAGGTTATCGATTATCTTAAGAAAAGAAAGTTAAAACTCTCCCACGAGCTTTGCACTTCAGTTGGTTAGGGATATTTTACCCTACGCCTTACGCCTTATGCCTTTAGCCCAATAATAAGCACATCATCGGTCTGATGATTAATACCTTTCCATGAAAGAAAATTATCTTCCAGATTCTGTTGCTGTTTCCGCATAGAAAATTTATGGATGGATAACAGAAGTGATTTTAAGGAGGCATTCTTGTACTTCTTAAAATTAGGCCCTCCAAACTGGTCTGCATAGCCATCTGAGAACATATACAATAAATCACCCTTTTTGATGTCGATGATATTGGTTTTAAATACTTCCTCGGTCATATCAAAAACTGCAATTGGCATTCTGTCAGCACGATATTCAATAAGTTCATTATCCCTTATAAGATACAGGTTATTGTAGGCCCCTGAGAACTGAAGTATGTTCTTTGATTTGTCAATAACACATAATGATATATCCATGCCGTCTTTTGCCTCCTTTTTGCTTCCTTTCTGTCGCAGGGCTTTCTGAACCTCTTTTCTCAGCTCATCCAGTATCTTACCTGATTCTGTTATTTCCCTGTTATTGACAATCTCTTCAAGAAATGAGATCCCCAGCATGCTCATTAGTGCTCCCGGTACACCATGGCCCGTGCAATCGCCGGCAACTGCTACCAGTTTATTATCCACGTTAGTGAACCAGTAGAAATCACCGCTTACAATATCTTTTGGTTTAAACAGGATGAAATAATTATCATATAATCCCTCTATTTCCTCAGGTTCCGGAAGCATGGCCCTTTGAATCCGGCTTGCGTAATTAATACTGGCAGTTATCTCCCTGTTGTTTTCCTCAATTATATCATAGGCTTCTTTTAATTCAACATTCCTTAGACGGAAGATCTCCTTCTCCTGTTCTGATTTTTCCACCGCATGTGCTATTTCAATATTCCTGAGTTTATTCTGAGCCTCATCGCTCTGTACTGACTCCCGGATCTTATAGTATAATTTAAGATATTTAAGAGCATTAGCGGAATCACCGGTTGATTCATAATGAGTAGCCAATCCTGAGTAGGCATCTGCCACCAGCGATATCGCACTTAATTCCTGAGCCATCAGAAGCGATTCTTCAAGTCTTTCCTGAGCCCTGTCTGAATTGCTTGTCTTACTATAAATTCTGCCTGAACCCATTATGCACTGGAGAGTACACCTTTTGTCGCTCCCTTTCATTCCCTGTTCGTAGTAATCCAGTGCTTCAGGGTATTTATTTTGCTCCTCATAAGTGCTGGCAATTCCAAGCAAAGTCCATGGTATGGCAGATAGCTGATTGTTTTTCTTTCTTATTTCAAGGCTTCTGAAGTAATATTCAAGCGATTCATCATACTTTTTTATTTGTCTTAGCACCATTCCAATCCTGTTCAGAGAAGAGGCGACACCATTTTCATCTCCCAGTTCTTCCCTTATCTGAAGTCCTTTTTCAAAGTATTCGATTGATTTGCTGAAATTGCATAACCTGGAATAGATCAACCCTAGCTGGTTGCATGATTCACCCTCCGATTCCCTGTCGGGGATATCCCTGGAAACATTATATGCTTCAAGCCATAATTTAAGTGTTTTTTCATACTCCCCGAAGCTTTCAAAAATATTTCCTTTAAGCAAAAGAGCCCTCACATATCCAGGTTCATTCATATTCTCTTCGAACCACCGAAAGACATCTGTGAGGAACTTGATAGCTATATCATTCTTTGACTGGAGAAAATTGCATGCAGCAAAAGTAAGTTTTGAATAGGCAATTCCCCTTTCATATTCAATCTTCTCAGCTCTCGCAAGATTCTTTAAAGCCTCTGCAGCTACCTTTTGAGAATCACTGAATCGTTTGTTCCAGAGTTCATTGTTCAGTTCATCGATCTTTGTTTGTGCATTGAGGGATTTGCTCATTTAATGCAGGATTAATTAACTGAATGCCTGATTGTTATAAAAATAGTATAGTAAAAGTAGTAAAAAGATGGAAGAATAACAACTCACGCAGGAATTCAGATCAGGTAAAACTAAACTCACATAAATCCGTTCACAATTAGTAAGTTATATAGGTTTCGGGCTAAAGCCTGGTCCGGTATATGCTGTTACTAACCCTGGACTTAAGTCCAGGATTACTCATAATAAGATCAATACGGACTTTGATCCAAAAGCTATCAGGACTCCTGAACAAAAAATTGCAATTTGCTTGAAATTATCCTAATTTTAAGTTATTAATTGTTTATGCAATGGAAAATAAGTTACTCCACAAAAAAATATTGATATCTTTTTTTGTGATGCTTATACTGTCGCTTATACTGTTATTCACAGGATTGAAACTGGTTATCAATTTAGAGATAGAAGCTGTTATCGCAGTACCCGGAGTTCTATTAATTTTTTCGATATTATTGATAATTTCATCTGTTGCCATCAGAAATAATGATGTAATATGGTTAAGGAAATGTGCAAAATACTCGGTATATTTTTTGCCGATTTTTGCTGTTGGATTAATGATCTATATTTATTTTGATTTTGATGAAACTACTCTCTTGTTCTGGTTGCTTGTAATAATTGTATCTATACTGACAATATTTGCAATGCTGCATTTATTCATATATTCTGATTCATCTTTTACCTCGATGGTTGTTTTTATCCTGATTCTTGTAGTTGGCATCTACTTCAAGCGAAACAGATGGCCTTTTTCCGCTGCAATAATATCAAATGCCTCTTTTTTTATCAGTATCGGAAGTTTTATGTTCGGTGTTAAATGTCTCTTCATTGCCGGCAGAGTAACTTATTTCAGAAATACAGCCTTTTTCGGAAGTATTATAATCTCATTAGCATATCTTGGACAATTGTTTAAAATACAGCATTGGCCATTAGGTGGATTTTTTACTATTGCAGGTTTCGGAGGTCTTATTTTTGGAACATTGTACGTTCTGGCGACATTGCATACATCTGGTTACGTCGACTGGGATTCTTTTTATAAGAAGAAGATCCGCCAGATAATAATTCCATGGGCTTTCATATTTGTTATGTATATAAGTCGCTACCTCGTTCCGGAATTAAATACTCTTATATGGACACCCGATGATACCAGAAAAAAACTATCGAACTATGGATTTACAATGAAAGACTATTCTATTGAAGAAAAGAATGGTATTAAAAATGAGTAGTTCATATCTTCAAACGGACATTTTTTTCAGAATTATTTGAACCTGTAATATTAAATTCTTCCAAAATTCTCTTAATCTCTTTCGGATTAATTGGTGTTCTTGAAATTTCTTTACCTGATGTCCAGTACAATGTTCTACCATCTTTGGAAAACATCGGATTAGTGCCACTTATACTTTTAATTATTTCACCCCATCCTGCAAAAACAGATATTGCTGAATTCGTTTTACCAACTGCTGCAGCTGCTTTCTCATCAGGACTGATTACAATTTCTGATAATTGCATCTGGATCAGACTGTCTGGGAATCCTGATATGAACCCTGACCTGCCAAATGCATTGTTAAATCCACCAGTCTGATCATAGAATAAAACCTTCTGGCGTTCACTTCCTCTTTCATACGAAGAATCAACTTCCTGTGCATAACATGTAGCAATAATTTCAAACTCCCCAGGACTAAAGCAGGCATCACTGAATTTTCCATAATATGCTGCATACTGCTGATTTGTCCTGTCCTCATCAGGTTCTCCACTGTTAAACCTCCAACGTCCGCTTCCGAGAAGGAACGACATCCCCGGGTTAATCTGATTTCCATTAAGATTCCAGATTTTTATTGTACTGTCAGCTGATGCTGTAATTATATATTTCCCGGTTTTATTAAACCTGCCTGACCATATTTTGTCTTTGTGACCTACCAGAGAATCATAAACACTGTATTCTTCTATTTCCGGATTATAATTCCATATTAACCCATGTTTGTCATCTGAAACCGTAACAATAAACCTTCCATCGGGAGAAATGTCAATAGAGTTTATATTTTCTGTATGTCCTTGAAGTTCATAAATAATTCTGCCTGATTTATCATGAATTAATACTTTTTTATCTTTCACAACTGCAAAATATTCATTGTCTGATGGAAAGAAGGCCATCATTTTACCATCAATGAATCTGCCTGAAGTAGTTTCAAAATTAAAATATTTATCACCAGAAAAACTGTAGACTGATCCGGAGTTATTAAGGTATATCATTGCAATACTTCTTGTGCTTTCTGAAATTTCAAGATGTTTAATAAAACCTTCTCCATTTACAAGTAATATCTTGCCTGAAGTAGTTTCATAGATAAATACCTTTTGGTTATCCAGCCACCCAAAAATAAATTGATCGGTTTTGCTGATTTCTGCATTCCTTATTTGCGACTCGAGTGTTACAGGTTTCAGGTATTCCTGAAGCTGAAAAGCTGAATCAGATGTATCTGCGTTTGCAGAGGCAACTCTGTTAAAATCTCTAAGGATTAACTTATACAATTGAGTTGAGGTTGAGTCCAGTTCCCAGATTTTAAGTTCCTCTATTAATCCTTTTACCGGATCAGCTGCTGATTCCATAATCGCAGAAGCAAACATATTTTTAGGATTTGTATCCAATTGTGTACTTATATAAAACCTAAGTACTACACCAAGGATAATAAGAAAGATTACAGTAGAAACTCTCGTCATTCTCTTCAGGGCCTTTTTGCTTGCTTCAAGTTTTTGCTTACTCTGATTAATAAATTCCTGGAGGTTTACAGGGAGCATTAGTTTATTTTCATAATCAGCAAGGTATTCAAGATCCTGTTTGCTTAATAAGATGCCACGTTTTTCGAAATTATACAGAGCATTTTCAACAAATTTTCTTACCTCTAATAGTTCCTTCTCGGTATGTGTAAATTTTTCAAAGATCTTGGCAGCCAGTGCATCATGTCTAAGCTCCATTTTCCCGTTCTCATCTTTTTCCTTCAGAATGCGCAGGTTGATAAAGATCTGAAGCATTTCCTGAAGCATGGTCATATCTATACTCTTTCCAAATGATTGCAGATTCTCCACAATCTCATCTGTATCGAGCTGACGCTTGGTACCCTGAATTGAGACCATTGATTTTAAGATCATAAGAGCGGTTTCAGGATTATCCATAAGAGAGATCTGGTCATCCAGGAAACTCCCCAGAAGGTCAGATACATTGCCTATCTTATCAAGGAGAGGGATTGAGAATGACAGTGTTTCAGTGTCTCTGGTTGTTTCAGACTCACTCATTGCCAGTTTGAAGATCTTGTCGAGGTAAACCTGAAGGTAAGTTAGTTCTACATCCTGGCTTCCCGGACTTAATTTTTCAAGAAGTGTCTCAGCAAATCCCTCCTCAAGGCCGATATTAAATACTTTGCACGGTCCATTAATTGCCGCGAATGCATTGATATGAGACATTTTCTCTATGCGTACCCTGTTGGAGAAGATAGTAGGAATAAACCTTTCGAATTCAGAGATACTCGCCATATACTCCTCACGCATAACAAATATGAACCTGCACTGGAGGTCAGATTCTGTTAATAATTTAACAATCTGGATGAATGTCCGGCGCTCCTCCTTATCCCCAAAAATGAAGAGCTCCTCAAATTGGTCAAAGATGAAGAATACTGGCTTATAATGATCAAGATATAATGATCTGACACCCTTTTTGAAATCAGCAGGATTTTTAAATTTGCTTTGCTGTTCTGTGAGAGATGCCGATCTGATTCCCGCTGTCATACTTTCAATCATATTACCTCCCCTGCGAATGACAAGTGGCAGCCAGTCGGTTTCAGAAAACTTGTTTGCAAGTCCGCAGTGGATGAGCGAAGATTTGCCTGTTCCGGAAACCCCGTACACCAGCATTATCTTGCTCTCGAAGACTCTATGGTACAACTCTTCGATCTCTCTTTCACGTCCGAAGAAAATATCACGGTCGTCTTTGGTAAAGCTGTCAAGGAATTTGAAGGGGGATTTCATATTAAAAGCCTTCTTAATAAAATATATTGAATAAGATAAATTTACACATATTTAACTCAATACCAAAAGTGATTGAAAAGCAATTTTATACAGAGATTGACAAGTGGATTATCTAACAGAAAATTACAAATGAAAATTTAAAGTTGTGAAAACGTGCAAATTGACATACCTTTATTCTTTCGAATATTTGATCTAGATGATAAACGCAGAAAACAAAAAGAAAAAAAGGAATCTTAAAATTATCCTTTGGAGTCTTCTTCCTGTATTTATTTTCATGACTTTTTTAGCAGGAGATTCAGAGAGTAATCCTTATTTGCTCATTTTCCCAGCCCTTGCATTTTTAGTTGATGTTGGAATAATATACTATATGGCAAGAAAGTTTTATAACTGGCCTGTAATGTTAATTCTTGCTTTTTCAGCAGGAATAATTTTTAAAAGATATCACTGGCCACTTTCTGGAGTCATAATAACCATAAGCGTTGTTCTTGTAGCTGTTTCTTCATTGGTAAATTCAGTCAGGTTTCAGTTTACATTCCGGCATGACAGTTTCCTTCGCTGGTTTGGTGCTTTGTCCTGTTTCGTAGCGGCACTTTTTCTTTCTGGATTTCTATTCAGGTTTCAGCACTGGTCTGATCTCCTTGGTAATATCCTGGGTTATTCGGGAAGCTTATTGTTTCTGATCTCAGTTCTGGCAATGGTTTTCACGCTGCCAAATTCGAATTATATCAACTGGACTGTACTTGATAGGAAAATCTTTTACAGGGCAATTGTGATCCCCATGATTTTTTTATTTGTATTTATGACAATTGTATATGTTTTTGATGATGCCTTCAGAGTAATTATGGAAGCAGACTACACCTCAACTCCATGGCAAACTGGAAATATTGACCTATTTGATCTGGAAGGGATCTCCGGACCTTAATAAATTAACAATTCTTCCTTCCTAAGGGACTTCAAAATTGTTTCAAGATCAATAAAATAAGCTCTCAGACAATTACTATCTACAACTATGGCATATTTACTATCTGACGTGAAGAAAGGTTTAACTCCCTTCAAAGTCAGTAAATTATGATTTGCAGTAATATTTGCTTTGTTCTTTTCCAATGTTAGTCTGTTATCCGAGATATAACTCGATCCACCCTCAGAATAAATGAAATAGTCTTCATTGGAGGAAAATGAGATGCATTCGAAGCTATTAAAAACGTAATAATTTCTCTGATCTGACAAGGTGTTTGCTGGTCTGAGAGTTATTGATGGATTATTGTAGTTTATGGCGGTATATATTATTTCTTGCTTGTTGTTATCAAATAAATATAGTGATGCAATAATACCTTTTTCCTGGTCTGAAAAAATTGCATCACAATACTTTAAATTATCCGGGAACCGGGGATCGGCCAGGTAATCATTATTAATTGAACGGACTTTTATAGTGCCATCGGCCGAGGCTGACAGAATACTTGTTCCGGCAGCTGAGAATGTTGCACTCCAGACTGTATCGGTATGATTATCAAGTGTGTTGTAGAAATCATATCTGTTTTTGACATGATTTAAATACCATATATTAATTGTTTTATCTGATGAGGCTGTAGCAATGAAGTTACTATTTTCTGAAATATCAACTGAGTTGACTTTCTCTTTATGTTTGTTGAATGTTTGTATCAGATGCCCATTATAATCTAATAATACTGCATCCTGCTTAGGAGACAGGCAAATTATCATATCATTTTGGGTAAACCTAAATATTTGCCTGGTATTCAGATCATTAAAAGATATCTTCCTTTCAAACTGAAGCTCTCCCCTGATATTCCGTATTTCCAGAATACTATCACAGCTTACTGTCCCAATATACTTATTGTCTCTGTTCATCTTTATATCAATAATAGGGGAATGATTAGAAGTAAATGTATTAATAAGTTGTCCTTTCGTACTCCATACAAGTACCAGGGAATCAGAAAATCCGTAAATAAAACTATTATCTCTTGAGCAGCAAGCATAATCAATTGCAGCAGGAGAGGCTTCGAAGGAAATAGTTAGTTCTTTTGAGATTTTATTCCATACGGAGTCCTTAATTTCAGAGTTTAAAATATTGTTAAAAGCTTTGATTAATGCTTCTTTCGGAATCACATCAGGACTACTGTTCCAGGCTGAAAAGGCCAGTTTGATTCTGTCCTTGGGATCAACAACCTGGGTTATTGATTTAATTGCATCATAGTTGGCTTTAACGTTTATTATTCGGCTAAAAGCAAAATATATTAAAATAGCAAGAAGTACCAAAAATGAAAGTGCAGAAACAAAAATGAGCGTTCTTACTGTTTTAATCTTTGCACGTATATGTTTCCTGCTATCGTCCAGGAAACTGTACAATTCAGGATTAAGGTTCAATAATGAATCCTTGTTGGAGATATATGTAAGATCATCATTACTGAGCAGTAACCCGCGCTTTAAAAAAGTCTGGTAAGCATTATCGATGAACTGCCTTATCTCAAGAAGTTCCTTCTCTGCAGTCGAAAATTTTTCATATACTTTTTCTGCAAGAGCATCATGTCTCAGTTCATATCTGCCATTATCATCCTTATCCCTTAAAACCCTGAGCTTTACGAAAGAAACTATCAGCTCTTTCACTGTTCCATGAGGTATTTCTTTTCCGAATGACCGGACATTATCAATAACCTCCTGCTCATTTGCAGGGCGTTTCGTTCCTTTGCCGGAAACAAATGCTTTCAGGACAGTCATTGCTGAATCAGGATCCTCCATTAGCGTGATCTGATCATCGAGAAAACTTCCCAGAAGGTCTGATACATTTCCTATTCTCTGTAATAATGGCAGAGTAAATGAAAGATTCTTTTTATCATCTATATTATTCTCATTAGATGCCAGTCGGAATACCTTATCAAGAAAAACCTGCAGGTATGTAAGCTCAACATCCTCACTGCCAGGACTGAGCTTTTCAAGAAGTGTTTCTGGAAATCCTTCTTCAAGACTGATATTAAATACTTTGCAAGGTCCTTTGATTGCATCTATGGCATTCATGTGCGACATTTTCTCTATACGAACCCGGTTTGAGAAGATTGTATGTATGTATTTTTCAAATTCTGAAATGTTTGCCATATACTCTTCCCGCATGATAAAGATGAAACGGCATTGGAGGTCGGACTCTGTTAATAATTTAACAATCTGAATGAATGTTCGTCGCTCTTCTTTATCCCCGAAAATGAAGAGCTCCTCAAACTGGTCAAAAATGAAAAACACTGGTTTATAGTGATCGAGATATAAAGACCTAACACCCTTTTTAAAATCGCCCGGATTATTAAATTTGCTTTGTTGCTCAGTTAAGGAAGCCGAACTGATATCTGCAGCAAAACTATCAATCATATTTGTTCCTCTGCGTATTACGAGTGGCAGCCAGTCGGTCTCTGAGAACTTGTTTGCAAGTCCGCAATGAATCAGTGAAGACTTTCCAGTACCAGATACTCCGTAAACAAGCATGATTTTGCTCTCGAAAACTCTGTGATAGAGTTCTTCAATCTCTCTTTCACGTCCAAAGAATATTTCACGATCGTCTTTGGTGTAGCTGTCGAGGAATTTGAAGGGGGAGGTCATGGTGTTTAAGGTTAACTTAAATAAATTTCAGTTTTTCGTATGAACTTTCGGTCTTTAAATTAATGTTGCTGGTTGCTGGTTCGTCAAAAATTTAACCAGCATCAAGCAACCAGCATCAAGCAACCAGCATCAAGTAACCAGCATCAAGTAACCTGCAACACTAAACTCCTGCAATTGTCGCCAGCATATCCTTAAACTGTGCGACAAGGTTGGCATAGTTGTGAAGAGTTCTCAGATCGCATTTCTCAGTGACCTCTGTTCCGATATACATGATCTGATCGCCGCGGAACTTGGTGTACATGAATATATCTTTTTTAATATCGAACTTCTCCTTATCGTCAATTACCTCTGAATTGGTATCTATAACAAGAGGGGAGAGGTTAAGATATTCATCGATGGTTTTTAGTGATTTCATCAGCAATACAGAACTGCTTTCAGCAAACTTGGTCTCTTCAAGCTCCTGTGCCTTGAAACCTGAATCAGAGCTGTTAAGGACATCGATTAAATGGTTGAATTTGGCCTCCTGGTTCTTGGGATGTATTACTTTTATCTCACGTACCGAAACCAATTTGTACTTGGCTATAAAGGCCAGTTTCTCAAGAATCAGCGATAGCTTCTCCTCATATTCGACACATCGTTTTTCAATTTCCTCATTGGTAAGATTTATCTGGTAATGGCCTATCTCATTGCGCTCCGGCACCCAGAAATCCAGAGCAGCATAGAACTTCTTATCGAAGTTGTCAGCCATTTCAGTCATAAACCATGGCAGATTCTTCTCCTTCATCAGCGTTCCTATTGCCCTGATGAGCCAGGTATAGTTGCCCATGCTTAAAACCATTATCCTCTCGCCGAACTCTTTTCTGAAGCCATCGGGAAGTAGAAGATTCTTCTCCTTTGTATCTTTCCACAGTTGACAGATCATAAGGAAACTTATGAACTGCATAGTCCTTTCAATAGTCTTGAAGATCTGGTCCAGCCTCATCCTGTCCAGCTGACGGGTTGAAGCTGAAAAGAGCCTCCGCAGTTCAACTCCGATCGGCCACGGGAAATTCCTGATTATCAGATCGCCCAGAAGGCGGGGATCATTCGTCTCTTCCTCCTCGTCATCATCCGCAATAAGCATTTTCTGCATTGAGGGCTTGTATTTCAGCATTTCCTGAAATACTTTCTGAATTAATAGTCCATTTGTAGCAGCCATAAGTATGGTATTTTATCAGGTAAAATATACAGCTTCAGATTATCTACTTAGATTTCAATAAGTTTTAATATGAAAAATTAAGAATTTTTTTAGAACAAAGCAAGAAAACATGATAAAGAAGAGAGATTCCTGAATCAGGATAGTTGCTCGGTGCTGGTTGCTGGTTATATTAATTTTTCTTATCTTTTTATTTATTCCTTTGTTTGATTTGTGCTAAAATTTTAAAGGTTTGAATAGCTATACGGAATTAGATATTTATTGAAATGCATTTGAACTGGCTTTGACTAAACCGCAAGCCGCAACCAGCATTCAGCAACGAACAAATTTCTTCATTTAGCTAAATTTTATACATTTGCGTCCATTACGATAAAAGATAATGGAGCCTCTATTTCTTCCCAAGACCTTTTCACTTTATAAAAGAGTTGGTTATAGCCGCGAACAGATCCAGGCTGATATATTCTCAGGGATAATAGTTGGTGTACTTGCACTTCCTCTGGCCATTGCTTTTGCAATCGCCTCAGGTGTAAGTCCGGATAAGGGTCTTGTTACAGCTATCATAGCAGGATTTATAATATCCTTTCTTGGTGGCAGCCGTGTCCAGATCGGAGGTCCAACAGGTGCATTCGTGGTCATTGTTGTAGGCATTGTTCAGGTTTATGGGATACAGGGACTAATTATTTCAACCATCCTTGCCGGAATCATCCTGATATTATTTGGTCTGTTCAGGCTTGGTACTCTTATCAAGTTCATACCAATTCCCCTTGTTACAGGATTTACAAGCGGGATAGCAGTTATAATATTTACCTCGCAGATAAATGATTTTCTGGGACTTGAATTATCAAAACTGCCTGCCGGATTTTCAGAAAAATGGATTGAATATTTCGCAAATATAGATAAAACTAATATCTATTCTGTCGGGATTGCAGGAATTACAATTTTGATAGGTGTTTACTCAAAAAGGTTCATTAAAAAGATCCCCGGCGCTTTTATATCAATTGTGCTGATGACACTGCTGGTCGCTTTCTTTAACCTTCCGGTTCAGACCATAGAGAGTGTTTATGGAGATATCCCGACATCAATTCACATTGGAAATTTCTCAACTTTAACTCTGTCTGGAATTGCGGTGTATATAAGACCTGCTATCACCATTGCAATTCTTGGCGCTATTGAATCGCTTCTTTCTGCCGTTGTTTCTGACGGGATGATCAGCAGTACCCATCGATCAAATACTGAGCTGATTGCACAGGGAATAGCAAATATTGCTTCGGGTATCTTTGGAGGAATTCCCGCAACAGGGGCAATAGCGCGTACCGCAACAAATGTGAAGAACGGTGCCAGAACTCCAATAGCCGGAATGGTTCATGCAGTTACCCTGCTGCTGATTATGCTCTTCTTTGGAAAATATGCAGCCATGATACCTTTGTCTTGTCTTGCTGGCATCCTGATAGTGGTTGCTTATAATATGAGTGAGTGGAGGTCGTTTATATCGATAGTAAAAGGATCAAAATACGATGTGCTTGTACTCCTCGTCACCTTCTTTCTTACTGTATTTGCTGACCTTACTGTCGCCATTGAAGTAGGGATGATTCTCGCTTCATTGCTCTTCATGCAGCGTATGGCTAAAATTGGTGAAGTTTATGCCCTCGAAACAGACATGGACAATATTGAGGATTATGTATCACTTCCGGAAGGCATGTCGGTGTATGAGATTAATGGTCCCTTCTTCTTCGGTGCTGCAAATAAATACAAGGAAGTCCTCAAGGAGGTTGGTATCAGGTCGAAGGTTATGGTGCTGAGGATGAGAAATGTTCCCTTCATTGATGCCACAGGGATGCACAATTTTAAAGAAGTATTGAAAACCCTCAATAATTATAAGGTAAGGGTAATTCTTTCAGGTGTTCAACCTGCTGTCTGCGAGGAGTTAAAAAAGTCTGATATTGAGCACTTTATCCCTGGTGACCTGGTTTGCACCAGTTACGAAACGGCAAAAGCCAAAGCCATCGAGATTTTAAATGAATTGAAAAAATAGAGAGTATGATCATTGTGTCGTTGTGCCGTTGCGCCGTTGCACCTTCTATTTAATACCCTGCAGCCTGACCATCTTTACGTGACTCGGAAGCTCCGTAGTAAACCTTATTCCTTGAGTCCCACATGATAGCCTGGTAGCCTCCGTAACCCCCTAAATTCCATTGGATAACATGCCCCATACTCATAAGCTTCTGGAGAACTTCTGTCCGGATTCCGCTTTCCAGGTGAAGAATCCCTCCGTCTGTCATTTGCTGACCGGTTGGTTCTGATGAACCTGTATGGTAAATCCTTGGTGCATCACCGGCCTCCTGGAGATTCATCTTAAAATCTATCAGGTTGACAACAATTTGTACATGTCCCTGTGGTTGCATGTCACCGCCCATGACCCCAAAGGATATCCAGGGTATTCCGTTTTTTGTAATAAAGGCAGGTATAATAGTATGGAATGGTCTTTTTCCCGGGGCATAAACATTTGCATGTCCTTCCTCCAGTGTAAACATTTCACCTCTGTCCTGAAGAACAAATCCCAGACCGGTAGGACACATTCCGGAACCCATTCCCCTGTAATTGCTTTGAATAAGAGATACCATATTCCCGAATTTATCTGCTACTGTAAGATAAATGGTATTTCCGGCCTCTATTTTTCCGGTATCATAGATCTTTGCCGCTTTCTCCCTGTCAATCAGCTTTCTTCTTTCAGCGGCATACTTTTTTGAGATCAGTTGAGAGACCGGAACATTACTGAATAAAGGATCAGCATAATACTTTGCTCTGTCTTCGAAAGCAAGTTTTTTAGCTTCAGTGAAAAGATGTATATATTCTACGGAACCGTATCCCATGCCGGCAATATTATATCCTTCAAGTATATTAAGCATCTGAAGAGCTGCAATTCCCTGCCCGTTGGGAGGAAGCTCCCATACGTCATAGCCTCTGTATGATGTGCTTACAGGCTCTATCCACTCTGAATGGTGCCTGGAAAGATCATCATAGGACAGGAATCCTCCGTTCTTTTTCATAAAAGCATCAATATCGCGTGCTATACTACCGCGATAAAACTCATTTCTCCCTCCTTTGACAATTTTTTCAAGAGTATTTGCAAGGAGAGGATTTTTAAAAATTTCACCTTTCTCCGGAGATTTTCCTCCCGGCATATATACCTCCCTTATGTTAGGATATTCCTTAAGTGCAGCAGTATTTCTTCCAAGGTAATAAGCAATTACTTCAGTCACGGGGAAGCCATCCCTTGCATACGAAATTGCTGGCTGAAGGATATCTTTAATTGGCAGTTTGCCAAACATCCCAAGCATTTCAAACCATCCGTCCACACAGCCGGGTACTGATACAGGCAGAGGCCCGTATGATGGAATAAATTCATATCCGTTCTCCCTGAAATATTCAAGTTTGAGCGATCTTGGTGAACGTCCGCTGCCATTTAATCCATAAAGCTTGCCTTTTTCAGCACTCCAGATAATTGCAAATATGTCACCTCCGATTCCGGATCCGGTTGGTTCAACAACTCCAAGTACGGCATCGGCAGCAATAGCTGCATCAATTGCGGTTCCCCCTTTCTTAAGAATATCCAGAGCTGCCTGGGTGGCAAGCGGATGACTTGTCGCTGCCATTCCATTCCGTGCTATTACTTCTGATCGTGTTGCAAAATCATGGCCCGTAACCCTGTCCTGCGAGTGTATGAATATGGCAATTAACAGTAATGCCGATGTTAAAATTGTTTTTTTCATTATAATATAAATTCACTGGTAAACATAACTAATCTCTATCTGGCCATTGCCCTTGCTCTCAATTCAGGAGGCATTTTTTCAATGGCATACCTGAGTGCAGTTCTGGGCATTGTAGCTTTCTTCTTCATCACATAATCAAAGACATCTTTCTGGTGTGCCTGGCTGGCAACCTTCAGCATCCATCCATAACCCTTCTGAACCATATCATCACTGTCGGAATGCAAGATGTCAGCTATTTCAAAAATATCATTCAGGAACATACCTTTTTTTGCAGGGACAATTAATGATACAGCTGAAGCTCTTTTCATCCATCTGTTTCTGGAATGGGCCCATCTCTTCAGACTTTCAATGTAATCCGGATACATTTCGATAAATGTGCCAACAGTATGATTGCATAGAGTATCGCATGTTGCCCAGTTATTTACATAATTATTTACCCATTCTTCAAATAGCTGAAAATCAGATGAGTTAAATTGTTTTCTGATATTGTATGACCAGGTGCATGCTACCAATGACTCCTCCATAATCCCCGATCTGAAAAGCTCTTCACACAAGGCGAAGATGTTTTCCTTGCTCTTATCCGCAATTGCCTTATAATGTGCATTACTAATATTTTTTATCTGAGCTGCTTTAAGACCATATAAATTAACCTTTTCCCTGAAAAATCGTTCACCGGCTTCCTTTGTTATTGGATTGGCATTCCTTATTAATTCATCCCTTAGTTTTCCAACAATTACATTCATGTTTCGGTAACATTTAAATGCAAAGTACGCCATGAAAATCAAAGTAAGCAACGAAATGAGATAATTTTTCGTTTCATTGCCAACATTGCAGAAAATCTTTGCGAAATTTGCAGTTAATAAAACATTATATCCGATGAAACATTCTGCCAAAATTTTTATTATTCTATTTATGATTCTGAACCTTAATATTGGATGCAAAAATGCAACTGGTCCTGAAAATGAAGTGAAAGATGACTTCAAATACTTTGTTGAGCAATTCGAAGATATCAGGATACTTAAATACAAGCTTCCTGCTTTCGAATCACTCTCATTAAAGCAGAAGGAGTATATATATTATCTGAGCCAGGCTGCTCTCGCAGGAAGGGATATTCTCTGGGATCAGAATTTCAGGTATAACCTGCTGATCAGAAAAACCCTTGAGGCCGTTATTGATACCTATCCTGATGATAAAAACAGTGATGAATACAAGGAGTTCCTTGTATATGCCAAAAGGGTATTTTTTGCAAATGGGATCCATCATCATTATTCAAGCGATAAATTTAGACCCGGATTTCAACAGTCATATTTTGAGTCACTTGTGAAGGGCTCTGAGCAATCAGAACTGCCGCTCTCCAAAGAAATGAATGCTGACCAGCTACTGTCAATTATTACACCTGTTATTTTCGATGAAACCATTTTTTGCAAGAAAGTAGACCAGAGGGAAGGAACTGATATGGTTACAGAATCTGCAAGCAATTTTTATGAAGGAGTTACTCAAAAGGAAGTAGAAGCTTACTACAAGTCCAAAGTCGATTTAAAAGATCCCAGGCCTGTTTCACTGGGGCTAAATTCAAAAGTCATTAAAGTGAATGGGAAGGTAGTGGAAGATACTTATAAGTCTGGTGGCAGGTATGGTACCGCAATAGATACAATTATTAACTGGCTCGGCAAGGCAGCTTCGGTTGCAGAAAATGAGATGCAGAAGCATGAATTAGGATTACTGATTGAATACTACAAAACCGGAGACCTGCGAAAATGGGATGAATATAATGTTGCATGGGCCGGCAATACAGGTTCAATGGTTGACTATATTAACGGATTTATTGAGAATTATGAGGATCCATTGGGAATGAAAGCTACATGGGAGGCTATAGTAGATTATACTGATGTAGAGGCTTCAAAAAGAACTGCTATAATTACATCAAATGCCCAGTGGTTTGAAGATAACTCTCCAATCCAGCAGCAATACAAAAAAGAGAAAGTCACAGGTGTAGCTGCCAAGGTTATCAATATTGCTATGCTTGGAGGTGATTGCTATCCTGCCTCACCGCTTGGAATAAATCTTCCGAATGCTGACTGGATAAGGAAGGAAGTTGGTTCAAAGTCTGTTACCCTTGCCAATATTTCAAATGCTTATGATATAGCTTCTCAGGGAAATGGTTTTCTTGAAGAATTCGCTTACGATCAGAATGAAGTGGCAAGAGTTAAGAAATACGGAACAGTTGCAGATGCCTTGCATACCGATCTTCATGAATGCGTGGGACATGCCAGCGGAAAGCTTGCAGAGGGGACTGATCCGGGTGCTCTGAAGAATTATGCTTCTCCACTTGAGGAGGCACGTGCTGACCTGTTTGCTTTATATTATATGACAGATAATAAGATGAAAGAATTGGGGTTGTTTCCGGAAATGGAAGCAGGTGAGGCGGCATATGATGGTTACCTGCGTAATGGACTTCTTACACAGATAGTCAGGATAAAGCCAGGCAAAGATATTGAACAGGCCCATATGCGCTGCAGGTCGATGATATCGCACTGGGTTTTTGAGAAAGGCAGGGCAGATAATGTTGTTGAAATGGTCATCCGTGATGGAAAGACATACGTAAAAATCAATGATTATCAGAAACTAAGGTTGCTTTTTGGTGATTTGTTAAAGGAGATACAGAGAATAAAATCAGAGGGTGACTTTGACGCTGGAAAGAAACTAATTGAGGATTACGGAGTAAAGATCGACCAGATATTACATGCCGAGATGCTTGACAGGTATGCTAAACTGAACCTTGCTCCATATACCGGATTTATTAACCCGTTACTGATACCGGTTTACGGTTCAGATGGCATTTTAACCGACGTTAGGGTAGAATACACTGATGATTTCCTTGGACAGATGATGTATTATGGTAAGAACTATTCTTTTCTGCCTGTAAAAAATTAATATACAGAGGGCGTCTAAGAAATACTTATGAGACACCCTCTACTTCATGTTTTTCCAGAATCTCTTCTCCGATAGCAGAAATTCCCTTTTCTTTTTTCTTTCAAGAAGATAGTAAATAAGAATTGCAATAAGTCCGGATGCAACAATCCCGAGAAGAAGATATTTGAATATAACCGAAATATTTCCGCTGTCAGTCATTGATGGAATTTCTGGCATCTTACTGTTTTCATCGATCTTGTAACCTATATCAAGTCCAAAGATATTTTTCATAAAAAAAAGTGAAAAAAATGCAAGAAGGCCGGATATTAGGGGTGTGCTCAGCCATCCGACAGCAATTTCACCCAGCAGCCTGAAATTGATATTCCTGGCACCCTTGTAAATCCCGATACCTAAAATGCAGCCAACAATAACCTGTGAGCTCGATACAGGAACCATTGGAATGGGAGGGAGGCCTATACTCTGGGAGAAGGAAGAAAGTCCGCTTGATGAGAAGATGAACAATACAAGTGATTGTGCCATTACAACGACCATAGCTCCTTCGGGATTCAGTTCCAGGATATTACCACCAACGGTATCCATTACCTTTTTAGAGAAAGTAATAATTCCAAAGGCGATAGCAAGTCCACCGAGCAGGAACAGCTGCTGTCCAGATGAGAGGGAAAAGATTCCAAAATTAAGTGTATCAAGACTGAATGAGGGAAGGAATATACCCATTACATTGGCAATATTATTAGCACCGAGGCTATATGCACCGAATGCACCGACAACAATTAGTCCTTTCTTAATGTATGATTCAAAGCGAAACAAGTGTATTTTGCTGGTTTTCTTGACCTTAATTATAATCATGAAAAGGAGGATAGCAAAGATAGCTCCCAGCACCGGACCTGTGACCCAGGTAGCGACAATTTTTGTAAGAGTCCCTGTGTCAGTCTTGTTGCCGGTAAAAAAGTTCCATCCTATTATAGCTCCTACAATAGCCTGTGTGGTAGATACGGGCAGGGAGAATTTTGTCATGATATAGACTGTGACAGCTGCAGCCAGTGCAAGAGTAAATGCTCCTCCAATAGCATTAACCGATCCAAGCTGTCCCAGGGTATGAGAAGCTCCGGAGCCCTGAATAACAGCACCAAGAATCACCGCTATCGATGCAATTATGGCAGCTTTTCTGAATGAAACCATCTTTGACCCTACAGCCGAGCCAAATACATTGGAGGCGTCATTAGCCCCAAGTGACCATCCCAGGAAAAGTCCGCTTGTAAGAAAGAATAGTATCATCAGTTATATAGTCTTTAACTCCACCTTCTAAGCCCTTGCGCCTTTGCGCCTTTGCGCCTTTGCCCTACGCCTCATATTAGCATCTTTATTGCCATTCCCGACAACATATCTGCTGCCTTCTGAGCCAGGTCGGAAATATTTTCAATATGGCTGATCATATATCTTAGCTGGTTCTTATGTGCGAGATCAATCTCGTTCATCTCTCTGAAAATGGTTTTCTTTATGCTGATTGCCAGGTTATCTGTTTCAGATTCAAAATAATAGACTCTCAGAAGCTTTTCCCTTACTGTGTAAGGAGCTCTGAAGTATGCTCTTGCGGCAGGAACCAGTTCTTCAGCAGTATTGGCTGATGTCTCTGAAAGGCTAATAAGAATCTTATTTAGTGAAACCGGTATTTCAGGTCTTTCAATATCAAGCTCATTGAGAGAACTTTTTACTGAGTCAATAATCTCATCAAGCACATCAATAAGTTTAACCACCTCTTCCCTGTGCTGTGGAAGTATAGAATGAGTTATCATCTCATTCTCTATCTCCCGCTGGAGTCTGTCAGCGCTGTTTTCAAGTGTATCCACTTTAATAAGATGTCTTTCAAATGACTCAAAGTCTTTGTTGAGGTAAGCCTTTAAGGCCTCCCTGAATACCAGCAACCCGAGTTCGATATTGTCAAAGAATTCATCGATTCTGACAATCAGGTTTTTAGTTGTTCTGGTGAAAACTGCCATATAGTGAAATCATTAGTTATATACCAAATGTATCAAAAAGATTTCTCATTCAGAATTCTGTTATCTTTTCAACCCTGTTTGACTTCAGGTACTGTTTTAAGATAACCTGTATATCGCGGTTATCACCAGATGGTTTTATACACTCATGAACAACGGCAAGTCCGAATCCCATATCATTAATATTAAAATAGCCGAATCCTGAATATTTACCATTCGATATTTTAACGGCACACCTCTCTTCATCGCTTCTGCCTTTATCAATTATAAAAAAATTTCTGGTTGAGAAAACAAATTCATCTGCTGCTTTTAATGCCCTTTCATTATAATCCTTAGAAGGTTCTTTGCCGCAGCAGGCACCCTTGCAGATACCTACCTGGTGGTGAAAACAGGCTCCCGAAGTTTCATAAAGTCCGCAAAGTTTCTGACAAAGAAAGTACTTCTCCACCATTGATTCCAGCTTGCCTCTTGCTCTTTCCCTGCTTGTAAATACAGATACCGGAGAATCTTCAGTTTTCAGGGAGCCGTAACTATAGTTTATAAAGCCGTTTTCATCTTCAAAGCTGAAAATTCCCCACTGAAAGCTTGTTCTCCTCTGTGCTCTGTTATATAACGGCTTATTTGCTTTTATCTCAAATGATTCCTTAAGAAGAGCGATGAGTTCGCTGCCGGTTGTTTCCCAGTCAATATCAGCTATCTGGTCGCGCATTTCCATAGCCCGGTTAGTTGTATTGTTTGACAGATGAGTGTTAATTCTTTGCTGCAGGTTACGACTTTTACCGATATATATAAGGTCTCCGGCTTCATTGTAAAAATAGTATACACCGGGTTCCTCAGGTATATCCTCAATTTTTTTAATATCAAGTTTTGGATTGAGTTTTGAAATCCTTGTATTTTTGATAATAGCCTGTTTTCCCTTGTTAATCTCCATGTCCTTTTTCATCAGGAGCTCAAAAAGTTTCACAGTAGCCATAGCATCGCCTGCAGCCCTATGCCTGCCGTTTATGGATATGTTAAGATCCTTGCAGATATCACCCAGGCTGTATGACCTGTGTCCCGGTATCAGTTTCCTGCTCAGGGTAACCGTATCAAGAAGATTTCGTTTGAAGTTGAATCCCAGCGATTTGAACTCCTGTCTCATAAAAGAATAGTCAAACCTTGCATTATGAGCTACAAATGTCCTGCCTTCAGTCATTTCCACTACTTTTTTGGCTATTTCGAAGAAGCGGGGAGCATTTTCAACCATCTCATTTGTAATGCCTGTGAGACTGGTAATAAAATAAGGTATGTTTCTTTCAGGATTGACGAGTGTTACATATTCATCAGTGATCTTTTCCCCGTCGTGCAGATAGATGGCTATTTCGGTAATCTTTTCAAGTCTTGGACTCCCTCCGGTTGTCTCAATATCAATTATGGCATACATTTTTTTTATACCTCAAAACCACAGGCGAAGATAATCAGATTTAAGGGTAAATAACGGGGGATTTACTATCTTTGTGTCCTAAATAAATAAAAACAGAACCAAATGCCAAGCGTTCGTGACCTGAAAAAAGATATTGATTACCTTATCTATGAAGTCATCTCTGATTGTTTTGTATATCAGGGAATTCATCCCGATCACAAAACAGAAGAAGTATCTGTAATTATAAATGATGCCGTAAGTCTTCGCAATGATCTGATTGCCAGAGTTAATAATCCCGATGGAAAGGATAATCCTAAAATTGTAAGAGCATATTATCAGTCTGTCAGCAAGGATCTTACTAACGGAGTGGATAAGCTGTTTACACGGCTAAGTATATTGTCAGTACCTAAGAAGAAGAAATAGAGAAGCAGTGGTAAATCAGGTTGCCACAACCAAGGCATCTGCCATTTTCATCAAGATTCAGCAGCTCTGTGCTATATCCTGATCTCAACGTCACATTCAGTCCACATCGAGGACATTTAGTATCCTGTCCGTAGTCTGTCCTTACATTGCCAGTATACACATAATCAAGCTTTTCTGAAGCTTTATGATAAAGCCTTAAAAGGGTATCGTCAGGAGTTGAAGGATTATTTCGCCTGAACATCGGGAAATATCTGCTAAGATGAAGCGGAATATGTTTACCAAGCTCGCCTGCTATCCATTCAGCCTCCCTGCCCATCTCATCGACACTATCGTTTTGTCCTGGGATAATCAGTGTGGTAATCTCCAGGTGTTTTCCTGAAGATGCTATTCTTCTCAATGTGTTTTTTACCGGTTCGATGCCCGCTCCTGTAAGTTTTCTGTAAAAAGTATCGCTGAACGCTTTAAGATCAATATTGAATGCATCAATAAACTCAAGAATCTCAGAAAGTGGTTCATTATTAACATATCCGTTGCTGACCATAACGGTGAACATATTGTTGCTCTTTGCAAGCAGTGCCACATCTCTCATATATTCAAACCAAACAACAGGTTCATTATATGTAAATGCCAGCCCAATATTCCTGTTTGTCTTCAGAGCTCTATCTACCAGTGATTTAGGTGAAATAATGTTTTCATTTTTCCCGGATTCATATCCACATTGTGAAATATTATGATTCTGACAGAAATCACACCTCATGTTGCAGCCATATGAGCCGGCAGAAAGTATATTGTATCCGGGGAAAAAGTGATATAAGGGCTTTTTTTCAATTGGATCGGCCGATAACGATGACAGAATGCCATAAGTCTGCAGCTCAATATCTCCACCCTTATTCTTTCTTACACGGCAGATACCGCTCTTGCCTTCTTCAAGTTTGCAATTATGAGGACAAAGAAGGCACTCGGTTTTCTGCCCTGATTTCCTGTGAAGATTTATCATTGCCATTTTCTCCTTTTCCAAAATTAAGCAATTATTAACCTCTCAGCCGACAATTATCTTAATAATAATTTTACTTAAATTTGATAAAAACCATTCTTATGAAACACACATGATTGACAACAATCAAAAACACAGATAAAAATATAATTTACAACCGAGCAAAGCGAGCTCGACGAAGTCAATCATGTGTGGTTCTATCATTCAATTAAAAAAAAAATTAATTATGATGAAAACATATCTGAAAATCTGGCTGTTTTTATGTGCTTCTCTGGTTCATTCATCTGTTCAGGCAAGTGCTGCCATTCCAGAAATTAAGGAACGTAATATTCTTGGCAGGGAGGCAGCTGCTATTAATTTTTCTGAATCCCTGATTACAGATAAATCATGGAACAGGCTGCCTGATTATAACAGCCGTGAATTCTGGGAGAGGATACCGTCAAATATGAAGGTTGCCTATATTTCGAAGGCAGAGGAGTATCTCAACTATGACTGGCCGGTTGTTAAGGCTACTGACTATCTTGAGTTTATAAGGTCGGGAGACCGAAGACAGCAGGTTTATGCAGAACCCGGCAGGGCTCTCAATTCTCTTGTGTTGGGTGAACTTATTGAAGGTAAGGGAAGGTTTATTGACCAGATTATAAATGCCGTGTGGTACTACAGTGAACAGACCTGGTGGGGATGGTCAGCTCACCTCTATTTTCAGAAAGCACCCGGAGGGCTACCTGATATAAATGAGCCTACAGTCGACCTGGGAGTGGGAGAGATAGCTTGTGACCTTTCATGGACCTGGTATCTGTTCAGGGATGAATTTGATAAGGTACATCCGCTTATTTCCCAAAGATTAAAGCAGGCTATCGTGACCAAAGCAGTAAATCCATATTTTGAAAGAAGCGATTTTGGATATATGGGCTTTACAGGTGGCAGGGTCAATAACTGGAATCCCTGGGTAAATTATAACATGCTTAATTGCTTCATGATACTCGAAGATGATCCGGCCAGGAAGGTTGCAATGGTTACAAAGATCATTAACTCACTTGATAAATTTCTCAATGGCTATCCCGATGACGGAGGATGTGATGAGGGGCCCTCTTACTGGGGTGTGGCCGGATCAATACTCTATGAGAGCCTGGCACTTCTGAAGGATGCAACAGCAGGAAAATTTGATGTTTTTGACAACCCACTGATTATAAAAATAGGGACCTATTTTCCAAGGGTAAATATACATGCCCCATACTTCATTAATTTTGCCGATGCCGATGCCACCACCGGAGGTAATCCTGCAACCGTTTATCTGTATGGGAAATCAATAAATGACAGGATGATGCAGAAATTCGGTGCTTATCTTGCCCGACTGAATAAATGGGGTGAAAATCCTTTTTCAGGAAAGATCTGCGACCAGATAGAAAACCTTGTTTTGCTTCCTGAAATAACAAAGGCAGAAGCAGAAGAAGCGCTGGTACCTGATTTCTGGCTTCCTGAAACAGAGATTGCCGGAGGCCGTGACCGGGAGGGCAGTTATGAGGGTTTCTTCTTTGGCGCAAAAGGAGGCTTTAACGCTGAAAGTCATAATCACAACGATGTTGGTTCGTGCATAATGTATTTCAATGGCAAACCTTGTCTTATTGACCTTGGCAGGGAGACATATACTGCGAAAACATTTGGTCCGCAGAGATATGAAATATGGACGATGCAATCAGCTTACCATAACCTTCCTGTAATTAACGGAGTTGAACAAAAAGAAGGAGCAGCATTCAAGGCCAAAAACTCCTCTTTCTCTGCCAGTTCAAAATCTGTAAGTTTCTCTGCAGATATTGCAGGAGCTTACCTTCCTGCGGCAAATATTAAATCGTGGGTGCGTACCTATACACTTAACATAGGTAAGAACTTCATTATAAGTGATAAATATGAACTTTCATCAATCACTTCTGCCCCAACAAGCTCAAATCTGATTACCAGTTGCAGGGTATCGGAAGGAAAACCCGGGGAGCTGATTTTTAATGGTGATGGTTTTACGCTACGAATGAGTTATGACCCGAAGAAGATATCTCCGGAAGTTGAATTCATTGAGGTGACTGATTCGGGACTTAAACGTTACTGGCCTGAAGGTGTTACCAGGGTGGTTCTCCGGTTTATTAATACTAAAACCACTGGTTCTCAGTCGGTAACATTCAGTAAAATGTAAATGGATGACAGCAGACAACAAAATTAAAAGAATACCGGAAAATGAAATGAGATCAATTTTCCAGCAGATTCTCATAAAACATGGAATGAGGCATGGGAAGGCTGAAAAATGTGCCGGGATATTTACACTTAATAGTTTGGAAGGTGTTTATTCACATGGAGTTAATCGTTTCCCCCGTTTTGTTAAATATATAGATGAAGGATATATCAATCCCGATGCTGCCCCGACTCTTATTCACCGGGCAGGCACAATTGAACAGTGGCAGGGGAATCTTGGTCCCGGACCTCTTAATGCTGAATTTGCAGCAGAAAGAGCAATGGAACTTGCAAAAGAGAATGGAATAGGTCTGGTTACACTTGCCAATACCAATCACTGGATGCGTGGTGGAACTTATGGATGGCAGGCTGCCAGGAAAGGATATGTTTTCATTGGCTGGGCAAATACATGTGTCAATATGCCGGCCTGGGGAGGGAAGGATGCAAGGATCGGCAATAATCCATTTGTAATAGCAGTTCCTCATGATCCGGAAGCCGTTGTTCTTGATTTTGCCATGACACAATTTTCGTATGGTAAAATGGAAGCATTCAGTTCAGATGGTCAAAGGCTCCCTTTCCCGGGAGGTTTCAATACGAAAGGAGAACTGACTGATGATCCGTCAGAGATTCTTGAGACAATGCGTCCTGTACCTATCGGTTACTGGAAAGGAGCCGGGCTTTCAATACTTCTGGATATACTTGCAGCTACTTTGTCGGGAGGTTTGTCAACTCACCAGATAGGGAATTGTGAAAAGGAGACAAGTATATCGCAGGTATTCATTGCTATCGATATCAGAAATCTGCATAATTTTCCATCGATACAGAATACCATAAACGAAATTCTAGATGACCTGGGTAAATCTGAACCGGCAGGTGATGGATCTCAGGTAAGGTACCCGGGTGAAAATGTTATTAAAACCCGAAAATCAAATCTTGAGAACGGAATACCTGTTGACAGAGGACTTTGGGATAAGATTCTGTCTCTTTGAAATTCCGGTCGTTCTCAGATATTTTTAACCCGTCATTCTATCGTCCAACATGCTGCGCCATGCATCAAGCATCCAGTGTCCAGCATCCAACGCCTTATATTTTTTCCTCAATTATCTGAGTGAAAATTTTATTTTTTTCAGCATAATAAGATATTTCATCAATTACCTTCTCGTTTGATTCATAGTATGTTGTACCAAACCTGAGGATTATAGCTTTGCCCGATTTTAAAAGGAATCTTACTTTAAGTGCATAGAATTCTATTCTTTCAGTTTCTGCGGCTTCTAAAACAACCGAAGGGATTAATATGTATTTCCTGAGTGTTATCCTGTCATCTGCAATTGAAATATATCTTTCAGCTTTACCTGAACCGGCCAGGATCTGATAGATACCAAAGCTTGTCAGGAAAATTATTGTAATCCAAATTGATACCGGGTTTTCCAGTGATTTTAAACTGTATATCAGCCAGAATACTGCTACAGCAATACATACAGCCCCAAAAATTATCTTGATAATATTCACCAGACGGTTTGACTCGTAGTTACCCAGAGGGAAAATCTTTTTTTCCATAGAAAATATTTGTGGCAATTTATTCCTTTTTGATTATTAATGCAATTTTCACAATTATTGTATGATATATTCTCCTGACAATGAGAAAAAAAATTAATTTTATAAATCGATTAGAAAGATTACTTAAGATAATTCTGCATTATTGCAGGTGTATATTACTGCTTAAATCGAAACGAATTATTATAACAAATTAAATGAAGATTTTTATGAAGAGATTTTTATCAATGAGTTTAATGTTGTTGGTGGTGCAATTTTTTGTAAGGGCTCAACAGGCTGTTCAGAAACCTACGAACGACAAGATTGTGCCTGAAATGACAGAGGTTTGGGATCCTGAAGTCAGGATAATACAGCCCGGGATAAAGGATAGCGATCCGCCATCGGATGCTATTGTTCTTTTCAATGGAACTGATGTCAATAACGAATGGGAAGACAGCAAGGGGAATCCTACAAAATGGCTGATTCAGGATGGTGCTCTTGTTTGTGTAAAGGGATCAGGTGTGATCAAGACCAAACGTAAATTCTCAAGCTGCCAGCTGCACGTTGAATGGAAAACTCCATCTGAGGTGCAGGGTGAGAGCCAGGGCAGAGGAAACAGCGGTGTCTTCCTGCAGGAACAGTATGAAGTACAGGTTCTTGACAGCTATAATAACAGAACATACAGGCATGGCCAGGCAGGCAGCCTTTACAAGCAGCATGCCCCTCTGGTGAATGCTGCACGGAAACCCGGAGAATGGCAGTCATATGATATTGTATATACGGCGCCTACTTTCGGAATAGACTCAATCACCTATCTGACACCACCCAGGATCACTGTCTTTCATAATGGTGTTCTTATACAGAATAATGTAAGCCTCCGTGGACCGACAGTATATATAGGCATACCTGAATATTTTGTCAGGAAGCACGGGCCCGGAAGCCTTGTTCTTCAGGATCATGGTAATCCGGTTGCATACAGGAATATATGGATAAGAGAACTTTGATTTAATATTATCATTATTTATAAAACTAAATTCAAATTTTACCTGACATGAAAGAAAACTCAAAATCAATTTCAAGGCGATCATTTATCGGAACAACCGGTACGATTGCTGCAGGGTTGACTATTCTGCCCAACACAGTAGTTAGCGGACTCGGGCACAAAGCTCCGAGTGACAAGTTGAACATTGCCGGTATTGGTGTTGGTGGTATGGGTAATGCTAACCTTAAGAACCTGAAATCAGAAAATATCATCGCTTTATGTGATGTTGACTGGGGTTACTGCAAGCAGAACAAAGTATTCGAAGAATATCCTGATGCAAAATGGTACTGGGACTGGCGTAAGATGTATGATGAAATGGGAAAATCGATTGATGCAGTTGTTGTTGCAACATCCGACCATTCACATGCAGTTGTAGCTTCTACTGCCCTGACAATGGGAAAACATACTTATGTTCAGAAGCCTCTTACTCACTCAGTTTATGAATCAAGACTACTTACCAAGCTTGCAGCAAAGCATAAGGTTGCAACTCAGATGGGTAACCAGGGTTCATCAGATGAAGGTGTTAACCAGACAATTGAGTGGATACAGAATGGAGAGATCGGTGAAGTTATCAGGGTTGAAACATTCACTGACCGTCCTATCTGGCCACAGGGCCTGAACAAGCCTGCAAAAGGTGAGTGGGTACCTGATACACTTAACTGGGATCTCTTTATTGGTCCTGCTCCGATGCGTCCGTACAACAGCATATATCACCCATGGAACTGGCGTGGATGGTGGGATTTCGGTACCGGAGCTCTTGGCGACATGGCTTGTCATATCATGCATCCGGTATTCAAGGCTCTCAGACTTCAGTATCCGACAAAGGCTCAGGGAAGTTCTACTTTGCTTCTGACCGACTGTGCACCCAATGCACAGATGGTTAAACTTACCTATCCTGCCAGGGTTGCTCCAAAAGGTGCTAAAATAAAATATCCTGCAGTAGAGGTTGTATGGTATGATGGTGGAATTCAGCCTCCTAAGCCAGAAGGATGGCCTGCTGGTAAGAATATGAACGATGCCGGTGGTGGCGTGATTTTCCATGGAACCAAGGATAAACTTATCTGCGGATGTTACGGTGTAAGACCATGGTTACTTTCAGGTCGTGTTCCAAAGGCACCACAGACTGAAAGAAGAGTTGCAAATGCCATGCAGGGTGGTCATGAACAGGATTGGGTACGTGCATGTAAAGAAAGTCCTGATTCAAGAGTTCTTTCAAAATCAGACTTTTCAGAAGCAGGACCATTCAATGAAATGGTTGTAATGGGAGTGCTCGCTGTAAGGCTTCAGGGTCTTAATAAAGAACTTGAGTGGAATGGGGAGAAGATGCAGTTCACCAATATAACTGATGATGAAACTGTGAAGATTTGTATCGAGGATGCCTTCAGTATACATGACGGACACCCGACATTCAACAAGAAATGGACCGATCCTATGAATGCAAAACAGTTTGCAAATGAAATGATTAAGCATAACTATCGCGATGGCTATAAATTGCCTGATATGCCGGCTTAACTATTGTTAATTAAATAACAGAGGGGCTTTTCGGAGCCCCTTTTTTATTCTGAAACCAGGTAATTCTAAGTTATACAGCCACAGAACCTTTTAAACCTGTTTCTTCTGCAACAGTTCTCATTCCCATAATACAATCTGTAATCAGCTCCTCAATAGTTGCACCAAGCATAGCGGCACCTTTCTCGATGACAGATCTGTCGACACCAGCAGCAAAACGTTTATCATTCCATTTCTTTTTTACCGATTTTGCCTCCATATCGAGAACACTTTTTGATGGCCTCACAAGTGCGCTGGTTGCAACAAGCCCGGTAAGTTCATCCATGGCATAGATTGTTTTTTCCAGCTGTGTTACAGGTTCAGTATCAGTTACAAGACCCCATCCATGGCTCATTACAGCCCGGATATATTCCGGCGGCCAGTTGTTTTCAGTAAGTATCTTTTCAGTCATCTTGCAATGCTGTTCGGGATACATCTCATAATCAAGATCGTGGATAAGGCCAATTATTCCCCATTTCTCCTCATCTTCTCCGGATTTTTGTGCCATGTATCTCATTACTCCTTCAACTGACAGCGCGTGCCTGATAAGGCTTTCGGTTTTGTTGTATTGTTTCAGTAATTCAAAAGCTGATTCGCGGGTTGGAATGTTTGAAGACATAAAAATATAGAATCTGTTTGTGGTTTGATAATAATTACTTCCTGTTTTTTACAACTTTGAGGGTTGTTATTCCCCTGTTGGTCCTAATTGTAACATAATATACTGATGGTGATAACCATGGAGCAGATATTATTACAGGATTTTTCCCTGCAGTAATATTTTTTTCTATTTCATAAACCTGTGTCCCTGCCATATTGTTTATTGTGATTCTTATCCTCTCAGCATACCTGGAGTTAATATAAATGGTGAATTGTTCGGTAAACGGGTTAGGATATATAATAAGTGAATCCGTAAGTTCATGCTTGAATTCATAGCTTGCTGTATCATTAAGGAGATAATCGTCACTGTTATTTAATGAATATGATGTGATGTTGTAAAGTCCGTATCTGTAGAAGTTTACTTTTTCCGTGAACTCTACGGTCACAGTGTCACCGAATGGTATAACCGGTTTATCGAAGAATTCCTCAACAGGTATTGACTGTTCATTTATTTTATATGCCAGGTTGAAACTTTTTATTGTATCCTTGCCAACATTCAGCACCTTAACTGTTATTGGTTCAAATGAATACTTGTTCTTTTCAGGTGGAGGAACAACACGTGCCACCTGAAGATCCTTCTCAATATATCTTAATGAACCTGTTGCTGCAAAATCGATCATGTCAATCCAGGCACAATCTGAACCACTGTCTGTGGAGCCATCCTTTTTATATACCCATTCGAATTTATTTAAGCCAGTTTTTACGGCAACAGTAAATTCCACCCAATCCGTTTCACCCGATCTTTTAAGGACCTCTTTATCATTTATCCTGAAAGTAAAGAAATCAAAATTAAGCTCAGATGATACTTTGTACATAAATTTTATATAATCATCATAATCATAATATGTTTTTATTAGCAGGGTAGTTGTGGCATCACGCCCTATTGCTCCTGATCTTGCAGATATTGTTCCGTCATATGAGCCTGAGGTGGATGTTACCCAGGGTACTTTGTTGATATTGATCCATGGAAAGACATTAAAAGATTCTGCTTCGAAACTCTCTCTTATCTTGCCTACTCTGAATGTGAAGTTGTTCTCTATTAAGTAGGGATCACAATTCAGGGAGGATAATACATTGAAATAGCTTCCATTCGCCACGTAGTCTCTGAGCTGAACGGTTACAGGTATTTCAGTTATCTCTCCGAACCTGAGTACTCCCGATTTAATATTCTGGTCAAGGATTGTTATCTTTTCAGGATCAGAAGTGGAGACTGAAAAATCTCCTGAAGCATCACTGGTCCCGAGGTTTTGCACCTTATAAATGAGGCTGTATTTTTCGCCAGGATCTGCTATAAAATTCCCGTTGCCGAGTTCAGTATCATCCATCGTACACCCTATTACCTTCAGATCAGGAGCATGAATTGTAATATCTACAGTATATTGTTTTTTTGTTTTGTCATCCCCCAGGATCAGTGAAATTGTTGCCACACTCATATCTGCAGAATTTTTATCAACCAATATTTCAAGCTTATCAGGGATAGTTATTTCGGATCTTGCAGCAAGATTTCCGATATACGCAGAGTCTTTAAGTATTGTTATTAAGTCTGATGAAGAGGATATCTTTGTATACACATTATTTGCAGAAGTATTCCCAAGGTTACCTGCCTTTATACTCAGGTAGATAATCTCACTGAAATCAGCAGCGTTATTGTTGTTTCCCTGGCTGTCGTTTATACTGCTCCCTGAAAGATTGATATATTCATCGCTGACACTTCCGAAATATACAGTCTTTATCAACGGCTTTCTGTTCTGGCCTGTTAACACTATCAGGCAGGAGTCATTTGATAAGCCGGGCATTGTAAGTTCAACTGATCCTGAAGCACTTGCATGTGAAGCATCCCAAAGAGTATCAAAGTGTGATACTGCAAAATATGAGAAGGGTTCTCCTGTAAGTGAAAGCGACTTAATACCGTTAGGCAATGTGTCAGGCAGCTTTATTTTGAATGTGTCAGGTGAACCTGTAATCGGGATAACACTCGGATCACCAACAAGATTATATACTTCCCAGTAGTATTTCTTTTTGTTTGAAGAACTGGCGCTTACAGCCAGATTACCGGCGAAAGTAACCTGACCCATTGTAAAATACCAGTCAGAAGGAGCTTCGCTGTGTGTGTGGAAAAGCCTGTCATAAGCCCCAAGTCCGCTGCCTGTGTAAGTTGGTTCACTTGATATTGCACTGGGTCCAACCGCCCAGTAAAAATCCTCATCCCAGAAAGTGTCTGCAGCGCCACCAATGAAACCAATTGCTCCTTTTTTATCAGCAAGAACCATTTTGTTTCCAAGGGCTGAGGAATTGCTGAATGTGCTGGTCTGGCATGCGTTGCTTATGATAAATGGGTACATGTTAGTATTAGATACTGTATCCAGATCACCTGATTTAAGCAAAGGACCAAGCCAACCTGTTACATCACCATGTCCGGTATAGTTGATAAATGATAAACCCTTCCGGGTAAGTTTTCTTATTGAATCAGCAACAGCAGTGGAGTTGCTGTGTACCTGCTCATAACTAAAATGGTATTCATTGAGTTTATTAATACTATTGAGATAATTACTTTTTGCATAATAAATCTGACCATTAATGATTTTTATGTTCCCATCATCATCACCACCAGTTACCAGAGCTCTTGAAGAGAAAGTATTTGTTTTGGTAAACAGATACTTTTCATATTGAATTATTTTACTTAGAACATTTTTCAGCTGTGTAGTATCTGAAACCGGTAACCTTCCAATAAACATTTCAGGTATGTAATCTCCGTCACCGTCAAATTCACCATAATACATATCGGTAATATTTCCGGTCCCGTAATATGGCACTTTCTTGGTATCGCCTATAATAAGCAGGTATTCGGGTTTTGGTGTTGACGAATTGTAGATACCTGTAAGTGTTGTTTTTATTTCGGAATAGGAATCGCCTGCATATTTCTTCCCTCTGTACAATACTTTAAGATCAAATCCTTTCTGTGTCTTCCATTTAATGAAGGGAGCAAGCAGTTTTCTGAAAGTAGTATCTGTTAAAATGATCATCTTAACCGGTTTGTCAGAGAAGCCGGGTATCACGTCACCCTGATCATAGTTAAGCACAGATTTTTCAAGTGATTCAGTAAAGATCAGAGATTCTTCTGATGCAGATTCTGATTTTCTACCAGCTGATGCAATATTGGTTATCTCAATCCTCATTGATGTGATTACTTCGAGAGAGTTGGTACGCGGATTATACCTGACCGGTGAGATAATAATATTAGATAACCTGTTATTTCTTAGTGTTCCGACCGGTACAATCCTTACTGTATCAACAGGAATAATATTCTTAGATGCATATACTTCCCTGTCAATCCGGAACTCTTTTTTTCTTTGTGTATCAGATTTTGATTCGCTCTCCTGTGCAGGATAAAGCATACCTTTCATTTTCTTTGAAGAAGGGTGGAGCCTTGTGTTTCTGACATCAGATATTTTTATCTCATATTCTGCTCCTTCAGGTATGGTTATTAGTCTGGTCAGTACAGGTAATTCAGGCTTTCCTGTTTCATAAGTGTGTGTATGACCGGGAATAGATACACGGTAAAAGAAGCCATATTCATTCTCAACAGACTCTAAGTTAAGTTCTTCAGCAGAATAATTAATAATAAGTGACTGTCCCTCTGTGACGATACTTTCCCCTTTCAAATCACCTTTAAACTGGTATTTGTAACTTTTCACTTCCTGACCTCTGCCCACCACTGTGAAAAGCATAAAAACTGTTATTAAAACAGTTTGTTTATTTAACCCTAAACACATCAATGTTAAGCAATTAACATTAATCCCTAAATTCAAAACGCAAGTTATTAAAAAATAGTATATCCATCGATGACACAACAATATATTTGATTAAAATAATAAGAATTGTAATTTTAGGGTTGAATTAATTTTTTAAAGAGTACTTTAGATAACAGGGAAATACACTTTAACAGGTTGATAAAGTAATTGAAGTCAGTAAAAGGATATTAATAAAATACAAGATGACATGATGAAAATTTCAATGAGAAGGATTTCAATATTATTTTACATAATAACATATTGTATTATGGCACCAAATGGATTTTCCCAGGAGTATCCTGCATACGATAAGATAGAAACCGCAGCAGGAAATGTTGAGATGCACTTTATCGGTCATGGTTCGCTGATGTTCAAAGTGAACGGATTCGTGATCCAGATCGATCCTGTAAAAAGCTATGCTAATTATAGTCTGCTTCCAAAGGCTGACCTCATTCTTGTTACACATGAGCATTACGATCACCTTGACATCAATCTGATTAATGAGATAAAGAAGGAAGGAACTCTTGTTTTTACAAATGAGAAGTCAACAGAGCAGCTGGGATGGGCAATGCCTATGAAACCAGGTGACAGGCAGGAGGTTAACGGTATTGTAATTGAAGCAGTAGATGCTTACAATATAGTAAATATGAGGTCACCCGGCCAGCCATTTCATCCGAAGGGATCCGGCATAGGTTATATTCTCACAATAGGAGGGAAAAGATTTTATATTGCCGGAGATACTGAAAATACACCTGAAATGAAAGCTCTGAAAAATATAGAGGTGGCTTTCCTTCCAATGAATCTGCCATATACCATGACTCCGGAAATGGTTGCTGATGCTGCCAAAGCATTCAGACCAGGAATTCTTTATCCTTATCACTATGGTGATACAAACACAGAAGAGTTAATAAACCTTATGAAAGGTACGGGGATAGAGGTTCGCATAAGGAATCTGAAATAAATTTTGATGAGAAAATATTTTGTTGTAGCAATTCTGACTGCTGCAGTTTTTATAACTTCTTTACCGGCACAGGATATCTCATTCCCCGAACTTAAGGGTTACAAAAAGAATACTGATTTTCCAGTTTATACCAGTAATAATCTCAATGAGCTCAGAAGCAGCTTAGTTGAAACCTTCCTTTCCTATCGATTTGTCGATATGAATATTGCTGAATATCGTAAAGGGAAGAATAAGATCAGGGTTGAAATCAGCAGGCATGCAGATAACCTGATGGCTTTTGGAATATATTCCCTTGGACGTTCATCATCATTTCGTTTTCTGAATCTTGGCTCGCAGGGATATTCTGCTGAAGGGGTAGTAAATTTCTTCAAAGGCCAGTTTTATGTACATCTCAATATCCTGCCATGGAATGAAAAGAACATACAAATGGCGGAATCGCTTGCACTTAGAATCGCAAATATGTTACCCGGATATCCCGAAATGCCTGCAATACTAACCCGGTTACCGGAAACAGGACGAAAAACCAATGAAGAAACCTTTATAAATGAAAATGTGCTGGGACATAAGTTACTTGCCGGGGCATTTAAGGCTGTTTATGAAGTTGGACCCGATATTTTTTCACTCTACCTGATTGAAAATCATTCAGCTTCCGAAACATGGAAAATGGCAGAAGCATATCTAAAGCAGGCTGGAGAGGATATCCCTGAATCGGAAACAGGCAAGTATGTTATTTCAGATGGTTATAACGGTACTGTATTCCTTGCATGGAGTAATAAGACAATGATTATAATAACTGGATTGGCAAAAGACCAGGCTGATGTTGCAGATAAATATACCTCGGAAATACTCGAATAGCTAAGTAATAATGTCAATTACTTTTTAAGTTTTTCAGCCAGAATATGCTCAATTTCTGAGAACTCCTTTTCTGAATATCCTGTACCCTGGTAGATAATTTTTCCATCTTTCCCAATAATAACATTCCTTGGAATATTCTGAGTGGCATACAAACTGAATATTTCACGTTTCGGATCAGGGGCAAAAGGCATAGTAAATCCCTTTTTTTCAGTGTAATTACGTACCTCACTCTCAGAATGCTCTCTTCCCAGAATTATAAGTACAAAGTCAGGATCGTCTTTGTATTTTTCCCAGACTTTTTTCTGAAGTACCGGTAGTTCAAGATTACATGGAGGACACCATGTTGCAAAAAAATTTATCAGGATAACCTTCCCGCTAAGTTTACTTATATCAATTGATTTACCATCAATAGTCCTGCATTTGAAAATGGGAGCAGGGTCGCCTTCATTAATAAGTGTTGTGGGGTCCTTTTGGCCGTTAGTTATTGTAAATGCTGCGAGCATCAGGATGCTCATAGTAATGGTTCTTTTCATATATGAGTCAGACAGGATGTTTCATTAGTAAAGTGATTTGTGGCATTCGGAACAATTGATATCCTTCCAATCAGTTCCGATATCGACAGGATGTTCAAATTCAAGGCTTTCCCTGATAGTAGAATATTTCATCATATCAGGTTTTCCCTGTCCGATAATGGTATGACAGAGGTTACAGTCCTTGGAAATCACCCTTCCGGTTTCCGACCTGAACTGATCGTTATGACATCTGAAGCACCCATCAGATTCCTGGTGGCCTATATGCTCAGGATAAACATCATATCTTACTCCCATGGAAGGGAATGTGTTCAGATTGAATTCTTTCTGAATGGCAGCTATTGATTTGTCAATAGCATCCTTGTTTGTATCATAGTATTCCCCTATTTCTGTTTTGTAGTAGTCAGTTATTCCATCTGATATTTTCATCAGAGCAGTATCCCTGTTGGTAAATCTCTCAGAAAGAATTGACATAGCTACCTGCTTGATATATGGGATCTTTTTCGATACATCTCCTGTAATCATGACCTTATCGAAAAAGGCTGAAGGTGAGCTGTAATTGTGTGAAGGCCTGTTATGACAGTCAATGCAATCTATTGACCTTTTTTCCGATACAGCCAGATCGCTATCGCTTACGGCCAGGTTCTCATTCCTGTAAACATGTACTTGTCCGGTTGTTTTATCTGTGTATTCGACAACCGTAATTATTTCCCTCTTGTCATGCTCCGATTTGTATGAAACATCAATTGAAGGATTTATATGCCAATGGATGCCTTCTTTGTGTCCAAGTTCACTGTATTCTGGTCCCGTCTTCATCTGTAGCATTATGTCCCATTCACTGTTTGAAGAATCAGCAAGAAAATATTTCATGGTTCTGAGGGAACGTGCATAGAACTTTTGCGGCCAGTGACATTTTTCACAGGTTTCCCTTGCAGGCCTGAGATCATGTAGCGGAGTCTCAATAGGTCTTGGAAAGTCATTTGTCATTACTGCTATCACCTGGTGCAGACCCGAAATCTTGGATTTCACATACCATGATGCTCCTGAACCAACATGGCATTCAACACATGTTACATTTGCATGGGGAGAATGCTGGTATGCTATATGTTCAGGTTCCATTACTTCATGACACAAAGTACCGCAGAATTCAACTGATTCAGTAATGTGAAATGCTTCAAAACTTCCAAGAGTTGATAGAAAAAGGATTATAATAGTAGCTATTGTAAAGATTACAAAGGCATTCTTATGCCTGGGATCATTGAGGTCGATTCTGGGAAGTCTGACTTCGCTCTTGTCACCCATTTTATTCTGCCTCCTTCTTTCCCTGATCATGCCGATAGGAATTATAATCAAACCCATAATCAGGAATCCGGGCAGTATTACATAGATGAACAGACCCAGATTAGTGCTCCCCATTTCAAAGAATGTGGAGATAATAAACAGAATTATAATAAGTGCAAGATTGATCCCTGCAATTATTGATCCTATAATGGTCAGCCAATTACGGGCTGATGGTGGCAGTTTCATTTCATTCTGGGTTTAAGGTTATGAGTGGCAGTAAAAATATGAAAATAAAGATATTAATAATATACAGGTGATAATTATTATAAATGTTATGCAAATAACAATTTCTGAAAAAGTGCCAATAGGATACTAAGATACAAAGTTGCTATGAATCAGTAAACTATAATTTCACCGGGACAAGAGCTTTTAATAATCTAATACTTAAATGACAGTAATAACAAGGAATAATTGTCAGCAGAAGAGGATGTGCCTAATTCTCAGCAATAATATATATACTTTTCTTTAAGTCCTCATAGTTTGTAACTACCGGCAGATCTGGATTTTCATCACTGACATTCTTGGGAGGCCTGAAAAGAATTGCTTTATCAGCCTTCCTCAGCATTGAAATGTCATTATAAGAGTCTCCAATTGCAATAACTTTGTAATTAAGGCTCTGAAGAGATTCAACCACTTTGCGTTTTGCATCCGGCTGCCTTAAGTTGTAATCCACAATTGTTCCCTCACTGTCAGTTATAAGATTATGGCATAACAGGGTTGGTCTGCCAAGTTTTTCCATAAGCGGATCAGCGAACTCACTGAAAGTATCAGAAACAATAATCAGTTGAAATTCAGACCTTAGCCAGTCAAGGAAATCCCTGGCACCGGGAAGAGGCTCAATCTGACGGATAACATTCTGAATATCTGATAACTTAAGGTTGTGCTGCTTCAGTAATGCAAGCCTTCCTTTCATCAATACATTATAGTCATTAATATCCCTGGTTGTAAGCATTAATCCTTCTATGCCTGTTTGTTTAGAAACATTTATCCATATTTCAGGTGTATAAATACCTTCAAGATCAGAACAAATAATATACATTATGAACAGGGTTTCAGTTAATTATCTTTTCAATAAAATCTCTTTCAGCTTTTCATAGCTGTTTTCAAGCGATTCATAGTTCTCTTTTTTTATTTCCAGGCCTGAAAGCGATAAAGGAAGATCAGGGTTTTTACCGGTAATCTGTATAATCTCATCAGGAAATTTAGCAGGATGAGCAGTCTCAAGAGATATGGAAAGCTGATCTTCGGGTACCTGCAAATCTTTTGAATATTCCATAAGGCCCTTCCATGCAACTGCGCCGTGTGGCTCCAGAAGAATTGAATGCCTGTTATAACAATTCAAAATTGTTTCCCTGGTATCTGCATCCGAAACACTTATTCCGGCAAGGTTTTCCCGCATTTGCTTCATATCAGGCAGCTTAAGTATCTCGCCGTTTTCATTCATGATTCCATTATAAAGAGCTACAATCCTGGCCAGATTGCTTGGATGGCCGACATTCATTGCACTTGATATACAGTTTATTGAAGGAACAATTGGCTTGTATGTTCCTGTTCCAAGAAATTCAGGTACCTCCCCGTTAGCATTTGTTGAAATGATAAATTTTCTGACAGGTAGGCCCATCCTGTATGCAATAAGTCCCCCCATAAGATTCCCGAAGTTACCAGACGGAACACTGAAAATTACACTTTCATCAGTTCTTCTTCTAAGCCTTGACCACGCATAGAAATAATATATAGATTGAGGTAAAAGCCTTCCGGTGTTGATTGAATTTGCTGATGACAGAGGCAGGTGTTTTAAGGATTTGTCAGTGAAAGCACTCTTTACAAGTCTCTGACAATCATCAAATTTGCCGTTAACACCGATAACTGATACATTCTTTCCCAGAGTAGTCATCTGCTTCCTTTGCATAACACTTACCTCATTCAACGGAAAGAGGATGATAACATTTATATTGGTGAGGCCGTAAAAGGCGCTGGCAACAGCGCTTCCGGTATCGCCTGAAGTGGCTGTAAGAATTGTAAGATGCCTGTTGTTTTTTGAAATATAATACTGCATGAGCCTGCCCATCATCCTTGCTGCAAAATCTTTGAAGGATGCTGTAGGCCCCTGATCGAGACGAAGTATATATTTCCTTTCATAGACATTTTCGATAGGCACATCAAAATTATAGGCATCATTGCATAATGAGCTCAGAACTTCTTCAGGGATCTCACTGCCAATTATACTTTTAAGAACTGTGGATGCAATACCTTGATAATCCATACCACTCATCTTTTCAAGTTCCTCTTTACCAAGAGCCGGAATGAAGGAAGGCATGTATAGGCCTCCGTCAGGTGCAAGTCCTTTTAGTAAGGCCTCCCTGAATGAAACCGGTTCAGATTTCAGATTTGTAGAATAATATGTTACTTGTTTCTTGTTCAAATAGTATTGTTATTTATCTCTGTGGTCCTCTGTGGTTCTCAGTGAAGCTCTGTGTAACAAAAAGAACTAACACAGCGTGACGCAGAGAAACTCAGACTTGCACAGAGTTTTATACCATGGTTTACTTTTAAACATTTACTACTCTCATGAGGTCAGCAAATACACCTGCGGCAGTAACATCAGCTCCTGCTCCGTAACCTTTAATTACCATTGGAAGCTCTTTATACCTTGTTGTAGTGAGGAGGATAATGTTATTGCTGCCCTCAAGGTTATAGGATGGATGATCAGATCCTATTGTGAGTAATTCTACTCTTGCTTTTCCCTCGTCAAGTGTGGCAAAGAATCTCCATTTCCTGTTACCGGCCGCAAGTTCCTTTCTCTTTTTCTCAAACTCACCATCATGCTTTTTAACCATTTCAAAGAAGTTGTTCAGATCGCCCTTGAAACACTCTTCAGGAAGAAATTTCTCAACTACAACATCTTCTTTTTCAAGATTATATCCTGCCTCTCTTGCCAGGATAAGGATTTTTCGTACAACATCGGTGCCACTTAAATCTACGCGCGGATCAGGCTCTGAATACCCCATCTCCCTGGCCTTCCTGATAGCTGTACTCAGTGGTAAATCCGGGCCAAGTTCATTGAAGATAAAATTCATTGTGCCAGACAGAACAGCTTCAATCTTAAGTATCTTATCTCCGCTGACTATCAGGTCATTAATCGTTTTTATTATTGGAAGTCCGGCACCTACGGTAGTTTCATAAATGAATCTTACGCCTCTTTCATTAGCTATATTCCTGAGTTTTTGGTAATAACTGAACTCTGAGGAACATGCTATCTTATTGGCTGTAACAACTGATACATATTTTGATAAGATATCCTTATATCTTGAAGCAACATTTTCATCAGCTGTACAATCAATAAATACTGAGTTCCTGAGGTTCAATCGGGTCATATGACTGATGAAAGCAGCAATATCTCCCTTATCGGTGGATGTTTTTAATGCATCCCTGTAGTTATCGAGTGAAACACACTTTTTGTCAATTATCATCTTCCTGGTGTTTGTAACACCCATCAGATTAACTTTCAGATTATGTTCAGCCAGGAGGGTTGGAGCCTGTTCCTTAAGTTGTTTTAGAAGGCTGGTACCTACCAAACCGGTGCCAGCAATAAAGAGGTACATCTCCTTATAACGAGAGAGAAAGAATCCGTCGTGTATTACATTCAATGCTTTTCTCAGGCTCTCTCTCTTAATTACCACAGAGATATTAAGTTCTGACGAACCCTGAGCTGTCGCTATCACATTTACCCCGTTTCTCCCCAGTGACCGGAACAGGGTTGCTGAAATGCCGGGTGTGTTTTTCATCTTCTCACCCACAATAGCTATTATGGAGAGATTCTTCTCAATATTAACATTCAGTTCTTTCTTAAGTTCTATCTCTGATCTGAATTCGTTTATAATTTCAGCCCTTGCAAGCTCTGCATCCGAAGGGATTACGGCGAATGATATTGAATATTCCGAGGAGGCCTGGGTAATCAGGATAATGTTAATATTTTGCCTTGCCAGTGCTCCGAACAGCCTCATAGAAGTTCCTGTAACTCCAACCATGCCTGTCCCCTGCAAAGTTATCAGGTCAATATGGTCAATCGACGAAATTCCTTTTATGGGACTATTGTTGCCATTCTGCGATTTACTGCTTATGAGAGTACCCTTTAATTCGGGTTTAAAGGTGTTGCGAACCAGAATGGGAATATTCTTCTTATATACAGGTCTGAGTGTAGGTGTATAGATCACCTTGGCCCCAAAATGCGAAAGTTCGATTGCTTCAGAGTATGTAAGGCTTTCAATGGCATATGCTTTATTGACCTTTTTAGGATCAGCTGTCATGAAACCGTCCACATCTGTCCATATTTCAAGAACTTCAGCATTTAAAGCTGCTGCTGCAATTGCTGCGGTATAATCAGATCCCCCTCTTCCAAGTGTAGTAGTCTCATTATTTGTATTTGATGCAATGAACCCGGGAATCAAAATAACCTTTTTTCCCTTTGGAATACTTTTCTTAATCAACACATCAGTCTTCCCGAAATCTACATTTGCAAATCCGAAGTTACTGTCAGTTCTGATTATTTTTCTTGAATCAAGGTAGTGACAGCCACCGATCATATTACTTATTATCAGCGATGAAAGTAATTCACCTTTACTCATCACCTGATCAAGTGAATGTCTGCTAAGCTCCCTTACTAGATAGATACCATTGAGAATACCTTCGAGTTCAAGAAATATTTTTTCCATTTCACCGGTTACCCTTTCAAGAGTCCGGGTATCGAGAAGCTGCTTTGCATATTCGTAGTGCTTTGAAGTTATGGCGAACAGATGAGTTTTGAAATCATTATCGCATGCACAGGCGAGTTCGCAAGCTTTTTTCAGCTCATCAGTTATTCCCTGGAATGCTGAAACAACAACAATGCAATCGGATTCCTGGGACTCAATTATCTTACAGACCCCTTTAATCCTTTCAGTCGAACCGATAGATGTACCTCCAAACTTCAGAACTTTCATATTAATATCTTAAAATAAAAATGCATCCCATGGATGCACAAAAGTACAAAATTAGGAATAATCCAGCGGATTTCCTAAATAATTGTAAATTATTAAACAAACAGCAGTCCCTGCTAATAAGCTATAAGTAAAATAGTAAGTATAATTAACAATTAGTTTTTTCCTACCTTTTCCAGCCTCTTGAGTATTGAGAAAATAAATGCTGCAGACAAGAGACAACAGGCAATAAAGATCAGCCACAGTTGCCAGAGGTCAAGCTTGCCCCAGAAAAAGCTCCCGACAAATAAAAGTTTATTACCTACTGCTGTAGCAAGTAACCATCCTCCCTGCATTACACCCTGGAATCTGACCGGGGCTACTTTTGAGACAAATGAAAGTCCCATTGGACTAAGGAATAGTTCTGCAATTGTGAGAATAAGATATGAAGTTATCAGCCAGTAAGGCATAACTCTTGAAGAATCAGGGACAGGATTGAATTTTATTGCACCGGTTTCATCAACTATCCTGAGTTCATGAGGCGAAACCATATTTAACGAAGCAACAAGTATTACCAGAAAACCCAGGGCAGCAATGATCATTCCCAATCCGATTTTCTTTGGAGTTGATGGTTCCTTTCCTCTCTTGTTAAGCCAGCTGAAAAGCGCCATTACAACAAAAGTAAGACTGACAATAAAGAGTGGGTTGAACGATTGGAATACTTCCGGTGCAATTGGATTCTGTGCCTCCCCATTTTGAAAAAAGAAATATCCTGCAGTGCCACCGGCCACAAGGAGTGCTGCTCCTGTTAACCTGGTATTAATTGTACGTTTTTTCCCGAGAATAATAACTAACCCTGCAATAAATGCAATTACTGACAGGATATTCTCCAGAGTGAAGAACATAAATGTATATGGATCGACAGTCTTAACAGTATAGTCGCGCGCAAAAAATGTCAGAGTGAGTCCATTCTGGTGGAACGACATCCAGAAGAATACTACCACAAGAAAGACCAGAGTAAGTGCTATAACTCTGTCTTTTTCTTCCTTTTTGGAAATCATTATAATCCAGGTTACAAATCCAATAAAAAGTCCGATTGCCATTCCTGTAGCAAAGTCTTTAAAAATATTGATAAGGAATGCTGTGGCAAATCCTGCTGCCAGAGCAACCGGAAGTGCCAATGGTTTTTCCGTTAATGTAATTGTAGAATCAGTTGAAGACTTTTCCCTTGTTGGCAGATGTTTATTAAATATCAGATACGCAAGAAGAGAAATAATCATTGCACCTGCAGCCACAGCAAAAGCAAAATTGTATCCTCTGGAAAATACTTCCAGATAGCTGGATGCAAATGCACTAAGGTCAGAAACAGGTCCGGATAGACTTACCTGGTTAGCGAGTGTCATTAGCTGGTCAGAATTCTGCAATGTACCATCCTGGAACTGGTGACAAAGTGCAGGAAGGCTGCCGTCGTGAAGAAAATTATTGCTTTTAAGCCACCAGTTCCTGACACCATTGGCAGCAAACGGAGCAAAGAAGGCGCCAACGTTGATACCCATATAAAAAATCAGATATGCAGTATCCCTGACATTTGAATATTTGGGATCATCGTACATCTGACCAACGACAGCCTGGAGATTACCTTTAAAGAAGCCATTTCCGAGAGCAATTGTAAACAGTCCTGCAATGGTAAGAGTAAGCGATAGATTGGGAATTGACATTAAAACATAGCCGGCAAACATAACGATTTGTCCGAGCATGATTACAGTCTTATATTTTCTGGTGGCATCTGCAATTACACCTCCAACAAGCGCAAGTGCATAAATGGCAAAATAAAACCAGCTGTAAATTCCACCTGCCGTATCTTCATCAAGACCGTATTTTGCCTGAAGGAACAGTACGAGAATGGCCATCATGGTATAAAAGCCAAATCTCTCTCCCATATTAGTAAAGAATGCTACAAGAAGACCTTTTGGATGATTCTTTAACATATTTATTGTTTTTTAATTTATGATTACTTGTTTTTTATAAAATTTCAGAACGTGGCGAAGCAAATATATTAATCTTTTTAAACTAAAAAAATCGTTTATTCCCTGCTTTTCTATCCATTCTATTCCTATTATTTTTAATTAACCTTTCAAGAGTGTAAATTTGTAATTAAGCATTTTTGAAAATGAAGATATTCAGGTCGGAACAGATACGGGAAATAGATAATTATACTATTATTAATGAGCCGGTTCCCTCTGTAGAGCTTATGGAAAGGGCTGCAGGTAAAGTACTAAGCTGGTTTGTCAGCAGGTTTGAACGTAATAGGAAGGTTTTTATTTTTGCAGGTCCCGGCAATAACGGAGGTGATGGTCTTGCACTTGCCAGGATGCTTATACAGAACCGTTATGAGGTCGAAATCCATTATGTTAAATTCACTGATAAAACATCTCCCGACTGGGAAATCAACCAAAAAAGGCTTAAAAAGGAGGTACTGGTTGTTACAAGTGTAATAACATCTGTAAATGATTTCCCTTTTATTTCATCAAATGATGTCATTATCGATGCCATTTTCGGAAGCGGACTTACAAGGACTGCAGAAGGTTTGCCAGCTGAGATCATAAAGAAGATAAATGACAATGATGCACTTACAATCTCCATAGACATACCATCCGGCTTGTTTTGCGAAGATAATAGCAGAAACAATACTGATAACATAATAAAGGCTCACCATACACTAAGCTTTCAGTTTCCGAAGCTTGCTTTTATGTTTCCTGAAAATGCTGGTTTTGTTGGAAGCTGGGAAGTTCTTCCTATCGGATTGAGTGATACTGCCACACGGAATACCAGGTCACCATACAGATATATTGAATTTAATGATATTTTTCCTCTTTTGCATGAGAGGTCGAAATTTGATCATAAGGGTCATTATGGACACGGACTCCTTGTTGCCGGATCAAAAGGGAAGATGGGTGCTGCAATTCTTGGTGCCTCAGCAGCACTGAGAGCAGGTATAGGCCTTATAACATGCCATATACCATCAGGAGGCAGGGTTATAATGCAGGCCTCATTGTCTGAGGCCATGGTTATAACTGACAAGACGGAAGATTATATAAGCAGAATTGATATTTCAGATTCCTATACTGCGTCAGGAATTGGCCCCGGGATCGGAACGAACAAAGAAACTGCCACTGGTTTGTATGAATTTCTGAAAGAATTCAGAAAACCTGTAGTTGTGGATGCCGATGCTCTTAATATACTTGCAGTTAACAACTCATGGTATTCTCTCCTCCATTCGGATGTTATTCTGACACCACATCCAAAGGAATTTGAAAGATTGGCTGGCGGAAGTAAGAATGGTTATGAAAGAGTCAGAAAACAGAGTGAGTTTTCAGGGAAGCATAACTGTATTGTGGTACTTAAAGGAGCTTACACTTCTGTTTCCACTCCTGATGGAAATATAATGTTTAACAGTTCCGGCAACCCGGGGATGGCAACAGCAGGGAGTGGCGATGTACTTACAGGAATAATATTATCTTTGCTGGCGCAAGGTTATTCAGCAGAAAATGCAGCTCTGGCAGGAGTATTTATTCATGGACTTGCCGGTGACATTGCTGCAGAAAAAACCGGATTTGAAGCTTTGATCGCATCAGATATAATTAATAACACAGGTAATGCGTATAAGAAAATCAGGGAGTGGTTAATTTGATTTTTCCCTTGTTTTTGATCATAAACTTCTAACATAATATAGTAAAAATGAAAAGATCTCTCACTCTTTTATTAATAAGTCTGGCAGTTTTAATCGCAGTTTCCTGCACAACAGGTAAAAAAGTTGTTGATTCAAATCCTGTTGTTGTTCCATTGTCTGATACTGTTTCCATGTCTGAAGGGACGATTATATACGGATTACCAAGAACTGTATTCAATTTCAGTGTTGAGATGGAACGTACACTTGAAATCCCCGGTCCATATTCGCGATATGCAGATGATCTGCTTGGAATTACAGATGCTATTGTTTCCGAGAGTGAATACTGGACTATTACAGGTATTACCGTTAATACTCACGAGGAGCTCGATCCCTCTGAATATTATGTGATCAAGAGCAACTTTTTTCTCAGAAGCAATGCACTCTCTTTAAGACGGGAGGGCCTTATACTTGATATAAATCCGCGCCAATTTTATGTTACTGAAAAACAATATGTTGGTGACGGAATTGAGTATGATCAGTTCCGGTTTGAAGACCTCGGATCGGATGAGTATTACAATCTGCAGAGGGATACTGCCTATAAAAGAGTAAGTCTTGATTCATCCTTTATCAGGATACCTTACATTGTTGAAAAGAAGAAAAGACTATCAACAGATCAGCTTGCAGAGAAGGCAGCCAGACGTATTATGGAAATCCGTGAGGGCAAACACCTTATTCTTACAGGAGAGGCGAATGTTTTTCCACAGAATGATGCAGCTATAAATGAAATGAACCGGATTGAAAGGGAATACACCGAACTGTTTACAGGTAAGGTAATAAAGGAAAAAAGGAGTATTTCAATTAATCTTATCCCGGAACCGGGAATGGAGAAAAAGCCATTACTCCTGTTCCAGTTCTCTGAACTCACCGGACCATTAGCTGGTTCAGCCAAGGGTGGAGTTCCTGTCAATGTGGAACTTTTACCAGAAAAGAAAACCAAAGCTCTTACCATTATAAATAAAAACCAGCCAGGGCTGGCAAATAATAGTCTCGATAAGATTTATTACCGGGTGCCTGATGTGGTCAGTATTAAAATCTTAATTGGCAATGAAGTGCTTTTTAATTCCCGTAAGCTGATTTACCAGTTTGGAGAGATAATACAGTTGCCTGCTAACTTCATTATCGGGAAATGAAAGGTATTGTGTAATCGGTAAAAGTTAATCGGTAATTTAATTGTCGTTGATCACACCGATCACCGATCACTGAATTTTTCCCTTGAAAGATTTCTGGAAATCTTCCCACTTTTGAGCCTCATAGTTCCTGTCGGCAAAGAAACTCAGAAGAACTTCCATGTCTTTTGGAGGCTTATATCCAGGTACGGGTGAAACTCCTATTTTTCCGTCTTCCTGGGTGGTAAGAAAAACTACCGTAGGATAGGAGAGTTGCCCCTGAAGCAGTGCTACTGCCAGCTGGTGGGCATTACCTGATTTTCCGTCGTTTATAAAAGTCTGTCCGAGAAAATCAACTTTTTCCTTACCCTCGGCGTTAAACTTTACTGCGTAAAACTTTTTATTCAGCAGTTCAGCAATAACCGAATTTGTAAAAGTATCCTTGTCCATTTTTTTGCACCAGCCGCACCAGTCGGTATAGGTATCAATAAAAAGAGGTCTGGGAGATTCCTTCATCATTTTTTCAGCTTCCTGAATAGTGTACCATTTTACCGGTGAGCCCTGAGCAGCAACCGTGCTGTGAAAACCTGTAATAAACAGAACGGAAGCAATTAGTCCTGAGAAAATTATCTTCTTCATGATATGAGTATTCTTTATGGTTTTTCTTTGTACAAAATAAGTGAAAAATCTTCTTCGAGAATAATAATCTCTTGTTTATCACTTTATTTATCAACAATCAGACCGAAAATATGTTCGGATATCCATTTGGTTTTATAGATCATCATTCAAATATTTTTCTACTTTTACCGGTCATAAAAATATTTATAAATAAAATATGGAAGCAGTAGGAAGAACACTTCGCGATTCGAAGGCAGCACGCTGGACAGCACTTGCAGTTGTATCCTTTACAATGTTATGTGGCTATTATCTCACAGATGTAATGGCCCCTCTCAAGCCAATGCTTGAAAAGGAATTGTTGTGGAACAGTACTGAATATGGCGTTTTTACGAGTGCTTACGGCTGGTTTAATGTTTTCCTTGTAATGCTGATACTTGGCGGCATTATCCTTGATAAAAAAGGTGTAAGGTTTACTGGTAAAATGGCAACTATTACAATGGTTGCTGGGACAGCTGTTAAATTCTGGGCTATTTCAACACACTCCCTTGATGGGTTAGAACTTATAGGAATGAAAGCACAGGTTGTAATTGCTGCCCTGGGTTATGCTGTTTTCGGGGTTGGTGTGGAAGTTGCCGGAATTACCGTTTCAAAAATTATTGTCAAATGGTTCAAGGGCAAAGAACTGGCCCTGGCAATGGGTCTTGAAATGGCTTCAGCCAGAATTGGTACAGGACTGGCATTATTTGCATCATATCCTATAGCAATCTGGCTCGGTGATGTTTCAAAACCAATTTTTTTAGGATTGATATTATTATGTATTGGAATGATCGCCTTCTTTATTTATGCTTTAAAGGACAAAAAACTTGATAAATCAGTTGCAGATGAAGCTGCAATTTCAGGTAATGTAGAAGAGGAAGACTCTTTCAGGATGTCAGATATATGGTTTATTATTAAAAATAAGGGCTGGTGGTATATCGCAATTTTATGCGTTTTATTTTATTCAGCAGTTTTTCCTTTCCTTAAGTATGCCTCAGATCTGATGGTTAACAAATTTGGAGTAGATCCTTTAGTTGCAGGAAGTATACCGGCACTTCTCCCATTTGGCACAATTCTGCTGACCCCATTATTTGGTAACATGTATGATAGAAAAGGCAAGGGTGCAAGTATTATGATCCTTGGATCGTTGTTGATAATTGGGGTTCATGCTCTGTTTTCTATTCCCTTTCTTAATTTCAAACCAGTGGCAATTGGCCTTATTATTTTACTTGGGATAGGGTTTTCACTCGTTCCTTCAGCAATGTGGCCTTCCGTTCCAAAGATTATACCGGAAAAGCAACTTGGAACTGCATATGCTTTAATATTCTGGGTTCAGAACTGGGGATTAATGGGTGTACCTGCATTAATAGGCTGGGTGCTTGATAAATACTGTATAACAGGAACCAGGTTAGCCGATGGAGTAAGTGTGCCTACTTATAATTACACTATCCCGATGATGATTTTTACCGGTTTCGGTCTGCTGGCATTACTTTTTGCTTTCCTTCTGAAAGCAGAGGATAAGAAAAAAGGATATGGCCTTGAGTTACCCAATATAAAAAATTAAGATTCCGTTGTCTGAAATTATTTTTTATTATATTTGTCTTTATTCAAACTAAAAAATTGTTGTGATATGAAGAAAATAATTATAGGTTTATCAGGAATAATTTTAGTGGCATTTATTGCAATATTGGTTGCAAATGCTTCTCCGGGCGATCCTAAAGATGCGAAAAAAGCCACAACTGAAATGTCGATGGATTGCAGTAAGTGCCCCGCAGCAGCTTCATGCGCTGAAAAGACTGCTTCATGTGCAAAAAAATCAGAAGCAAAACCGTGCACTACAGCTCCAAAAGCTTGCTGTGCTGTTTCCGCAGATGCAAAAAAATGTAACGAACCTAAGCCCTGCTGCAGTTCAAAAAAGTAAGCTCTTAATGTAATGCAGACTTTAACAAAAGTGTCTGCATGGTTTTTATGAGTCATAACCGGTATGAAAATATCAGCATTATGACTTAATTTTTTTAAATTCATACCATAATACCGCAATACCATATAATTATGTCGAACGAATTTGAAGAGGCCAAAGTATTCACCTTTAATGGTTCCATCGATTATTCCAAAGGAGGGATTGTCAGCAAAACTGTGCTTAAAAAGCAAACAGGAAATATATCCCTTTTTTCATTTGATAAGGGTGAGGCTCTTAGTGAGCATACAGCTCCCTTTGATGCAATGATACAGGTAGTTGACGGGAAAGGGGAAGTTACGATAGGTGGTACACCCTATATTGTAGGAGCAGGGGAGACTATTATAATGCCGGCAAACATAAGCCATTCCGTTAAAGCTGTAGAAAAGTTCAAGATGGTTCTGACAATGATACGGAGCAACTGAACTGAAGAATGTGGTTTAGAAGATCCAGTTAAAGAAGTGATACATTATTGAACTTATTATTGAACTGATAGGTATAGTCAGTATCCATGCCCAGAATATTTTTCGGGTAATACCCCACTTGACTGCTGTTATCCCTTTTCTTGCACCGACGCCAATTATTGCACCGGTAATTGTATGTGTGGTACTTACCGGTATTCCGAAATGAGTTGATCCAAAAAGAGTCAGTGCACCGGCTGCTTCTGAGCAGAATCCTTCATAAGGCTTTATTTTGGTTATCTTTTGTCCCATTGTTTTCACAATCCTCCAGCCGCCAAACAGAGTCCCAAGTGCAATGGCACTCTGGCATGATAAAATTATCCAGAGCGCAATCGGGTCATCTTTTGTTGCAAGTCCCGATACTATAAGTGCAGCCCAGATAATCCCCATCGATTTCTGTGCATCATTTCCTCCATGTCCAAGGCTCAGGCTCGAAGATGATATCAGCTGAAGCTTCCGGAATACTTTATCAACGCCTGATGGTGTAAAATTACGTATAATATATACCACACATGTAGAAATAATAAATGACATGACCATGCCTATTATGGGGGCAATAAAAATAAATGCAATAATCTTAATCAGACCAGGGAAAACTATTGAACCTGACCCTGCATGAGTAAATGCTGCTCCGACCAGACCTCCGACCAGCGTGTGGGATGAACTTGATGGTAATCCCCACCACCATGTAAGAAGATTCCAGATTATAGCTGCTACAAGAGCGGAGGCGATTACTGTCAGATTAAGAACATCCGGATCTACAACTCCTTTACCTATAGTATGAGCGACTTTTAGCGGAAAAACAGTGAACGCAATAAAATTAAAAAAGGCAGCAATTATAACTGCTGTAAGAGGAGAGAGCACTTTTGTTGATACAACTGTAGCAATTGAATTGGCAGAATCATGAAAACCATTGAGAAAATCAAATATCAGAACGAGTCCAATAACAATATAGAGAAACATCATCAGGTCTAATTCATGAAATCGAAACAAAATAAGAATATTCGACCAGAAATAAAAACAATTCGAGACAGAGTTTTAAAAATAGAAATTTAGTCCTGCAGTCCCCTTATAAATAGTACTTTAAAGAATTTATGCCCGGGTTATGCCATTTTGATAAGAATAGCCTTGAGCGTATCAGTTACATCTTCCTCCTCATCAACACATCTTTCCATAATCTCAAGTATTTTGTTGTTCTTAAGAAGTTCTTTTGGATCAGTTTCATTGTCAAAAAGATGTGTAACACCTAAGAAATAAAGTTCATCTGCCTTATGTTCAATTTCCTTTACCTTATCGCAGGCAGATGCGATCTTATTCTTATTAGCTGCAGGTTCATTAAGGCAATGAACTGCATTCCTGATTTCCAGGGCACCCTGATGTATCAAGGCAGCCATTTCGCCGTAAACAGGTATTAGTTTTTTAGGCTTATAAAGGCAAATTCGGCGGCTTATACCGTTTATCGAATCAAGTACATCATCAATATGGGCAGTAAGTTCGTGTATGTCTTCCCTGTCGAATGGTGTAATGAATGATTTGTTTAACTGTTCATATGTCTTATCTGTGATTTCATCACCAATATGCTCGATAATTTTTATCTCTTTGTTCAGTCTTTCATGTTCCGCAATGTCATTACTTGCCATCAGTTCCTTGAGCAGAACTGAGGCTTTTACGAGATTTTCGGCATCACTTTCAAACAACGGATAGAACGAATGATCTTTTGGAACAAAGAACTTGAGGAAAGAATCAATATTCATGACATATTATTTTTGGTTATTTAAAAATACAATTCTAAACCAGAATCATGTTCAGAACGTAAAAAATAATTCCGCCGATAACAGCTGAGACGGGTATTGTAAGTATCCAGGCCCAGAAAATATTTCCGGTTACTCCCCATTTCACTGCAGATACACCTTTTCTTGCTCCGGCACCAATAATTGCACCTGTAATGACATGTGTTGTACTGACCGGTATTCCCCAGTGTGTAGCGCCAAACAGTGTAAGTGCACCGGCAGTCTCAGCACAAAATCCTTCAAAGGGTTTGAGCTTGGTTATTTTCTGTCCCATTGTTTTCACTATCCTCCAGCCACCCATGAGAGTTCCAAGTGCAATTGCAGCCTGACATGACAGAACAATCCAGAGAGCGATCGGATCGTTTTTTGTGGCTAATCCTGATACAATCAACGCCACCCATATTATTCCCATTGATTTCTGAGCATCATTTCCTCCGTGTCCAAGACTGAAAGCAGCTGCAGAAATCAACTGAAGCCTTCGGAAGTGTTTATCTACTGTCATAGGTGAATGATCCCTTACAATATATATAACAATAGCAGAAATAATGAAAGAAATGACTACACCTAACAAAGGGGCGATAATAATAAAAATTGCTATTTTGACCACTCCCCCGACCATAACGGAACTCCATCCTGAACTTACCACTGCAGATCCAACGAGGCCTCCAACAAGAGTATGCGAAGAGCTGGATGGTAATCCGTACCACCAGGTAAAAAGATTCCAGGCTATTGCTGCAATAAGTGCGGCTGCAATTACCGTCAGATTAATCACGTCGGGATTGATAACACCTTTACCTATGGTCGTTGCAACTTTGAGTGGAAAGACAACAAAGGCGATAAAGTTGAAAAAGGCTGCCATACTTACTGCAGCGATCGGTGATAATACTTTTGTGGAAACTATTGTTGCAATTGAATTTGCAGAGTCGTGGAACCCGTTGATGAAGTCAAAGATTATTACGAGGGCGATAACGACGTAAAGAAATGTCATGTTAAAAAGAAACAAATATAGCTAAAAAAATATGTATAAGATTTTAATCAGGAGAATAAACAAAATGTTTATCGCTGGCATTTTCACTAACGATAAAATCGCGGTGCGACTTTTCCATATTCACCATAAATAGCACAAGATTCTTTGTTTCAGCAAGCAAATTCAAGTACATAAGTGTATTTCTTGTCCCTACCATTTCAGACTTTATATACTTTACCTGCTTCTTTTTGATTTTGGCAATGGTTTCAAGGATGTTGTGCTGTTTTGCAATAAGTTTATCCAGATCCTTGAAATTATGTTTTTTGCTGATAATTAAAGTTTCGTCAAAAAACTCATTTAAGAGCTCATTTAACTCATTCAGGTCTTTTGCCTGTTCCTTAATAAGAGGAGGGTGGTTATTATCGATATACTCAAAAATACTATCGGTAAGATACCTGAGACTATGCGCTATCTCCCTTATGTAATCGAGAATCTGAACATAGTTATGGCCTGTTTCTATTGAATCTTCCTCGAGTTTTCTGAGTGTTGGATAAATGTTGTATTTAAGCTCTTTGGCAGTGATATTCAATTCCTCCACATTTTTGATAACCTTTTTCATCTTTTTCCTGTCTTCTCTGATCAGGCTGAATAATGCCGACATATACAGTTTATGAACCGAGCCGATTACATTATTTATAGATGAATCACATTTGTTAAGTATGTTTTTGCCGCTTATTGTTTCAACATCATCAAATTCATCCTTTTTCTTCTGTTTTTCAATGACCTTTTTGTGAATGAAGTTGGTTCTGATTACAAACATCAGAGCCACAGCAAGTGCTGCAAATATTGCTATTATACCACCCCAGCTAAGTAAAAGAGCTACCATGAATGCAGCAGAAAAAGCAATTGCTGCCGTAAAGAACCATCCGCCAATAACTGCTACAACTCCTGATATACGAAATACTGCACTTTCCCTTCCCCAGGCCCTGTCTGCGAGTGAGGTTCCCATAGCAACCATAAAAGTCACATAAGTTGTTGATAATGGAAGCTTAAGCGATGTTGCTATAGCAATAAGAATACTGGCTACGAACATGTTGACTGAGGCTCTGAGCTGATCAAATGAGGATGCATCCTTTTTATTCTTCATTTTTTTATTGAAAGCTTTCAGATCGAATCGTCTTTCAATGAAGTTTATAACTACTGAAGGAGTTATCCTGTTGAAGAATTTATTAACTCCTACAGTTCCTCTTACAACGGATCTTGATATCAGTGATGATGAAAACCTTTCCGAACCTTCTCCCTGTCTGGCAAGACTAATCTCAGTCTGAGATACTGTTCTTGATTTTCTTGATGTAAAAAGGGTGATGATCATTATCAGTCCGGCTGAAAGCAGGAATAATGTAGGGGTTTTTACCGGTTGGCTCAGAGCTTCCATTGTAAATGTATCAGGATTAAATCCGGGATTTGCCATTGCTTCCCTGAATGATTCAAGTCCTGCCAGCGGAACTCCGATAAAATTCACAAGGTCGTTACCGGCGAAAGCCATAGCCAGCGAGAAAGTACCAACAAGTACTATGATCCTGAGAATATTAATTTTGAACAAAGATATCAGTGCCTGAAATATTAAGCTGATGGCAATAAAAGTGTAAAGCAAAAGCTGCCAGGTATTTTCATGAAGCCATTCGATAGTATCACTGGTCATGAAGGAAGCTCCTTTTGCTCCTTTGACAAGCATAAAATATATTATTGAAGTTATTGCTAAACCACCCCATACAGATCCAAAATATTTCATGTACCGCTCATAATTAAATGTGAATACGAGGCGGGTAAAGAACTGGACAATTGTCCCAAATGAAAATGCTATTACAACCGAAAGTAGAATTCCGGAAATAATAGCGAGTGCCTTTGCTGAATTAATATATATGCCCAGGTCGGCAAGGTTGTCGGAGGTATTAAATATTTTGACAAGTGAAATAGCAACTGCTGCACCCAGAAGTTCAAATACTATTGATACTGTTGTTGATGTAGGAAAACCGAATGTATTGAATGTATCAAGGAGAACCACATCGGTTATCATGACAGCCAGGAAAATGATCATAATCTCTGAGAAAAAGAACTGCCCAGGATGGAATATTCCTGAACGGGCTATCTCCATCATTCCGCTTGAAAATGTGGCACCCAGTACTACTCCCAGACCGGCAACTGCCAGGATTACTTTCAGGGGAGCTACTTTTGAACCAATAGCTGAATTGAGAAAATTGGCAGCATCATTTGTAATTCCGACAATCAGGTCAGAAACTGCAAGAAGAAATAGTATTATGACAAAAACTATATAAATATTCAATGCAAGGCTCTTTAATGTAATGTTATTAAATCTTAAATCGTATTAAAGATATCTTCATGGCTATTTCTATGTTGTTTTATGTCAGTGAGATAAGGTAAAATGTGTAAAAAATTTATTAGTTGCGTAAATTTAATTTTATTTTTTTTGTTCACCAGAGGATGATTGTTAAGATTTTGTTACAATATAATAACGTATTGCAATATATGCCATATTAGTTTAACAATTATTGAGTAATTTTAGTCTGTGTAAAAATTTATAAATCATAATATCATGAGCGACATCAGAAATCTTGAACCAAAGGAAATCTGGACCTATTTCCACCAGATATGCCAGATACCTCACCCTTCGAAGAAAGAAAAGAATATAATTGAGTATATGAAGGATTTTGGAAAGAAGAACAACCTTGAGACAATTGTAGATAAAACAGGTAATGTGATTTTCCGTAAACCTGCTACCAGGGGTATGGAAAACAGGAAAGGTGTTATATTCCAGGCACATCTCGACATGGTCCCGCAGAAAAACAGTAATAAGAAACATGATTTTGAAAAAGATCCGATTGAAACTGTAATAGATGGTGAGTGGGTGAGGGCCAATGGTACAACGCTTGGCTCAGACAATGGAATAGGTGTGGCAGCCTCAATGTCGGTTCTCTCTTCAAAAACAATTAAACACGGACCTGTTGAAGTTCTTTTCACAGTTGATGAAGAGACAGGAATGACAGGTGTATTCGGTTTGAAGAAAGGAGTACTTAAAGGTGATATACTTATTAACCTCGATTCAGAAGATGAAGGAGAGCTTTATGTCGGTTGTGCAGGTGGAATTGATGTAAGTGCAGTAAAAAAGTATACAGAGGAAAATATTCCGCGGGGTTTTTCAGCTTATAAGTTGATTTTGAGTAGTCTTAAAGGAGGACATTCCGGTCTTGATATCCCACTTGGCCGTGCCAATGCAAATAAGCTCCTTTTCAGGTTCCTGATGCAGGCTGAGGCCGATTTCGGAGTCAGGCTGGCTGAAGCTGCAGGTGGTGATTTGAGAAATGCAATTCCAAGGGAATCACATGCTTTGATAATTGTTTCCGGCAAGAAAGCTGCAGATTTTGAGAAGTTTGTTAAACGCTGTGAGAAAATATTCAGAGCCGAATTTACAGAAACAGAGCCTACTCTCTCATTCAAAGCTGAAAAATGTGATATGCCGGATAAGGTTATGGGCAAGGACGATCAGTACAGGATTATAAGAGCTGTCTTTGCTTGTCCCAATGGGGTACAGCGTATGAGCCAGGCAATGAAGGGGCTTGTTGAAACTTCCAATAATCTTGCAATTGTAAAGTGTATTAAAGGCAAGTTTGAAGCTCATAACCTTACGCGCAGCTCGGTTGACTCTGCAAAGGAGGCTACAGCATGGAAAATCGCTGCTGTTTTTCATCTTATTGATGCTAAGGTGAGTCTGAGTGGAGGTTATCCGGGTTGGAAACCTGATATGAATTCAGCCATCCTTAATACCATGAGTAAGGTTTATAAGGATATGTATGGCAATATACCTGCCATCAGGGCTATTCATGCCGGACTGGAATGCGGAATACTCGGAGGAAGTTATCCGAACCTTGACATGATATCATTAGGCCCAACTATCAGATATCCTCACTCTCCTGATGAAAAGGTGAATATTGTTACTGTGAAAAAATTCTGGGATTTCATTGTTGAAACCCTGAAACATATTCCGGTCAGTTAGAAGTAATGATAACAGTTACCAATCTTAGTTATAGGTATGAAGATGGATGTCCCGAGGTTATTTCAGATATCGACTTCCAGATAAAAGAGGGAGAGGTTTTTGGATTTCTTGGACCATCCGGAGCAGGAAAAAGTACTACACAAAAGATACTTACAGGCCAGTTAAGAGACTATACCGGAACAGTCGTGGTGGCAGGTGAGGAGATCAAAACGGCCAGACGAAGTATTTATAACAAACTAGGAGTTGCTTTCGAATTTCCCAACCTGTATGAGAAGCTTACTGCGATAGAAAATCTTAAATTATTCGGGGCGTTTTATAACCGGAATATGCAAGATCCTTCTGAGTTGCTTAAAATGGTGAACCTTTCTGATGAGAAGAATACCCTGGTAAGCTCTTTCTCCAAAGGGATGAAGATGCGGCTTAACTTTGTAAGGTCAATTATGCACAATCCTGAAATATTATTTCTGGATGAACCTACTTCAGGACTGGATCCTGTGAATGCCAGAATTATAAAAGATATTATCAGAAAGCTTAAATATCAGGGAACAACAATATTCCTGACAACTCATAATATGACAGATGCTGAATCTTTATGTGATGAACTTGCACTTATCGACAACGGTAAATTTGTTTTAACCGGGAATCCTTCTGATCTTAAAATTAAATATGGAACAAAAAAGTTAAGACTTACATATCTTGATAATAATATTCACCGAAACAGAGATTTCTCTCTTAATTTACTCGGTTCAGATACTGAGTTCCTTGAAATATTAAAAAAATATGAAATTGAAACAATTCACTCAAACGAGGCAACCCTTGAGGATATTTTTATTGAGGTAACCGGACATGCACTTTCCGGTAGCGAAACTGAGATGATAGACCATGCTTAAGTTAGTTCTGTATGATATAAATATTCAATGGCGCAGCGGATATTGGACTGTCTATTCCGTTATCGGTCTTTTATATATCATTATTTTACTAAATATACCTCTGAATATCAGGGATGAAGTTGCAGTAGGGTTAATATATATTGATACTTCAGTTCTGGGATTAACATTTGTCGGAGCACTCGTCCTTTTTGAAAGGCAACAGGGAGTTCTTCAAAGTATTTCTGTAACTCCTTTAAGATTAAACATCTATTTATTGTCAAAAGTCTTTTCTCTTACATTGCTCAGTGCTGTTATAAGCTCACTTATATGGGTCATTCCTCTCTGGACACTGAAAGGGTACGTAGTGATTTTCACCGGGGTGATTTTATCCTCGGTTGTTTTCACTATTTTCGGATTAGGTTTCTCAGCAGGTGTTGGCTCTTTTAATCAATATCTTGCCAGGGTCTTTCTTGGATCAATGATTTTTTCATTGCCCGTTATTCCTTTCTTATTTTTTCAGGAAATGAAATGGCTGATAATATTCCCTACAAATTCTGCATTGGACCTGTTTTTAAGTATAAGCAGAGGATATTTTAACATTGTACAGGTTACGGATATTTTGTTATTAATATTATGGATATTTGTAATGATAAAATTCGCGCAGAGACAGTTCCGTAAGCATAACCTTTTTCTCTGAGAGGATACGAGTATGAATTTCAGGATTATATATAATTCCTTTAAGGCAGATTTCAGATTTATTTCCCGGGATCCGATGTTGCTTTTAGCATCTGTTGCGCCTGTTATCCTGATTATTTTAATGAGATTCCTCTTTCCTTTATTAGTTGAGTATATATATACAAAATCATCCTTTAATCTGAATGACTATTATCCTGTTGTTACTATTACAATGGTAAGTTTAATTCCAATGCTTTTCGGGATGGTTTATGCCTTTATTCTTCTTGATGAAAATGATACACATATTCTTCAGGTAATTTCAGTAACACCCTCAGGTAAGAGGAATTTTCTATATATGAGAATGCTGGTTCCTGCATTACTGAGCCTGGTTATGGTTCTTATTACAATATTTATTATTGATCCGGTTGAAGGTGAAGGATGGCTAAGAAATATATATATATCAGTATTGTTAGCCTCTCAGGCTCCGTTTACATTCCTGTTAATAGGATGCCTTGCCGGAAACAAGGTTGAAGGATTGGCGCTGTCTAAATTGTATGGAGTATTTCTTGTGGCTGTTCCCCTGGGACTTATCCTTCACCATCCATGGAATTACATTATGTTTTATTCGCCGCTTTATTGGATAAGCTGGGCGTGGATAATACCATCACCATCAGAGAGCCTTGCTTACGGAGCAATTGCATTATTTATCACTGGTGGAAGTATCATATTGTTATTCAGGTATTTCCTGAATAAGCGTTGTGAATGATCAATTTCGGATCACCCGGTATATCTTGACATATGTGCAAGGAAAAGATCTTTCCTGTTTCTGGCTATAGGGATTTTTGAACCATCTGTCATCTCGATATAACCTCCGTCATGTCTGATATACTTTTTGACATAATCAAGATTTATAAGATGTGAATTATGAGGTCTGAAAAAATTTCTGTCGTTAAGAATTTCCTGAAATTCTTTCAAGTGTTTTGAAACCAATATTTTACGCTTGTCGCTAATATAAAACCATGAATAGCTTCGATCAGCCTCTATCCTGATAATTGCTTTTGGATTAAGGTATTCACGTCCGTCTCCTGTGGGAATTACAAGTCTGGTTGGTTGAGAGGTGCGTATGTTTTCAAGAAGCGCTTCCAGATTCTCATGACCTGATAAGGGGTTTGTTGTTCTTTTATGGACAACCTTATTTACTGATTCAATAAACTCATTAATGTTAATTGGTTTTAGAATATAATCAACGGCACTGAATTTTATTGCTTTGATAGCATAGTGGTTGAAGGCTGTGATAAATATTACATCAAAATCCTTTTCAGGGAAATGAGTCAGGAGGTCAAATCCTGTTCCATTAGGCATTTCAACATCGAGGAACACAAGTTCTGGTTTGATCTCCTTTATAAGAAGAACACCTTCCTTCACATTATGAGCTTTTCCTTTTACCTCTAGTCCCGGACAGTATTCGTTGATGATTGTAGTAATAAAATCAACCGCATCCGGTTCATCATCAATAACAACTGTTATTAGTCTATGCTTCATGAGAGTATCGGAATTTGGATCTCAACCCTTGTCCCTTCTGATTCTCCATTGTCATTTTTCAGGTCAGTGTAGATAGTTTTAAGACTGGTGCCATAAAGAGCATTCACCAGGTCGAGTCTCGATGTAACGATCCGAGTGCCAAGAGAGTTGTGATTATTCTCGCTTTTTTTCTTCTTTTCCATCGCAGCTTCACGACCAATACCGTTATCTTCAATTATGCAAGAAATATAGTCATCTTTCAGTTTCAATTCAATTTTTATTGATCCTTTTTTTTCTGCGGGTACCAGACCATGACATATAGAATTCTCAACATATGGCTGAATCAACATTGTCGGCACCTTATATAGCAATGTGTCAAGTTCTTCATCAACTGAAATTTCGTAGGTGAACTTATCCTTAAACCGAATAATCTCAAGGTCGAGATATAGTTTTAATGCATCCAGTTCATCACGCAATGGTACGGAGGTATGCTGCGAGTTTTCAAGTACCTTTCGCATCAGGCTGGAAAACTTTGTAAGATAATTATTGGTTGCCAGCTTATCGTGCTGATACATGTAATATTGAATTGAATTCAGGGTGTTGAAGATAAAATGAGGGTTCATCTGCTGACGGAGATTTGCCTGCCTCACTTCAGCTATCTTATGGTTCATCTCACTTATCCTCCTTTGATTGTTTATCCTTGCCCTGTTAAGAATAAGTAAGAATATTGCAAGGCTTAATAGTAATAATCCGGAGGAACCGTAAATAACAAGTTTGTGATTTCTTAACCTGAGCGAAAGTAATTCCAACTCCTTATTACGTGTATCTGCCTCATATTTAATCCTTGCATCTGTAAGTCCTTGTGTGCTGCTTTTTTTTATCTGTTCATCACTATACTTTTTGAACATGACATATGCCTGGTAGGCGCGTGAGGTATCTCTCTGTCGGAGGAATAACTCACTCATATCATTATATACCCATTGAAGATCATAAAGATCATTTATAATTTGTGCCTGTTCAATCGATAACTGATAATTTTTAAGAGCATTCTTGGTTTCTCCCAGGTCCCTGTATATTGTACCAAGATTGCCATATGCATTTGCAGCAAATGCATGTGTTTTGGTAGCCAGACTGTATGAAAGAGAATTATTATAAAATTTTAAAGCTTTATCAAACTTTTTTTCAAGGTATTCGTTCCACCCAAGGTTAGCAAATGACAGGGCAATGTAGTTTGAATCATTCTTTTTTAAAGCAAGTTCCCGGCACAGATTCAATAGTGAATCAGCTTTATGGTAGTCACGTACTTTTTCTGTATATGAAGTTCCAAGCAGGTAATAGCCCCTCTTGAGAAAAGCCGAATCCTTATCATTTTGAGATGCTTCTATAAGTTTATAAAGTGAATTCTGGAATTGTTTTACGTCGCCGATAGCTGAATACAGGTCAGCCAGGCTAAGGTAGTTCCATGGCACCAGGCCTTTCAATTTAAGCTTCTTTGCAATTTCAATGCTGCTGTTGAAGTAGTCTACACTTTCAAAATAAAATCCGGTTCTGTAACTATAGCGTCCGAAGAAATTCAGTGTTTTGGCAAGCATCTCCCTGTCATTTTCATTTTTTGCCTTATTCATAGCCAGGGTGCCCTCCTGTGATGCATTTCTGAAATCACTTGACAGGAAAAAATACTCCGCTCTTGCAAGGTGAAGGAGTGTGGGAAATTCAATATTATTTTCAACACAGACTGCTTCAGCTGAATCAATATGGGCTTTTACATATTCAATTTTCTTTGAATGATATGCAAACTCAAGAGCCTTGGTTATATGCATATTCACTACAGATGTATCTGCGGTAACCTTTTTGGGCTTCCTGAACAGATTGATTGATGCAATACTGCTAGGGAACAGTGGGAGTGAGGCTGAAATAAGAAATATAAAAATGCTAAATCTCAGAATTTTATTAAATATGCCAGTTATCATTCCTCAATGATTTGCTTCTTGGAAAGCAAGTTAATACCAAATATCGGAATATGGCAGGTAATTTTTACGGTTGGTAGGTTTGGGTTGACGGTTGACAGCTAATGTTTCACGGTTTGATCTCTACGAGGAGGTCGTCTTTCATTACATTTGTATTAGCCTTTGCAGAAATTTTGACAACAGTGCCGTTTACAGGCGACAATATCTCATTCTGCATCTTCATTGCTTCGAGTATTACCACAGGTTCTCCTCGCTGTACCACGCTACCTTCCCTGACAAGGACATCAATAATCTTCCCGGGCATTGGTGCTTTTACAAATGCAGCAGTTGCTTTTCCTTTCTGAGCATTAAGTACTTTCATCCTCTGCAGTGAGAACGGAGTTTCAACGGTAAAAGTATAGCTAATGTCGTTAAAGAGTATCTCAAATTTATTCTGACGGGAGCGTACAATCTCAACAGGATATTTCCTGTTTTTCCATAGAATATAGGTGCCTAATTTTTCATCCGCCTTCAGCTTTACTTCATAGTCACGCTTACCTATTCTGATTGACTGTCTGAGGGGCAATGTAAAGCTGAACTGCTTGTTTTCAGACGAGATAGCATAGAGCTTCTTTTTCTTGAGTTTATCGTTTGCCATTGTCAGACCGTTTAAAATTGACTAATTCGTTTGTTTAAAAGCCAGGGATTCATTTCCTTTCTGTGTTTGTAATCGATACTGGCATTTTCATCACTGAGATTTTCATCAATAAACAGCTTTATGGTAAGCCATGCTGCTAACATCTCTTCATACTCAGCATTGAAATAGAATTTTTCAATATCCTTTTCAATAAAAGCAGTAGTGAAATTGCCATTCTGGAATTTGGGATGTCTGACCAGCATCCTGAAGAACGGCAGAGTAGTTTTGGTACCTTTTATCCATACCTTGTCAAGAGCCATCTTGGTATGCTTCAGAGCTTCTTTTCTGTCTTTCCCTTTTACAATAAGTTTCGCAATCATTGAATCATAGCTGGCAACTATTGAAGATCCTCTCTGAACGCCAGTATCAACCCTGACGTACGAATCGGTTGGCATGCTAAGACTCTCAATCTTCCCTGGATCAGGTGCGAAACCTGATTGAACATCCTCAGCATTTATCCTACATTCTATTGCCCATCCAGTAAGCTTAATATTTTCCTGTTTGAATTTAAGAGCCTCCCCATTGGCGATACGGATTTGTTGTTCAATCAAATCTATTCCGGTTATAACTTCGGTAACCGGATGTTCTACCTGTATCCGGGTATTCATTTCCATGAAATAGAAATTTTTATCGGAATCAAGCAGGAATTCTACTGTCCCGGCAGAGGAGTAATTTACAGCCCTTGCTATCTGAATTGCCATACTCCCCATTTTCTTTCTTAATTTTGAGTCAAGTGCACCTGATGGTGCCTCTTCAAGCAATTTTTGATGTTTCCTCTGGATGGAACATTCCCTTTCTCCAAGATGTATAATATTACCTTTTGTGTCACCAAGTATCTGAAATTCTATATGTTTTGGATTCTCAATATATTTTTCTATGAATACCGAAGGATCATTAAATGATTTTTCTGCCTCTTTACTGGCAATGGTGAACATCTTCTCCATCTCCTCAGTTTTTCTGACAATCCTCATCCCCCTTCCACCACCGCCGGAAGCTGCCTTAATAATAACCGGGTATCCAATCTTTTCGGCAATTACTACAGCTTCCTCATCGTTGGCTATATTACCCTGACTGCCCATTGCCATAGGTATTCCGTTTTGCAGGGCGAGGTTACGGGCAATTGTTTTGTTTCCCATTTTATAAATTGCATCAGGGGAGGGTCCAATAAATATTATATTGTTATCGATGCATTTCTGGGCAAAGTATGCGTTTTCTGCAAGGAAACCGTATCCGGGATGAACAGCATTGGCTCCTGTTTTCTGTGCAATTGAGATGAGTTTCTCAATATCAAGAAAAACAGGTATCTCAGAGGAGTCATCGGTGTTGTCAAAAATAACATCAGCTGATGCCAGGTACATTGCATTTGGTTCCACTGCTGTTTTTACAGCAACAGTCTCGATCTTCATCAGGCGTGCTGTTTTCATAATCCTGATGGCAATCTCACCTCTGTTTGCTATTAATATCCTTTTTATTTTCATGCTATATTATTCTATCTAAAATTAACCAACGCGATCCCTTCCTCCTTCAGCCTTCCGCCTTATAACGGCATATTCCCATGCTTTCTGGCAGGTACTTTCACCCATTTGTTGCTTAGTGCATCGAGCGCTGAGATTATTTTTTGCCTTGTCAAAGCCGGATCAATAACTTCATCTATATAACCGCTCTCATCAGCAATAAAAGGGTTTGCAATCTTATCCCTGTACTTTTTTACAAGCTCTTTTTTCATTTCCGCAGGATTCTCAGATTCTGCCAGTTCTTTCCTGTACAGAATTGCCACCGCACCGTCGGGGCCCATAACTGCAATTTCAGCTGAAGGCCAGGCATAGTTAAAGTCACCTCCAAGGAATTTGCTGTTCATTACAATAAATGCTCCTCCGTATGCTTTTCGCAGTATTATTGTTATTTTCGGAACAGTAGCTTCGCTATAAGCAAACAGTAGTTTTGCTCCATGCCTTATAATTCCGGCATGTTCCTGGTCAATTCCCGGAAGGAAGCCCGGAACATCCTCAAATGTCAGTATAGGTATATTGAAGACATCACAGAATCTGATGAATCTTGCACCCTTTACTGATGAGTCAATATCAAGTACACCTGCAAGAACCTTGGGCTGGTTTGCCACAATGCCGATAGTCCGGCCATTAAGGCGGGCAAAACCTGTCACCAGGTTTGCGCCAAAAAGCTCTGATGTCTCAAAGAGGCTGTTCCTGTCTGCTACCTGGTTAATAATATCCCTTACGTCGTAAGCCTTGTTAGGGTCATCCGGTACAATATCTCTCAGTTTCTCATTAAAATTGGGTATTGCCCCATCATCATTAACAGTTGGTGGATCCTCAACATTATTCGAAGGAAGATATGCAAGGAATTTTTTAAGTGCCAGTATTGTATTTTCCTCATCATCATATATCATCTGGGCAACACCGCTTTTTCTGGCATGAACCTCTGCACCTCCAAGCCCGTCTGATGTAACCTCTTCGTTAAGAACTTCCTTTACTACATTGGGCCCTGTTACAAACATATAGCTTGTATGGTTAACCATAAATACAAAATCTGTAAGTGCAGGCGAGTAAACAGCTCCTCCTGCACATGGTCCCATAATCACAGATATCTGGGGTATGATACCCGATGACTGAATAATATTATGAAATATTGAGGCATACCCGCTCAGACTGGCCACGCCTTCCTGTATCCTTGCACCTCCTGAGTCGAGCATACCTATTATCGGTGCACCCATTTTAAGAGCCATTTCCTGAACCTTTGTGATCTTTCTTGAATGAATAAGCCCCAGTGAACCTCCCATGATAGTAAAATCCTGGGCATAAGCAAAGACCAGCCTGCCATTAACTTTGCCGTGACCAACTATTACACCATCACCATATCTCCTGTCGATCTTACCAAATTCAACAGGTGTGCTTGCCGGTGTGACGAATGCATCTATCTCTTCAAAAGTACCCTTGTCAAACAGCAGACTTACACGTTCCCATGCTGTAAGTTTACCTTTTACATGCTGCTTTTTAGCCTGCTCAGGACTGTATTGTTTTTTAAGAGCGTCCTGTCTTTCAACAAATGCCTTATAGCTTTTACCCGATAGATCCATAACATGGTGTTTTTGCGAGGTTAAAAATAGTCAATATAGCCGTAATTCCCAAAAAGGGCATCGAACGTATTTTTGTCCCCATTATTAAAGTAAAGATAATCAGATAATTGTAAGCTTGAATAATTCGACCAGTGATTTTAAGACATCCTTTTTTTGTTGTATACAAGAACCTAAACAGGTTTATAGAGTCCGTCTGCATTTGATCCCAGCATCCCGGCTTTCAGACTTATTTCACTTGCCGCGAAAAGTTCACTGATCATTTTTTTACTTATAACAGGGTAATGATGCATCAATTCAAGTTTATCTCCTATATATTCAAGATCCTCATCGGTTGTTTTCCAATAGCGCGAATTGAATATAGTAAGATCAAGTGGTCTTGAATAGGAGCGAAGTGATTTTTCACCATTCAGATTGAAGTAGAAATCAAAATATGACATAATAAGCTCTCTTATTGAGCGGTAGACAGGCTCACGATATCGCAGGGTTGTAAAGTTCGATTTTGCAACAGCACCCCAGTGTCCGTTTTTTTTGAAAACTGCAATTACATGGTCATCATCATTCCATGCTTTCATGTCAACCAGGAGTGGTTTGTAGCCAATGAACTCAAGGCAGGCAGCAGAGAATAGTGCTCCTTCAAAGCAATGTGCTGACCTCTTCTTTATTACCCACCGGGGTGATCGGCATTCAGGGTTTGGATTATAGTCAATTGCATCGAGAAAACTCTGTATCTTATTCGGATCCGATAAAAGCTTAAGAAATTTTAACTCATCTTGTGTCCAATCCATGTAACTTAAGAATGATGAAGATTTTGTTTTTGTTACTGCCTGGCTGGCAAAACACTAAACAAGCTTTCTGATAATCCGCTGCATCTCTCCATACTGCCTCTCCATACTCATCACCAGCTTCAATTGAGCGCTGGCTCTCTGGAGATTATGCATCTCATGATGTATCTTGAAATAGTTATCCCCGTCGATGAAGTCAGTAAGGAAGCGTACACCTATAGTATATGTAATCAGTTTTGGTGCAAATGCCAGGTATTCTTTTTCAGTATCATTAAGTGTTTTGCCTGTCTCTGAAAGGTAGCCCTTTGCGTAAGATTCAAACAAACTGATATTCATTTCAACCTTCGACAGATCCTTTTCATCCTCGGCAGCCGTATTGGTAACTGTCCTGATAGCATCCCCAAAATCATAATGCACATAACCCGGCATTACAGTGTCGAGATCTATGACGCACAGAGCCTTATCATTTTCATCAAGAAGAATGTTATTAAACTTGGTGTCATTATGTGTAATCCTGAGAGGAATTTTACCTTCTCTTCCAAGCTTAAGTATGGTTTTCATCTCTTCACCCCTGCTGAGATATTCGTGTATTACCTCTTTAAGCCCTGATACCCGTCCGGCAGGATCATCTTTGATCTTCTGGTTAAGTATAAGCAATCGGTTTTCTATGTCATGAAATTTTGGTATCGTCTCATACAATGGTCCACCAGGCATATCCGCAAGCATTGCCTGGAAACGGCCGATAGCCTTTCCACCTTCAAAAGCTTTGTCGCTGCTGTCAACAATATTATACGAGCGATGATTTGAGATGAAGATGTATATTCGCCAGTAATTACCGTCCTTATCAACAATCCAGCTTTTGCCATCTTTTGCAGGTATGAGTGTAAGACATTCCCTTTTTATATTTGAACCTGGTATCTTACTGATTTTCTGATTAAGATGAATGGTTACTCTTTCAATGTTGTTCTGAAGTTCAGGTACATTTTTGAATATTTTGTTATTGAGGTGCTGAAGAATATAATCATCGCATTCGTTTTCCTTTGTCTGTATACGGAAAGTATCATGGATATGACCGCTTCCGTATGGTTCTCCGGAAAGGTAAGTACCTTCAGCAGTAAATTGTCCGAATATCTCTTTCAGGTCGTAATTCATTTCTTTCCGGCGTTATGACCTATAAAGGCATAATATGCTATGATCAGATATGACGGTACGCATATCCAATAGGCAGTCTGTGTTGAAAAACTATCAGCCAGTTTACCGTAAACCAGCGGGATAAGTGCTCCTCCGGCAATAGCCATAATAAGAAGAGCTGATGCGGTTTTCGTAAATCTTCCCAGCCCTGCAAGGGTAAGGGGCCACATAGCCGGCCATACAAGGGCATTCGCAAGTCCCAGAAGTGCTACAAATAAAACTGTTACCGGTAATGTCATATCAATTGCCGTGAACGTCATTATATCAACAAAAGGCATATTAAAGGTTAAATGTTCAGGTGTGAATATAGCTCCGAGAGAGAATAATATTCCCAGTACAGCGCTTGCCTTAAGGGCCGTGACCTGTGTGAAAACTCTTGGTATGAATGCAATTCCGCATATATATCCAATGATCATTCCAAACAAGGTCAGCGAAGTATAGTACTTGGCAGACTCCATGGCAATGCCAATTGACTGTCCATACCTGATAATACTGTCGCCCGCGATCACTTCAACACCAACATAGAAGAAGAGGGCAATAATCCCGAGTATAAGATGAGGGAACTGCCAAACACTCGTTTTATTTATATTTGATTCGCCTACAGATGGATCTTCAGCATCAGTGTCAACTTCCGGGAGGTGGGCAAAACGCAGCAGCAATCCAAGCAGTACCAGGGTAACTGACATTACAATATAAGGTCCTATTACACGGCCGGCCAGTTCATCAAGTATACCGGTACGCGCAACGGAATCAGTAACCTCAGCAAGCTTTGCCTCGAGTACTGCCGAATCTTTCAGAATAAAATGGGAAAGTATGATCGGGGCAATTGCTCCTGCAAATTTATTTGCAATACCCATTATGCTGATACGCTTTGCAGCGCTTTCAGGAGGTCCTAAGATTGTGATATACGGGTTTGATGCTGTCTGAAGAAGAGCCATTCCTGTTCCTTCAACGAAGAGGCCAAGCAGGAAAAGACTGTATGTTCTTGTCATTGCTGCAGGGATAAAAATAAGCGCCCCGGCTGCCATGATCCAGAGTCCTACTGACATACCATTCTTGAAACCGGTCTTCTTCAGCAAAACAGATGAAGGTAAGGCCATTACAAGGTATGAAATATAAAATGCAAAGGTTACAAAATATGCCTGGAAATCAGATAATTCACAAGCTGTCCTAAGGAATGGAATGAGTATCCCGTTAAGCCATGTTACGAATCCAAAAAGAAAAAAGAAAACGCCTATAATTGCAATTGCAAATATATAGTCCTTCTTGCTTATAGCACCTGTTGCACTGCTTGTAGTCATAATTTATATGTTAAAAGAGGTTAATTGTTTTTGACGGATTCAAAACTAATCTTTTTATCTAATCATACAAAAAAAAAGAATAATAAGTTATTGATAGGCTGCCTGAAAAACGGTGAATACCTTCTATCGGAATAAAATTGCAGGTTACATGTTTCCGGTTTAAAAGCCCATGCCCCATGATCCGTGCCCCTTGCCTGATCATTTATTTCCTGAAATCTTTCTTGACTTTGAACCGAGATATCCGCCATGATGGCGTTTTGCATAATCGACTGCAGTAAACTTGATCTTTTCCATGAGAAGAACAACAAGTGCATCACCAATAACAGTCATTACTGTTGTAGAGGTTGTTGGAGTCAATCCTAATGGACAGACCTCTTTTGGATTGCCTGTATATATATGACATGCAGCTTTTTTAGATAGCGGAGTTGCTACATTTCCCGTAATCACAATAACAGGAACCTCAGGATAAAGGTTGTCTTTGAGATTTATAAGCTCAATTATTTCTCTCGTTTTACCTGAGTTTGAGATCACAAGCATTACGTCATTTTGCTGCAGGATGCCAAGGTCGCCATGCTGAGCTTCGCTTGGATGAAGGTATGTTGCAGGAGTTCCCGTAGAACTGAAGGTGGTTGCAATGTCATGGGCAATCTGACCAGCTTTTCCCATTCCACTGGTAACAAGCTTGCCATTCTTTTTGTGAACATGCTTAAAGATTATATCGATAGCCGCATTAAAATTATCAGTTATTGGAATATTATTTATTGCAGCAGCTTCATTATTAAAAATTTCTCTGATTCTCGCTTTCATAATCATCTCAAAAATAAACTTTTCCAAAGGTATCAAAAAAAACATCCCGGAAAGCTGAAGTTTTATTTTTCAGATTATGCGATGATGTAGATTTAAAGTTACATTTGTTATTATCAACTCAAATAATATTCAGATGTCATTTTTCTATGAAACAGATCCGATAACTCACCAAAAAAGAAGCTCCCAGACTTATATTGTTGCAACAGCATTTCTCGCACTGTTCGGGATAGTTGGTTTTGCTTATTACGGATTGCCGTTCTTTTACGATTTTATGGTAAAGGAGTATGGCTGGTCGAGAACGATAGTAACATCAGGAAATGCTCTGGGAAAGCTTATAGTCGGGCCACTTTTTGGTTTTATTGCGGGATGGATGATCGACAAATACGGACCAAGAAGACTAATGCTATCAGGTGTCCTGATGATGGGCGTGGCGCTTATCGGATTGAGTATTTCTGACAACCTGGCGATGTTCTACCTGTTCTATGTATTCAATGCACTGGGGTATGTTTGCGGCGGGCCGCTACCATGCCAGGTACTTATTTCAAGATGGTTTGAAAAGAACAGGGGCAAGGCTATGGGAATAGCTTACCTGGGCATTGGTACCGGTGGTGCCCTGGTTCCGCAGATTGCAGCAGGACTTGAGAAGACCGTAGGATGGCATAATGCGCTGGCTTCACTTGGAGTGTTGATTATACTTTTCGCATTGCCAATGGTTTATTTTATAAAAGGCTCTAGTGTGAAATCAGAAACACAGGAGAAAAAGGACCAGGCCATTCCTATTAAAGCCATCCTGACAGACAGGAATTTTTATCTTCTTGCCCTGGGCAGTATGTGCTCAATTGGAGCAGTTGGAGGAGTAGGTCAGCATCTTAAACTATACCTGCGTGATATCAACTACTCCCAGGCAGAGGCTGCAAATGTTATGTCATTCGTACTCCTTTCAAGCCTTGGTGGTCGTTTGCTGATGGGCTGGCTGGCTGATATCTTCCGCCGTAAGTATGTGATGATGTTGATATACATAATAGTAGCATCTGCTATTCCTTTGCTGCTATTACCTGACTTTGCCGGCAGGATATACATATTTGCTATTATTTTCGGAATCGGACTTGGAGGTGACTATATGATAATACCACTGATGGCCGGTGATCTTTTCGGAATAAGAGCTCTTGGACGTACTATGGGGATAATCCTCGTTGCTGATGGCGTTGCAGAATCTATGTTCCCGATGCTTGTTGGTGCATTGCATGATTCTGCTAAAAGTTATTCCCCGGGATTTATTATTCTTATTTGTGTAGCCCTTTCAGGTGCCCTGATAATTTCATTCCTTCCTAAAGCCAGAAAAGGGGCAGAGTACAGTTCGTAGCAACGGCACAACGGTTAACTACTAACGGCTCATGGCTTACGGTAACCCCTAACTAGTTAAGACTATGGGCTGCCTTCATATAAGCCATCATATTACTGACAGTTGTATCAGGTGGAATTTCGCATCCGGCTGATACAATTCCTTTTTTTCCGGTATCAATCCAGCATTGTCTTACACTCTCTTCAATAACCTTACTGCTACCATCCTTTATTACTGACACGGGATCACTATTACCTGAAGGAACCTGTCCTGCAGGGAATAGATCAGCATAATCAGACATAGATCCAACAAGATGATCTATATCAACAATATCTGCACCTGTTTTAATCATATCCGGTAGAATTCCGGATGTGTTTCCACAAATATGGAGTTTAACTTTTGCTCCAAGGGAATGAATATGATCAACTATGGCTTTCTCAAGAGGAAAAACAAACTCCTTGTAAAGATCAGGTGATATGAGTGAGCATACTGCATCTCCCATTCCAATACAGTGGGCACCAGCTTTAACCTGGGCCTCAGCAAATATAATAGCATTTTCAGCAATGATGGTCAGGGCTTTCCTGATCTCTTCCGGATTTTCATAAATATCCATGAAGGCAGGCGAGACATCCCTGAGGTCGCAATACTCAGCAAGGGGGCCTTCAACCCAGCCACAGATGAATTGCGAGCTTCCGACCTGTCTGCTGAATTCCCTTACCTCATCCACCCTTGATTTTAATCTGGGATGATAATTAACTTTAAAAAGCTTCAATTCGTCAATATCATCAATGTCATTAACAAGCCAGTGGGTGACCTGTGGCAGATTATTTTCAGGATATGTAAGACCTGTTCCGTATGCAGATGCTTCTGCATACGGGTCGGACATAACATTCACCCAGTCATATGAAAAATCGGATGCACATTTAATATTTGCCTCTACTTTTTTTGTATAATCGAGACAGAAGTCCCTGTATTTTATTCCTGCGTATTTTGCTGCAAGCCTCATAAGTATAGGATGAAACGGTGGTCTGTCAACTTTCAGACCGTTAATAAAGTCCTCTGTTCTTTGTAATGAGTTCATATCTGATCAATTATTTGTTGTCAAATTGTGTGAGGTTAAGCATAGGATCAAGCCTGGCATTGGAATTTCTCAATTCATCCCATCCCATAGTTTCACCTGCAATTGCAGCCTCTCTGCCTAGAATGGCAGTAAGAGCAGACTCGGCTCCTGAACGTGCCTGGTTAAGATAATTACCTGTCTCAATGCTCTTAATGAATGCAATCTCCTTATTCTTGTCAGCATCCTGAAGAGCTGACTGAAAGGCACCTGCATTTCTCTGCTCTGCAGTCAGTGGAGGAGCCCCGGCCTTTGGAATGCCTGAATCCCAGGGGGTGTCACCACTTATAAAAACTCCTCCTGAATAATGAGCTTCCGCAGTCCCTTTTGTACCAATAAATTTAGCACATACATCACCAAAACTGGTCCCAAACTGCACAGCATGTACACTTACATTAATGCCCGGATACTGGTACACCACCTGGAAATGTTTCCATGTATCTCCAAATGTCTGTGTAGTATCTTTTCCTCCAATACCTGTTGCATTTAAAGGTACCTTATTGACAGCCCAGTTGCAGACATCAATCATATGAATTGCCTGGTCAAGCATGGTGCCGCCTGAAAGAGCATGGAAATGATACTGATTCCTGATCCTTATCTCGTCCCATGACATACCAGTGGTATCTTTTGGGTCAATCCTTGTTGCAAGGTAGCAAAGATGAACATTCAGTAAGTCGCCAATATCGCCATTCTGGATCCTTTCGACCATTTGAACATAAGGTGTCGCATGCCGGATCTGGAATCCGATAACCATGCTGAGCTTTCCGTTATACAGGTTCCCGATATGTTCCACCTTTCTGCATCCTGCCACATCAGGTGCTGCAGGTTTTTCACAGTAAATATGTTTGCCGGCATGTGCTGCTGCTTCAAAATAGTCTGCATGAGTATAAGCAGGGGAGGAGATGAGCACAGCATCAACATCCTTATTGGCAAGCAACTGCTGATAACATTTTGAACCTGTATAGGTATTTGCTTTGGCAATTGCAGGAAATCCTTTCTTCTTATTCTGTTCATCAAGTAACTTTCTGGCAGCTTCGAGCTTGTCAGTGAAGAGGTCAGCCATTGCTATAATATTGATATTAGTATGATCTGACATTGACCTGATCACAGTTGTTCCTCGTCCCCCGCATCCTATTATTCCCATTCTTATTGCGGAGTTTGCCTGTGTACCGAATGCTGTTTTCGGACTAAGAATTGTAACTGCTGAAATGGCAGCACTATTCTGTAAAAAATCTCTTCTTTTCATATCAATAGTTTATTAGTGACCTGAGTTTATGTCTGCTTTAAAAATAATTTCATGGGTATACAGGGCAGCTGCCAGACTTGTCATCTGCATGTCCCGGCCCAGGTCCAGGGCCTGGAAAAATGCTTCAAATTGTGTCTGGTAGGGATGATCAGAGACATCCCCTGAGTCGAGCATTTTCATCGATAACTCACTCCATTTTCCTCTATCGAGGCCTCCCATTTTTGTAGAATAGAATTTGTTATCAAGGAGGCTTCCTTCGCTTCCAACCAGATGAACATGAAAGTAATAGGGCTGGAAGCAGTCAATTACGGATGCAACCTTTCCAATCCTTCCGTCTTTATATTTTAAAAGTGTAACAGATGTTGTAGGATATTCATATTTCGAAAAATCACTGTTTTTTGAACGGGTAGCAAAACTGCTTACCTCTTGCACATCTGTACCCATGCATAGAAGTAATGCATCAAGGGCATGACATCCGGCAGACAAAAGGCTGCTTCCTGCTGAGTCTTTCTTAATATTCCAACGGTATTGACCGTACCAGGGTCCTATTCCATGGTAATAATCGATCTCTCCATAATGTATATCTCCGAGCAATCCGCTGTCAATAAGTGCTTTTGTTGTCAGAAACTGACTTGAGTAACGGCATTCGAAACATACGCAGGTTTTTACACCGGATTTATCTACTGCATCCTTGACTGCAAGACAATCCTCCCAGGTAAGTGCTACCGGCTTCTCAATAATAAGATGCTTTCCTGCTTTTGCTGCCATTATTGCCTGCTTTGCGTGATCTGCAGGATAGCTGGTTATTGAGACTATATGAATTTCAGGATCTGAAAGCATTTGTGACAGATCTGTAAAGCATCTTATATTTCCGCCATGGCGGGTATTGAGCTCTGCCGGATCGAGGTTGCGCGAAGAATATACTGCTGTCACCCGGGCCCATTCTGTTTTATTTATAGCCTCAATATGTGCACCGGCTGCCCAGCTGTATCCAATAATTCCAACATTATATTTTTTCATAATTTCGAATATTTTATTAATTTGTTCGAAAATTTATTTATTTAATAGCGGTTCTCCCTCTGTAATAATTGTGACCTGTACCCTTGAATTAACATTAATCCGTCCGGTGCATTTAAATGCTATTTCATTCTCCCCGGGCTTAAGTTCAGGAACAACTCCTTTTATGTTAACATCCTTAAGAAATTCACCTTTTGGTCCATAGAGTTTACAGTTTTTGTTTGAAAAGAACTCAAGGTACATTCCTGGCTCCATTATACAATTCAGGGTTAAAGTCTTTCCATCAACTGTTATTTCCGGATTTTCTATTACCTGGGGTACCAGGGGAAGCGCTCTGATTTGTCCGATCAGGCAGCCCGATTCCCTGTCCCCGGGCAGATTGTTGTACCAGAGCTGGATCTTGTCAATATTATTAAAAAGAACCGTATGCCTGTATGAATCATATACATAGAAACCTGAATCGGGCCATATATAATTACTGAATTCAGACGACTCAATCTCTACGAGCTCGAAATATTTCCAGCCTGTGAAATCAATTTTAATAAAATGATCACCTCTCGCCCCGTGAGACAGATGTTTCGGACTTTCGATCCTGATATTTAGTAACTGACCGTTTCCATCTCCCTTTACCCATAACCCTAATCCCTGAGTTTTGCTAAGATCTGCCGGCGGGTCGATTTTCTTTTCCATCTTAACCCATAGGCCTTCTATTGATTCAATGCCACTTGTATTTGCTTTAAAAGCAGCGGCGACAAAGCCATCAGGTGCTCTTTCATTCGTTTTTTCTACTGAAGCCTTTATTTCCCGTGCACTTCCTGAAAAATTAAAGCCATTACTCTTTTTAAAATCAGCCAGAGTAATCCCTGACTTGTCATTCAATCTTTTAACTGATATCAAGGGTTCTATCCTGAATTTAACAGGTTGTTTTTCAAATTCGTTCTGTGTCTTCCATGTTGATGAGGGATGATCAATTCCTTCGACTTTGTGCTTCAAATAAGATACCGGTTTGAGTTTCCATTTGCCATCTTTGGACCTGATCAGTGTGAATTCCTTTCCTGTCTCCCTTAGAAGTGAGCGGATAGAATCGCTGAAGTAATTTGAATGTCTTAGTTCTTCATATTCTTTTATCTTATCAGTTATCCTTCTGAAAAGTGGATTTGCTTCAAGAGTCTTTTCATCAACACCTCCAAGCATTGATAAACCGGCGTTATTTCCAAGCATCTTGCAACAGAGGTATTCTATATCATCCATAAATGTAGGTTCAACCTGAGGAGGGTTCCAGGTCTGGTTACCCCACCAGCCAAAATGAAGTGGTAACAGTAATCCTCCGTTTTCAGCAGAGGCATATTTTGAAATGAGAGGATAGTGACCTCTCCATAGCCCATGTTCATTCTCATTGGATTTTATAGTTGGCGGGTAGAACAACCTGCCTGTCTTTATTGCTGCAGAGTGAATATCTATGAATCTCTTATATCCGCGCACAGGTCTGTCCCATGCCTGCCAGCGGGAACGGTAATGCCACCAGTGGTGAGCCATTGAGCTCATCTCCATGCCAACCGGTTTTTTAAGAGCCTTCACCACCTCGAATATGAATTTTGTTCCATAGTACCAGAAATACTCCTCGCCTCCAAGTATATCACTTCCGTCAATAGCATCGAAGTATATTCCGTCAAATCCGCAGTCACTTACTATAGCTGCTGTATGAGCTGCAATTTCATGAAAAAGCTCAGTTTCAGGACCTGGTACGAACCTTCCGAACATCTCCCTGAGGTGAAAAGCATTATCTCTTTCAGCATGTGAGGAAATAATTGTTTTGTTTGCCCCTCTTTTGCATCCGGTAAATTTATAGGGCGCACTGCGCGTGACATCAGTAAACTCAATAAGTTCTTCGCCAATTCTAAGAGTGCGACTGTTCCTGACAAAGAAACCTGTTATCGTTGAAATGTTCTGAGTGCTTTCATTTACAGTTATCTCTGTATCAGAAGGTGAAACCGGACGGGCAAGGGTAAATTTTGTAAAATATCCAAGGTCTTTGCTTGGTATGGGTGTAACATAATTTGTGTTTTTATCAATGAAGAAAGCATAAGTATGGAATATTACTGAGATTCCTGCTTCATGCAGCTTCTCATTTATCCTTTTAAATGAGTCCCATCCATCGGGCCATTTATCTCTGTTGAGTTCGAAATCTCCAAATCTGAAAAAATCACCTCCGCCATGATTGTCAATCTGGTTAAATCCAAGGTTCCTGCACATTTTGATCCATTCATCAACTGTTGCTTCAGTAAGTGTTCCGAAATTCATAAGGTATGAGCCATATCCTTCTTCGTTCAGCTGCGCCCATGCACCTCCTTTGTCAGAGAATGGTACATTTTCTGCAGCTGACATAACATTTCTTATTACCGGCAGTATGTCTTTCTGAGGGACTCCAATAATGGTTACTTCTGCTCCCGTTATGCTGAATTTGCTGTAACATGTTGCCCACAGGTTACTTTGAAGCGCGGGCAGTTCACGCACCCTTGTGAAAAGGTTCATCGAAAGTGCACACGCAGCAAACGGCTCGTATGGCATCCCTTCGAGTTTTAATGGTACATTCAGGAAAGTGAGCGATTCTGCTTCACCTTCAAATTCCGAAACTGTAAGTGTGATACTTTCTCTTTGCCGGCTGATCTTTATCCCTGCCAAAACATTTGCATCACTGAAACTTAACAAGAGTCTGTTTCCTTTCCTGCTGACAGAAGTTACACTATATTCAATGTTATTTTTAACAACAGTTGCGCAAATTGATTTTTTGTCAGTATCCAGATAATCTTTGCCTGAATTTTTATCAATGAAATGAAGGTTGTTCCCAAAGTTGTCGATCTCGTACCAGAAATACCTGTTTTCAAGAATAATGCTATTCTTTGAACAGGACGTGATAAGAAATACATTTATCAGAAGAAGTAATGATAATCTGAACAGTTTGCCATGAGCCGTTTTTAACTGGTTATGAATAGGTATCTCGTCCATACTATGAAGGTTCAACTCTGACCAGGTATTTCCCGGGTTTTAAAATGAAGCTGTTTGAATTTTCTGACTCCGGCTTATATCCTGAATCTGAGGTCTCTGAAATCGTAATAGTCTGCCTGCTATTAACCTGTATAATGGCAGTTGCCTCAGTACCGGCCGGAATTTCAAAGTAATACTCCTGTTTATCCTTACTTTTATTTTCCCATTCAGACACGATTGTTCCGAAAGGAGAATTATATGAGCATTTCACATTCTTCAGGCCTTCAGGGATTCTTGGCAAAAGGGTGAATTTTTCAAAACCGGGATTTTCCGAAGACGGCTGTATGCCACCAAGCCACCGGAAATACCACTCCGTAACTGTCCCAAACATAGGATGACAGTTTGAACAAACATTATCACTCTCTTTCCATGTCTCCCATATCGTAGTTGCCCCACGGTCAATCATATGTCCCCAACCCGGGTAAACAGTACTGCTTACAATTTTATATACATCGTTTGTTCTGTCTGTCTCCGACAAAGCTTCAAGTATATACTTGGTACCGAAGATACCGGTTGTGAAATGACCTGCAGGTCCTTTTTTTACAGCTTTCATTAGTGAGTCAACAGCTGCATCTTTCTCATTGTAGGGAATTATGTCATAGTAAAGAAGAGTGGCAAACAGTGTTTGCTTATTTATTGTATCGGCAATTGATTCGTTCCAGTACATTTTAAGTATCATATTTTTCAGCCTGATTGCAAGAATTCTGAACCTGTCTTCATTTTCAGTGTCACCCATCATTGAAGCAAAACGTGTCATTATCCTGGCGCAGTCAAGATAATGTGTTGTGCCGATGAGCTCAACCGGAACTTTTTGTAATGCCTCATGATCGGCCAGCCCTGATCTTACAATGCCTTCGGGGTGAAGCCTGGCAACTTTATTCATCCATTTAAGGTCAAGATCATACATCTCCCTCACCAGACTGGTATCATTATAATAAAGAAGCAGCTTATATTGTGTAATAAGAAATGCAGATTCCCAGCTTACCCCGCAATATACAATTCCGACATATGGGGCAGTGTCGATAAAAGTTGAATCGTTCATGGCATCCACCCAGTCATAAACAGTTTTACGGTAAAACGACTTCATATCATAATTATATATGAACGATTCAGATGTAGCATTCAGGTCTCCTCCATATCCAAATTTCTCTCGTCCCGGACAATCAGATTGCACGCTTATCAGATTATCTGTGAAAGTCCTTCTTGTTGCATCCTGAATTTTATTAAGCAGGTTATCTGAACAGGAAAATGCCCCTGAAGTCTCAACATTTGTGTTGAATGCAAAACCTTCTATGTCATTTATTTCAGGCTTGTACTTCAGACCTGCTATCTCCATGTACCTGAAAATGTGATAAGTGAATGAAGGTGAATACCATACTTCACCCTTATCACCAAAAATGTACTTGTCGGTTTGCCAGGCGATATCTGGCGCACCATCTCCAGCCATCCCTTTTCTTTTTATCTGGCTGCAGACACTTGTCATCGGATTGAGCTCTCCATTATCGTAAATTCGCTCGCCAAACCTGAATATTATTGTATCGCCCTTATTCCCTTTTAACTTAATTTTATACAGGCCGGTATAATTCACTCCCATGTCAACTACATATTTTGCTTTTACTGCTGGTTTTATTGAAACAGGTGAGATGGTTGCGGTTACCTGCACAGGAGGGAAGAATGTCTTTTGAAGTTTAGCTCCAGGGCCATCACTTTCAACTGATTCAGCCCACTCTTTCTCATTGTAATCATCTGTTGTCCAGCCTTCAGTTTCTTTGCTGCCGTCATAAATCTCACCCAGGTAAACATTATTATTTCTGACAGGTCCGTAAGAGTGTTTCCAGGAACGGTCAGTCATTATCTCTTCAGATTTACCGCTATTATATACTATGACCAGCCTTGCAATGAACTCAGGTTTTTTTGCGTGCAGTTCCATCCTGAGATTGTACTTGCCAAACATTCGCATCGGGAGTGGATTGTAGAAGCCGTTTCCAAGAGTGACAGCAAGAATGTTATTTCCTGTGGTCAGCTTATCTGACAGGTCATATTCCGCATAATAGATTCTTTTATTATGATTGGTCCAGGCAGGGTCAAAAATGTTTTTTCCAATTTTTCCACCATTGATGTATGAAGTATAATATCCTCCGGCAGTAATAAAGAGAGTTGCAGATTTTACTTTTTCTTTAACAATAAACTTTTTACGGAAAAGCGGAGCAGGAAGATCACCATACATTTCAGCATCATCTATGGGCCATTCCCTTGCATCGGTTATCCATAGGGCATCTCTTAATTCTTCTTTATTAATTACGGTAGATTGATTTTTTTGTTCGTTGCATCCTGAAAGAGTTAATATGCCAATAATCAATATGTATAGTACATTGGTATTGAGGATATTGAATTTATTTTTCATATTTATAACTAAGTATTCATAACAGGATCTAACATCCCCCTTTCCCCTTCAAAGGGGGAATCATTAATCAGTTTTTTCTATTTAAGACCAATGGCTCCAACTATGCTATACTTCATCAGCCTTCAACTTTACAACTTCCAACTTCTGTCTTCCGCCTTCCGCCTTAGGCCTTACGCCTTACGCCCTACTTATGCGTATCCCGTCCTTCCCAGCCGCTTTTCCCTTCATCCATAAATACTTCCTGAAGAGTTTTTGATACTTTTTCATCAACCTCCTCAACCAGCTGGATCCTCAATGGATTGGTAAGACGCTTATGCCATTCAATAACAGGTTCATATGGTGTGTTGGTCTTGTCAGTTTCAAAAATCAGGTATGCCCATTTTTCATAAAACACATTCCCTTTCGGAACCGGAACAACCTGCTGCATATTTGATGAAAGGAAAGGATGAGAAAGTCCTCTTGCCCAATAAATCCATGGGCCTCCCGTAATATAAAAGAATGGGTTAAGTAAGCGGGTCTGATTTTCCATACCGACATTTGCATAGTCGAGCTGAATGCCTGCAAATCCTACTCCCTTTTCCTTATTGAAAAATATTATCCATGGTATATCTGCTTCCATTTTAAGGTCAGTAAGGTCAGGCATATGTGAGACGTCATAAATAATTACTGAATCCCTTACTATATCATACCAGGCAGCGTGAGTCATAAGTTCCCGTTTAAAGACAATCTCTGCATTTCTCAGAGCCAGGGCATTTACAGTCTCTTTTATCCTCATGCTGGTTGTACTGATGAAGTACGGAACACCTGAGTAAAATTCATATCTCACAGAGGCTTCAACCTCCTCAACTCCTCTCATATTATCATATACCTCACTTTTTGCAATTACTGGACCAGACATAGTCTTAATACTCTTCGGGGTTTTCCAGTCAGAAGTATGTGTCCATGCCCGAGGAGGAGTATATATCCCGGGATTCCAGTGTATTGCTCCGTTTGTTTCAAGCCTGTGGTAAAGAGGGAACTCAGGATTGGTTTTAAGGTTAATCTGGTCGAGATGTCCCGATGTTGGATGGAGAGCCACCTCTATTTTACTGTTATCGATTTGCAAACCTGGAGCTTCTCCCTGCACCCTTAAATCTGTCATGTACGATTTAACCATGGCATCCGGATTATTGTAATAAACAAGAAAAACCCGGCTTGATTTTGAAGGGACATCAGCAAGAAAGGCAACTCTTGCAGTTACAGTTGGTAACCATAGCGGAACCTGCCTGGTAGATTTTCCATCCTTATCAGGACCAAGATCATCCTCGGTCAGATATTCCATCTGGTCATATACCTGCGAAGGCACTTCTGTAAACGAATGAGTGACAGGGTCAATTTCTACAACCCTTATATCGCGTGCAATAGTCTGCGCCTCATCGGGATAAAATGCGAGGAGAACTTCAACAGGTTCACTTGTCCGGCTAATCCCGGCTGTTTCACTCAGGATAACTGATTTATAGCTTTTCCAGTCTTTGCTGAACACATCAACTCCCTGAGGTGCGCTTACTGATCTGTTGGCGCTGATCCATTCATCGCCTGTGGAGGCATGTGCTGATTTCTTCATTCTCACTGAGATCCTGATGTTATAACTTTTTCCTGGTTCCCATTTTATCCATCCAACCACACTGAGTGCTTTATATAGTGTTGCATCCTGTGACATGCTGTAACCTGAAGGCGGCCTCTCCGACAGTGGAGGCCTGTTCATATTTTCATGATCAGCATTCCGCTTCAGATCTGTTGCCCTTAGAACCTTGCCGTCAACTGCTGCTTCCACTTCAATTATCGATTCCCTTGGAAGTTCTATATCTGCCTTAAAATGATAAAACGGAATCGCGGGTACCGGATATCCTAATTCGACATTCTTAATGTTTAGTACATTGTTCACTTTAGTCTTCTGGGAATAACCGGTAGAAAAGACAATTAATATCAGGAATATTGCTGATAAAATCCTGGTTTGATTTTTAATTGATCTGTACATGGTTTTGTATCTGTTTGAATGTGTAATGATAATATCAGTTCAATAATTTATAAACTTCAATCGCCGCAATGCTTTGCCCGTGGCAGTATCTTCCCTGCTTGATTCAAATTAGAATCTCTTCAATAAGAAACCGCTGTGCCACTACGCTTTTGTGCCTTTGCGCCTTTATCCTATTGTTCAGATATCAGGTTTCTGTTCCGTAGTTCCTGTTCACCATTCTGCCATTTTCCGCCTGCTCCCCAAAGGTAATATGTATAGTACATTGTTGTCTTTTGATAGATTGGAGTCCATGGCTGGAACTCTACATAATAATAATGTGCTTCACCGTTTGATGGATGGTTCATCCACATATGCAGGAATAACGGTTCAGTAACAGGGAATGCACCTACAAAAGTTATATTTTCCTTTTCATCATACCCGGCATACCATCCCTCCTTAAGGAAGAAGGCTCTGCCATAATACATTTCCGGTTTCATCCTGTATTCATGCATACCGTCTTTTTCAGGTATGGTAAATACATCCTCGGTCCAGTGTTTTGCTCCAAGTTCAAGTATAGGCTGCGGACCAAGGACATTTGCCTCAGGATTTTTGAATGTTAGTGCAAACTGCACTTCAAGCAGAGGTGAGTTTCCATAAAGTGTAAAAATCTTCTCCAGTTTGTTGCCAAAATAATCGGTACTCATTTTAACTCTTACATAATCACCTTCCTTTTTCAGTATCTCAGCATCGTAAACTCTGTGGGTCTCCATGCTACCCTGTCCGAGGAAATCCTCAAATCCTCCATAGGGATAGTATCCTCTTTTCCTGAAGCTGCGTTTGTCATCGGCGGCTTTGTCAGGCCAGAGTTTGAAGAAAACATTGTCATTCTTTGATTTGACAATATATTCTATCACACGTGCTCCCGTTGTCAGCAGAGTAATCTGAACACTGTCGTTTTCCATCCGGTATTCCATTATCCCATCACTGTTCAGATCCTGTTCGTAGAGGTAAGGTTTGCCTGTTGCCTTTCCTACGCCAAGCTGACTTACATTCTCAACTCCCAGAGCCGATACTTTTACATTATAAGACCCGGCAGGTACCTCAAGGTCGAATGACATATTGGAGAATGAAGCCTTCGGTGTAGTACACGATTTTGATGCCGAGTACACCACTTTCTTAGGATTGTTTTTATCAACAACTTCCACTTTTACCGGGAATGTTTGTTTATCAGTAAAGTTGTGTATTGCAACAGGATAAGTTACTTTCGGTGCATGACCATAAAGTAGCTGTTGTACTGAAATAGCTCTGGGAAGATCAAGCATTGTCAAAGTGCTCTTCTTCTGTTCTCCCCATTTGAAGTGAAGGGCTATCGGATTTGTTTTTCTTGTTGCAGATGCCTGTGGATTTAAATTAAATTCAAGAGTTTTTGTACTGTTCGCCGGTAACGCCACTTGTGTAGTTGTTCCTCCCTCCATTTTCAATTCCGGAGGAAGCACAATATTCAGTGATCCGGTTACAGCCTTAGAATAACTATTTGTTATATTCAGAATCAGTTTGTAATCTTTGGTAGAAGCATCAAGATTTATCCTGTCTCCGAAATACTCTTCCAGCCAAATCCTGTCAATGAGAAGCAGCTGAAGTGCATTTCTGTATTGTGCCGGTCCCATCATCAGGCCTCCGTCAAATACTGCAACTTCGCGTCTGTCCATAATAGCTTCCCATAAGAGCTTTTTGGTAAGCTGATTTCCTTTCGGGATAAAAAGCACCATTGATTTCTCAGTGCCGCCATAAAGGTTACCGGTGCTGCTGATGAATGGAACATTTTCATTGTCAATCTGCTCCTTGTTTCCTTCAGTTGCTATATAGCCATCATAGGTATATTTGTCAGCTTCACCACTTGCATCATAGACCTGTCTGAAGACATAACCGTTTTTTTCATGAGCATAGTTGATCCATGAGTCAGGAGTGAACATACTCTGAACCTGCAGCCCGTCATAATCTTTGAGCCCATGCATCTGGCCAAATCCATAATCTGCTACAGCAGGATTATTGACTTTGCCCAGCCAATCAGCCATTTCCTTCTGTGTAAGGAAATCCATATAACCTGTGAAGGTAAACCAGCTGTTTCCCTCATTCATGCCCTTGCCTATAACTTCCAGTGGATGTCCCGGAGTACATGTTACACTCTTAAGAAGAGTTTCAGCGCCAAACCATCCTTTCTGTAAATCATATTTTGCCAGCACGCTCTTTGTACTCTCTATGAGCGTAAGAGTCTTGTCTCTCATTTCTTTGCTTGATGATGCTATAACAAAGACCTTTTTATTATCGTTTTCCAGGCAGAATACATCAACATCAGTAAAATCTTTTGCTCCATACTGATAGCTCTTCAGCTTGTCTTTCCAGATGAAGTCGGTCGGAAGCTTTTCAGAGAGCTTTTTACCTGCTTCAGATGCCGGATCAACAATTGCAAACACATTTCCAGAAGCAATTGATTCATTAAGTTTCTGCAAAGAAGGTTGGTCGAGGGTTGTGTACTGCTCCTTGAGGAGGCTGTACATAAATCCTTCCTGCATCGCAAGACCTGGAATTCCAAATTCAGTAGCAAGGTCTACCCTGGCCTGAGCAATGGTATAATCCATTTTCGGCAAAGTAATCTTGAAAAGGTTACCATAGCGAATCTCTTCACGGAAGAGGTTGTGCCAGTGGTTAGTATAGCCATTGAACTGAAACTGATTGGTTATCATGTTCTTGTCAGGTTGAAAGGTGCCATTGTACTTGAATCCGTCAAGGCTCTGACCATATGATTCCATGGCTGCCATACCTGCAAGTATAACAACCAGGATGCAAAAGTTTTTAAATGTTTTTTTCATTTTTTTATAGTTAGTTTTTGTATAATTTGATTTTATCTGGTAGTAATAAGGTTCCTTTCACGTAATGATTTTACCCCTTCCTGCCAGTTTCCGCTTTTACCCCAGAAATAATATGTGAAGTACATTGTACTCTTACTGAAGATTGGAACCCATGGCTGGAATTCATGGCAATAAAAATGTGCATCAGGATTTCTTGGATGGTTCATGAACATGTGAAGGAAAAGAGGTGGTTTTACCGGGAAGGCAGCAACAAAGCTGATATCTTCCATTGTGTCGTAACCTGCATCCCAGCCTTCTTTCAGCAAAATAACTCTTCCATAATACCTCTCAGGCAGCATCCTGTATTCTTTCAGTCCGCCTATTTCAGGAGCTATAAAGACATCTTCAGTCCAGTGTTTCCTGCCCAGTTCAAGAACAGGCACAGGAGCTATCATATTAGCTTCGGGATTTCTGAATGTAACGGCAAAACGAACTTCAAGCAAAGGAGAGTTGCCATATAATGTATATGTCTTCTCAAGTTTATTGTCATAATAATCTGCAGTCATTCTGACCTGTAAATAATCTCCCTTAGCCTTTAATATTTCTGCATCATACACTTTGTGAGTCTCCATGCTGGCCTGACCGAGGAAATCTTCAAACCCTCCGTAAGGGTAGTAGCCTCTTTTCCTGAAGCTGCGTTTGTCATCTTCAGGTTTTACCGGCCACTGTTTATACATCACATTATCGTTTTTGGACTTTACAATATATTCTATAACTCTTGCTCCTGTTGTCAGCAGAGTTAGTTTTACACTGTCGTTTTCCATAATATATTCATTAACCCCGTCGGAATTAAGGTCGGTAACCGTAAGCCTCGGAGATCCTGTCGCGGCTCCGACTCCCAGCTGACTCATAGTTTCAATGCCACATGCTGATACCTTAATATTATAACCTCCCGGGGAAACTTCAAGATTAAAGGCAAGATCTTTGAAACTGCCTGTTTCGACCGGAACTGTCTCGCTGGCGGTAAACAAAATATTTTTTGGTTCATTCTTATCCATTACTTCAACCCTGACTGTGGCAGATGGCTGATCAGTAAAGTTATGGATCGTAACCGGATAGCTTACAACCGGAGCATGCCCGTAAAGTAGATTGTGAACTGAAATAGCAGGTGGAAGGTCAAGTATGGTAAGTGTGCTCTTCTTCCGGTTGTTCCATTTAAAATGTACAGCAACAGGATTTGTAATGCCCATAGCTCTCGCTGAAGGTTTAAGTTTTACCCTTATTGTCTTGTTACTGTTTGCTGTCAGCTCTGTCTTTATTACAAGATTCTCTGTGGATTCAAGCTCCGGTGGAAGAACAATTTCTATTTCACCTTTTACAGGTTTTTGATAAGTGTTGGATATGGTGATATTCAGAAAATAACCATCTGTATTTGCCTCAAGGTTTATTCTGTCACCAAAATATTCTTCAAGGTATTCCCTGTCAAGCAGAAGAAGTTCGAGAGCATTCCTGTATAGCTCAGGCCCCATCATTTTACCACTGCCTGTTACAGCAACTTCCCGCCTTTTCATTATTGCTTCCCACATCAGGTCCTTAGTTATAGCTTCGCCTTTTCTGAGAAAAAGTACCATACATGGCACAGTTCCTTTATCAAGCGAACCTGTTGGCGTTACAAAAGGTTTATTTTCATTGTCAGCCTGTTCTTTATTACCTTCTCCTGCTATGTAACCATCATAGATATACATGTCAGCTGCCGGATCATAAACAGAACGAAAAGAATAACCATTCTTTTTATGAGCATAGTTGATCATGAATTCAAGAGTGTACATACTTTGAATGAGCAGACTATCATAATTATCGCAACCATAGATTGCCTGGTTATATGAGGTGGGAATATAATTCATATTGGTTCCCACATCTGCCACAACAGGCAGATTGACTTTCCGGAGCCATTCAACCAGTTCATCCTGTGTAAGGAAATCCATATAACCACAGAAAGTGAACCATGTGTTACCTTCATTCATCCCTTTGCCTATCACTTCAAGAGGATGACCGGCAGTGCAGGTTACACTTTTTAAAAGTGTTTCCGTTCCGAACCATCCACGATGCAGATCGTACTTGCTAAGAATATCCTTTGTATTTGTGATAATGAACAGGATTTTGTCCCTCAGCTCTTTACTCACAGATGAGATCACATAAATTTTTTTGTCTCCGTTTTCAAGAAAGAAGAGATTAACCTCAGTAAAATCGCTTGCATCAGTCTGGTGACTTTTCAGTTTTTCTTTCCACTCATCTCTTAAAGGCAATTTTCCGGTAAGTTTTTTACCGGCTTCTGTTGAAGGATCTGTAAGTACCAGAAACGGTTTGTCAATTATATTAAGATCCCTGAGCTCTGGCTGATCAAGTATATTGTATTCTCCACTGAAGAGGCTGCTCAGGAATCCTTCCTGCATTTTTAATCCCGGAATGTTAAGATCATCGGCAATATTAAGCCTGGCCTGGGCTATTGACAACTGAACATCAGGAACCGATTGTTTGAAGAGGTTTCCGTACCTTATCTCATCACGAAATGTGTCATGCCAGTAATTTGTATAACCATTGAACTGAAAATCTGAATTTATGGTTTGCTCTGATGGATTGAATGAACCCTTATAAACAAACTCCCCGATGTTTTGAGAAACAGCATTATTGCACAAAAAAAGAAATATTGATGCACTTGAAATCAAATGCTTCATAAATTTTTCTTCCATGTGATTTCCCGTTTTTATTATTATTTTATGATAGGTAAATTAAAAAGTATCCTGATAAGGTAAATTTAAATAATTGGATTGTAAAAGAGTAATTGATACCTTATTTTTAATTATAAATATCCTTCTTTTTTACCCTGATAATTACCGATCCCCTGGTTGACCAGTCGAAATAGGACAGAAGTATCTCTTTCCCGGTCTGATATATAGCAGGGTAACAGTATGATCCCTCTGGATTATTTTCTATAATCTGTTTGTTGATCCAGCTTTTACCCTCATCTTCTGAATATGCAATATTAAAAGGAGTCCTTTTCTGATCTGTTGCATTGTCATTCCAAACCAGTAAAAGATCATCAGTTGAAGGTATCCTTTTTATTGATGCAGGGGAACATGGTGAATTGATATTTCCAGGTTCAACGGGGCTCCAGGTCTCTCCTTTATCTTCTGAATAAGAAAAGTATTGCACACCTGACATTGTTCTGAGGTACATCATAACATCGCGGTTCCTGAGTTCGATTAATCCTGGTTCCTGGGTCACAATTGATTCGGGATTGGGCACTTCGGCACTGACTTTCCAGCTACGTCCCATATCATCTGAATTATAACACCAGATTCTACCTATCCTTGAAAAAATAGTGTCGCCCGGACTTTTATGCAGTGAAACCGGCATCAGAAGTCTTCCGTTTTCTAATTGAACAACCCTGCAGTTATTAAGAACAAAATAGCCATCCCTGTCTGTAATACATCTGACAGGATCATTCCATGATTCACCTTCATCAGCTGATATCCTCATCATTGGAATACAGTCGCTGTCAGAGTTTTTTCTGAGATAGAACAGTGCGATTTCCCTGTTCTGAAGCCTCAGCAATGATACTGACATTACATTCATGATCCCTTCCTGTTCCACAATTGTAACATCTTCTGATGTCCAGGTTTTTCCTCCGTCTGATGATAACCTGCCGGCCAGGTAAGCATTTGCATGATCATTTGCTGAACTGCCTGTATAATGGCTGTAAACAAACAATAGCCGGCCATCCCTGAGTGAAATGAAATCGCCCTCGCTGTTGCGGGGATTATCAATTCCTGTATCAAGTTTCAATACATATTCTTTCTTTATATAATTATTATCAGAATTGTTTTTGCATCCCGGATCGATAGATATTGCCAGTAAGCAAGATGCGATATAAAGTATATATTTTTTCATCATAAAGCCCGGAATGAAAGAAATATTATAAATAGTAAATATACCATTTTAAACACAGAGAACACAGAGTTTACACAGAGGACACAAGGAGATACTGTTATATAATTAGCTTTATGTCCTCAGTGATATTTCTCTGTGCCTTCTGTGGTTAATGGATTTATTCTTTATCTTTAATTATCATTAAATACATGAAATCTTAAAATGAAACGCAGAAA
>Ga0307375_10000152_pt1 | contig 93539 bp, 77 predicted proteins | sample TR1MG_FD_202531 | JGI IMG/M metagenome (GOLD analysis project Ga0307375, IMG submission 202531) | Soil microbial communities from Risofladan, Vaasa, Finland - TR-1 | ecosystem: Environmental > Terrestrial > Soil > Coastal area > Acid sulfate soil | place: Finland: Risofladan, Vaasa | collected... | reverse complement strand
CAACGCTTGGTTGCAGAACTTCCGTCGCGTTCAGGTGCGTTACGACCGCATCCTGAGCGTCTACCAAGGATTCTTTCACTGTGCTTGCCTCATCATCACCTTGAGGCATTTATGCAACTAGTTCTAGACACCTCCGTTGGCTTGTGTGGGGCTATTGAAGTACTGCAGGCTATGCTTACCCGAACGGCGTGAGCAGCACTCTCCAATACAACAGCCTGAACCGGTTGACGGATGTTGCGGCAGCCAAGGGTGGAGGCGCACTGGCCAGCTACTCCTACACGCTGGGCCCGTCGGGCAACCGCACAGGGGTGACGGAGTTGAACGGACGCACCGTAACCTACACCTACGACGATCTTTACCGGCTGACCTCGGAGACGATTGCGGCCGGATCGGGTGCGACGTTTGCGTGCGGAACTGCGCAGTGCGGGACGGTGGGCTACGTCTATGACCCGGTGGGCAACCGGACGTCGATGACCTCGACGCTCGGCGCGGTTCCGGCCGGACTATGGAACTACGATGCCAACGACCGCCTGACAACCGATACGTACGACAACGACGGTAATACCGTCTCCTCGGCCGGCATCCAGAACGTCTACGACTTCGAGAACCACCTCGTCCAGCACGGGGCCATCACCTACCAGTACGACGGCGATGGCAACCGCGTTTCGAAGACCATTGGTGGTGTCACCACCTATTACTGCTTCTCGTTAGCGAAAATGGGAGTGTCGGTCCGGAGAAGTTAAGCTACAGTGTTTGGAAAGGAAGTTTCGCCGTGGAATAAATATCGTGACACGATGGGTATCTCTTCATTACCGCCGCTTCTCCTCCGCCTGGAATCTGGTACACAACGTGGTACACACCTGAATTTTCTTCCACGTACTTCCAGTGACTTACGGTGCCGCCCGTGTCGTCCATGTTGTTGAAAGTACGTGAAACATCCACTCTTTCACGGCGGTAACGCGGGTTCGAATCCCGCCGGGGACGCCAATAAGTTTTTTCCTGCTACACAGTCCCGTAGCTGATTGAAAAGCGAAGAGTTGCTATGGTTTAAAGTTCTCGTTTCTGGCGAGTATCGTAACCCATCAGAAAAGAGCAAACTTTGAACCCGCTGTTTGTGTTCTCCGGGTAGCCGACGCCATAGGCCGCCGATGTCCCCCAGGTAGTGCATGGAAAACTTCACGACCTGTTCAACGGTTGCGCGGTTTTCTTGAGACTGTCCCAACTGTTGGTTTATTTCGCGGATTTCCGCATCAAATCGGCTGTTCGCCTGCTCGTAATCCGCCTGCGATACTTCGCGGCGTAGCTTGGCCGTAAGCAGTTCTTGCTTGAGGCTTTGCTTGTCTTCCAATTGCCGCAGCAGGGTCTTTGTGATGGCCTCCGAGTCTCCCTGCTCACGCTTCTGAATATCGGCCACGAATTTCGGAAACAGGCGTAGGGCTTCCGAGTCAATCGTTAGCTGGTCTAGCAACTGGCCCAAAGCTTCCTCTAGGACTTCCTTGCGCAACTTGGAAGCCCGGCACTGGCTGTTATGGCACCAGTAGTAGCCAAACCGCCTACCTTCGCTATGGCCGTTGCTTATCCAGCCGCCAGTCATAGCCTTGCCACAGACGCCACACCTGACGAAGACCTTCAAGGGGAATTCCGGGTTGAAACGCTTGCGAGCTGAGGCCGTCGGTTTCTTCCCGTCCAGAATGGCTTGTACATCGTCAAAGAGTTTCTGGGTAATGATCGGCTCATGAAGACCCTTCACCCGCAAGTCCCATTCCGGCGAGCACACCCAACCGCAATATACTTCTTTCCTAAGTGTCTGGTTAAGCGTCTGTGCTGAGAGCGGTTTTCCCGTCCGGGTACGCAAACCCATGCCATTCACGAGACGCAAGACTTCCGCAACTGCGTAGCGGCCTGTAGCGATTAGCTCAAAGGCTTTCCGTATCAGGTGCGCCCGTTCAGGGTCAGGCACCATGTTAGCTTGTCCGGGACCGAGGCTTACCACGGCTTTGCCCTTGCCATTGCGATTCATGTAGCCGATGGGAGCAGGCCAAGGGAAGCGGCCAGCCTCTACCGATGCACGCATCCGTTCCTTCGTACGTTCTTTGAGCGTGTCTCTGAATAGCTGGTTGAACCCACCAAACATGGTCGCGAACAGGCGGCCTGCCGGGGTTTCGTCAACGTTAGGTTCTTTGACGGAACGCAACTTGATTCCAAGCTTTTCTAATTCACACATGAAGTTGGCTTGGTCTTTAGCGTCCCGCGAGAGGCGGCTAAGATCGTTGACGACCACGTATTTAATCCGCCGCTTGTTGGCGCGGAGGTATGCAACCATTTCCTGAAATTCGGGACGATTCAGATTGCCCCCAGTGAAGCCGGGGTCTTCAAAGAATCTCTCAAATGTCAGGTTCTTTTGTGCGCAGTAGGCGCGAACGTCCTTCTGCTGATTAGGAAGACTATTGTTGTCTTTCGCCTGTTCCTTTGTCGAAACTCGCCCGTAACCAACTGCCCCAAGGTCTAATTCAGTCATTTATGCCAGTCCCAAGGATTCTCGCTGCACAAACAGCGAATACATGAACTCTGCCAGCAGCCTTGCGGATTCGTGCAGAGTTTCTTTGTCTTTCCGCTGGCTTGAATCAGTTAACAGTTGGGGGCGGCCAGCTTCGCCCTTACCCGTACTACCCGGTATTTCAGTCACGTTATGCTTTATGCCTGTCTAGGTACTCAATGAGTGCCGTTTTCATGATTTCTTGATGAGTTCTCAGCTTCTCGCCCATCGTGGCAAAGGCCGCTAGTCTCCGGTACGTATCACGATCAAGTTTCACCGTCATGGATACCGGCGTCTCTGCGGTCTGTTTAGGGTTACGGGATGCAGCGGCACTTTTCTTAGAGGTTGCCATGCTGCGAAGTGTATTCCCAAGTCGGGCCAACGTAAATACGTAACTAACTGTTTAGCTTTGACATGTCCCGCTGCGGTATTTACGTTGGTCGCCATGAAATGCGTTCAGTGTATGCAAAATATCTCGGCCTTTGCTTCTATCTGCCCTTATTGCCACTGCTCCACCAAAACCAGTACCAAAGCGCGTTCTGGCGGTTGGGGCGGCTTCATCATCGGCGGTTTGTTGGGATTGTACTTCGGGGTCGGCGTAGCACTGCTGTGCGCGATAGTGGGCTATGTCATCGGCTTCGCTATCGAGGCCGCAAACGCACCAACCCCGAAGACCCGCGATGGCGAGTAACGCTAGGCCGGGCGGATGCGTTCTGCGTCTCCCCGGCTTGCAAACTCCTGAAGCTTGCCAGCGGGAATCAGAACGCGGCGACCGATACGAACAATTGCGAGTCTGCCCGTTTCAATCAGCCAGTCAAGCGAGCGGGTACAAAGTCCCAACTGCTCAGCGGCTTCGCGGCGACTCAGTAGCAGCTTTGTAAAGCCGCTGTGTTCATTAGTCATTTCCTCTGTTCCTTTCCTCTAATATGTAGACTTCTTCACACTGCTAGAAAACTTACGGGCGACCGACGCCTCTTTTCTACGTTCGGTCGCGCCATACCATACGGATGCTAGGTAGTTAAGTCCCTACGATGTCGCCACGTAGTGAAGACTCCTCCTGTTGTCAGGCACAGCCACGCGGAACCGGGCAGGTTCTCCCAAAGATTCCGCGTGACTCTATAGCACCCTGCGTCTGTTCTTTGTCCGCCTGAGTTGGCGTACCCGGAGCACTAAGGGCACAACAGACCGCAAGGGCGCTTCCAACTGCACATGTGCAGGCGTTCCAAAAACGGGGCTGAAATCTGCTCCCCGCATCGACCGAAAATCAAGCACTTACGCGGGGCGGTCTCATCGTTGCAAAAACGTCCGTTTATGGAACGAATTTAGATTGACGTCAATACGTACACAGGCATATACGTACATACGTGAACTCGACAAAAGTTGCCATCTACTCCCGCGTCAGCACCAAAGACAAGGGCCAAGACACAGAAAACCAACTACGCCAGTTGCGCGAATTCTGCGCTAAGCAGCACTGGAACATCGTTGCTGAGTACGTAGACCACGCATCCGGCAAGCGTTCCGACCGTGAGCAGTTCCAAAAGATGTTCACTGCCGCTAGCCGTCGGGAGTTTGACGTTGTGTTCTTTTGGAGTCTCGACCGCTTCAGCCGCGAAGGAGTCCTAGAAACGCTGCAACATCTTCAACGGCTCACATCCTACGGAGTCGGCTACCGCAGTTTCACGGAAGCGTTTCTTGATTCGTGCGGCATGTTCAAAGACGCCATCATTTCCGTACTTGCGACCCTTGCGAAACAAGAGCGTGTCAGGCTCAGCGAGCGCACCATTGCCGGACTGGAACGCGCAAAGGCTCAAGGCCGCGTCGGAGGCCGTCCCAGGGTCGATTGCGACCGCGAAAGAATCTTGCAACTACGTGCGTCCGGCCTAAGCCTAGCTAGGATTGCTAGCACGCTAGGATTGACCAAAACCACAGTCTACCGCGTGACCGCCGGTGTTTGAGAATCCTCAAAAGTGCACATGTGCAGTCGTTGACACGCAAAACAGAAGCGGCCCGCGAAGGGCCGCGTTTCTGTCTTGGACTCCCTTTCTCTAAGCCCTAGGCAAACGTCCAACAGCGTCGGGGCCGTGTTTTTCGATGAACTGCATCTTCGCGTTCATGGGGAGGCTGAGGTAGTCGGCCATCGTCCTTACCTGTACCGTCCGCATCGGGCGCACCGGCAACTTCTCCCAAGCTTCAAGGCCGAACTTATGCAGGAATTCGATTTTCTCTGCCTGCGACATTTCCGACCGCGCCTTTATTGGCGGTTTGTCTTCCGCCTCACGCATCCCGCGAAGCGACCGTCCATCGACTAGGCTAGGATGCTTTTGCGCGATCTCTACAAACACGTCGGTAAGGGGAACCCGGCGACCGTTGACGACGCCCGTACCTTGTCCCTCGTCATCGAAGCGAAGATCGTATTGCGCCTTTGCCAGCGTCACTGCTAGCCCCGCGTCATAGAACTTCGGCCCGGCTAGAGCCGCATCCTTGAGGTTTTGCTCCGCTAGAAATGCCTTTTGTTCGCTGCGTAGCTGCTCGCTCTCGCGTTGTGCTTGCAGGACTTCCGCTTCGGTCTTTGCCCGCTCCAGTTTTAGGGTTTCTAGCTCCAGTTCCTGCTCAGGCGTCAGCGCGGCAGATTCTTGCTGGCTGACGGCAGGGGCATTAGTTGTTTCCATCGTTCGTTGGTTCCTTTCTTGCTAGTTCACTAGCTAGCCCTAGGGCGATCTCGCGCCATGTTTTGAGTGCTCTGCGTAGACGGATGATCTCGCGTTCTGCCGCCTGTCGGCCCACGATCAATTCATCATTGCGTTCAAATAACCTAGCCGCGATTGCAGCAAGGCTTTCAGAGGGATTAGTTGACACGCTTAGCCTCGCGTTCCTCCGTTTGTTTCAGGAGTTTGAGAAGTGCCGATTCGCGCTTCTCCAGACGGTCCAGCCGCGTATTCAAGTCGGCCATCGCGTCCAGTAATTCGGCGCTCAACAGGGAATCCTTGAGTTCCATATACAATTACGTCCTTTCTTGTTTCCAGCACACCGTAGAGCGAGCCGCCCCGCACTCTTGGAGCAGCGACACTCCCGCGACACACTTGCCCGGACCCCTGAAGAAAGACGGGAAGGTTGCGCGGTGATGAGTCGATAATGCGGGCGGCTGGCCCTACAGTGTGTGGAACATCAAATACTTTGAGAACTGCCAGCCCTTCACCTGCACGCTATGCAGTTGTGGACTGGTTACGGTGACACGTCTTACAGCCAGCGGCGTTTAGGGCGCATCTATTTCTCAACTGTACAACATAATTATATCATTGATTTATCAATTAGTCAATAGTGCAAGGACGGAAACTAGGGATAACTAGCTGTAGCATAAGGAATTAAAGTTTGAAGATTTTTTCGCAGAATCCTAACCGGTACGAGTTGCCCCTAGTTTTCTAGCGGTCGTACCGTCTGCCCGATGAACTGGCAGGAACTTGCTGGAAGGGCGCGATACCCGTACCTGTCGCGTACCCTTCCTCGTACCGTGATTTTTAGGCGCTGGTACTGCCTTGTCCGCTCCAGATTCCTTCCAGTAACCCGTAGGCATGTCGAAACGGCATATTTGCCGCGTATACGTACCGAAATGGTGCGAGTATCCGCAGAGGTCGCCCACTGTGTACGTAAATGAGTGTTTAGCTGTACAGGCGATTTCTTCGATTACAGCGGTCGCCATGCGTTGAATGAACTCTGAATACTTCGTGGGCGTGCGAATCGATTACGAGTGCCTCTACGCTTTAGCAATCGCATATCTATGGGCAAACGACAAAGTGCGAAGCATGACCCCCGTGCGGGTGCGCGTTACCCTCTGAATGTCAGGCCAATTTCTGCGCGATTGTTTCGTCCAGAATCTCGCGCACGGTCAGAGGGATGATAACGATGTGTTCACGACGAAAGAATGCGTCAATTTCGTGCAAAGAATCGGAGCTAAAATCAAAGCCGACAAAGAATCCCTTCTTGCGTTTCGTCCTCATCATCGCGGCTTCAAACTTGTCGATGTCCGGGCGGCCTACTTTGTCCATCTGCTTAACTTGAATTGGGTACCAGTCGTCCATAAAGTCAAGCTGTCCGGCGTCCTTTCCGCTGGCATGAGGCTCTGAGCCTACTGGGTAAATGCGCCCGTCAATTCCCAAGTCTCCAACTTGTGTTTTATTCGGGATACCCCCCAGTGCGATGACCGCCCAGTTCTCAAATTCAAAGGGTGGGATATCGCGCAATTGTTTTTCTGTCCACGGCAAATCGCGCACTACAAACCCACGACCGATGTGTCGCAACTTGTCATCTTCGCGCAATCCGCAAACGTCGCGTAGGCGTTTCGCCATGACGCGGCAGGCTGTTGGGGAAACGTCAATTCCAATCCACTGCCGTCCCAATTTCTCTGCCGCTACCACTGCCGTTCCACACCCGCAGAACGCATCTAGCACAACGTCATTGGGGTTGCTGCTGGCTTCGATGATGCGCTCTAGCAGGGCAAGTGGTTTCTGAGTCGGATACCCTAGACGTTCGCCGCCCTTGTTGATGCCGCGCAGCATGTCTATGTCATCCCACCAGCTTTGCAGCGGTACGCCCTTGCTTTCGTCGAGGTAGCGTTTCTGATAGACCATGCCCGTAGAGGAATAGACCAGACGCCCCTCACGCTCTAAGCGTTCCATGTTCTCTTTGCTGTATCGCCATGCGCGAGTTATGCCTTTCCACTCGTAAACGGGGCAGCCCTTCGCTTCACCGCCCGGCCCGGTCACGTCCGCTTTGTTGTAGCGACGGCCTGTGCCTTCCTCAACGTGCTTGTACCAGCTAGCGACCGTGGATTCAGGCAGAGGCTTGTACATGACGTTGAATGTGTACTTGCCCGAATTTGTGTAGAAGAAAATCGAGTCATGCACGCGCCCGAAGTGCTTTGCGCCCTGTTTTGCGTCGGAGTGTGCATCTGCCCGTTTCCAGACGATTTCGTTCTGAAACTGATTTTCCCCGAATATCTGGTCGAGCATGACCTTGACGTAGTGCGATGCGTGCCAGTCGCAATGAAAGTAGAAACTGCCCGTCTCTTTCAAAACCCTATGGAGTTCAACACAACGGGGTCGCATGAACTCGATATACGCTTGTGTTGATTCGTGGCGGTCTTCGAAGGCGCGTTTCTCTCTGCGCTCCCCCCAAAACACTTCATAGTTCCGGTTAGAGTTGAACGGCGGGTCGATGTAGATGAGGTCGATGCAGGCGTCGGGCAGTTTCTTCAACTGCTCCAGGTTGTCGCCGCAATAAATAACCCGCGTGTCGATCAGCGAAGATGGTTTCGCCGGTGTCGTTCCTGTCGTTGAACTGCCCTTGCTTCCATTTCCCTTGGCCATGTACGGGCAAGTTTACCCGGTATGCCTTCGGGCCGGAAGTATAAAGAAACGTTCACCTTACGACTATGGGAGAACGGCCTCGATGCGTTTTGTGTACGGTCGCACTTCAGCTTTGCAGTGTGGGCACCACACCTGTCGAAAGCCTACCCGCGTTGTCTTCCGGACTTTCACGATGAAATCATGCCCGTTGGGGCACTTCAGGTACTCTGCTTTCTGATTCTCGCGCAATGTCAATTCAATCGTTCTTAGCATGTCAGTACCCCTGAGATTGCACACTGTGCAGTGGTTCCGCCAGCATGAGAAGCGACGATGTTCTCATTGCCAAACACTATTGTTCAAATACATCGTGGGATACAGGAACCGCGTCGTTACTGGCCCACCCTGAGTTGTCCCCACGTGTGCTATCACTCCCGTATAGGGGTTCCCGTGCGGGGCCGGACAGTCGTAAGTTGCTGTTTTCGCAATCGCTTAGTAAATAGATTGGCTCAGCCCGGCGAAGCACATCAGCCAACAGGTTCAAACTCGAAATGGCCGGGGACGCCAAATCTTCCAAGGTACTTGCCGGTATTCCTCTTCTCTCTCTGAATCAGACTTCAATTCACATCGTCCGAGCTGCCGTCGCGCTGGGAGGCTCAAGCAAACTGCCAGGGTGCCTGACGTCAACGCGACGATCGGTTTGCACGCTCGCTGGGGATCAGCGCCCTATCCACGCACACCAACACTGCGGGCTAGGGCGCTCCACTTCATCCGATTATCCCTTCACGTTTCAGACCATAACAATCGACCTATCGTTGTCGCCCATCCTCAAATCAGAACAACTTGTTGCCCTCTGCGATCGCCGCTTCGAGCTTCTGTGTCCCGGTCCGCCGTTCCTGATTGAGATGCTGGAAGACGGCGTACTGAGCCGGTGTGGGTTTCTTGTAAGCGAGGTCGATGTCGGCGGCGAGATACGCCAGGTAGCTGCGAAGTTTCGTCTCGTGGAGCAGGCTGCCCTCACTCGACTGAATGTTCAACTGCACCAGGTTCCCGATCTCGCGATTGAGGTCTTCGATCGCCTTGCCTGACTGCGCTTCGGTCATGTGGTGTTGCCGGACCGCCGTCTGAAGCTTATCGCGAACAGCGATTGCCTGGTTGATCGTCTTGTCGAGCCCGTCGAGTGCGTCGTGGATCTTGAGTTCGAGTGCGAGGCGTGCAGCGAGATCGGCCCCGCTTACGTTCATGCGAGGATCCAGCGCGACAGTGAATTTTTGCTGCGTTTTCTGCCCGCCGTAATTGAGCACCACTGAGTATGTACCCGGCACTACCACGGGGCCATCGACCGAGTCCTCCAGGCCGCCAGCGGCAACCGGCGGCTGAAAGCCTTTTACCTCCGTGGCATCCGCGTAGCGCAGATTCCACTGGAAGCGGTTCATGCCAGGCTCAATCGCCGTGAGCTTTTCTTCCTGCTCCTTTTTCCGCTGTTCCGGGGTTTTCTGACTTGCTTCTTTCCCATTCTTCGTCTTCGTTTCCTTCTTTTTCAGATGAAGGGCGAAGCTGCGGATCACCTGTCCTTGCGCATCGGTGAATTCGAGCTGCGCGGGCGTTTTGCCGTCATACCCTGCCGGAATGTTGAAGAATACAGTGGCGCCGAAAGCCGGATTCTCTCCAGCATCGAGGGGCTTGAATGCCGCAGGAGGACGGCCATAGGCGTGACTCAGCCAGGCCTGCTCTGGAGCGAACAAGTACGGACGATTGGCGGCAACCGGCGGGGTCTTCGTCAATTGCTCAAGGAATGAGAGATTGTCGAGGACCCAGAAGGAACGGCCGTGAGTCGCGATCACCACGTCGCCCTGGCGCGGATTGATTGCGATATCGCGCACCTGAACTGTCGGCAAGTTGAGCGAGAGCGGTTGCCAATGTGCACCGGCGTCAAAGCTTACTTCCACCGTGCTCTTGGTGCCGAGAAAGAGCAGGTTTGGATCGTTCGGGTCCTGTCGTATGTCGAAGACGTAAACATCGTCCGGCAGGCCGTTCGTAATTGGCGTCCAGTGTTTGCCGAAGTCGGTGGTCTTAAAGACGTAGGGCTTGTAATCGTCCCACATGTAGCGCCGTGAGGTGAGATAGGCCGTACTGCGGTCCGCATAGGAGGGCTGAATCGAACTGATCCAGGACGATGCAGGCAGTCCCTGCGGATTTACCGTCTGCCATGTCTTGCCGCCGTCGGTGGTGACGTGTACCAGTCCATCGTCCGAGCCAGCCCAGATCACGTTGCCATCGCGCGGCGAAACCGCAAGCGCTGAAATCCCAGGATAAACTTCCGCTCCCGAATGATCGATGTCGATCGGTCCACCGCTGGGCGCTTTGGTATTAGCCTCGTTGCGGGTGAGGTCGGGGCTGATCTTCTGCCATGTTTGGCCGTAATCGTCACTTTTCAGCACATATTGCGCTCCGATCAGCAACTCCTTCGGATTCACCGGTGAAAAGAGAATCGGATGCGTCCAGCCGAAGCGGTACTTAAGTTCAGCCGACGACGCTCCTTCCTGGTAATTCGGCCAGGGACTTACGCTCTCATACTGTCCTTTATCCAAATCGTATCTGAGGAAAATGCTGAAATAGCCGCTTCCATAGGTTATGTTCGGGTCGCCGGGTTGCGGCACGCTATAAGTGCTTTCGCCATAGGCTACGCGATGCCAGGCGGCAAGCGGAATCGCATGACCGTTATCCGCGCTCGGCCCCTCGGTCGAGCCTTCGTCCTGCTGCGCGCCGTAGATGTGGAAAGGGAACTGATCGTCAAGATTGACGTGATAGAACTGGCCCGTAGGTTGATTGTGCTCGGTGCTCCATGTCTTCCCGCCGTCGGTGGTGACCGTTGCCCCGCCGTCGTTCCCCTCCAGCATGATTTTTGGATTGTCGGGGTTGATCCATACAACGTGGTTGTCGCCGTGCGGCGTCTTCAATTTCTTAAACGTTTTCCCGCCATCGCGCGAGACCCACAGCGCGTCCACTTCAGGTACGTACACGGTGTTGGGATCTTTCGGGTCCACAAAAATGCACATGTAGTAGAAGGCGCGCTGGCGCAATTTCCATTCTTTATTTACGCGCGTCCAGCTTTTGCCGCCGTCGTCCGAGCGGAAAACTCCTCCGTGCCTTGCTTGCATGATCGTGTAGACGACGTTCGGGTTCGCGGCCGTGACACTAACTCCGATCCGTCCGAGCACGCCCTGCGGTAATCCTTTGCTCTGCGTGATGTTTGTCCAGTGAGCGCCGCCATCGGTGCTCTTGTACACTCCGCTCCCGGGGCCGCCGCTCGAGAGTGACCAGGGTGTGCGGGTAGCTTGCCACATTGCGGCGTAGAGCACATTGGGATGATTCGGCTCCATCACCAGGTTAATCGCGCCGGTCTCGTCATTGACAAACAGAACCTTGTTCCAGGTTTTGCCGCCATCGGTGGACTTGAAAACGCCACGCTCGGGGTCTGGCTTGAACACGTGTCCCATCGATGAGGCGTAGACAATATCCGGATCTTTCGGGTCCACCACGATGTTGCTGATCGTGTGTGTGTCGCGGAGCCCAATGTATTGCCAGGTTTTGCCGCCGTCCGTGGACTTGAAAATCCCGTCGCCCGGAATCATATCGTTGCGGATGTCAGTTTCACCCATGCCGGCGTAGAGGATTTTCGGATTGGAAGGCGCCACGGCAATCGCACCGATGCTCGGGCTTGAACTCTGCAGAGTTCCGTCCGAGATATTTTTCCACGTAATCCCATAGTTGGTGCTCTTCCAGATACCACCGCCCACCGTACCCATGTAAAAAAGGTTTGCGTTTCCCGGAACACCAGTCACGGTCACCACGCGGCCACCGACGTAGGGGCCGACACTGCGCCATGCGAGCTTACCGGTCAGTTTTTGCAATGGGAGCGGTCCTCCGCTTGCTGCGGTGGCCAGCACGGGCACGGTGATGACCATGATGAGAGCGGCGATGACGAGAGACCAGAATTTCTTTCTTGTCTCGATTCCCGACGATAAGACGGCGCGCATTTCCATGTTGAATTTCTCCAGAGCAGGAATTTATGCGTCTTGCTCCAACCGGTCAAGCTCAAATCGTTTTTGACATCTTGAGGAAGCGGAAAAGTTCGGATCGTTGCGAGCGCTCTGGCAAGAAAGTGGATGGTTGACTCCGAAATCGGTCCATCGTGCGCGACACGTCCAGGCACGGCAGCCGAGAGACCAACTTTTCGTGTTGCCGGGTCTTCAGCGTCAGGAGTAAGTATCGGAGATCAAGCGGTCTTTACTTTTTTGCTTGTTCTCCGCGCCGTTCGGTTCGCTATCTCAACGGCGCATTCCGCAATTTCGTTTCGTAACCACTGATGCCCAGGATCATCCTGTATAGCTTTCGGAAAGAAAATAGAAAGGTCGAGGGTCGGCAATTCAAATGGACATGGCAAAACCGTGACCGGCAGCATCTGTGCCGCTGCTTCTGCAATGCTTTTGGGCAGCGTGGCGATGTACTCGCTTTTTGCCACGATGTGAGCAGCGGTGACGTAGCTTGGGATCACCATCGCGATGTGCCGCACAATATGGTGCCGGGCAAGGGCCTTCTCGAGCGCCTTGCTGTATGAACCGACTGAGGAAGAAACGATGCTCAGATGCCGGTACTTTGCGTATGCGGCGCGGTCGAACCGTTTTGCCGCAGGATGCGCCATCGACAGAAGGCACATTGCCGGTTCTTCCAGGATGCGTCGTTTCTTCAGCCCCGTCGGAGCGTCGTGAAAATAGCCGATCGCCAAATCCACATGATGCTCTGCCAGCAGTGTCAGCCCCTTGTACGGGTTGGAGGGAATGACGCGCAAGTGTACTTCCGGCGCTTTTCGAGAAAGCCGTTGTGCAAGCGGCGGCAGAAACAGGTACTGGATGTAGTCGGAGGCCAGGATCGAGAAACGTCTTGTCGAGACACTCGGGTTAAAAACTTCCGGTTCCTTTTGTAATTGAGCCCATTTCTCCAACAATGGTTTAAGCTCGGATTGCAGCTCATGTGCGCGTGTTGTCGGCACAAGTTGCCTGCCGGTCCGCAGGAACAACGGATCGCGTGTCAGCGTTCTTAACCGGCGCAGCGCAGCGCTAACCGCGGGCTGACTGATGTCCAATACCTCTGCGACGCGTGTCGCGCTCCGGTACGTCACCAGCAGGTCGAGATAGTACAAGAGATTCAGGTCTGGCGTTTGCATGGCGCCTCACGGCACGGCCGGAAATTGCCGCGAAAAATGGCGCTTGGAATGCATGCGCTTCGCGACGATGAGCCGTGTCCAATAGCAACCATAAATATCATTTATATCTCGAATAATCTATCGTTTATTGACTTTATAGTATGGCTGGATAAGAATCATCCGGCTTTTGATGGCAAGGGTACTTTGGGGGAGGAACATTTTTGACCAGGTTATTCCGTATTCTGGCGGCCGTATTCCTATTTTCAGCACTCCTTAATGCACAAAGCGCTTTCATCGCAATCCGAGGAGCCCGGGTAATCGATGGCACGGGCGCTCCGGCCAGGAAGGTTACGGTTCTAATTCGCGACGGCCATATCGCGGCGGTGGGCGAACACATTGCCATTCCGCCGGACGCGCACATCATCGATGCAAAGGGCGACACTCTACTTCCGGGATTCTTCGATCTGCACACGCATATTCATTCTTCTGGAGTTCCCAGGTTCGCTGCCGATTGGGGAAAGGACCTGAAGGCGTATCTTGCCTGTGGCGTTACGACCATCAACGACTTCAGCTCATATGGAGAAATGTTTGCGCCCACGCGGAAACTCATCCTCGACGGCACCGTGTCATCTCCACGTCTGAATCTCGCGGTACGCATCAGCTCTCCGGCGGGCCATGGAACTGAATCCGGATGGGGAAGAGTAGTTACCCTGCGGGCGGCGACGCCCGCCCAGGCCCATGCCGCGATGCGAGAGGCGCTCGCTTATAAGCCCGATGTCATCAAGGTATTCACCGACGGCTGGCGCTACAACGTTGGGCCCAATCTGACGAACATGAATGAGGAAACTCTTGCTGCAATCGTGAAGGACGCTCATGCAGCAGGGCTCAAGGTTTTCACGCACACTGTAACCCTGGAGGGCGCAAAAATTGCGGTGCGCGCCGGCGTGGACGTTCTCGCGCATGGCGTCGGTAACGCACCAATCGATGACGAGTTGATCCGCTTGATGAAAGAGCACGGCACAATGTATGTCTCCACACTCGCCGTGTTCGAGCCGAGGCAGCCGCACGCCCCCGACCAGAAACTGCTCTCTGTTCTTGAACCGGCCGTACGGCAAGACGCTGAGCGCTTCGAAGAGAACGTCCCGGCTCCCCAGCCCGGCGGTCCCGACGAGCAACGTTGGCATTTTCTTCAGGAAAATATTCGCCGTCTCCATGCAGCAGGCATTCCCATCGCGGTTGGAACCGATGCCGGGATGCCGGATACGTATCACGGATGGGCAACTCTGCATGAGGTCGAACTGCTGGTCGATTCCGGACTCACGCCCCTCGAGGCTCTAACGGCGGCGACCGGTGTCAGTGCCCGTGCCCTCGGCGTGGAAAAGGATCGTGGAACGATCGAACCGGGAAAGACTGCCGATCTCGTGTTGGTGAAGGGAGAGCCCGACCGCAACATCGCCGATATCGAGCGCACGGACCGCGTATTCCTCGGCGGCAGGGAACTGAACGTGCGGGCGCTACAGGCTGCCATCCAGGACAAGGCAATGACGCCGCTGCCCTCTCAAACGCTCCCTGCGCTTGTCGATGACATGGAACGCGCTGATGGACGGAGCAACCTTGATACCCGTCTCCTCGACCGGACGGACCTTGGTATCGACCACTCGCGCATTCTCTTTGCTCGCGTCGAGCGGCAAACGAGCGGGCATGCTCTGATGGTGTTGGGAAATATGGGACCGAAGAAGTATCCCTATGTTCGCGTGGAACTTCCGCTTACGAAAGGCGCCGTTAACCCGGGAGACGTCTCGAAGTTCAGGGGCCTGTCTTTCGACGTACGCGGCAAGGGCCACTTCCAACTTCTCATCGAAAACTACGATGTTCGTAACTTCCGGTGGTACGGTGCTCCGTTCGAGGCGGGCGCCCAGTGGCACGCCGTGCGGATTCCATTCTCCGGGTTGCGGTCTAAATCCGCGTCGAACCCGGCGTGGAACTCGCATGATGTTCAATCGCTGTTGTTCCAGTCGGCCGGCGAAGCTGGCTCGGACACTTGGTTGGAAATCGACAATGTTCGCTTTTATCAGTAATGGAGGCAGTATGCGTTTCCCCAGAGCAAGATTTTCTTTAATTGCGTTCGTATTGGCTATATGGCTGGCCATGGCTCTCACCCCTCCCCTTCTCGCGCAGTCTTCGGTCGCGGCTGATCTTGACGTTTACGTGCAGGACCAGAGTGGGGCCTATATTTCCAACGCTCAACTTACGATTACACAGGTTGACACGGGAGTTTCTCGTACTGGTATTACGGATAATTCCGGCAGGTATCGTTTTACGGCGCTGGCGATTGGCACGTACCGGTTGAACGTCAAGAAAGACGGTTTCGCGTCTTACGAGCAGCGTGACATCACCCTGCATGTCGGCGAATTGGTTACTTTGCATACGGCGCTGAAACTCGCATCCGTGGAGCAGCAGGAAACGGTGTCCGCCGAAGATGTCCCCATCGTTCAGCCCGAGCGCACCACGATCGGCGGAGTAGTGCCCAACGTCGAGGTCGACAACCTGCCAATTAACGGGCGGGACTTTCTCGATTTTTCCACGACGGTTGCCGGCGTCACTCCACAGCAGACCAGCGGGCAGGGAAGCGGATTAAGCTTCAACGGCCAGCGTGGCCGCAGCAACAACATCCTCATTGATGGTGTTGAAAACAACGGCCAGCTCAACGGCGATGTGCGAAGCACGATCAGCCTTGATGCTGTGCAGGAATTCCGTGTGGTCACTGACCAGTATGCTGCCGAATTTGGCGGCGCTGGCGGCGGCCTGGTGAACGTTGTCACCAAGAGCGGCACCAACGCATATCACGGCGATGTTTTCTATTTTGCGCGTGATGCTTCCATGGATGCCTATAACGCCTTCGTTCCGGCTGGACAAAAGCCGCCCTACACGCGCAAGGATTCCGGCCTTACGCTCGGTGGTCCGATCTTCAAGAACAAAACCTTCTTTTTCGGATCACTTGAGTACACTTCTACGGATCAATCGGGTATCACTACAATCTCGAATTCCAACGTAGCGGCCGTGAATGCCGCGCTTGCCGCCCGCCCGATTCCGGGCAGCGGGGTCACCTCCATCAGCAACGGTGTGTTCCCGGTGGGAGAAATCCAGACACTGGGTTCCTTCCGCGTTGACCATCACTTCGACGACAATAATTCGCTTACCTTCCGGTATTTGTATGGTCAGAACATGGACTCGAATGCGGGAGGCGTGGCCATTGGCGGACTCACTGACGTCACCGGCGGCGGTGGCGACCACATGCGTGATAATTCCTTCCTGGGTGACTATGTTCACATCTTCTCGCCGTCGATGCTGAGCGAAACCCGCTTCCAGTACGCCCGCCAGGATCTTTCGCAATACTCCAACGACCTGGTTGGCCCGCACGTCACAATCTCTGGCGTGGCAAATTTCGGCCGCAACGTGAACTTCCCCGTTCTGCTGAACGAAACGCATAAACAGTTTCAGGAGTCGTTCAGCTACTCTCACGGGAACCATTTCATCAAATTCGGCACGGACATCGACAACATCCAGGCAAACACTTCGTTCCCGGTGGATTTTGCCGGTTCGTTTACGTTTGCGAATCTGAATGCATTTCTTGCTGGAACGCCGTCCACGTTCGTTCAGGGATTCGGCGATCCTCAGATCCACTTGCCTGAGACGTTGCTCGCGTTCTATGTGCAGGATTCCTACAAGATCACGCCACGGTTGACTCTTAACTACGGCCTTCGTTACGACTACGATATGCAGCCCCAGGGCATTCAGCGCGATCCGGCCAATCCGATTGAGGCTCCGCTGCAGTCGGGAATTCCGCGCGATGGCAATAACTTTGGCCCGCGCGTTGGAATTGCCTATTCGGTGGATCGCTCGGGCCAGACGGTGGTTCGCGCCGGTTACGGTATCTTTTACGACAAGATCTTCCTGCTTGTGGCGCGCAACACTTTGCTCGCGCGCCAAACGGTTTCTCTCACCGGAGCAGCAGCTGCAGCGCAATTCGCTGCGGGTGCTTTCCCTGAGTCGAACCAGTATCCAACTGGCGTGTCGGTGCCGAAGGGTTCCATCAATCTGGTACCGAACAACTTCGTTACACCCTACGCGCAGCAGGCGAATCTTTCTGTCGATAGGGCGATTGGCAACAACTGGCATGTTGCCCTGAACTACGTCTACGTGCACGGTGTGCACATGCTGAAGTCGGCCAACGCGAACCTGCTGCCGCCGACGATTCTGACCGCAGCGAATGCGGCGTCGCTTGGTGTGAAGAAGCCCAATGCGCAGCAGATCGGACGGTACTACTACGGATCACCGCGCGTTAATACCGCTTTCACCAACATTCAGGAGGATGGGACGTGGGGTGGTTCGAACTACAATGCCTTGCAGGTATCTGTGGAACGCCGCTTACGTCACGGAATGGAACTGCGCGGGAACTACACGTACTCGAAGGACATTGACGATGCCAGCGACTTCACCCAGGCGATGCAACCGGACAACCCGTACGATCCAGGTGCGGAGCGTTCGGTTTCGGACGAGGATATGCGTCATCGCTTTACCGCGACCGGCGTCTGGCAACTCCCGTATAAGCGGAAGGTTGGCGATCACTCTATTGCGCGTTGGGTGCTGGGCGACTGGGTTAGCTCGTCTATCCTGACGCTTCACAGCGGCTCGCCGTTAAATATTCACATCGGCAGCGACGCCAATGGAGACAGCAATAGCTCCTCTGACCGTCCTTTCATAAATGGTTCGATTGTTGGTCGCAATGCGCTTCGCGGGCCTCGCGTGGAGACGGTCGACCTTCGCATGGAAAAGCGCATTCCCATTCGGGAGGGTATATCGCTTGACTTCCTCGGGGAAGCATTCAACCTGTTCAATCACGTTAATTACACGGGCGTGAACACCGTCTGGGGCACGGGCCTCACACCCACTAGTTCTTTCGGAGAGTTCACCTCCGCGGGTGCTCCCCGTGAAATTCAACTCGGATTGAAGCTTTACTTCTAGCCGTTAGTCTGCGTATTTGCCGGCAGATGCGGGCGCAGTGGGACACTCGGTTCCGCTGGGCTCGCGTTCTGCCGGTTCGTTCCCCCACGACATACGGATATCGATTCCCGCAATTTGCGGAATCCGCGTTGTCTTCAACGAAGACTTGGGGAGAGATATGTGCGCCGGTAGTGCTCTACCTCCAGGCAACAGGAACGGACAACCATTCGAGCAGCCAATACTTGTTTGGGGAGCCGGAGCCATCGGCGGTACCATCTCCGCCTATCTCCAACGTGCTGGCATCCAGTTGAAAGTTGTGGATATCGTTCGCGAGCATGTCATCGCCATGCGTGAACAGGGGCTGGAGATTGAAGGTCCGATCGAACAATTCAACCAACGCCTTGATGCCGCCATGCCGGATGAAGTGCAGGGGACGTATGGCTGCATCTTGCTGGCTGTCAAGGCACAGCACACGGAAGCCGCGTTGCATCAGGCCGCTCGGCATCTCGCGCCCGGCGGCGCGGTAGTCTCTTTACAGAACGGGCTAAGCGAACGGGTCATTGCCAGGTATGTGGGAGAGGCAGCGACTATCGGTGCGTTGGTAAACTTTGCGGCTGACTACATCGGGCCAGGGCGCATTTTGTACGGGACGCGCGGTGCTCTTGTCATCGGGGAATTCACTCCCATCGCGAGCCTGCGGGCTGAGTATCTTGCCGGAATCTTTTCCGTGTTCGAACCAGCGGCCCGGGCGACCGATGATATATGGCCCTACAAGTGGGGCAAGTTGGCATACGGCAGTTTGCTCTTCGCCACTGCCCTGTCCAACGGCACCATCGCGGATACGCTATCCAATGCGCGGCACCGGCCTTTATTCCGGCGACTGGCGCGGGAAGTGATCGGAGTTGCGCAGGCTTTACAGGTGGAACCGCGTGGCTTTGACGGCTTCGTCCCCCGGTGTTTTCTGCAAGGCGCATCGGATACTCATCTCATCGCGTCGTTGTCAGACATCGCGAACCACTACTGCCGGTCGGCGAAGCAGAGAAGTGGCGTCTGGCGAGACCTGGTCATCCGAAAACGCGAAACGGAAATTGAGGCTCAGTTCGGTGAAGTCTTCCGCCTGGCTGACGAACATGGTCTTGACGTACGTTGCAACCGTCAACTTGTAGCTCTTATACACGAGATTGAAGATGGCAGGCGCGAACTCCGGGAGGAGAATCTCGACGAACTTTTGGCATTAGCGTAAATTTCCAGTCATCCTGGACATTGCTGGCAGTAGAGCCAGAACAAAAATCGTGGGACGCAAGCATGAGTAACAACGGCGACGGAAACACACTGTCAGCGATAGGTCCGCAACCACTCTGGGTGCAGCGGAAACACGCCGTTTTCGCCGCCTCGATTGGAAACGTGCTGGAGTGGTACGACTTTTCAGTGTACGTATTTTTTGCGCCCGTTATTTCCAGAAAGTTCTTTCCGCACACAAATCCGCTTTCCGCTCTTATGGAGGCGCTCGCCGTTTTTGGCCTTGGATTTATCGTCCGTCCGCTCGGAGCCCTGTTCTTTGGAAAGCTCGCCGATCGAAAGGGCCGTAAAGCCGCCTTGACGCTGACGATTGTTCTCATGGCCGTCGGCACCTTGCTCATTGGCCTTGTTCCCTCGTTTGCCGTTATCGGTGTCATCGCTCCTCTGGCGCTGGTGGGTGCTCGTCTATTGCAGGGGTTTTCAGCCGGCGGAGAATGGGGTGGTGCTACCACCTTCTTGGTGGAGTGGTCTCCAAGTGCTCAGCGCGGCTTATATGGAAGTTTCAACCAGGTTACCGTGGTGGTTGGGATGCTGCTTGGCTCAGCCGGCGCCGCGCTCATCAATACCATGCTTTCCCCGGCTGCGTCCGATCTCTGGGGTTGGCGTCTTGCCTTTATCCTCGGGGGATTGTTGGGCCCGGTAGGCTTCTACATCCGTAAGCACGTTGGCGAAACTCCAGTTTTCCTCCGTGCTCAGGAACCGGTAGCCCCACTGGGGACTGCCTCGAATCTCGCGCGAATAGCATGCGCCTCTGGGTTCACGGTTCTTTGGACGGTCTCCTATTACATCCTGCTCGACTACATGCCCGTGTTCCTCCGGACCGAGCTTCATATCAGCCGTCGTGCCGCGCTCTGGTCGAATAGTGCCGGTCTTCTCGTTCTTATTGTGACCATGCCGCTCATGGGTGCTCTCTCGGATCGCATAGGCAGAAAACCCCTGCTGCTTTCTTCCTGTATCGCTTTTGCCGTCCTCTCATATCCTTTATTAAGGTGGATGACCTCCGGTGTTCCATTGGAAGCCGTTGTGGGCGTTCAGATTCTCTTCGCCCTGTTGATTTCCATGTTCTCCGGTCCCGCCCCTGCCGCGATTGCCGAGATATTTCCAACCCGTTTTCGCACTACTGGAGTTTCCGTCGGATACAGCCTCTCCGTCGCGATTTTTGGTGGATTTGCTCCTCTGATGGCCACACTGCTCATCGCAAGAACCGGCTCACCGGCATCTCCGGGTTACTACCTTGTGGCGGCTGCCATCGTTTCCACCGTGACCATTGCTCTGTTGCCGGAGACGGCGAACCGGAGGCTACAGTGAGCATGAAAAGTATGCAATTCGATTTCACTCGCAAAAGAGTCGCCATTGTCGGCGCGTCGCGAGGCATTGGACAGGAGATTATCCGTGCATTCGCAGTCGCCGGTGCGGAGGTGTGGGCATGCGACATTCTTTTCGACGAGCTACAGAGTCGCGTTCGGCAATTGGATCTGGCCTCCGCAACCGTGCATTGCCTGCATACCGACGTCACGGACGAAGCTTCTGTCCGGTCCACTGTCGAGACGATAACCGCGAAGGCGCAGCGCTCTCTCGATGTGCTTGTGTACGTAGCGGGCGGAGTATGCGGGCAGTCTCCAAAACCTCTGGAGCAGGTCACGCTTGCCGAGTGGCGATCCATCGTCGATGTCAATCTGCAAGGCGCATTTCTGGCGTGTCGTGAGGTTTTGCCGCGAATGAAAGAACAGGGCGGTGGTCGCATCATTCTTATTTCCAGCGGCGCCGGCCTGCATCCTAGTTTCACGGGCATTCAGAGTTACTGCGCCGCCAAACACGGTCAAGTCGGACTCGTAAGACAACTCGCCCAGGAACTCACGTCATTCAATATTACAGTCAACGCCATTGCGCCGGGATTCATGACCACGAATCCCGATACCCAGCGCCAATGGAGCGGCTATTCGGATGAATTCAAACGCAACTTTCTACAGCATCGTGTTTTGCAGCGCACTGGCGCCCCGGAGGATGTTGCGTATGCCACGCTCTTTCTCGCCTCTGGCTATGCCGCCTGGATTACCGGACAAGTGCTGCCTGTCACCGGGTGCCCATAGTTAGCGAAGGAGAACAGTGTGAGCGTACAGCAATCGGACTTACAGCCATGGCAATGGGCCGAGGCTCATTGGAGGCATCTCGTCAACCAGGCGAGCGCCGGTCATTCTTTGCGCCCGAACACATGGAAGGACGGGGCTCACTGTGCCGTCGCCATTTCCTTCGACTCTGACCATGAGACCATCGAATTGCGCGACGGAGGACGTTCCATTAGTCGTCTCAGTTCGGGCGAATACGGCAGCCGTGTGGGAGTGCCGCGCATCCTTGAGCTTCTCGCGAAATATGACGTGCCCGCCACGTTTTTTGTGCCCGCCGTCTCTGCTCTCCTCCACTCCGATGAGCAGCGCCGCGTGATTGGCGATGGTCACGAAATCGGCATCCATGGATGGATTCACGAACTTAACTCATCGTTGGCGCCAGAGGCCGAACGCGACCTGCTCTTTCATTCCGCCGATACGCTGGAAAAAATTACCGGCGTTCGTGCGGTCGGAATTCGCACTCCATCATGGGACTTTGGGGTACACACCCTCGCAACCATCCGCGAAATGGGGTTGCTCTACGATTCCTCTCTCATGGGAGACGACGACTGCTATGAACTCCTCTGTGAGGGCTCGCCATCCGGCATCGTCGAATTGCCCGTCGAATGGATTCGCGACGACGCCGTGTACTTCAATATGCATCGTTTCCAGTTTCTGCGTCCCTACACCTCTCCAGTTGCCGTCCTTGATATCTTCCGTCGTGAATTTGACGCCGCCTATGAGGAGGGCGGAGTTTTCCAGCTTACGCTTCATCCCCACATCACCGGCCACCGTTCGCGGATTTGGATTCTCGATGAGGTTCTCCGTTACATTCAATCCCGCGGCAGCGTATGGTTCGCAAGGCATTGCGATGTTGCGCGGTGGGTACTTGAGAACAGCGCTCAACGTTGACGCGGCCCTGTAAACCCGCCGTTTGTGCTCCCACGGGTTCGTCGTGACCACGGCTCAGAGTCAACCGTCACAGATTTACCTTCTCCTATGCCATACAATCTGCCTGCCCGGAGGAGGTGTAATTATGAAGAATGTTTCTGGCACTACCGTCGCCAACAGGACCTTGGCGAATCTTCAGGCTGCTTACAATGGCGAGAGCAACGCTCATGTTCGCTATCTTGCCTTTGCCATCCGCGCCGACGAGGACGGATACTTCCGTGCTGGCAGCCTCTTTCGTGCCGCTGCCCGTGCCGAGCAGATTCACGCCGACAATCACGCCAGGGTCATCGGCAAAATGGGAGCTACGCCCGAGGCCGTCATTGAGACTCCCATAATTCGCTCCACTCGCGAGAATCTCGAAACTGCCATCGAGGGTGAGGTGTACGAACGCGACATCATGTATCCGGAATTCATCAAGATTGCCGAAGAAGAGAAGAACGCCTCGGCGATGCGCACCTTTGAGTTCGCCCTTGAAGCCGAGGCCGAGCACGCTCGCCTCTATACCGAAGCCCTCCAGAACCTTGAGGCGATGAAGCAGAAGACTGTTTTTCTCGTTTGCAGCGTCTGCGGATACACCACGGAAAAGAGCGAGTTCGACCGTTGTCCCGTTTGTCACACCCCTCGCGAGCGTTTTGAGAAAATAAGTTAAGTCTCAGGAGAAGCCGCCCCTTACCGGCGGCCTTTTCCTTGAGCCTCGGCCGAGTTTTGGTGATTCCTCATTTCATGGGACAATACGGATTGCCTGCCCCGCTTCGCAGGTCACTCCCAGTGAATTCCTCGCGTCCGTTGCAAGTTTGCTTCCCGCAATCCCGGCTCTCAATGTAAAAATATGCTTGGGTCCATTTTGGGCAGGCACATACCTCTTTTGGTGTACACGAGTTCAATTTACTGCCCTTTGGCCTATTCGTATCATGTTTTTGTGCTGGCAGTCGTGCTAGCCTGACGCTCGGATTCACTGGTCAAGCCTGATGAAAAACCATCTCCCTGGTCAAGGTGCGGCGCTGCTTCTTGTGTTGGTTGGCTTTCTTGCCACCTACACTCTTTGGCCGCACATGAAGCCCACCGAGCTTGGATTCTTCTATCTTGCAATTGCCTTCAGCAGTTGGTTTTTCGGACGGGCTGCTGGCATCACTGCCACTGTCACTTCCATCCTGCTCATTACCTATTTCTTTGTCGCTCCACTCGGAACCCTCAAGGCGGAGTCAAGCGGTTGGATTCTTCTTGCCGTGTTTTTCACCGTCTCGTTATTTCTCAGCGGCGCTAGCATTTCTCGCCGCAACGCTCTCGATTTGGCGAGTAACGAAGCCCGTCGTCTTCGTTCCGTCCAGCAGGAGCTTGCCTTGAGCGAAGCTCGCTGGCGTACTCTTGCCGAGTCCCTTCCCAATCTAGTCTTTACCTGTCGTCCTGACGGCGCCTGTGACTACATCAGCGCTCAGTGGCGTGAATACACCGGCATTCCAGAGTTCAAGCAGGTCGGCTACAAATGGCTCAACGCCATCCACAGCGAGGACCGCGATCTCGTTTGCCAGCGCTGGGATCAGGCCATTGAGGTCAGCCGGATCTACGACTGCGATTGCCGTATGCGCCGCTTTGATGGCACTTACAGGTGGTTTAAGATCCGCGCGCTTCCCATTCGCGATATCGACGGCCAGGTTTCCCGATGGGTTGGTACCTGCACGGACATCCACGACGTTCGTGGCGACGCCTCGCGCCTTCGCACCACCGCCAGTTGAGGAGTTAGTTCATCGTGCTCCCCCGCCTTCAATAACTTTGTGGAAAGGCGTGGTGTGCGCCATCCCGGGAGATAAACTTTCTCCGCCACGCTTGCGCCTCTCGCAAATTGCCCATGAAAGCTCGTATAATCGTGCTATATGGCCAAAGGTTGGGAAAGTAAATCAGTGGAAGAGCAGCAAAGTCAGGAATCCAAACCTCCCACGGCGGAAGAAAAAGAACGTATCTCCCTCGAAAAAGCTAAAAGGATGCGCCAGATTCAGGCACTGGAGTTGAACCGTGCGCGCATCCGCGAGCAAATTGAGCGTAGCGCCAACCCGCGTTACAACGAATTGCTCAACCGCGAACTGGAACACCTCGAGGCCCAGCTCGCCAAGCTTCGGTAGCTTCTTTCTCACCGTGCGTTCCCGGGTGCGGCTCCAGCCGCTCCTGGATGAGGTCGATGGATCACGCCGCATCAGATTCGGTCTTCCATCTTGGCGAAGAAATCGCCAATAGCATTACCCATGGCGTCGGGCTGCTGCTCAGCGTCGCGGGAGCTTCGGTTCTTCTCGTCTATGCCGCCATTTACGGCACTGTCTGGCACGTCGTCGGATGCAGCATCTATGGCGCCTCGCTGGTGCTCCTTTATCTCAGTTCCACGCTTTATCACGCCCTCAGTGCCACCCCCGCCCGCGGAGTCTTCCGCATCTTCGATCACTCCGCCATCTATCTCCTCATCGCCGGAACCTACACTCCCATCGTCCTCGTTGCTATGCGCAACGCCCTCGGACTCTCCGTCCTCGCCATCGTATGGGTCGCCGGCATCGCCGGCATCGTTTTCAAGAGTGTCGTTCGCGCCCATGATGGCCTCATCTCCAGCATCGTGTATGTCGTCCTTGGCTGGATCGCCATCGTCTGTATCCGTCCTCTTTTTCACGCCCTCTCCTGGTACGGCATAGCCTGGATCGCTGCCGGAGGCGTCTTCTACACTGGCGGTCTCATCTTCTTCGCTTCGCCTCGCCGTTATGCCCACTCGCTCTGGCACATCTGCGTCCTTGCCGGCAGCCTCTGCCATTACGTCGCAATCTTCCGCTACATCGTCCTCCCGCGCTAATCCTTTGTTTTTCGAAACCTCTGAAACATCCGCAACCTCCGAAACTTGTCTTTTGCTCCTCACACCCATCGGTGACTCCCATCACCGAACCCTGTTCTTACCGGGGACAGAATGCTGGTGTCGAGGTGCCTTATGCCGGTTCTCGTGATTGCCGTAGTTGCCTTCATCATCTTCAACATCCTCATGGCGATGATGATCACCGCCGTCGTCCTGGAAAGGCGCCAGCAGCGCCGCGACGAGCAGCAGGTTGCCGCTTCGGGCGTCACCCCGCCCAACCCCGCGCATCTCGCCAAGGCCTGATTGCCATTCGGTTTCTTCCATGGAAAGCGCCTGCCTGGGGCCTCCTCACGGCATGCAGGTGCCGCATCTGGATCCGTATGTTGTATGCTATTTCGTCCTACTCCTATGAGTCCCAAGCCGTCTAACCTTGTTCCCGTTGTTTTAAGCACACGCTCTGGAGTGTCTATGAGACATACTCTCAAGTCCACGCGCGCCGTTTTATGCGGCGTCTTAATCCTTTCCTGCCTGGCTGCGTTCGCGCAGAATCCGCCGGCTCAAACAACCCATGGGATCAATCTTCAGAACATGGATCCCTCCGTCAAGCCGGGCGATGACTTCTACACATTTGCCAATGGCGGTTGGTTGAAGCGCACCACGATTCCAGCCGACCGTGGCTCCATCGGAGTCTTCACCGCGCTCGCTGATCTGGCCAACAAGCGTACCGTTTCCATCATTGAAGACGTAGCCAAGTCCAATCCCCCTGCCGGCTCCAACGACCGCAAAATTGCCGACCTCTACAACTCCTACATGAACGAGCAGGCAATTCAAGCGAAGGGGCTTTCTCCGCTCGAGCCGCAACTGAAGAAGATCGCTGCCATCGGTGACAAGAAGCAGTTGGCCCTTGCCCTCGGCGAGAGTCTCCGTGCCGACGTCGATCCCCTCAACAACACCAATTTCCATACTCACAATCTTTTCGGCATGTGGGTCGCCCCCGGCTTTCAGGATTACCAGCACTACAACGCCTACCTTTTACAGGGCGGCTTGGTATTGCCCGCTCGCGAGTATTACCTCTCTGACAGTCAGCACATGCGCGACATTCGCGCCAAGTATCAGGTCTATGTAGCCACGTTGCTCAAGCTTGCCGGCTTCTCCGATTCTGATGCCCGCGCCGAGCGCATCATTGCCCTCGAACACGCCATCGCCGAAAAGCAAATCAGCTTCACCGATAGCGAGGATGTCGAGAAAGCGAACAACACCTGGAAGCAATCCGATTTCGCCATCAAGGCCCCTGGTCTTGATTGGGCGGAATTCTTCCGCGGCGCTGGCCTCACCAAGGAAGCCAGCTTCACCGTTTGGCAGCCGACAGCTTTTACCGGCGAATCCGCTCTGGTCGCTTCCGTCCCGCTCGACACCTGGAAGGACTGGCTCGCCTATCACGTCATCTCGGAATATGCCGGCGTACTTCCCAAGCCCTTTGCTGACGAAAATTTCGCGTTCTTCGGACAGACGCTCACCGGGACTCCGCAGCAGCGTCCTCGCTGGCAGCGCGGTGTCATGGTCGTCAACGGAGTACTCGGCGATGCCGTCGGCCAGATCTACGCCAAGCGATATTTCTCACCGGAAGCCAAGGCTGAGGCCCAGGCCATGGTTGCCAACATCATCGAGTCTTTCCGCAAGCGCATCGACGCGCTTACCTGGATGAATCCCACGACCAAGGCTGAAGCCAAGGCCAAATTGAACGTTCTCTACGTCGGCATCGGATACCCTGAGAAGTGGCACAGCTATTCCGGTCTTGAGATCAAACCCGACGACCTCTTTGGCAATCTCTGGCGTGACAGCCTCTTCACCTACCACCAGGACGTTGCTCGCCTCGGCACCGTCGTCGATCGTCATGAGTGGTCCATGACTCCTCAGACCGTGAACGCCGTGAACCTGCCTTTGCAGAATGCCCTGAACTTCCCGGCCGCCATCCTGCAACCGCCGTTCTTTGATCCCAAGGCTCCCGCCGCGTCCAACTACGGCGCCATCGGTTCGGTCATTGGACACGAGATCAGTCACTCGTTCGACACCTCTGGCAGCATCTTCGATTCCAAGGGACGCCTGCGCAACTGGTGGACCAAGGCTGACTTCGCGCACTTTGAAGCGGCCACCCACAAACTCGCTCTTCAGTACGACACCTACAAGCCGTTTCCGGATCTCTCCGTCAACGGCCAGCAGACGCTCGGCGAAAACATCGCCGATGTCGCCGGCATCTCCGCCGCCTTCGATGGCTATCGTGCTTCCTTGAAGGGCAAGCCCGCTCCCGTCGTCGACGGCTACACTGGCGATCAGCAGTTCTTCATTGCCTTCGCGCAGAACTGGGCATCGAAAGCCCGTGACGCCACGCTCCGCCAGCAGGTGATGACCGACCCGCACGCCCCCGGCAAATACCGCGCCGCAACCGTGCGTAACATCGACGCCTGGTACAAGGCCTTCCACGTGAAGCCCGACGAAACCATGTACCTCACACCAGCCGCGCGCGTACGCATCTGGTAACGGGCTGGATTGATTTGTTTTTGATTTTTGTTTCGTGCCCTACCCTTGTCGCGCGCAGTTCGCGACAGGGTAGGGCTTTTCATTTTTCGAGTGGTCCAAGGGTGGCCCATGCAAGCCTCTTTTGCTTGCATGGGATTTGCAGTAAATATCGCCTTTGATGTCCTCATCCATGATCGGTGCCCCATATCTGCCAGCATTTGGCAGATGTGGGTTCCAAGCTTAGTAGCTCAGCCGCTTTACACCACAATCACTGCCGCCCCATTGATCTTGTCGTTCTTGATCGCCATCAACGCCTCATTCGCCTCGTCGAGCGCGAACGTCGTCACCTTTGGCTGTAGACGAATTTCTGCTGCAATCTTCAGGAAGTCTCTGGCATCCGCGCGAGTCATGTTTGCTACGCTTCTGATCTGCCGCTCTCCCCACAGCAGACGGTCGTAGTCAAATTCGGGCACACGATCAAGATGGATTGCGTTGATCGCCACCACTCCGCCCTTGCGCAAACTCGCCAGCGCCGCCACCACCACATCGCCGCTCGGAGCGAATGTTACCGCGCGGTCGAGTTCCACCGGAGGCCCATCCGCTTCCGACCCCACCCATTTCGCTCCAAGCGATTCCGCCAGTTTGCGATGCGACGCGCCTCGCGTCGAGACATACACCTCGCACCCCCACGCCTTCAGTACCTCGATCGCCAGGTGCGCCGACGCGCCGAACCCGAACAACCCGACTCTCTCTCCCGGCTCCACTCCCGCCACGCGCAAGCTGCGAAACCCTATGATCCCCGCGCACAGCAATGGCGCGGCTTTCAGGTCGTCCAGCGCCTCCGGCAGCGGAAACACAAAGTCCGCCCGCGCCACCGCATACTCCGCATATCCTCCATCCACGCTGTAACCCGTAAACGTCGGAGCGTCGCACAGGTTTTCAAAATTGTTTTTGCAATACCAGCACGTGCCGTCCGTGCCGCCAATCCACGAGACGCCGACTCTTGTTCCGAGAGCGAGTTCCGCCGTTGCGCCACCGGCAATCTCTCCCACAATCTGGTGCCCGGGTATCAACCGCTCGCGCCGTGCCGCCAATTCTCCCTCTATGATGTGCAGGTCCGTCCGGCACACACCGCACGCCCTCACCCGTAGCAGTACTTCACCCGCTCCCGCCTCCGGCCTCGCGACTTCTTCTATGCGCAAAGGTCGGCCTGTAGCCTTCCCCGGCGATGTAAGCACTGCGGCTTTCATGCGACTCCCTCACAGTTCGGGCGTTCTATATTGCCTCTATTTTGTATGGCCATACGAGTTGCCGCCTTCTCTTCGTCTTTCCCTTTGTGTTCCTCTGTGACCTCTGTGGTAATCCTTTGCTTTGCTACACGCGCAGGAACTCTTTTCCGTGCTCTTCTTTTCCCAGCATTACTATCACTGCCAGCAATACTATCGTCGCGATCTCGAATCCCGCCAGCGCCCAGCCGTATCCGAATCGCGCTTGCAGTACATACTCAACTTTTGGCGTTGGCGCGGCGAACAGGATTCCCAGTTGATACGCCAGTCCTGGGATGAGTCCTCGCACTGCTCCCGGCGAAAGTTCGTTGAGGTGCGCCGGAATGATGCCCCATGCCCCCTGCACGCCCACCTGCATGACGAACGCCGCTATTCCCACGATCAGCAGTTTCGCTCCGAACGCCCATGCCGGAATCGTCACCAGTGAGAGTATCAGCGCGGCCACCAGCGCTTTTCGCCTGCCGATTTTTTCCGACCAGAATCCGAACAGGATTGCCCCCACCACTGCTCCCACGTTCATCATTGCCACAATCAGCGACAGCATTGCCGGCCCCGCATGGTGTGCCGACTTCAGGAAGTCCGGGTAAAGGTCCTGCGTTCCGTGCGACAGGCACATCATCAGTGTCATCATTACCGCGAGATACGCGAACAGTTTCCAGTTCTGGAAGACCACCTTCATGATCTTTCCCACGCTGCCCACGCGGTGCTGCCGCCACGCCTCTGACTCTTTCACGTGCCACCGTATATAGAACGCCAGCAGTGCCGGAATCCCTCCCAGCCAGAACATCGGCCGCCATCCCCACACTGGCAGCACGAACCGTGCTGCTATTGCGGCCAGCAAATATCCCACTGAGTATCCGCTTTGCAACACCCCCGAGAGAACGCCACGCCACTTCTGCGGTGCCGACTCCATCGCCAGCGACGCGCCCACGCCCCACTCGCCGCCCATGCCGATCCCGTACACCGTCCGCAGCACCACGAACACCGCGAAATTCGGCGCGAAACCGCACAGCAGCTCGATCACGGAGAAGAAGATGACGTTTGCCATCAGCGGTCCACGTCTTCCGTACCTGTCCGCCAGCACTCCAAACAGCAGCGCCCCCACCGGCCTCATCGCCAGCGTGTACATGATCGTTGAAATAATCTCCGCCTTCGATACGTGAAAATTCGCTGCGAGCTGGTCCATCATGAAGACCAGGACGAAGAAGTCGAAGGCATCCATGGTCCAGCCCATGAAGCCGGCCATGACCGCGTGTGTCTGTTGGCTGCGCGTCAGTGGAGAGGGAATTATTGCGGGAGAATTTGTCGTGGACATGAAGTGTTTTCCGGGTAACGACAACCGAGTTGGAATCACATCATGTTCACCGCCCTGTATGCAATCTTTTCCATGGTACTTTTTATAAAAATCTTACTTATGAAAAATGGCCACGCCCGGAGACGTGGCCGCTTCCCAATCGATTTGTCTACTGCACAACCAGCGTCACGTTCGTCGTGTGCGTTACGCTCCCGGAATTCGCGCTGATTGTCACCGTGTATGTTCCTTGCGGCGTTCCCGGGCTTGGCGGAGGAGGCGTGCTTGATCCCCCGCCACCGCCGCATGCTGCCATTGCCAGCACGGTTGCGATGCCCACCGCCAGCATTAGCATCATCAGTACCTTGGCCCGCCGTCCCCGCTTGTCCTTTGCGGGAATCATCATTGCCATGCCTGGCAGCACCAGCCACATCATCAGGATTGTGCTTCCGCCTGCCGATGCATTTGCTCCCGGCGCTGTCGTCGTAATCGTCATCGTGACCGCCTGGGCCGAACTGAAGTTCGACACGGACGCCGGCGAGAACGAGCAACTTGCCAGTGACGGCAGCCCGCTGCACGCGAAGTTGATCGTGCCGGAGACGCTTGACCCGACCGGTGCGACCGAGAAGTTATAGGTTGCCGAACTTCCCGCCGTCACCGTCTTGCTCGTATTGCTGGAGTCCACCGTGGGCGCGCTGTAGTCCTGTCCCGTACCGCTCAGCGCCACCGTCGGATTACCGCCGCTCGTGCTCACCGTCATCGTTCCCGTAGCCGAGCCCACTGCCGTCGGCTTGAACGAGACGTTGATTGTGCACGTTCCGTTCGCCGCCACCGAGGTTCCGCACGTGTTCGTTTGTATGAACGCCGCGTTGTCGATGCTCGCCCCGGAGATCGTGATCGCCGACGAAGTGTTGTTCGTCAGCGTCACCGCCTGCGAACTCGACGTGACGCCCACCACCGTCCCGCTGAACGTCAGGCTCGTCGGCGACACCGTCGCTGCGTTCGTCGCCGTGCCCGTCAGCGTTACGCTTGTCGAGCTTGCCGGTGTGTACGAATTCGCCGTGCTGTTGACCGTCAATGTCGCGGTCGCAGTGGCAATCACGGCGGTTGGCGTAAACAGCACCGTCACCGTGCAATTGCTCCCTGCGTTCAGCGTGCTTCCGCAGTTATTTGTCTGCGTGAACAGCGAAGCGTTTGTGCCGGTGAAAGCTATCGTTCCCATCGGCGCGTCGATGCCACCAGTGTTGCTGATCGTCACTGTCTTAGATAGAGGCGTCGTGAACGGTGTTGAGAAGCTCAGCGATCCCGAAGATGCGCTTAGCGTCGCTGCCGTTGCGCCCGTACCATTCAGGTCGGCGATGTGCGGGCTGCCCGAGGCGTTATCTGTAAATTCGAGATTGGTTGAGAATGATCCTGTAGCATTCGGCGTGAATGTAATTCCTAACGTACAGGACTGGCTGGGCGTAAGGGTGAACGGTGTTGCCGCGCACGTGGTTGTCGCAATGCTGAACAGCGTGCTGCTCGTTCCGATCAGTGCAACGTTCGAGACGGTTAGATCGGCCGATCCGCTGTTTGTGATGGTCTCAGTTCTCACGGAGCTCGTGAGGTTGACCGTCTGCGCCCCAAAAATCAAGGTGCCAGAACTGAGGGAGACTGCGGGTGCCGGCGCGGTTCCAGTCCCTGTCAAGCTTATCGTGCTAGGAGCATTGCCTCCACCGTAACTCACGTTCAGCGTCGCGCTTTCACTTGTTGTTGTTGAGGGTGTAAACGTCACTCTGATGTTGCACGTACTGCTTCCTGCAACGCTTCCGCTGCAGTTGTTCGTTTGTGCAAAGTCCGCTGCATTTGCTCCCGTAATCGAAATTCCGCTGATTGTTACTGCCGTCGAGCTGCTGTTATATAACGACACAAACTGTGCTGTACTTGTCGTGTTCTGTGTCACCGGACCAAAGTTCAAACTCGTCGGCGACGCCATCACGAACGACGCCACTGCGGTTCCGCTCAGCGTCACCGTCTGCGGACTATCCGCTGCGTTGTCCGTAAACTGCAAGCCCGCCGTGTAATTTCCGGCAGCGGTTGGTGTGAACGTCACTGAGTACGTACAGCTCGAACCCACCGCTAGCGTGAAGGGAAGTGCTCCGCACGTCGTTGTCTTCGCGAAGGCGCTCGCCTGTGCGCCCGTCAGGTCCGCTGCTGTTACCGTCAGGCTCGTTGTACCGTCGTTTGTCAGCGTCACCGTCTGAGCCGCACTCGTCGTGTTGATCAGTTGCGTGTCGAACGTCAGTGCGGTTGCGCTCAGTCCCGCCAGTGGTCCGCTCGCCGTCAGGTCGGCCTTCCACACGCCGCGGCCGTATGTCCCGGCAATCAGCAGCCGCTTTCCGCCTGCTTCTGAGATCGCCACGTGCGTCACCACCACGTTCGGCAGGAATCCCGCTCCTCCCGGCGTCGGTGTTGTCGGCCCCACTTCCGCCCACGTCGCGCCGTTGTCATGCGTTACGAACACGCCTACGTCCGTGCCCACATACACAACTGTCGGGTCATCCGGATCGAGCACTACCGAATCCGCCGGAGCATCCGGCAATCCGTTCGCCACTTCTATCGGCGCTATCCCCGTCCATGTAGCCCCGCCGTCCGTAGTCTTCAGGACGTGGTTCACCTTGAAGCCCATCACCGTCGCGTATGCCGTCTTTCCAGTCAAATCCGACGGATCAAGCGCGATGCTTGAAATGCGGAACGCAAAACCACCCGGCGCCGAGCCCGGATTCAGGCTGCTCGACGGCGTCACGTCCGTCCATGTTGGTGTTGATGCGTCGGCATTCACCGTCATGTAGATCTTGCCGTTGTCCAGTCCCGCCCATATCACCTGCGATCCCGTACTCACCTTTGGCCCGCCCATCGCCAGCGCGTAGATCTCCGGGTCTTTATTATTACTGCTGTCGCACGTCGTATCGCCACTCGACGTAAACAGTTGCGAAATTGCCGCGCCGCCCCACGAAGCCACCGTCCCTCCGCGCCACACCCGGCACGTACCGATGATCATCTTCGTTGAGTCCTGCGGGTCCAGCATGTAGGGCACATAAAATGCCGAATCGTCATTCCCCACGTCGGCCTGGCTCACCCACTTCGTCCACGTTCCGCGGTTACAGTTGAAGCCGCTTGTACATTTGTAGATATTGACCTCGGTCGTGCTCACGATCCAGTCGCTCGTGCTGTCTGGACGCACCCAGTTATAGCCGCCGTCGCCGCCATGGATCGGCATCCAGCCCACACCCGTCGCTCCCGGAACGGAAGCGCCCGTCGCCGATGTCCCGTTATCCTGGCTTCCTCCGATGACTGCTGTCGGGTCCGTCGGATGCGGTGTAGCCCACACAAACTGCGTCATCGCCCCCAGGTGTGTATTCAGGTTGTCGAAGGGCAGCAGTGGTGGAGTCGCAATGTTTGCCGGACATACGCCCGTGTCGATCCCGTTCGAATCCAATGTCCGGTATACGCCGCCGTCATTCATGAAGTAGATAATGTTCGGATGTCCCGGTACGTATGCCATGTGGTGCTGGTCCGGATGCACCATCGACAACCCGCCGTAGGGCGTACATCCGTAGACGTGCGTGACGTTCATCCATTCGTAGGGTTCCGCCGCGCCGCCGCATGCCGCATTTGCTGGCGTGGTCGGGTCCATCGTGCATTTAAAGATGTTGACTGCTCCCGCATATAGGTCCGTGAATTGGCTATTCGACGGATTCGGCACCGCCAGGATTGTCAGGTTGTAGTAATCCTGCTCCGCGCCACAGCCCCCGAAGTCGTTCGATGGCGCCGTGCTCACGCATGCGTTGATTCCCGTCATCGTCAGCAGCGTCCACGTCGCGCCGCCATCCGTCGTCTTGAAGATGCCGATATTGTTGTCCGGTTCGGTTCCGTCGCCGGTCGCAAACGGGTTCACCACCCACGCGTACATCTCGTCGCGGTCCGGACGCGCCGTTAACTCCGCCCGGTAGAACGGGCACGTGGTCGAGTTCCCAGTTGCCGGGCAGGTTGTCTGGTCGATGGTCACCGTTCCGTTCGCCATCGTCCCTGTCGTCTTCGTCCAGTTAATACCGTCAGACGACGAGTAAATCCCGTGGAACCGCACCGCCGCAAAGAACTTGTGCTCCGTCGGGTTGTAGATCACCGAACTCGCTGCCGCCGCCGACGTCGCGGCCCCGCCCGGATCTGTCATCGTCACCGTGTTCCATGTCGCGCCCGCATCGGTCGAATAAAACAGTCCGCTCACCGACGTACTCGTGAACAGCCCTGTGTTGCGTCCCACCGGTGTAGAGGCCGTTGCCGCCACCACGACGTTTGTGTTATCCGTGCTGAACGCCATGCGCGCGAAGCCCACGCCGCCAAAATTGACCGCTCCGCTGTTTGCCGTTTGGATCATCGTCCACGTTGCGCCGCCGTCCGCCGACCGCAGCACGCCCAGGCCGTAATAGGAGTCGACCGCGTTCTTCGCCTCGCCCGTGCCCACCAGGATCACGTTATCGTTGTCTGGCTTGTAGACGATCGCGCCCACCGCTAGTGTTGCCTGGTTGTCGAGAACCGGCGTCCACGTTACCGTCGTCGGATCGGTTGCCGCCGCATTCGTCGACTTCCACACGCCGCCGTATGCTCCTCCAATCAGCACTGTGTTGCCCGAAGAGTCCGCCGGATCAATCGCCACCGCCGTCGCCCGCCCCGTCACCGGCCCATAGTTCTGTGACTGGTAGCTGTCTGGCAGAATCGGCGCTGGTCCCATTGGTGTCCACGTTGTCGACGGTCCGCCGACGATCACGGTTGCGCTGCTTGCCGGGTTGCTCATCAATTGCTGTTGTGCCGCCCGCGCCGCGCGCTCCGTCATCTTCGTGACATACGCCTTCTGCCGCAGCACTGCCGAGTTGCTACCCGGTATGATCCGGCCATTGCGAAACCACTGCTCGCGTGCCAATGGCTGGTCGGCATCCTCTTGTACCTTCGTGATCGGGTTTGTCGTTGTTCCTTGTGCCACGGCAAGTGTGCTGATCGCCAGGAACAGAATCAGAAAATACCACGGGCGGAGATACGGCGAAGTTCGAGGCATCTGGTAGGTCCTTTGGCTGCGATTCTGCGCTCTTTGAGGGGGGACTCTGCGCGAGAGCAGTATGGTTTTTGCGGCACGTTCGTGTCAATCGGAAAGCGCCAGAGATTATTGCCGCCAAACTACCACAGGACTTAGGAATCTACACCAAATAGAACAGGGCCTGGATCGTCTCATCGGTCCAGGCCCTTTCGTGTTGCTAACCGTATTTCCCGTTATTCGTAGCGTAGCGCTTCGATCGGATCCATCCGCGCTGCCTTCCGCGCCGGGTAGAACCCGAAAAACACGCCCACCGCCATCGAAAACAGCACTGCCGTCCCAATCGCCCACGGAGACACCAGCACCGCCCAGCCCAGCAGGTTCGTAATCAGGAACGAGATTCCCACCCCGAGCGCAATGCCTATGAATCCTCCAGTCAGGCTCAACACCACCGCCTCGATCAGGAACTGGGTCTGCACGTCGTCTTCCGTCGCGCCGATTGCCATGCGTATGCCGATTTCACGCGTTCGCTCCGTCACCGACACCAGCATGATGTTCATGATTCCTATGCCGCCCACCAGCAGTGACACGCTCGCCACTGACGCCAGCAGGTACGTCATCGTCTTGCTTGACTGGTCCTGTAATTCCGCGAAATCCGCCATGTTGCGCACGAAGAAGTCGTCATCCATGCCTGGCCGGATTTTGTGGCGGTCCCGCATCAGCGCCGTGATCTGTGGTTGTGCCGCAAAGCTCGCGTCCTTCGATACCGCCGAAAGAATAATGCCATTCAGCCACGTTTGCCCCGTCATCTTCTTCAGCAGCGTCGTCACCGGGACGAATGCCGTGTCGTCCTGATCGCCGCCCATGCCGCCCGACGAGTACCCTCTCGATACCAGCACCCCCACTACGCGAAATGGCAGATTGCTCACCCGGATCGTTTTTCCGATTGGGTCCGTGTCGCCAAACAGGTTCTTCACCACTGTCGTGCCCAGAACGATCACGTTCGCCGATTGGTCCACATCGTCCTGCGAAAACACCGTTCCTCGCTGTACCGGCCACACGCGCACGTCGAAATACGATGGCGTCGTGCCGTTCACGCGCGTCGACCAGTTCTGGTTCTCATACACCAGTGACGCGGGCGTGCTGCTCATCGGAGCGCCTGCCCCTATCAGCGGAATCTCCCGTAGGATCGCGTCCAGGTCGCCCATCACCAGCGTTTTCGTTCCGCCAAACCCGGTCCTCTGTCCGCCGCGGTTCACCGATCCCGAACCGACAAACAAAATGTTCGATCCCATTGCGGCAATCTGGTTCTGCACCGCCTGCCGCGCGCCTTGTCCCAGGCCCACCGTCGCGATCACCGCGCCCACGCCGATGATGATGCCCAGCATCGTCAGGCTCGAACGCATCTTGTTCCGCGCCAGTGCCCGCATCGCGATTCGAAGTATCGAAACTAGATCCATGTCTTATTCACTCTTCGCGCCCACCCCAAACGGGAGTTTTCCCAGTTTCTGCGGGCGTCTGATAATGGCACTTCTTGTCCGTCCATGAAGCCGTGCAATTTCGGCAAAATCGACAGCACATTCAAATGTTTTTCGTTTCCCTTAGTCTTCGTCCACTGCTGGCAGCGTCTTCAGTATTTCGTGCGCCACTGGACGTCCATCCACTGGTTCGTCCTTCCGGATCTTTCCGTCGCGAAACACGATATTGCGCCTCGCAAAACGTGCGATGTCCGGTTCGTGCGTCACCAGCACGATCGTCAATCCTTTGTCGTTCAGTGTCTGGAAGATATCCATGATTTCCACGGACGTCCGGCTGTCCAGGTTGCCCGTCGGTTCGTCCGCCAGCAGGATGGCCGGCCGGTTCACCAGCGCTCGCGCAATTGCCACTCTCTGCTGTTGTCCGCCCGAGAGTTGCGAAGGGAAGTGGTGGATGCGGTCGCCCAGTCCCACCATGCTCAGCGCCTCGGTGGCTCGCTGGTGCCGTTCTTCCTTGCTGATCCGCGCATACAGTGTTGGCAGCTCCGTATTTTCCAGTGCCGTCGTGCGCGCCAGCAGGTTGAATCCCTGGAAGACGAATCCGATCTGGTGATTCCTGATCCGCGCCAGGTCCTGCTTCGTCAGTTTTGAGACGTCCGTCCCTTCCAGGAAATAGTGTCCGTGCGACGGCTTGTCCAGGCAGCCCAGCATATTCATAAATGTTGATTTACCGCTGCCGCTCGCGCCCATGATCGCCACGAACTCGCCGCGCCCTATCTCCACTGACACGCCGCGCAACGCGTGGACCTGCGTCTCGCCAAGCTGGTAATACTTGTGGACATCCTCAACCCGGATCACGCTCTCCGAATTCCGTGCCGAAGATGCCACTGTTTGTTCGTTGGTCATGATTTCCATCTGGCTGTTGCCTTTATTTTTTCTTTCCTGTTCCTACGGGAGGGATGCGGCCCCGGCTCCGTCTTTTCCGCCGCTCTGCTTCCTTGCGGGGAGTCGTTCCCGAGACCGCCTCTGGAGGTCAATTTCCTTATTCCCGTGGACTAGTGCCGTACGCCGCCCATCGGACCACCTGGCCGGCCCGCAATCGTACTGCCCTTGCTTTCGCCGATCACCAGTTTGTCTCCGTTCTTCAGGCTGCCTTTCAGCACTTCCACCACCTGGGTCATCGTGTGGTCCGTAATGCCCAATTTCACCTGTACCGGCTCCAGCGTCTTGTTATCCGGCATCAGCTTCCACACCGTCGCAATCTGCTGTTTCTGGTCCACGCGTGGTGGCGGCAGGCTCTTCGGATCCGCTATTGCCGGTTCGATCACCGACCCGCTTCCAGGTTTGCGCCGCGCGCCAATCTGTGCGCCGCCTTCGCCATTTGCTCCGGCTTGGCCACGCTGACCGCGCTGTCCGCCATTGTGCATCTCCGCGTTCTGGCTGCCGCTGGCCTGCGCGCCGTTCTGTCCCGAACCCTGGCTCTGGCTCGCGCCCTGCGCCTCGCCTCGGCCCTTCCCTTTTCCCTGCGAAATCCCGTACTTCGTCAGCACCGCCTCTAGCTCCTGCGGCTTCAGGTCAGGATGGAAGCGCAGCGCTCCGTCCGGAACTTTCATCACGTCAAAGGCCTCGGCTACTGGAATATTCACGTATGCCGTCATGCCCGGAAAGAGCTTCATGCCCACGTTGTCGAACTCGATCACCGTGTTATAAGTCACCACGTTCTGAACCACCGTTGCGTTCAACCGGATCTGCACCACTTCGCCGTAGAACTTGTCTTTCGGGAACGCGTCCACCGTGAACTCCACCTTCTGTCCCGGACGGATCATGCCCACGTCCGACTCGTCCGTGTTCGTGTAGACCTGCATCTTCGTCAGGTCCTGCGCAATCGTGAACAGTGTCGGCGCCTGTAGCGAAGCGGCCACCGTCTGGCCCACGTCCACGCTTCTCGCAATCACCGTGCCGTCAATTGGGGCGTAGATGTACGTGTGCTCCAGGTTTGTGTTCGCCACGTCCAGAGCCGCTTGGCTCTGCTTGATCTGTGCCTCCGCCTGCGTCACTGACGCCGCCATCGCATTCACCTGCGCCACTGCCGAGTCATAGGTCGCCTTGGCCGCGTCCAGTTGCTGCTGGCTCATCACGCCGGCTTTTGTCAGGCTCACCGTGCGGTCGTAGTCCTGCTTCGACTGCACTTCCGCGGCCTTCGCCTTCTCCAGGTTGGCTTTCGCCGACGCCAGGTTCGCCTTCGCGTTTTCCAGGTTCGCTTTCGCCTGCAACACTGCTCCCTGGAACAGCGAGGGCTCAATCCGCGCCACCAGTTCGCCTTTCTTCACCTTTGAGTTGAAGTCGGCCATGAGCTGCATGATCGTACCGGAGACCTGCGAGCCTACCTGTACCGTGGTTACGGCGTTGATCGTGCCCGTCGCCTGGACCACGTCGCTGACGTTGCCTTGCGTGACACCCGAGGTGTAATACTGCACCTTGCTCTCGCCGCGCAGCGTAAACGATGCCGCCAGCGCCACCAGCACAAGTGCCAGTACCAGTAGAAACCATTTGTTCTTTAGGAAGTTCAAGCTTCTGTCCCTCTGCCAGTATTAGCAAATCTCTTTTCGGCGCCTGGACCGAATTTCCCGCGCGCTCGCCGTTCGTTCCGCTTACAATCGAACCCAAGCCAGGCCGAGGATTCCGCGCGCTTATGCCAATTCCATTGCTGCCGCTGCACCGATCGTCCTTCGCAAACTTTCGCTTCTCGCGAATCCTGTGTCTGCTCTCGGTGGCCCTGCTTCTGTTCCCGGTCGCGTCTTCCGCTCAGCAGAGTTCGCAACTCGTTACCGTCGCCGCCGCCGCCGATCTCAAGTTCGCCTTCACGGATCTCTCTCGCGACTTCCAGCAGCAGACTCACTATACCTTGCGCGTTACTTATGGCTCTTCGGGCAACTTCTTTGCCCAGATCACCAACGGCGCGCCCTTCGATGTCTTTCTCTCGGCCGATGTCTCTTATCCCGAGAAGCTCATCCAGGCTCATGCTGCCGTTCCCGGATCGCTCGTGCGCTACGCCCGTGGCGCCCTTGTACTTTGGATCGCTCCCGGTGTTTCCGTCGATCCCTCGAAGGACGGATACGGCGTACTACTGTCGCCGGCCGTGCGGAAGGTTGCAATCGCAAACCCCCACCATGCACCTTATGGAAGAGCGGCTGAAGCCTCGCTGAAGAAGGCCGGGCTCTATACGAAAATCTCTCCTAAGCTCGTGATGGGAGAGAACATCGCCCAGACTGCCCAGTTCGTCGAATACGGCAACGCCCAGGCCGGCATCGTCGCCCTCTCCCTCGTCCGCAGCGGCAGGCCCGTTGCCGGAAAGCTCTGGGAGGTTCCCATCGATTCATATCCGCCTATCAATCAGGCCGCCGTCCTGCTTCCGCACGGACAGTCCAGCCCTGCCGCACGTGCTTTCCTTCAATATCTATCAACCCCGTCCGCACGCGCTATCTTCCAGCGCTACGGATTTAAGTTGCCTGCCGCGGAGGACAACTGACCCTTGGACTGGACCGCGCTCTGGCTTACATTCCGCCTCGCCGCCATCGTCTCCGCCACGTTGCTCGTCATCGGACTGCCCATCGCCTGGTGGATCACCTTCTCGCGCCGCCGCTGGTCATTCATCGTCGAATCCGTTGTTGCCTTGCCTATCGTGCTTCCGCCCACCGTCCTCGGCTTCTACCTGCTTGTCGCCATGGGCTCGCGCAGTCCCATCGGCGCCGCCTGGACGCGCTGGACCGGACACCCTCTGGCTTTCACCTTTGAAGCCCTGGTCATCGGCTCCGTCATCTATAGTCTTCCTTTTGCCGTGCAGCCCTTTGCCGCTTCATTCGCATCCGTCGATCCAACCCTGCTGGCTGCCTCGGCCACTCTCGGAGCCTCGCGCTGGCGAACCTTCTGGCGAGTCGTCTTTCCGCTCTCGCTTCCCGGAGTTGTCACCGGCTTTGCCCTCAGCTTCGCACACACCCTCGGAGAGTTCGGTGTCGTCCTCATGATCGGTGGCGACATCCCCGGCGCAACCCGGACAATATCGATATCCATCTATGATCAAACCCAGGCGCTCGACTTCGCCGGAGCCAACCACGCCGCCCTCACCTTGGTGCTCCTGTCCTTCGCCATGCTGTGCCTCATCTACGGATTGAACAGAAGGGTCTGGGCCGTCTGGCCCTTCAAATGATTTTTGTCGCGGGTGCTCCATGAACATGCGGGTGCCCCCTTCAGTGTGTGCGTGAGAACAAGTTCTGCCGCCTGCCCCGCGTTCGCGTCCCGTTGTTGGACGATAACGTGGGGTCGTTGCTCAGCCGCTCATCACCTTGCTCCTCAACCTCCACCGGCTGAATGCTGATTGCTTCCTCTCACCAGCTTGAATCTTTCATTCCAGCCCCCGAAGCGTAAGGGGTACAATACATCGGTCTAACCAAACCGCTTAGGCTTGAAGCAGATACTCAAAAGGCGTACCGTTTTCCAGTCGGGAACATCATTGTAATGAGGCGTAACCTCCAGTTCATCCGGGCTTTTCTTCGCAACCCTTCGGCCACTGGCTCTCTGGTTCCGAGCTCTCGTTTTCTTATCGACAGAGTGCTGCGCAATATAGATTGGGATCGCGCGCGCGTCATCATCGAACTCGGACCCGGTCTTGGCTGTTTTACCGAGCAGATCCTCTCGCGAATGCATCCTGATGCCGTCTTGATTGCGATCGACTGTAATCCTGAATTCACCGCGATCCTGCGCCGCTCGTTTAGCGATCCCCGGCTCCACGTCGTGCTCTCATCGGCAACTCAAATGCGGGATGGCCTGGAATGCGCTGGCCTTCGCTCGGCGGACTGTATCGTCTCGGGATTACCCTTCGCGAATATGCCGCCTGCCATTCGACACGAGATTTTGCAGGCATCCTTGGACGTTCTCCGTCCGGACGGCAGCCTCGTTTTGTTTCAATATCGCAAGCTCCTGTTCCCTCTCTTGCAGACGACGTTCTCCTCCGTCGATAGCGACTATGAGATCCGCAATTTCCCGCCCGCGCACGTTTTCCGATGCACTGTCGATTCGTTGCACGCTGCTGATGAGCGCCAGGAAACTTCTGACAGAACAGTGACTGCGGGTGCCCTATCCTGAGCCCTGCGAGGGTGGGACAGTAGGCTGTTGTTTTTGATGTTGTCATCCTGAGTCATGCTTTTGCAACTCAGGATCTATGCCGGGTGCCCCACGTTCGCGTCCCGTTGTTGGACGATAACGTGGGGTCGTTGTTGTTACTTGCGGCTTGAGGGTGCCCCATATCTGCCAGTTGTTGGCAGATGTGGGTCTGTTGTTGTTGCCTTTGCTGTTGTTCTTACTAATAGCTAATAGCTTGAAGCTTGCAGCTCAACGCCGTCTGGCTGCATGTTTTCGGCCAACTTGAAACTCGAAACTAACGCATTGTCCGCCTCCCTCCAATCCGCCGTCCGCGTCCCCCTGGCGAACTTCACTCTCGACGTCAGCCTGACGTTTGCTCCCGGTATCACCGTCCTCTTCGGACCCTCCGGTTCCGGCAAGACCACGCTCCTCAACGCCCTCGCCGGACTCATCGCACCCGAAACCGGCACCATCTCTGTCGATGGCCGGGTCCTTTTCGACGCATCGCAACATGTCAATGTTCCAGCGCGTCACCGCCGGGCCGGATACCTCTTCCAGCAGTTGGGACTCTTCCCGCACATGTCCGCCCTCGACAACGTCCTCTACGGAATCCGGCAGGGAAGCGCCGCCACGCGCCGCGCTCTTGCCCTTAATCTGCTCGAGCGCTTTCGCGTCGCGCACCTCGCGGATCGTCGTCCCCCACGTATCTCTGGCGGAGAGCGCCAACGTGTCGCCCTTGCCCGTGCCCTTGCTACGTCGCCCGGCTATCTTCTTCTCGACGAGCCTCTCTCCGCTCTCGACGCCCGCACCAAGGCGCACATCCTCCAGGACCTCGAACTCTGGAACGCCGAACACAACATTCCCGTCGTCTACGTCACTCACGACCGCGCCGAAGTTTTCGCGCTCGCCCGCTACGTCGTCGTCCTTGAAGAGGGACGCGTCACCGGCGAAGGTTCGCCGCAAAAGGTGCTCGGTGCTCCGCGACAGCTAGGAATCGCGCAACTCGCCGGTTTCGAGAACATCTTCGAGGCTTCTGTCGTTGCCGAGCACCCCGATCTCGGCACCATGACCTGCTCCCTCAACTCCTCCGGACTCTCACTTGAGTGTCCTCTCACTCACGCCCAGGTTGAGAGTCAGATCCGTGTCGGCATCCGTGCCGGCGACATCCTTCTCGCCATCGTCGAACCCCGTGGCATCAGTGCCCGCAACATCCTTCATGGCTCCATTCTCTCCTGCCGTTCCGGAGATGGATTTACAATTGTCGATGTAGAATGTGTGTCTCCAGAAGACCATGGTGTGATGTTCCATGTCCACGTCACTCCCGGAGCCGTCCGCTCGCTCGCCCTCGCCCCCGGAAACCTCGTCTGGCTCATTGTCAAAACCCACTCCTGCCACCTCCTCCGCTGAGCCGTCACGCCGTAACTTATCGTGCACTACCCAGTAACCAGGTGCTCATCAGGAAAATTAACCGCAGCGGCACTGGTTACCGGGTAATCGACTCCGCCATTTTTGCCGTTAGGTGATATGGGTCACAGACTGTCTTGTTGCGATTTCTGTATTCTTCGCATTGAAATTGAAAATCATATTCATTTGGAGTGAGCCATGAAATCCTTTTATTCCGCACTCTCCACTCTCTCTATCTTGTTGATCACGCTTGGCTTACCCGCCGTCGCCCAGCAGGCGCCCGCGCCTCAGCCTCCCGGCCCCATTCAGGACAACAGCTTCCTCATCGAAGAGGCCTACAACCAGGAACCCGGCGTCATTCAGCACATCAACTACTTTTCCCGCCTCACTCCATCGCACGAATGGGTCTACACCTTCACCGAAGAGTGGCCCGTCGGCGGCCTCAAGAACCAACTAAGCCTCACCCTGACCGGAATGCGCTCTGGCGATTTCGCCAGTGCTGGCGCGGGTTTCGGCGATACCGCCATCAACTACCGTTATCAACTCATTGGCAGCGGTGAAACCCGCGTCGCCTTTTCTCCCCGGCTCAGTCTGTTAATTGCCTCCGGAGACCGCGCCTTCGGCCGCGGGTACGGCGGCAACGGTCTGCAGACGAATCTCCCTCTCAGCGTCGTCCTTAGCCGCCATTTCGTCACCCACTGGAATGCCGGCGCCACCTGGATTCCCAACGCTCGCAACGAGATCGATCAGCGCGCCCGCAGTTGGGGATATAACTTCGGGCAATCCACCGTATGGCTCGCAAACCCGCGTTTCAACGTCCTTGTTGAGACCATCTGGACCGGCAGCGATTCCGTCGTTGCTCCCGGAAAGACTGGGCGTGCGCATGATCTGTTCATCAGTCCAGGAGCGCGTTGGGCCTACAACTTTTCCAGTGGATTGCAGATTGTTCCCGGAGTTGCCGTCCCGGTTGGCGTTGGCTCCAGCTCCGGCCAGAAGGGGTTCATTCTTTACTTGAGTTTCGAACATCCGCTGCGCCTGCTTAGCCGCAATTAGCGCAGAAAAAAGCAGGAGCCTCGGGCTCCTGCTCTGCTGCCTGAAATCGTGTGTTACCTCACCACGATATTTACCAGCTTTCCCAGCACCACGATCACTTTCACGATCTGCTTACCCTCGACCGCGGCCTTGGTTTTCTCATCGTTCATCGCCACCACGCGCACCGTGTCTTCGCCGGCATCGGCCGCCACCGTCAACCGGTTGCGCACTTTGCCGTTGACCTGCACCACGATCTCGATTTCATCTTCCTTCGCCAGCGCAGCATCGTACTTCGGCCATGCGTGGCGCAGCAGTGTATCCGCATTTTCGCCGAGCATCGCCCACAATTCATGCGCAAGGTACGGTGCAAACGGCGCCAGCAATAACACCAGTTTTTTCTGCGCGTCCGCCAGCAGCGGCAGCGGAAGCTCACCCTTTGCGCGCTCCTCCGCGCCATAGAGTTCGTTTACCAACTCCATGATCGCCGCGATCGAAGTATTGAAGTGCCAGCGCCCGCCGAAGTCATCGCTCACCCGCTTGATCGTTTGGTGCAACTTGCGCTGCACTCCACGCGTCACTGGTGAAAGCTCTGTGGGAATTGACGCATTCCACGCTGCTTCCGCCGGCTTCGCATTCTTCAACACGTAACGATAAACGCGGCTCAGGAAGCGGCTGATGCCTTCCACTCCCGCGTCCTGCCAGTCCAAATCGCGGTCCGGAGGAGCCGCAAACAGCGTGTACATGCGTGTCGCGTCCGCGCCATATTTCGCAACCATGTCGTCCGGTGACACCACATTGCCCAGCGACTTCGACATCTTCGCGCCGTCCTTGATCACCATTCCCTGCGTGAACAGCCGCGTCGCCGGTTCGTCGTTCTTGATCAATCCCAGGTCGCGCATGAACTTCGTCCAGAAGCGCGAGTAGATCAGGTGCAGGATCGCGTGTTCCACTCCACCGATATATTGATCGATGGCGAACCAGTAATTCGCCGTCGCCGAATCGAATGGAGCAGTGTCGATCGGGCTCGTGTAGCGGTAGAAGTACCAGCTCGAATCGACGAACGTGTCCATCGTGTCCGTCTCGCGCTTTGCCGGGCCGCCGCATTTCGGGCACTTCGTATTGACGAACTCCGGCACTCGTCCCAGCGGCGAGCCGCCCGCCAGCGTTATGTCCACGCTCTCCGGCAGCAGCACCGGCAATTCGCTTTCCGGCACCGGCACCACGCCGTCTTTCTCGCAGTACACCATCGGAATCGGCGTGCCCCAGTAACGTTGGCGCGAAATTCCCCAGTCCTTCAGACGGTATGTGACCGTCGCTTTTCCGAATCCTTTTTCTTCCGCCAGCGCCGCCATCTTCTGCTGCGCTTGCTCGCACGACAATCCATTGAACTCGCCCGAGTTGATCAGCAAGCTATCTTCGCCGGAGAACGGCAGTATCGGCTGCTCGCGTTCGCCCGCCGCCGGAGGCTCGCCCTCGCGCCGAGGCAGTACCACTACGCGAATCTCCAGATCGTATTTTGTCGCGAACTCATAATCCCGCTCGTCGTGTGCCGGGACGCTCATGATCGCGCCCGTGCCGTAATCCATCAGAATGTAGTTCGCCACCCAGATCGGCACTTGTTCGCCGTTGAATGGGTTGATCGCATAGCGACCCGTGAAGAATCCACGCTTTTCCAGCGCGCCAATGTCGCCGATCTCTTTTGCCTTGCGCTGGTCCGCCAGCATCTCCTCCAGCTTCGCCAGCTTGAGCGCGTCATCGCCTATCAGGTCTGCCGTCACCGGGTGTTCCGGCGCAAGTTGCACTGACGTCGCGCCGAAGATCGTGTCGATCCGGGTCGTGAACACCGTAATCGTGTCGCCGCCCGTGCCTGCCGCACCGTCCAGTTTGAATTCGACCAGCGCGCCTTCCGAGCGCCCAATCCAGTTGCGCTGCATGGTGCGCACTTTTTCCGGCCAGCCGTCGAGTTGTTCGATTCCTTGCAGCAGTTCGTCGGCATACCGTGTCGTTCGCACAAACCACTGTTCCAATTCGCGTTGTTCCACCGGCGTCGTCTCGTGACGCCAGCAGCACCCGCCCACCACCTGCTCATTCGCCAGCACCGTGGCGCACTCCGGACACCAGTTCACCTTGCTCTTCTTCCGGTACGCCAGACCCTTTTCAAAAAGTTTCAGGAAGAACCACTGGTTCCAGCGGTAGTACTCCGGCAGACAGGTCGTCACTTCTTTTGACCAGTCGTAGCCAAAGCCGAGGCGCTTCATCTGCACCTTCATGTTTGCGATGTTGTTCAGCGTCCACTCGCGCGGCGGACGTTTATTCTTGATCGCCGCGTTCTCCGCCGGAAGGCCGAACGAATCCCAGCCCATCGGATGCAGCACGTTGTAGCCATTCATCCACATGTAACGCGCCAGCGCGTCGCCAATCGAGTAATTGCGCACGTGTCCCATGTGCAGCGCGCCCGATGGATAGGGAAGCATCTCCAGCACGTAATACTTCTGTTTGCCGCTGTCGAACGGCTCCGCTGCGTAGAGCGCGGGATTTGCCACCCACTTCTCGGCCCACTTCGTCTCGATCTCCTGAGGTGTGTAGCGTGCTTCGTCCGGACGATCGACGCGAGCATTTCCGCCCGTTTCTTCGGTTGCCGGCACAATGCTCTGCACGGAGGGCGTCAAGCCCAGGTCCTGCGCCACGTTTTTCACGTCTTCCCTGATGTCGCGCACCGCGTCCTTCATGTTCTCCGCGATTTCTTCCGCGACTTCACGCACTGCATCCGCCGCCTTTTCCACCACTTTGGCGACATCCGTGGGTTTCCTGCTTCTGCTTGATTTTTTCTTGTTTGGCATGTCTCTGCTTTAGATGATTACCGTTTGTCTAAACCTTGATTTTACAACGCTGGAGCCGCTTTCCTGAATTCCTCCTGGCTGAATCTTCTGCACGCGTCAGGCGCCATTGCTGTACAACTCGCGTCTCGCGTTGCACGATGGTGGTGCGCCGTCGAAATTGCCAACGCACCTCATGCCCTCCGATCCGACATTCCGCCGCATCACCACTGACGACGACGTGCGTTTCTGCGCCACGCTCATGTGCGGCTCCGAGCCCTGGCTCACGCTGCATCGCGACTATGCCGGTGCGGAACGTCTTTTTTGCGACCCCGGCAAGGAGAGTTGGCTTGTCGAGATGGACGGCGCACCCGCCGGATTCATCGTGCTGGAGATGCAGGGAGCCTTCGTCGGTTACATCAAGAGCATCTGCATTGCGCCCGAGTTTCGCGGTTCCGGACTCGGCACACGCACGCTTCACTTCGCCGAGCAGCGGATCTTCTCCCGCTTTCCGAATGTTTTCCTCTGCGTCTCGTCGTTCAATACTCGTGCGCGGAAACTCTACGAGCGGTTGGGCTATGACTTGGTGGGGGAACTTCGCGACTATGTAATCACCGGCGCGTCTGAACTGTTGATGCGAAAGACGCGCGGCCCGCTCGTTCCTGGCGCGGAGGCGTCCGACAGTCCAGTGAGGTAATGGCCGTCTATTTCTTTGTCCGGCGAAGCGTGGGCACCGGGGCAGGGGACAGCCGCACGAATTTTTCCGGGGCGCAGCACGCCGACCGCAGTTGTTCGCCATCTCGCTGCATCGCCGAATCGCGCCGCAGGCTTTGCAATACGCTCTCCAGCACTCCGCGAATCGCATCGTTTTCCGGCAACACCATGCTGTAGTGCATCCAGAGACCCTCCCGCCGCGCTTCCACCAGCCCGCTCTTTCGCAGGTACGCCAGGTGCCGCGAGATCGTCGGCTGGCTCATCTTCAGCGCCGCCACCAGGTAGCAGACGCAGACCTCTCCCTCGCGCAGCAGGTTCAGCAGCCGCAGCCGTGTCCTGTCGGCCAGGGCACGCAAGACGGTTTCCAGTGCCATTCCTTTGTTTGCCATATATGCCTTGACAAATATATCACCGGCTACTATATTTGCCTAGACATATATAGAGCGTGGCTCGCCGCGCGGAAGGAAGAAACAATCATGCCAATGCAAAAAGAAGATAAAGTTCGGGAGTCCGTGCGGGAACACTACGGCGCCATCGCTCGCGGCCAGAAGTCCGGTTGCGGCTGCGCTTCGAAGGATTCAGTAGCCCAGGCCATCGGCTACACGCCGGAGGAACTCAAGATCGCCGACGATGCCAATCTAGGCCTCGGTTGCGGTAATCCGCTTGCTCTCGCCGAGCTTCGCCCTGGCATGACCGTCCTCGATCTCGGAAGCGGTGCCGGGTTTGACGCTTTTCTCGCGTGGCGGCAAATCGGTGACAGCGGCAAAGTCATCGGCGTTGACATGACCGATGACATGCTTGCCCGTGCGCGTGAGAACGCCGCGAACCTCAATGCCGCGAATGTCGAATTCCGCAAGGGCCACATCGAAGAGCTGCCGGTCGACGATGCCTCCGTCGATTTTGTAATCAGCAATTGCGTCATCAATCTCAGTCCCGACAAGACCCGTGTCTTCCGCGAAATTTTCCGCGTGCTCAAGCCCGGTGGCCGTTTTGCCGTCAGCGACATCGTTCTGCTCGCCGATCTTCCTGACAGTGTTCGTAACGACGTCAGCGCCTATGTCGGTTGCATCTCCGGCGCCAGCATGATGCACGACTACATCCGCTACGCCCTTGAGGCTGGCCTTACAAAGCTCACCGTGACCGAGATTGCGCACGGTTCCAAGCTTGCCGCCGTGCTTGCCCCCGAGCCCGGACAGGGCTGCTGCGGCAGCACGACCGAGCTTGCCGACGCAGCGGCCAATGCCGTTGCATCCATCAAATTGCACGGGATGAAGGCGTAGTTCTCGCGAATGACTTATGGACGCGCTGGAGTTTTCACCACGGACTTCAGCGCGTTCACGTTTTTCTGGTCATCGAGCGGTTCGTCGATTGGGGTCTCTGCAATAAATGCCGCATGTGCCGTGCGCGGATCGTTGAGCAACAGCCGGAACGTCCTTGTCCCGATCGTGCCCTGGCCGATATTTTCGTGCCGGTCGAGTTTCGATCCGCACTCCGCCTTGGCGTCGTTGCAGTGCCACACGGGAACGTTTTTCAGTCCCACCGTCGCGTCCAGCTTCCGCATCGTTTCCTCGTAACCATCCGCTGTCGAGAGTTCGTATCCTGCAACGTGCGTGTGACATGTATCGATGCAGGCCGCCACCGGAATGATGCCGCGCAATCGTTCCACCAGTTCGGCTACTTGCTCAAAACTGCCGCCCAGCGAGAACTCCGCGCCCGCCGTGTTTTCGATCAGGATGGCGAGTCTGCCGCCTGCCAGGTCCAGTCCCTGTGATGCCTCGCCAATCGCTTTTGCCGCGCGTTGCAATCCTTCCTCGCGTGAGCCTCCGCGCCACGAACCGGGGTGCAGCACCACGTACTCCGCCCCCAGCGCCAACCCGCGCTCCACCTCCGCGCGGAATGCTTCGATCGATTTGCGATGGAATTCCGCGTTCACTCCCGCCACGTTAATCAGGTAGTTCGCGTGGATGACCAGCGGCCTGAGATCGTACTTCGCGCGCAACTCGCGCATTGTCGCGCACTGTCCTGGAGCCAGCGGAAACGGCTTCCACTGTCGCGGACTGGAGGAGAAAACCTGGAAGGTGTTGCAGCCGAGGCGGTACGCGCGTTCAGCCGCGGTCTCCACGCCTCCGGCGGTGGACGTATGGATTCCGATCCTTCGCGAAGTGAGCCTGGGTGGCTCCTTTGGCGGAGGAATCAGTTTCAGGATGTCTTTTTCTTGTCCTTTACTTTCGGAGCGTGGCATAGCGTGTTCCGAGTCTAACAAAGTCCCCTCTGGACCGGGCCATTGCTCCGCCTCGAAAAGCGAATTAAACTGAATGTTTTCAGGGGATCACACGATGTTGGTCGTCATGCAGGCGAACGCGACGGAGGAACAGGTTCGCGCCGTTTGCCGGAAGATCGAATCACTTGGCCTCCGTGCGCACTCCGTCGAGGGAGCACAGCGCACCGCAGTCGGCATTACCGGCAATCGCGGAGAAGTAAACTCTTCCGCCTTTGAGGCCATGCCCGGCGTGCAGGAAGTGATTCGTGTCAGTAAGCCCTATAAGCTTGTGAGCCGCGAAGTAAAACCCGAGAACACGATTGTCCGTTTTGCCGGAAGCGATGCCACCTTCGGCGGAACCGGGCTTGGCATCATTGCCGGTCCCTGTTCGGTGGAGTCTCGCGAGCAGGCCTTTGCCGTGGCGGAGTGCGTCGCCCGGGAAGGCGTGCGCTTCTTCCGCGGAGGCGCCTTCAAGCCGCGCACCTCGCCCTATTCGTTCCAGGGGCTTGGCAAGGAAGGTCTTCTTATTCTTGCCGAGGTCAGGAAGCACTTCGGCCTCCTGATCGTCACCGAGGCGATGGACGAAGCCTCGCTCGAACTGGTGGAAGAGCACGCCGACATGATCCAGGTTGGCTCGCGCAACATGCAGAACTTTTCTCTGCTCAAGCGTGTCGGTCAGACGCGCAAGCCCGTTCTGCTCAAGCGCGGCATGAGCGCCACTCTTGAAGAATTCCTCATGGCTGCCGAGTACGTTCTCAGCGAAGGCAACACGCAGGTGGTCTTGTGCGAGCGCGGTGTGCGAACGTTTGCCGATCACACGCGCAACACGCTCGATCTCAGCGTGGTGCCGGCCGTGCAGCGCGTCAGTCATTTGCCCATCATCGTTGATCCGAGCCACGGCACCGGCAAGCGCGACAAGGTCACTCCGCTCTCTCGCGCCGCTGTCGCTGTCGGTTGCGACGGCCTCATCATCGAAGTTCACTGCGATCCCGAGCGCGCTCTTTCTGACGGCGTGCAGTCGCTTTACCCGGAGCAGTTCTCCGAACTCATGGCGCAGGTCCGGTCCATTGCCGGCGTTGTCGGACGAACCGCTCCTGCTGCCACCGCGCAACTTCCGCTTTCCGCAAACCCGGCGACGGTACTGTGAATTTACATTCTTCGATGTTTCGCAATCGCGCGGCACGCCGCATTCGGCGAACGGCCTGTCTCTTGTTCGCCGCTGCCCTGGTTCTGGCTGCCGTCGCCTGCAAAAGCAAAAGCGCCAATCCCGGCCCCGAATACGCCTACGTCACTAATGGCAAGAGCAACACCGTCACCGTCATTGATCTCAATGCGCTTCAGGTGGTGCGAACTCTTCCGGTCGGAACCAATCCAACCGGCATCAAAGCCAATCCCGTAAAGAATGAGGTCTACGCCGTCAGCACGGATGCGGGCACGGTCTCCGTCATCGACGCCGCCAGGAACACCGTTGTCGCTACCATCCCCGTGCAGGCTCGACCGTACTTTATCTCGGTTTCGTCCGACGGCCGCTGGGGATACGTCGCCAATGCCGGCTCCAACACTGTCAGTGTTATCGATCTCAATGCCCGCCGCACCGTAGCGAATATTGCCGTCGGTGCGCAACCGGGCCTTGCACGCGTCTCTCCCGATGGCGACACGGTTGTCGTTTCCTCGCGCGGCAACTCCACCGTCTCATTGATCGATGCTGCCAGCCGTTCCGTGCGCGCCACCATTCCAGTCTGCAAGAACCCCGAAGACATCGCGATTCTTCCCGACAGCAGCAAGGCATTTGTCGCCTGCACTGGTTCGGACGAAGTTGCCGCCATCGATCTCAAACTGGGCAAGCTTCTCTCCATCCTGCGTGTCGGCGGAGTTCCCGTGACGCTTGCGCTCAAGCCTGACGGCGGCGAACTCTTTGTCAGCAATTTTGACGCTCACACCATCTCCGTCATCAACACCTCGGCCGATGAGGTCAGCGAGAGTTTTCTCGCTGGCAATAATCCTTCCGGCGCCGCCATCACCGCGGACAGTTCATTGCTCTTCATCAGCAACATGGGCTCGAACAACGTCGCGGTTTTCGATATCGGCACGCGCAAGCTGCTCGTTTCCGTCACCGTCGGCGACGGCCCGGACGCTCTCGCCCTCACTCCTCGCGAGAACATGCTGCTGGTTGCGGACTCGCGCTCCGGTGACGTTTCTGTTCTGCGGCTCGACAAGCGCCGTGACAAAAAGAACCAGCAGGCTCCCCCACAGCGACTTTTCACCATGATCCCCACCGGCGCGCAGCCCAATCAGATTGCCGTAAAGGCCATCGCGCCGGAGAAAGCGGTACGCTGAGGCACTTTATGGCGAAATGTCCACGGTGTGGCAGGGAATTCATTCCTCCCGAACCCAGGCAGGTGATCTGCCCGGAGTGCATGGAGGGCTTGCGCCAGACGTATCAGAACCGGCCGCCCGGGCCGTCGTTTTTTGAGAAGTACGGACATCTCTTTCTCTCCGTCACTGCCGTGCTTATCGGCGTCAACGTCCTTATGTTTTTGGCCGTGATTGCCAGCGGCGGCAGCATCCTCAATCCCAGCGTCAATATCCTGCTGCGATGGGGAGCCAACTATGGCCCGGACACGCTCGGCGGACAATCCTGGCGGCTGCTCTCCAGCATGTTCCTCCACGGCGGCCTGGTCCACATCACGCTCAACATGTGGGCGCTGCTCAACCTCGGTCTCCTGGCGGAGATTCTCTTCGGCCGCCGCAGCTACTTCTTTCTCTACATGGCCTGCGGACTTGCCGGCAGCATCGTCAGCGTCTGGTGGAGTCCCGAGGTCGTTAGCATTGGAGCCTCGGGTGCCATCTTCGGCGTGGCCGGGGCCCTGCTCCCCGCGCTCGCTTTCCAGAAGAACGCACGCCTGCGCGCCGCCCTCAAGGGCAATCTCTTCATCATCGGCATATTCGTGTTTTACAACATCGTTTACGGTGCTCGCGAGGCGCACATCGACAACGCCGCGCACCTCGGAGGTCTCGTCACCGGTATCATCCTTGGAGTCCTGCTGCCTTCGTCGCCGGGACACGATGTCGAGACGCACGTCACCCGGCGCGTCACCACGTTCGTCGCCATCGCCGTTGTGCTTTTTGCGGCTTTCGCTTTTGTTCGTCGCACGAATGCCGGTGTGATCGAAATGATTCAGGCCGAGGAGCTTCGTCACTCGGGCGACATCAAGGGCGCCATTCAGCACTCTACGCGGGCCGTACAGATCGATCCCGGTTCGCCCACTGCCCACTTCCAACTCGGCGAGCTTTACATGGCTTCCGGTAATCAGTCCAATGCCGAAACTGAGTTCCAGAAGACCATCTCGCTTCAGCCCGGTTTCGCCCCGGCTTATACGGATATCTGTTCCGTTCAGTTGCAGCAGCAGAAGTACCCTGAGGCGCTGGCCAACTGCCAGAAGGCCCTGCAACTCGATCCCAAAAACTCTGACAACTATTTCTATCTCGGCGTGCTGAACGACATGCTGAAGAATTATCCCGATGCGATCCGTTATCTGAAGACCGCCGCCGAGCGCCGTCCCAAACGTCTTCGTGAGAACTTCTATTACGGCCTCGTTCTATTGGAGGCAAGGGACTACGATGCCGCGATCACGCAACTGGAGAGTACATTGAAGAAATTTCCTGACGATGCGCAGACGCGAAAGATACTCGCCTTGGCCTATGACTCCAAGGGTGACAAAGCGAAGGCGGAGGCAATTTTGCGCGGAGGCAAGTAGCCGGCGGGATGGAAAGATTACAAAGGCTCCGGTTTTGCCGGAGCCTTTGCCGATTACTGAGTCACTGCGGCCGTGCCGCAGTATTTTTCAAACGCTTGTTTAAGCTCGGCTGCAATCGAGGCGGCGTCACGGGTTTCGATCACCGCCCGCGGCATGAAGAACACCAGCTTGCCTTCGCGTATCAGTCCAATCGATGGTGACGACGGTTGCTGTCCCGCAAAGTATTCCCGTGCGCGTTGCGTGGCTTCCGTGTCTTGTCCGGCAAACACCGTCACGCTTTTTTCCGGCTTCACAGCGTTTTCCATCGCCATCCGCACTGCCGGACGCATCTTTCCCGCCGCGCATCCGCACACCGAGTTCACCACGATCATCAGCGTGCCCTTTGTCCCTGTTACCGCCGCGTCCACCGCATCCGGCGTGCGCGCCTCCTTCACTCCCGCGCGCGTCAGTTCCTCGCGCATCGGAATCAACATCAATTCCGGATACATTCCCATGTTTTGTACTCCCCACACTTCAAGATATAAACAGTATGGCAGGGCCGCCTGATTTTTCCAAAGCCGCCTTGCCGAAGTGCGGCATCACCGCCCTGGCTGGTCGCTGCGAGCCATTCTGTGGGCCGTTTCGTCCAGCGTATAGTTGACCCATGGAGATTCGAGAACAGGTTGCACTTGGGCCCTACACAACCCTCGGCGTCGGAGGGCCGGCGCGTTTTTTCGCCGAGGCTGCGAGTGAACCCGACGTCCGTCAGGCTGTCGAATGGGCCGTCGAGCGCCAGCTTCCGCTGTTCATCCTCGGCGGCGGCAGCAATCTCGTCGTCTCCGACTCCGGCTGGCCCGGCCTCGTCCTCAAAATGTCGATTCTCGGGAGCAATCCTCTCGGTGCGGACAACGGTCGCGAGGCCGTCGAGTATGGTGCGGGGGAAGAGTGGGACCGCGTCGTCGAGCAGTCGGTCGCGGCGAACTGCGCCGGCATGGAGTGTCTCAGCGGAATCCCCGGCACCGTCGGCGGCACGCCCGTGCAAAATGTCGGCGCCTACGGCCAGGATGTTTCCGAGACCATCGTTCGGGTTCGAGCCTTCGACTTGCAGAGCGGCGCCACTGTCGAGTTCTCCAATGCCGAGTGCGAATTCGCTTATCGCTCCAGTCGCTTCAACTCCCGTGATCGCGGCCGTTACGTGATTCTTGCCGTCACCTTCGCCGCGCATCCTGGAAATCCGCCGCGTCTGGACTATGCTGACCTTAAGCGATATTTTGAAACCCAGCCTAAGGAGCCAACACTCTCCAACGTGCGCGAAGCCGTGCGCGAAATCCGTCACGGCAAGGCCATGCTTCTCGTGGAGGGCGACGCCGACGCGCGCAGTGCCGGATCGTTTTTTAAAAACCCCGTCATCCCCGCCGATCACTATCAGAGCCTCTCTGCCATCGCCGAGAGTCGCGGTCTTACCTTGCCGAAGTATTCTGCCGGTGAGGGACGCGTAAAGGTTCCCGCCGCCTGGCTCGTCGAGCAAGCTGGTTTTCACAAAGGCTTCACCTTCGGAACCGTGGGCATCTCCAGCCGTCACACGCTTGCCCTCGTGAATCGCGGAGGCGCGACTGCTGCCGATGTTCTGGCACTCAAGGACCTTGTGCAGAAGCGCGTTTTTGATACGTTCGGAGTCGAGCTTCAACCCGAACCGGTTTTCGTCGGATTCGATCTTTCCTGAGGAGGACCAGCCCTTGGCCGCCACAACTCCCACTTCCGAGTCGATTCGCGTTGTGCGCCAGAATCAATCGGCCTTCCTCGTGGAGCTCATCTGGCGCTGGTCGTTCGGACTCGGTACGTTGGGCATCGTCTTTCTTTACATGCAGCGCGTGTTCGTGGCCATCTCGCTCAGCGGCGGCGACGAACTCATGGCCGGCCCGCACGACTTCATGACGCTTGCGCAAGGCGTTTCTGGAATTCTCTCCGAGGCCCTGCCGCTGCTTGCTCCCACGTTGCTCTTCGTCATTCCCGTCATCTGTATTCTCTGGACCATCGCCGCCACCGTCGGACGCGGTGTCACCACGCGCATGATCCTTTTCGCTCTCGATCCCTCTGGTGACACGCGCCTGAATATCCAGTGGCGGCAGCTCTGGCTCCTGCACCTCATGCGCATTGTCGCCCTGCTCATCATCGCCATCGGTTACCGGCTCGGCGCTCTCTCCGTCGTTCCGGTCATGGGCTCTTACGAACACCCCCACTACATCATTGCCATCATCGTTTTTCTTGCGATATTCGGCGTGTCGCTCGTCGTCTGGGGATTCGCCAACTGGTTTCTCTCGCTGGCAGTTGTCTTTCTCGTGCGTGACGGACGCCCCGCGCTCGACGCCACCGCCGACGCCATCTACTTCGTCAAGCGCCAGTGGATACCTCTGGTCGTCGCTTCTTTCTGGAACGGCATCATCCGCACCGTCGTCAACATAGTGATCACCATCGTGGGGGTCGCGGCGGTGGTAGCCGGCTCGGTGATCCCTTCATGGGCCGTTGCCGTCCTCGTTTTCCTTACCACCATGATTTATTGCGTTGTCTCGGACTGGTTCCTGCTGGCGCGCCATGCGGCCTATCTTTTCGTCGCCCATGTCGAACGCCCGGATTTCGTGCCCGCAACCTCTCCGGAACCAGCCACCTAACCTGCCGCTTTACATTTCGCCCTGCTATTTGCGAATCTATTGCGTGGACCATCCAGCCCTGCAATCAATCGTCGTCCTCGACTTTGGCTCGCAATACACCCAGCTCATTGCGCGCCGTATTCGCGAACAGAATGTCTTTTCCGTCGTGTTGCCCTGCACGGCGAGCCTCACCGAGATCCAGGGCTACAATCCCGCCGGCCTCATCCTCTCCGGCGGTCCCTGCTCGGTGTATGACGCCGACGCTCCGCCGACCGACCCGCAAATTCTCTCGCTCGGATTGCCCGTGCTCGGCATTTGCTACGGTCTCCAGTTCATGACCCACACGCTCGGAGGCACGGTTCGCGCTGCATCCAAGCGCGAGTACGGTCACGCTGAAGTCTCAGTCATCGAACCATCGCTCCTTTTTGAAGGCATGCCACGTTCACTCTCCGTCTGGATGTCGCACGGCGACGAAGCCGAAGTTTTACCCGATGGCTTTCGCCTGATCGCGAAATCGCCCAGCGCTGTCGCCGGCATTGAGAACGTCGCCAAACGCATGTGGGCCGTGCAGTTCCACCCGGAAGTTCACCACACCCGCTTCGGCACTGATCTGCTCAAGAACTTTGTCTTCCGCATCTGCCAGGCGCAGCCCAACTGGACGCCGCAGCGCTTCATCGACGCCACCGTCGCCAGCGTCCGACAGACCGTCGGTGAGCATGGACGTGCCATCTGCGCGATCTCCGGCGGAGTCGATTCCTCCGTCGCCGCCACGCTTGTCGCCCGCGCCATCGGAGATCGCCTCACCTGCGTCTTCGTCAACAACGGTGTGCTTCGCAAAAACGAGTTTGAGAAGGTACAGCATAACCTGCGCAACAAGCTTCATCTCAACGTTGACGCCGTCGACGCCACCGATCGCTTCCTCTCCAAACTCGCTGGCGTCACCGAACCCGAGCGCAAGCGCAAGATCATCGGCAACGAGTTCATCGAAGTCTTTGACGCCGAGGCGCAGCGCATCGAGCGCCAGTCCGGCACCGTCGACTGGCTCGTGCAGGGCACCCTCTATCCCGACGTCATCGAGTCCATCTCCGTGCGCGGCCCTTCGCAGACCATCAAGAGCCATCACAACGTTGGCGGCCTGCCCGACAAGATGAAACTCAAGCTCATCGAGCCGCTCAAGGATCTCTTCAAGGACGAAGTCCGCCGCATCGGACGCGACCTCGCCATGCCCGACGAAATGCTCCAGCGCCAGCCATTCCCCGGCCCTGGACTTGCGGTCCGCATCCTTGGCGAAGTCACTCCCGAGCGTATTCGTCTGCTCCAGGATGCCGACGACATCGTCATCACTGAGATCAAGCGCGCCGGTCTCTATAACGAAATCTGGCAGTCTTTCGCCGTGTTGCTTCCCGTCATGTCCGTCGGTGTCATGGGCGACCAGCGTACCTACGCGTATACCTGCGCCATTCGCGCCGTGAACTCCGAAGACGGCATGACTGCCGACTGGGTTCCGCTGCCCTATGAAGTTCTCAAGACAATCTCCAGCCGCATCGTCAACGAGATCAAGGGCATCAACCGCGTCGTCTACGACATCACTTCAAAACCGCCGGGAACCATCGAGTGGGAGTAGAGGTGATCGGGGCGCCACGAAAAAGGGCGTGTCGCGACACGCCCTGGGAACGAGGAACATTTATGAGTGCGGATAATTAAGCTGCTTTTCCCCCTGCGTACGAGCCGGCCCTTCGCCCCTGCGGATACCTCTTTCGCGATGTTTCGTCTTCCACCAGAGATACATCTTGTGCGCCTCTCCGGGGTTCTGCCCGACGTATGCCAGCAAGGACCCCAGCAGGCTTTCCCGCCATGACCAGGCTTTCATACTCGTATCCTCCCGGCACAACCAGCACACGCATTCGCTGCGTGCTTCACCGGTCATGTCCCGGACGATCCCGTTGATTTAATTATTCGCTGCTAGCCACTAAATTGCAGTAATTTTCGGCACTAAGGTGCCATAAACGGGAAAAGGTGCGCCGCAGCGCACCCTCACCGTAAACACCTTGCGTTCTATACGCCGTAAATCGGATACCACGGCGAAGCCGCTTTCAGGCCGTTGTTTACGTTCTGGATGTTCCTCACGCCTTCCGTCCGCAGCCACTCCTCGAACGCCTTCAGCCCCTTTTCGGCGTAGATCGGCACGCCGTCCGCCCACGTCGCTCGTCCGCAGAGCACGCCGTTATACTTCACGCCCGACTCCGCCACCAGGTCCAGCGTCTCGCTGAACTCCGCGTTGCTAACGCCCGCCGACAGGTAGATAAACGGCTTGGTCGCGCACTTTGCCGACTCCCGGAAGTGTTCCATCGCTTCCGTCCGCGTGTAGGCCGTCTGGCCCTTGAAGCTCTTCGTGCCTTCCACGAACTTCATGTTGATCGGCACTTCCAGTTTCAGCACATCCACGCCGTACTGCTCCTTGGTGAACTCCCGCATGTAGGCCTTCACGATTTCCGGCTTCTTCTTTGCGTAGTCCAGACCTTTTTCGTCCATGCCTTCTTCGTAGCCTATGATCTCCAGGAAGAACGCGATATCGTTTGCCCGGCACTCATCGCCGATTCGTTCCACCCACGCGTGCTTCAGCTCGTTGATATTCTTCGGATCAGCCGGCGCATAGTACAGCAGAATCTTGATGCAGTCTGCTCCTGCGGCCTTCAACCGCTGCACGCTCCACACGTCCAGCAGGTCCGGCAACCGCCCTGGGGTTTGCTTGTCGTAGCCGGTTTTTTCATAAGCCAGCAGCAGACCACTCTTCTTGTTCCGTTTCGCCGCTGCCGGCAGTCCCCACTCCGGGTCCAGCAGAATGGCGCTTGCGTGCTGTGTCAACACCTCCGACACTGCCACCTTGAACTCGATCAGTTCCTTGTCTCCGGCGGTTGGCCCAAGGGCCTTTTTCAGCGAACCGCGCTGGTCCATCGCGGCGGCGGCAATCACCCCGCGCTCATTCGACACTGCCTTCAGGCCAGCCAGTTTTCCGGGCGTAAGCTTCATCGTTCTCCTCCGTCTTTCTCAACGCAGCAAAATAAATTCCCATACAAGACTTTGGGGACAGGTTTACGGGATTCGATCTGGATTTGTGCCCGACAAAAAACCGCTTCGCAATGCCGCAACTTTGTGGTCTGCGTCACAGCGCAACCCGACACCCCTCGGGTACTATCTGCTTGGAATTATAGCCTTGAAAGATTCGTAAAGGAGAACGCAGCTCATGCCATTAGTCTCGATGCGCCAATTGCTGGATGAGGCGTCCAAACGCGGTTACGGCGTTGGCGCCTTTAATGTAAACAACATGGAGCAGATCCAGGCCATTATGGAGGCTGCGCGCGAAACTCAGTCGCCGGTCATCGTGCAGGCCAGCCGCGGCGCCCGCAGCTACTCTCAGGACAAGTTTCTCTATCACCTGATGCTTGCCGCCACCGAGCTCTATCCTGAAATCCCTACTGTCCTCCACCTCGACCACGGCAACAGCGTCGAAACCTGCAAGTCAGCCATCGAGCTTGGCTTTACCAGCGTCATGATGGATGGCTCGCTGATGCCCGACGGCAAGACTCCGTCCTCCTTCGAATACAATGTTCAGGCCACGCGCGAAGTCGTCGAGTATGCGCATGCCCGCGGCGTCACCGTCGAAGGTGAAATTGGCGTGCTTGGCGGAATTGAAGATGGACACGGTGCTGGCGGCACCGGCCTCGAGCACGTCACAGACCCCGATCAGGCCGTTGAGTTTGTCGAAAAAACCGGCCTCGATGCTCTTGCCATCGCCATCGGCACCAGCCACGGCGCCTACAAGTTCACCAAGAAACCCGACGGTTCCGTACTCAAGATGGATCGCCTCATTGCGATTCACAAGCGGCTCCCCAACGTCCATCTCGTCATGCACGGCTCTTCCAGCGTGCCCAAGGATCTCCAGGACATCATCAACAAGTATGGCGGCAGCCTGAAGCCAACCTGGGGCGTGCCAGTCGAAGAGATCCAACTCGGCATCAAGAATGGCGTTCGCAAGATCAACGTCGACACCGACAACCGGCTGGCCATCACCGGTGCGATTCGCAAGGTGCTCTTCGAGACGCCCGAGAAGTTCGATCCGCGCGATTACATGAAGCCCGCGCGCGAAGCCATGAAGAAGGTCGTCGCCGAGCGCATGACGCAATTCGGTCAGGCCGGACATGCGGGCGATTACGCGCCTATCTCGCTCAAGGATATGACGAAGCTCTACGCGGAGAAGGCCGCCGTCGCCGCCAAGTAAGAAGGAAACGGACACACGAAAGGGCTGCGGAATCTCTCCGCAACCCTTTTTTTATAACTTCAACTCCCGCGTGCCCTACCTTTGTCGCGCGACCTTCGCAACAGGATAGGGTCCTTCTCGAAACCCGAAACTGTTTTTCGGGTGGGAAAATCTACAGGCTCATTCCACCCAGCGTCTCTTTCTGTATCTTCACCAGCTCGCCGATCCCTTTCCTCGCGAACTGGGTCATCTTTGCCAGCAGTTCGTCGCCGAAAGGCTCTTTTTCGGCGGTCGCCTGAATCTCGATGAACTTGTTCCCGCCCGTCAGCACAAAGTTCATGTCGACATCCGCGCGCGAATCTTCTTCGTACGCCAGGTCGAGCAGCGCCTCGCCGTCCACGATCCCCACGCTGGTTGCGGCCACAAAGTCTCGCAGCGGCAATTTCTTCAGAGTGCCTGCCGCCACCAGTTTCTGCATGGCCAGCGCCATCGCCACGAACCCGCCCGTGATCGACGCCGTCCGTGTGCCGCCGTCCGCCTGGATCACGTCGCAGTCGATCCACACCGTGCGTTCGCCCAGCTTTTGCAGGTCCACCACCGCCCTCATCGAGCGCCCAATCAGCCGCTGGATTTCGTGCGTCCGCCCGCCCACCCTTCCTCTGGCGCTCTCGCGCGGAGTCCTTGTCAGCGTGGCGCGCGGCAGCATCGAGTATTCGCTGGTAATCCAGCCTTTACCGCCATTGCGCATCCAGTTCGGCACGCATTCTTCAATCGTCGCCGTGCAGATAACGCGTGTATTGCCGATCTCGATCAGGCACGAGCCCTCGGCGGTTTTAATGAATTCAGTCGTGATTTTCACCGGACGCATTTCTTCCGGCGTGCGATTATCGGAGCGATAGATCATGAGTTTTTATCAGTCCAGGGATGGTCTTACTTTTTCCTGGCCGCCGGACAAATCGTCCGCACATCCGTCACCGTCCACATCATCATTTTGTAGATGCCGGAGTAGGGAAGCAGCCAGTCGAACTTTTTCAATGTGATGACGTAGGTCGTGCCGCCGGAGCGATAGGTATACGTCTGCACCATGTCGCCGCCCTTCATTGCGGGCTTGGCCGTGGTCAGCGCCGGGTCCAGGATTACGGCCTCGTGCTGCGCCACTTTGTCCCCATCCAGCCGCCAGAGTTCCTTCCCGCTGTTTACTTGGAACTTCTGGATATTCTCGAGCGTTGTCTGGTCGATCCGCTTGCGTTCGAACTTCGACCTGCACGGCCCCGAGGCGAATACCGTTCCTGTCACGAGCAGCATTGCGAGGACTGCGTATGATTTCCGCATGATGGAAGTCTAACCCAATCCGCCGCCATCTCTGAGTCTTTTCGGGAGGTGCGATATCGAGATTGATATTGATGATTCCAATTCTTACCGCGCCGGCATTGGCGCAAGTCGTCCATCTTGAAACTTGAAACTGCCGGATCGTTAACGCAAAAAGAGCCTGTCCTCCCCTCTGCATGAAGGACAGGCTCTCGCCCATCTGCGCCCGCCGAGCCAAGCTCCTCCAACCGGACCCCGCGGAACACCTACCGACGTGTTGTACGCAAAGGGGCGAGCCGTGCAAGGGTTGAGAAGTCCCAGAAGCCCGATCGCGTTTCTTGCTCGATCTGCTACTTACTTGGTTTCACGCTGATTACGTGAAGGGTGTTCGTCGTCGGATCGAGTACCCCGGTGACCTCCACGTTCTTCCCCTCGAACTCCTGAACCTTGTCGGGGTTGTCCACAATGTAACTGACGCTGGTCGACGGATCCTCAACCACGATCTTGCCCGAGGATGTCTTCACTGTTCCCGTGACCGAGATCGTTTGCTGCTGACCCTTCGCCTGCGCCTGCAGGTCTTGAGATTGCTGCTGTTGCTTCTGCGGGTGACTTCCCGGCAGATTTTGTCCATAGAGTGGAATAATCATCAGACCAATCGCAACCGCGAAAGGCCCGAACAGCCGCAAACAGTTTGGATACTTCATGTTCCCTAACCTCCTGTGTATGTTCGCCTGTGCTTCCGATATTGCAAATCGCAGGCCATTCCATGCCTCGCTACTAAAAACAAGAACTTAGCTGGAACCATGAAAAATCTGCACAGGAAGTTTTGCGGTGGGATCAGTAGCTTTTGCACTGTATCCGTTCAAGTGGGATTCCATTCACTTCAATTCGAAAATTCGACAATTCGAGAATCCGACAATCTTTTCTCTCCCTCGTTCTTCCCCTGCGCCCTCTGCGTCTGTTTTTTGCTTTTGGAAACCTCCGCAACCCCACCTTTGCTTTCGCCAACGACCACCGGCCGCCTTCGTGGTGATCCTTTGCCTTTGCTGTTCGTGACTCGTGACTCGTGACTTCTTTTGTCACATGTCAAGATGTTCCTGGTCACACATTTCCCCCAGCTATTTCATTCCAAAGGAAATAGAGTTTCAAAATCGATGTCACCTTTTCCCCCTCCGATATGTCACACTGGATATAGAGCTAAAACAAAGAGCCCGCCGAGCCCGCCGAGTGCGGGCTTTTGTCGTGTTAGCGAAAAGCGAAGAGCAAAATGCCAGGAGCTCCTGGCTAACTCCTTTCTTTTGTCATATTTGGTATCTAAGTCGTTTGTTTTGTCATTTTTACGAGGAAGTTTTTCTAACCCATTGAAAATACAAGGGCGCAAATAAGGGGGGGAGGGGTGGTGCAGGCGCGGTCTGAACACCGAAGTGCGATTCGTCCTTCGTATTTCGTCCTTTGTACTTTTCTCGTCTATCCGCCCAGATCGACGTGCTCTACTCCGTCGACTGCGAAGCCGAGAAACAGCGGAGCCATCCGCCGGAATTTCTCTGTAGAGTCCGTGACGAAGAAGCGGTACGAAGGAACTGCGTTCGGTTGCGATCCCGGCGCAACTCCGAGTTCCTTCGCCACCACTTGCGCCGTCGATTCCGCCGAATCGACGATGGCGATCTTCTGCGGCACCACGCGTCGCAGCAGCGGACGGATCAGCGGATAGTGCGTGCAACCCAGCACGAGTACATCGGTATTCATCGATGCAACTCGTAGCGCCTCGATCATATAGATGCGCGCTACTTGTTCCGTTACCGGATGCTCGATCCATCCCTCTTCGACCAATGGAACCAGCAGCGGGCAGGCCTTCTCATGGGTCGCGAATCCGCGACGCGCCAGGGCGCGCTGGTAAGCGTGACTGCTGATCGTGGCTTCCGTGGCGAAGACCACTGCCTCGCGGCTGCGGCTGATCTCCGCCGCGCGGTCCGCGCCCGGATCGATCACGCCAACCACCGGCACATCGACCGCGCTCTTGATGTCGTAGAGCGCCAGCGCCGTCGCCGTATTGCAGCCGATCACCAGCATGTCGATGCCGAGGTCCTGCAGGTAGCGAGCGGCCTCGATCGCGTAGCGAGCCACGGTCTCGCGCGACTTGGTCCCATAAGGAAGGCGAGCCGTGTCGCCGAAGTAGAGATAGTCTGCATCGGGCACTTGTCCGGCGATGGCCCGCAGCACGGTAAGTCCGCCGACGCCGGAGTCGAACACGGCGATGCGCGGCCTGTGATTTGTCTTCGTGGATGCCTGGCTCACTGAAGCTCCTGCGCCACTTGGGAGACGGTTGATACGTCGTACGTCATCTTCAGGTCCTCGTGTCCGGCCAGCGTGTCGCGCTCTTTCCCGCCCACCAGGAATTTCACTCTGGTCACGTTCGGGACGTTGGCCGCCAGCGTCTGGATCATCGAGATGATCGTCAACTGCTCCACCATGATGCCCGAGGGATGCGTATCGGCGAATGTCTGGTTCAGGTCGACCACTGCGGTCGTGCCATTTACAAGATACACGTCCTCGATGTCCGCGCCCGCTCCCAGCGGATGTGGAGAATCCTTACCGGTGTAGATCTGTACCAGTGCCTGTAGCACTCGCATCGCGCGTGCGGCCGGTTCGTTGGGCATGGCCAACTGCATCTGCTGCTGGTGCAGTGTGCCGTCGTCGTGCGCCACCCACAGCGTCACCGTCTGTAGAGCGCCGGTCACCGGCGGCGCCGCCGGACGGTTGTCGCTGGTGGCATGCAGCGTCTCCACCTTCTGCTTCAGCTTCAGGGCGTAGAAGCTCATGCCAAGGATGGCGGCAACCAGCAGCGCTATGGTGATCTGCATTGAGCGGGAGATCATCGCGCCGCCTCCAGTTTAGGACGTATCGCCGTAATTCCCGCGGCCACCGCCGAGGCGATGCTCTGCTGGTAGGTTGCCGAGTTGATGTCCTCCAGCGTATCCGAGGGCGGTGCAATCTCCAGTGCGATCGCCGGCCCCTCTATGTTGTTCAGCGGGCGGACTGCTGCTGGCATGGCGCGCACTGGAATATTGCGCCGGTTGCACTCGTCGGCAATGGACCCGGCGGCCGTGGCGCTCAGGTCCAGCCACGCCGACTGCGCGGTCTCCCATGGGACAAAGTTGTGGTGGGTTGCCACGGCCGTCGATGGCGGAAGCAGGGCCGTGTACAACCGTACACCGTGCCCTTGCGCCGTCGCGTGGATGGCGATGTAGAGCGCGGCGTGCGCCGTGTTGGCCGCCGAGGCCCGCTGGTCGAGCGTCATCTGGGTGTCGCCCGTGCGCACCATGTAGACGCCCATGCCTTTCGACTGCAACTCCCGGGCGATGCGCCGGGCGAGCGCCAGGGTCACGTCCTTCTCCGCCAGGGTGGGACTGAGCAACGCTCCGGTCTCCGTTCCGCCATGCGCCGCGTCAATGGCCACGATGAACGTCGGGGCGGCCGGTTTCTGCGGTGCCGGTTGAACCGGAGCGGGCGTTGGCTGGGCTTGAGCGGGGGGCTTCGCCGGAGGCTGTGCCGGTGCTGGGGTCGGTGCCGCCGCCGGTGGTGGAGCACTTATTGTGACCACCCGGTTCCCCTGGGAGAACATGGTGACGACCGGGGCGGTGGCAGTGACCAGGTACAGTGCCGCCCCGTTGACCACCATGAACCGCCCCGATGTAATCAGCGGGTCTCCGAAGTTGGTCGTCTCCGGCCCAGAAGTCGTAACCGGTTCGCGGGTAAAGGTCAGCAGCAGCGTGTTGCCCTCATTCGTGACTGCCGGATTGACCGGAGAGGGAAAAGTCAGCACGAGCCGCGACGGATTTTTCAGGACTTCGGAGGAAAAGTGCACCCCGTTTGTACCGAGCAAGAGGCGTCGTCCGCGCACGTTGAGATTCGCCGCGAGGTTGGTGACGTGCGTAAGGATTTCGGCGAGAGCAGACAAAGGAACATATCCGTGGCCTTCGGAAACCACAAACTTCGCGGCCATCGCGACATCCACGCCGCGAACCGTGCACTTTTTCTTGCCCTCCTGGCAGAGGATTTCAATCTGGCCGCTGCTCGAGCCAAAATCGAGCGTCCACTTTTTCCCGTTGATATGTGTCGCGACCTGTCCGAGAGGATCGAGCACATCAAGCAACCCAACATACTCGGACCCATCACGAAACTGGACGTTGACGAGGTAATTGATCTGCGGGGCAAAGATGGCGAGATGCGGTTGATCCGCAGCGACGGCGCGTCCCGGCAGCAACAGGAACGCAAGTACAGCGAGTGCTCCGGCGATCACGGATGGCAGTGGAACCCAGCGCCCGGCGATGCGGAGCAGAGGCGGCAACTGGTCAGGTGAACGGAATGTAATTTGAGTACTGATACTACTCATCGTAACTGCGCCGGAGACCAACGGAGGCAAGATCTTCGTTCCGGTACCGAAATTGTAATGAGGATTCCACTCAAGTTCCTATTCCTGGCTCGCCAGTTACGCATATGTTTTCGTCGTGCTTAAATCCTGTACAAACAGGCGGATAATAATGGATGAGGCAGTAGTTCGTCGGATCGGCTCTTTTTGTCTGGAGGAACGGCACATTCCGGGCGATTCCCTTGGCAGTCCTGAAGGTATTTGGATTGCCGCCGGAGCCAATGTCCCACATCGTGCCGGAAATGCAGCAGGATGCGGTTCGAACGGGCTGCGAAAAAAGAAAACCGCGGGCACTTGCCGCACATCGAAATATGTTACCGGAAGCATCCATGGTGGGTCGCCGGAAACGGACGGGTTTCGCGACGGCAGGACTGTGGTAGCATCGGCACTCACAAAACGATGTTCCGGGCGAATGGTGAAAGTTTCGCCGGAGCGGGTCAGGGTCGAACATGTGCACGGAGAAGGCGTTGCGCAGGTCCAGACGGAAGCGGCCGTGGGTCGCGGCAGCACGGGAAATTTTGTGTATTGCCATGCTGCTGTGGTCCGCCTCTGTGATGATGGGCCAGACGCCCGCGAATCCGCCTCAGCCCACACCTCCGAACTCCGGGCAGGACAGTTCCACGGCCAGTACGGGACAGGCCGCCAAGACCGATACGCAATCCGCCCAGAAGCCCGGTGATACCGCTCAAGGGCAGAAAACGAAGACTCCCCCGGGCACGGCGCAACCCTCGCGGCTTCCCATCGAGAGTCCTTTCGACGAAGTCCACATCCGTCCGCGAACTGTACCGGGAACGGTGGAGGGCAAACCGGTTCCCGACGTGCCCACGCCGGCCGAACTCGATCCGAGCCTGAAGACCTACACCAAGCCCATCAAGGTGGATGTCGATCTTGTGCTCGTCCCAGTCACGGTCACGGACCCGATGAACCGATTGGTGACAGGTCTCGACAGGGGCAATTTCTCGGTCTGGGATAACGGCCGGAAGCAGGAGATCAGCAGCTTTGCGAGTCAGGACGCTCCGATCTCGCTGGGCGTGATCTTTGACATGAGCGGCAGCATGGCCGACAAGATCGACAAGGCGAAGGAAGCGGTTGTCGAGTTTCTCAAGACAGCCAATCCCCAGGACGAATTTTTCCTGGTGGCCTTCAACGATAAGCCCGAGCTGGTTTCCGACTTCACGCAATCCGTATCGAAAGTGCAAGGGCAACTCGTATATGCGATTCCGAAGGGACGGACGGCGCTGATGGATGCAATTTACATGGGCCTTGCCAAGATGCGCGAGGCGCGGCACCAGAGAAAGGCGTTGCTGATTATCTCCGATGGGGGCGACAACCATAGCCGTTACACGGAGAGTGAGATACTTTCTTTGGTGAAGGAAGCGGACGTTCAGATTTATGCGATCGGCCTCTTTTCGCCAAACCCGGGGACTCCAGAGGAACAGATGGGACCGACGACGCTGTCGGCGATCACCGATGTGACCGGCGGGCGAACGTTTACGATCGATAATCCGAACGACCTTTCGGATGTCGCGACAAAAATCGGAATCGAATTACGCAATCAGTACGTTCTTGGCTACCGTCCAACGGATCCCATACACGATGGCAAGTGGCGGAAAATCAAAGTCAAGTTGAAACCTCCGAAGGGGCTGCCTCCACTCACGGTCTATGCAAAATCGGGATACTATGCTCCGACTCAATAGGCAATCTGTTCTCTCCATTTTCATCCTCTGTTTGATTCTGTTGTCCGTGGCTGCGATGGCGCAGACGGCCTCGCCGCAGAAGGACAAGAATCAGAAGAAGCCCGAGGCCGCACAGCAGGGGCAAGCACCCGCATCGACCGAAGGCGGAGTCTTCGTTTTCAAAAAGCAGGTTAATGAAGTCCTGCTTCATGCCACGGTGCTGGATGGCAAGAAAGGGCTCGTCACAAACCTTACAAAGAACGACTTCAAGGTGTTCGAGAACGGTAAGCTGCAGACGATTACTTCCTTCCGCCACGAAGACATTCCCGTCGCGCTTGGAATTGTGATCGACAATTCCGGCTCCATGAGGGACAAGCGTCCGGCCGTAAACCAGGCGGCGATCAATTTTGTGAGGGCGAGCAACCCGCAGGATGAAGTGTTCATTGTCAATTTCAACCAGCAGCCGTATCTCGACCAGGACTTCACGTCGAACGTCGACCTGCTGCGCGATGCGCTGGATCGAATTGAATCGCGCGGCGGCACTGCGTTGTATGACGCCATTGTTGCCTCGGCCGACCAACTGAAAAAAGAGCCAAAGCTGGAAAAGAAAGTGCTACTGGTGGTGACGGACGGAGAGGACAACGCCAGCAAGGAGTCGCTGGAGACAGCCGTGCGAAGAGTTGCCGTGGACGGTGGCCCCGTCATTTACACGATTGGGCTGCTGGGAGGAGAGAGGGAGAAGAAGGCACGGCGCGCGCTGAAGATGTTTGCTGAGCAGACAGGCGGAATTGCATACTTCCCCAAGAACCTGGCGGAAGTGGATGCCATCACGCGTGAAGTGGCGCGCGATATTCGCAGTCAATACTCCATCGGTTACAAGCCCAGCACGCCACAGAGCCAGGGCGGATACAGGACGATTCGGGTGGAGGCGAAGGCCCGCGGATACCGGCATTTGATCGTTCGTACTCGCACCGGTTACTACGCAACCGCGCCGGAGCACGCCTCGCAGTAGTACAATATCCGGTCGCTAGGGCCCAGGCAGCTCGCGTAAGCGGCTTGGGCTCTTTTTATGCCGGGTGGACCGTGCGACTCGGTTTATCCATTGCGGAGTAGAAGCAACGCATCCACGCTTCGACAGCTTCGCCAGGGTACACGTCATGAAAGCGGCTGAATTGACCTTCTCTTCCTATCGCGTAGCGGAAAACATCCTGGAACTCATCGGCCACACACCGATGCTTCACCTTAGGAAAATCGTTCCGCCAGGAGCGGCGGACATATACGTTAAACTCGAATCTCTGAACCCGGCCTTCAGCGTGAAGGACCGCGCGGCGCTTGGCATGGTGCTAAAGGCCGAACACGACGGATCTCTGCATCCGGGCGACACGATTGTGGAGGCCACGGCCGGAAACACCGGCGTCGGACTTGCACTCGTCGGCACGCAGCGCGGATACAAAGTCACGTTCTTTGTTCCGCAGAAATTCTCAAAAGAGAAAGTCATGCTCATGGAGGCATTCGGCGCGAAAGTCATTCGGACGCCGGATGAAGAAGGCATGGAGGGCGCCATTCGCCGCGGACGCGAACTGGCGGAGAAGAATCCTGGCCACTGGTTCGCGGCACAATTTGAAAACCAGGGCAATCCCGACTATCACTACGAAACAACGGGCCGTGAAATCCACGATCAGATGGAAGGCCGCATCGACGCCGTGACGGTTGGGGCGGGCACGGGCGGCACTTTTACCGGCATTGCACGTTATCTGAAAGAGCACGTGCCCGGCGTGTGGACCGTTACCGTGGAATCGCAGAACTCGGTCTACGGCGGCGGAACTCCCGGCTCGCATGCGGTGGAAGGGATCGGGTCGAGTTTCATTCCAAAAACTTATGACGCGAGCGTATGCGATGAAGTTATCTCGGTGAAAGACGTGGACGCATTCGAAATGGTTCGCCGGCTTGCAGCGGAGGAAGGCGTGCTCGGCGGATCGAGCTCGGGCGCGAACGTCTGGGCTGCCGTCGAGGTGGCCAAGCGACTTGGGCCGGGCAAGCGCGTTGTCACGCTCATCCCGGACTCAGCTGAACGCTATCTTTCAAAAGACATCTTTCACTTCAAAGGGTAACTGGCCTGAAGGCCGGGTACGCGAAGCCGCTGGCAGGGCGGATGCGATCCGGTTTTCCAGCCTATACAAAGGAACTTATGGCAAATGGAAAAAGCGCCGGGTTCTCGACCCGCGCGATTCATGATGGACAGGAACCTGAAGCGCTGACCGGTTCGGTCGGAGTGCCGATTTACGCTACATCGACATACGCGCAGGATGAGTTGGGCAAGCCGCGGCTGGGATATGAGTATGCCCGCGTCACGAACCCGACACGGGACCGGCTGGAGAAGAACCTCGCATCGCTGGAAGGCGGATTGGCGTCGCGAGTCTTCGCCAGCGGCATGGCGGCGGTTACGGCTCTGTGCACCATGATGAAGAGCGGCGATCACGTCGTCTGCACCAGTAATGTTTACGGCGGTGTGCCGCGGCTGTTCAACCAGATCATGGTGAACTATGGCCTTCAATTCACATATGTCGATACATCAGATGTGCGCGCCGTGGAACGCGCGTTACGCAAAAATACGCGCTATGTATATGTCGAGACGCCGACAAATCCGCTGATGACGCTTAGCGACATCGAGGCCATCGCGAAGGTCGCCCACAAGCGCGGCATTGAACTTGTGGTCGATAACACATTCATGTCCCCATATTTCCAGAACCCCATCGCCCTTGGCGCGGACATGGTGCTGCACTCAACGACAAAATTCCTGAACGGCCACAGTGATGGGTTGGGCGGCGTGCTTGTCTGCACTACCAAGGAACAGGCGGAGCGACTGGCGTTCATTCAGAAATCGGCGGGCGGCATCATGTCGCCCTTCGAGTGCTGGCTGGTGCTGCGCGGTGTGAAGACACTGGCCGTAAGGATGAAGCAGCACGACGAGAACGGACGCATCGTTGCCGATTTTCTAAACGGGAGCAAGAAGGTGAAGAAGGTCTTCTATCCCGGCTTGGCGGGCAATCCGCAGTATGAACTGGCGGCGCGGCAGATGCGCGGCTTCGGATCGATGATTACCTTCGAGACCGGCTCGCTATCGAACGCGAAGAAGCTGTTGAAGCGAGTGAAGGTCTGCACACTCGGCGAGTCGCTCGGCGGAGTAGAGACGCTGATCTCGCATCCGGCGAGCATGACACATGCGGCGCTCGGCGCGGAGGGGCGGAAGAAGATTGGAATCACCGATGGCCTGGTGCGCATCTCGGTTGGCATTGAAGATGTGAGCGATATCATTGCCGATCTCGAGCAGGCGTTGGCTGCGCTGTAGAGATCGTTACGATGTTCAGAGCACCGCGCTCCGGCGCGGTGTTCCCATCTGTGGGGCGAGGATGATGGAAACAAGCAAAAGAATGGAGTGGGATTCGGAGGCGTATGACCGCCTTTCCGATCCGCAATTCAGTTGGGGAACAAAGCTGCTTGAGACGATAGCTTTCACTGGCTCGGAGACTGTGCTGGATGCGGGGTGCGGTTCTGGACGCCTGACGGCGGAGTTGTTGCGCCGTTTGCCACGCGGGCATGTCGCGGCCGTGGATTCGTCGGACAACATGCTACGCACGGCTCGCGAACGGCTGGAGACGGAGTTTGGCGCGCGCGTTCGATTCGTCGAAGCCGATCTTGGTGCGTTGAAGCTCGACGAGCAAGTCGACGGAATCTTCAGCAACGCAGTGTTCCACTGGGTCCCTGACCATGACGCCCTATTTCGTGGACTCTTTGCCGCACTGAAACCGGGCGGCTGGCTAGTTGCGCAATTCGGCGGGAAGGGAAACATCAGCCGTCTCACGTCGCATCTGCTTGAGTTGCGATCGACGCCTCCGTTTAGTTCATACCTGGCGAACTGGAAAGATACGAAGAACAATGCCTCCGAGGAAGAAACCGCGGAGCGGATGCGCAATGCGGGGTTTGTGGATGTCGAGACGCGACTGCATCCGGCACCGGTGCAGTTTCCAGACGCGAATTCTTTCGTGACATTTGTGCGCAAGGTCAACGCGCATCGCTTTGTTGCGCAACTACCGCAGGAGTTGGAAGGGGAGTTTCTGGAGCACCTCGCGCGGCAGGCGGCACACGACGATCCGCCATTTATGTTGGACTATATGCGACTGACCATTCGCGCGCGAAAACCTGTTTAGCGGACTGATTCTCCAATCCAGTCGAGGTACTCCGGGAGTCCGCCCTCAATGCCGAACTCGATGAGCTCTGGCAATTCGTAGGGGTGCACGCGGCGGAGTTCTTCGCGCAGGGTGGGGACGCGCTCCGCTGAAGTCTTGATGATCAGCAGGTATTCCTGTGCGTTCTCTACGTCGCCTTTCCAGCGGTAAACCGACTCCATTGGGCCGACGATATTGACGCATGCAGCAATGCGATGCGACACGAGCGTGAGGGCTATCGACTGGGCATCTTCGCGGGATGCGGTGGTAGTGAGCAGCAGTCGCTTGTCGCTCATGGATTTTCTCCGTGGGCCGCTGACAGAGGCGCCTCGCAGAATGTAACATCAAGCGACAGTTGATTCACATCGATTAGTGACGTTTAGCCTTAAGGAATTTACACCTCCCAATTCGGACCGAAGGTTGCAACCATGCCAACTCAAATCAAGTTTGGTACTTCAGGATGGCGGGCCGTCATCGCCGAGGACTTTACTTACGAAAATGTGCGCCGGGCGGTTCGCGGAATTGCCCGCTATGTAAGCGACGTAAAGCCGAAAGGTGCGAAGCTGATCGTCGGTCGCGATCCGCGCTTCCTCGGAGAAACGTTCGTTCAGATTGCCACGGAAGTGCTCGCGTCGTACGGTGTGCAGTCGCTGGAAATCGCCGAGCCCGCGCCGACTCCGGCCATTGCGTGGGAAGTGATGCGCTTGAAGACGGACGGCGCAATCAACTTTACGGCCTCGCACAATCCGCCGGAGTACAACGGAATCAAGTTCTCTACTCCCGATGGAGCCCCCGCTTTGCCGGAAGTCACGAAAAAGATCGAGGCCGCAGTCATAGCCGCCGATACGGATGGTAGTGCGGCTCCAGCGGACGTGAAAAAGCCGGAGCGGCTTACGATCGATGTGAAGCCGGCCTACATGGCGCGAATCAGGGAAGTCGTGGACCTGGCCGCGATCAAGAAAGCAGGGTTGCGCGTGTGTTTTGATCCCATGTGGGGATCGGCGCGTGGATACTCCGATGTTCTGCTGCGCGAGAGTGGCATTGCGGCGACGGCGGTGCATGACAATCGCGACGTATTGTTCGGCGGACACGCGCCAGAGCCGGACGATCATCTGCTGGAAGACTTGCGTACAAAAATGCGCGAGACAAGCGCAGCGATTGGCATCGCGACCGACGGTGACGCCGATCGCTTCGGTATCGTGGACCGGGATGGAACGTTCATTTCGCCAAACTACATCATCGCGCTATTGTTCGACTACTTAGTGGAGAGTCGCGGATGGAAGAATGGCGTGGCAAAGTCAGTGGCGACCACCAACCTGGTCAACGCCCTGGCGGAACATCACGGCGTGCAGCTCTACGAGACTCCGGTGGGATTCAAATACATCGGCGAGCTTATTAAGCAGGACAAAATTGCGATTGGCGGAGAAGAGAGCGCGGGTCTGTCGATTCGTTATCACGTGCCGGAGAAGGATGGCGTCATCGCCGGACTGCTCTGCTGCGAAATGGTTGCAAAGCGCGGCAAGTCGCTTGGTGAACAGTTACGGGAGCTATTTGTCAAAGTTGGTTCCTACTACCCTGTTCGTGAGAATTTCCGGTTGACGCCGGAGGTGAAGGCGAAGTTCACTACGAAACTGGGGGCAAATCCCTCGGACTTTGCCGGACTGAAAGTCACCCAGGTTGTCCGGACGGACGGGCTTAAGCTCGTGTTGCAGGATGGATCGTGGATTTGCTACCGGTTGAGCGGAACTGAGCCGGTCGTGCGCGTTTACAGCGAGGCGCGCACGGGAGACGGTACGAAGAAGTTGAGCCTCGCCGCCAAACAATGGATTTTCGAGTAAGACCTCCGGACCAGGGATGAAACTGTTGCACACGATTTCGGCAAAGTTCTCGCAGTGGCGGCGCAAGATTGCGACGGCCGGCGTTGCTCTGCTTACCGTCTATGTGGCATTCCACGTCATATTCGGCGAGAACGGCTGGGTCGCATACCGCCACAAGAAAGAGGAATACAGGCATTTGCAGCAGGAAGTGAAGCAGATGCGGCAGCAGAACGAACGGCTCGAACAGCAGATCAAAGGACTGAAGAGCGACCCGGAAGCCATTGAAAAGGTGGCACGGGAACAACTCCGATATGCGCGTCCGGGCGAAGTCATCTATGTTATGCCCAAGCCCCGGCCGCAGATTCCCTCCCAGACATCCCCGCCGCAAAAATGAACATGCCAGTGCAATAAATGCGCGCTCCCGGCAGGAAGCGTTTTTCTTTGGCGTCACGGAGCATGTTGTGCCGTGGTATGATGCCCGCACTTTTGCGGTTTTTTGCCTTGTTTGCAGGCATCCGTACGTGGGGTTCGCGGACGTTTCTTGTCGGCGAATGGGAGGAGACGCTATGAGAAAACTACTGCTTGTGGGGATCATGATGCTGGCGACGGCCGCCTTTGCCGTGGCCGCGAATCCAACCGTGACGATCAGCGGTTGGATCGGTGACAGTGCGTGCGGCGCCGCGGCAAAAGGACCGCGCCATGCCGCCTGCGCGCAACGCTGTATCCGGAGCGGCAAGAAGGCCATCCTGATCAACGACAAGGACGGTAAGGCCATCAACATCGCCAACCAGGATGAGATCGTTTCTCATGCGGGCGAGCACGTGATCGCGACCGGGAAGATGACGGCCGATGGATCGATACATGTGGATTCAGTGAAGGCACCGGGCGTGAAGTGAACGGCAATAATTACTAGCGAGTTCTGTTCACAATAACCATGAAGCATGCGGTGGCAAGCCGCCCGTCTATATTTATCCGCGCATGTCAGTCGGCGGTAGCCGGTTCCAGCGCCATCTCCGGGGCGCGGGACGCGGGTTTGCGGGAACCGCTGAAGTGTTTTTTTAGGCGCAGGATCGGCTTTTCGAATCCGTACCAGAGGACTGTGGCGACAGTGATGGAGACGACGAGGCGGACGGCCACGACCGCCAGGTTGCCAGCCACGCCATGCGCGTCCATTCTGCGGTCAAACGCGCCGATCACGGTAAATGTGAGGATGTGCGTCATGTAAAGTCCGTAGCTGATGGTGCCAAGAAAACTAAGAGGTGCCCACTTCAGCGCGGAGCCATAGATCGAGTGCTTTTCGGTACCAAGCACGGCGGTGAGCAGCATTCCTCCGAAAGTCAGCGCGAGGAACGAATCCGAGAACGCTGATCCCTGATAGAGCAATGCGACCGCACCGCACCCGCCTATCACGAGTGCGGCCACAGCGATCTTTTTCCACACGTGCTTTGGCCAGTGCAGAGTGCGCAGGCTGACGGCGATGAGCGAGCCCACGGCAAGGCCGTCGAGGTGGAGCAGCGTATGCGTAGGCGAGAGAGGGAGATTTGCCATGCGCAGGAATGGAGAGATGCAGAGCAGCGCGATGAGTACTGCCATTAGCGCGGAGGGTTTGAGGAAGCGCGCGACCGGAGCCCATACAACATAGAACTGCTCCTCGATCGCGAGGCTCCATGTCGGTCCGATAGCTCCTGGCAATGCAAGCACGAATAGATTCTGCACGAAAAATACATAGTGCAGCCAGGGAGCGGATTTCGTTTCGTGCCACGCCCACCAGAACCCGCTGAAGGTCCAGGGAACGGCAATGTAGTAGAGCGCAAGCAGCAGAATGTAAACGGGCCAGATGCGAAGCGCCCGGCGCGCATAAAAATTCGTAAAGAAGCGCTCCCGCCCGCGCGATTCCAGAAGGATTCCGGTGATGAGGAATCCGGAGAGGACGAAGAACAGGTTGACGCCAGCCCATCCCCACTCGACTACCGCGTGAAGCGGCGTACCCACCAGCCGCTCCTTGCAGTGGTAGAGAAGTACGGCCCCGATCGCAATGCCGCGCAGGCCGTCGAGCTCCGGCACATAGTTCGGGAGCCAGGATGGACGCTGGATCACTACTTTGAAATTCCTTCCAGCGGCGAGCTTGCCGTGGCGTAAAGCTTCCTCGGCATGCGGCCAGCGAGATATCCGAGGCGCCCGGCGATGATGCCGTGCCGCATGGCGTCGGCCATGGCGACAGGATCCTTCGCGCCGGCGATTCCGGTGTTCATCAGCACGGCGTCAAAGCCAAGTTCCATGGCGAGCACTGCATCGGACGGCGTGCCCACACCTGCGTCGACCACGAGCGGGACGGACGTAATCATCTCGCGAAGGATGCGCAGGTTGGCGACGTTCTGAATCCCGAGTCCGCTGCCGATTGGTGCACCGAGAGGCATGACTGCACTCGCACCGGCATCGAGCAGGCGCTGCGCAATGACGGGATCGTCGGAGGTGTATGGAAGAACGGTGAAGCCTTCCTTCACCAGTACGCGCGTGGCCTCAATGGTGGCGGTGACATCCGGATAAAGCGTTTTCTGGTCGCCGATGACTTCGATTTTCACCCAGTCGGAGAGTCCGACTTCGCGTGAGAGTCGAGCCGCGCGGATAGCTTCATCCGCTGTGTAGCAGCCGGCCGTGTTGGGAAGCAGGAAATATTTCTTTGGGTCGATAAAGTCGAGGAGCGATTCCTTGCTGCGGTCCAGGTTCACGCGGCGGACTGCGACGGTGACCATTTCAGCGCCGCTTGCTTCCAGCGCACGCGCGGTCTCTTCACCGGACTTGTACTTGCCGGTGCCGACGATCAGGCGGGAACGAAATGACTTGCCAGCTATGATGAGAGAGTCCATGCGTCTATTGTAAAACCTTGCCGTGGACACGAGCGGGATTACGTCACAATCCTCGGTGACGCACGGACTGGGTCATTTCGCCTGGACGGAGCCGCCGGTGGAGTCTTCCGTGTAAAGTGTGTCGATCAACTCCCGGTAGCTTGCTTCAACGTTGCGGCGGCGGAGCTTGAGCGTAGGCGTCAGTGTCCCGCTCTCAATGCTCAATTCTTCCGGGATGACCAGGACTTTCTTAAGCTTTTCGTATTTTGCGAGGTTTTGGTTTACCGCCTCTACGATGGACTCGTAAAGCGCTTGTACTTTCGGATTGCACACCAACTCCTGATGCGAAGAAAACCCGACGCCATGTATTCGCGCCCACTCTTCCAGATGACTGAACGCAGGCGCGATGACCACTGACGGAAATTTACGCCGCTCGCCAATTACGGCAGCCTCACTGACGAGCGCATTGGCCTTCAACGAATTTTCAATCGGTTGCGGAGCGATAAACTTGCCGCCTGAAGTCTTGATGAGATCCTTCTTGCGGTCCGTGACGCAGAGGAATCCATCGACGTCGAGGCATCCGATGTCGCCGGTCTTGAACCACTCGCCGTCGAACGTGTCGCGCGTCTCCTCCGGCATGTTCCAATAACCCTTAAAGACGTTCGGGCCGCGAACGAGAATTTCGCCGTCGTCCGCGATACGCACCTGTAGATTTGCGAGAGGTTTGCCGACAGTTCCGAGTTTGTAGCCATGGGGATTGTTGACAGCGATGACCGGCGAAGTTTCGGTGAGACCGTAGCCCTCGTTGATCTGGATGCCGATCTTCGCGTACCAGAGGCCGAGTTCCTTGCCGAGCGGAGCACCGCCCGAGATGAACGTGCGCACGCGTCCACCCATGGCATGCATCACCTTTGAAAACAACAGGCGCTCCGCGATCTGCCAGCGCAAGTTGTGCGGCCGCTTTCCGCCGAGCACCGTGCTGAGGTTGCGCTCACCAACGCCAATTGCCCAGTTGTAGAGCCTGCGCTTGAATCCGGTCCCCACCTGCTTCTGCACCTGGTTGTAGATTTTTTCGTAGACGCGCGGCACGGCGACAAAGGTCGTCGGATGGATCTCCTGCAATACTCGTGGCAGATCCTCGATGAAGGGACAGTAAGCAAGCGCGACGCCGCGGTAGAAGAGGGCAAAATCCACGTGGCGCGCGGTAATGTGCGAAAGCGGCAGGAACGAAACCGAGATATCGCCAGCGAGGAAGTCAAATGCATCGAGCGAGACTTCCAGGTTCGAGGCAAGATTGCCGTGAGTGAGCATCACGCCCTTGGGCGTACCGGTCGTGCCGGAGGTGTAAATCAGAGTGGCAAGATCGTCGCGTGTCACCGCCTGGGCTCTGGCATCGAGTTCAGCATCGTGGCCGTCCGGACCGGAATCCGTCATCTCCCGCATGAAAACAACCGAGCGGTCCGGTTCATCCGGGCGGTCCATCATGATGACGCGCTCGATTGTCGTTTCCGTTCGAATGTCCGCGATCTTCTTGAGTTGATCCTTTGACGAAACGAAGGCGGCCCGCGCCCCGGAGTGTCGCAGCAGATAGGAGCACTGTTCGGCAGTCAGTGTGGCATAGATCGGAACCACGGCGGCTCCAATCATGAGGACGGCGAAATCCGCGATGGCCCACTCGGGGCGGTTTTCGCTGAGGATAGCCACGCGGTCGCCGCGACCGATGCCCCAGGACAGCAGCACACGGGCTGTGCCCGCAACACGCTTATAAAAATCTGCCGAGGAGATAGACACCCAACCGCCATTCTCCGCGTAGGTCATCACACGGCTGGCGTTACGCTCCACGACCTGGAAGAAGATGTCGTTCAGCGTGCGCGGCTTCGGGTTCGAGTTCGGACCGTTCATAGTTTCCGGTTCTTCGTCTTGCGCCAGGTTACTTTATCTCCAGACCACCCAGGATCACGTTTGCTACGGCATCGGCGGCACTGGCCAGCGGGTAATCTTCGTCGGCCAGCACCCACGACGTGACGATTTCATCGACCGCGCCAAAGAAGCAATTGGCGGCAATTTTCTCGTTCAGTTCCGGACGGAATATCCCCTTTTGCTGGCCCTCACGGATTGCGTCGCGCACCAATCCCAGATACTCAACCATGTGCTCGTGCGAGAAGGGTGAGAGAAAGCGAGTGCTCTGCCGGAGTTCCATCTGGAAAACGACGGCGAGATTGCGATTCGATCCCAGCGCGTGAAGATGCATGTACGCCAGCCGGCGAAGTCTCTCTGCCGGGGAAGGGATTTGGTGCAACTCGGCGCGCGCATCCATCATGAATGCGTTGAACGCCGTGTTGATCGCCGTCATCAGGATCTCTTCCTTGTTCTTGAAGTAGAGATAGACGGTGCCGTCGGCTACGCCGGCACGTGACGCGATGTCTGCAACGCGGGCCATGTGAAAGCCCTTCTCGGCAAATACCGCGACGGCGGCGTCAAGAATGCGCGGATACTTTTCTCCGCTGCCGCGAGCGGCTGTCGTTGCGCTTCCTTCTGCTTCCAGGGATTCACGTTTCGGCACGAGGGCTCGTCTCTTTCGACTGCGTGGTTGCGATCGGAAATGATGTTCCCTGCGGGCGACACCATCTCTTCCAGCCATGAAACGGATGGGAGACACTGTACTTGCATCCGAGTGTTTTTCGCAACGGTTACTGTGCAAAGCCTGTCGCGAAGTCCACGAGAAGGGAACACCGGTGGACTCCTATTTGTCGCAGATATGTCAAAAAATCGCGTGTTTTGTTGACGGCAAGCCGCAACGGGCCTATCCTCACGCTGAACGTGGGGTTCACATTATGCGAAAACTTCGAGTAGCACTTATGGGTGGGGTGCTTCTGCTGTCGTTCGCGCTGGTTGGACCTTCGGCACTCGCGCAAAGCAAGCCAGCGCAACCGGAGCCCACGGTGAAGGTCGGTGACATGGCTCCCGACTTCACCCTGACCGATCAGAACGGCAAGCAGATCTCATTGCGCTCCTTCCGCGGGAAGAAGAACGTCGCACTGGCGTTCTACATCTTCGCCTTTACCGGTGGTTGAACGCAGGAGATGAAGGCGTTCCAGCAGAATCTGGACAAGCTGGAAGCCACCGACACCCAGGTACTGGGTGTGAGCATGGACTCTCCCTTCGCCAATAAAGCCTGGGCCGATCAGATCGGAGTCACATTCCCGTTGCTCTCTGACCTTGGCGGCACCGTCACACAGAAATACGGAATCTATAACCCCAAGTACAAAGCGGCTCGCCGCGTTACGTACCTGATCGACAAAACCGGCAAAGTCGTCGAAATGCAAATGGACAGCGCCGCGATTGATCCGACCAATATCGTCACTGCCTGCCAACGTCGAAAACTGAAAGAATAGGCCTTCGGATACCGTAAGAGTACGGACAGGCAGCCTTCTCGGCTGCCTGTCGCATTTTGTATAAGTCCGTGTAACGGCGTGACTTACACAGCGTATTTACAGGGCAGACTGTTAATGTAGGGCGGCAGGGCTTGTGGCGCGAACATCGGGAGGGATTCCTTTGTGTGTTCCATATCACAAATAAGTGTGATTCACGCACATTGACCAATCGGCAGAGAGGGGTACAATAGAATTCGGAATTGAAAATGATTTTCAACTTCATATCCGGTAGTTGCACTCCAGAATCCGCAGCGCTAGCTGATCTCGCAGTCGGCGAGCGCGGCATCCTGTACGATTTCACTCTCTCCCATGACGTGGCCGAATACCTGATGAACCTGGGTTTTGTGCCCGGGTTGGAAGTCACGGTTGCAAACTCCGGTCCGGGCGGCGATCCGCGAATCTACCGCGTCGACGGAACTGAAGTAGCTTTGCGCAAGGAATTGTCAAAGTTCATCACCGTGCTTCCGGTCGCCGCGGCGGCTTATTGACGTGAGCGTTTCGGCCATGACCCCAATTTCGGAAATTACTCCACAGGAAACGGCAACAGCCCAGGCGTATCGAACCGTCGCGGTGGTTGGTCCCCCCAACTCCGGCAAAACGACGCTCTTCAACCGGCTCACCGGATTGCGGCAGAAAGTTGGAAATTTTCCCGGCGTTACCGTGGAGCATCATACCGGCGTGCTGAAGATGAGTGGCGGCCGGGAAGTCGCACTGATCGATCTCCCCGGTGTCTACAGCCTCACGCCGAAATCCGAAGACGAAAAAGTGACTGTTGATGTTCTCAACGGAGATATGGATGGTATTCCTCGTCCGGATGCCATCATCCTCGTGCTGGACTCGACGAATTTGAACCGGCACTTGATGTTGGCGGCGAGGGTAATCGCTCTGGGGTTGCCGACACTCGTCCTGCTCAACATGGCCGACGAACTGCACAACCAGGGCGGACATATCGACGTTCTCTCCATGGCGCGTCAGCTTGGAACTCCGGTCGCGCTGGTGAGTGCCGTCAGCGGCGAGGGGTTGGGCGCGGTTCAGAATTTCATGTCTTCCGCTGCTCGTGCTCCGGAGCCGCTTGAGCTGCCGGTGGTGCAGGATGCAAGGCTGTGCCGCGAATGGGCCGTTCGCGTCGGAGCCAAGGCACACTACCATCGTCCTGCGACGCCGCTCTGGACACGGCGGCTTGATTCCGTGTTTCTGCATCGCATCTGGGGACCGGTCATTTTCGGCCTGGTAGTGATTGGAGTTTTCCAGACAATTTTCTCGGTTGGGCAACCGCTTTCCAACGGGCTGCAATTTCTGCTGGACCGCTCGGCCGCGTGGATGAGTGCGGTCCTTCCACATGGCGTTGTGCAATCTCTGCTTGTAAACGGCGTGTGGAAGGGAACCGGTGCGGTTCTCGTATTTTTGCCGCAGATTCTGTTGCTCTTCCTGGTGATCGGCATTCTTGAAGATTCCGGGTATCTTTCGCGCGCGGCGGTAATTGCCGACAAGACCATGGCGCGAGTCGGGCTCAACGGCAAGTCCTTCATCCCGCTACTCTCGGCTTATGCGTGCGCGGTCCCGGCAATCATGGCAACACGCACCATCGAAAATAAACGCGACCGTACCGCGACGATTCTGATTGCGCCGTTCATGACCTGTTCAGCGCGGCTGCCGGTCTACACGATGATCATCGCGGCGTTCATCCCGAATCATCCGTTGCTTGGCATCTTCTTTGGTACGCGTGCCGCAGCCATGCTTGGCCTGTACGTGCTTGGCTTCCTGATGGCGGTGTTCACCGCAAAGTTGTTGAAGTCGTCCGTGCTGAAGAGCAAGGATGCGCAGTTTGTGATGGAGATGCCGCCGTACCGCTGGCCGACCATGGCATCGTTAATCCTGCGTCTATTGGATCGCTGCAAGGCGTTCGTCTATCGCGCAGGCACGGTGATCCTTGGGATCTCGATTCTGCTTTGGGTTTTGACGAATTTCCCGATGCACAATGGCCAACCGCCGGCAATCCAGAACAGCGTTGTTGCGATGGTTGGCAAGACGATCGAACCTGCGATTCGCCCACTGGGCTTTGACTGGAAAATTGGAGTTGGGCTGCTTACTTCCGTGGCGGCGCGAGAAGTGATCATTTCCACGCTGGGCACGCTCTACGGAGTCGATCCCCAATCGCATGCCATGGATTTGCAGACTGTCTTGCGACACGAACTATCGCCAGCAGGCGCCATCGCCCTGTTGGTGTTCTTCGCCTTCGCCATGCAGTGCATGTCGACCATCGCAGTGGTGCGGCGCGAAACCAACGGCTGGAAGTGGCCGATCTTACAATTCGCCTACATGACCACCGTGGCCTACGTGTCTGCCTTTATCGCCTTCCGTATTGTCAATCTCTTCTGGACGTAGTGACTCCCCGGCTTTCGCGGCGCAAATTTTCATATTGGAAGAGAAGTAGCGAGCCGGGGTTGTTATACTTCCAGTCAAATGAGTGCTCCTCGTTTTGAGTTCCATGTCTCCAGGGATGCGCGTCTCCGTTACCGTTTTGACGGGACACTGTACTCCCTGACGGGAAACGTGCTGTTCGCGAACCTGGCGGCTTGCCGTCAATTTGCACAGCGCATGAATGAGGTTCGCGACGCGGCCAATCACCCCGAACGCACGGTGAATGCCAGCGCGCTGAATGCCATGGCGCTCATCGACGAGGCTCTGCACGCGATGGTGGCGGTGTATCGCGAACAGCAGGATCCGCGCGTGCTCATTGATGCGCTTGATTGGTTCGAGGCGCGGTTGAGCAGGGAAGCACTCGATCGCACGCTGCTGAGCTTCATTGAAGAGTTTCCGCCAGTCGCGGTTTTTCGTGAAGAGGTATCGCCCGCGGAATGGCTGCGCGGTACAACGGCAACCACGCCCCATCGTGCCATCGCACTTGAAGAAATGATGATGTTGTGGCTGGCGAATGCCAACCTCGCCTTCCAGCCATTCGGAGAGTTGTTCGCCGACCTCAAACTTGCCGAGCAGACTGCGTACTCGAAGATCACGTCGGCGTTGAGGGATTATTTCGATACGCGGCCTCGCTTCGAAGACGAGAATCTCTTCGATGTATTGCGCGCCCCGGCTCTCACCTCACCCGATTCGCTCTCTGGACAGCTTGCTTCTATCCGGCGCCGCTGGGTGCGCTACCTGGGAGAAAATTTCAAGCGATTCCTGCAAGCACTGGATGTCTTAAAGGAAGAGGAGATGGCTGTCTGGCTGCGGTTTCATCCGCCAACGGAGAGACCAGGAGGCATGCCGTCTCTCGGGGGAGACTCCGGCGTTGCGGCAATTCCGCACTATGCGCGCACCGATCCGGAATATGAACGATTCAGTGCTGACGTGGATTGGATGCCGCGCACTGTTTTAATTGCCAAGAGCACCTATGTGTGGCTCGACCAGTTGTCGAAAAAATACCGGCGGGAGATTCGCCGGTTCGATCAGGTTCCCGACGAAGAGTTGGATTTGCTGGCGCGCCGCGGCTTTAACGCGCTCTGGCTCATTGGCGTGTGGGAGCGAAGTCAGGCGTCGCAGCGCGTTAAGCAGATCATGGGCAAGGACGATGCGGTAGCCTCGGCGTACTCTCTCTTCGACTACAGCATCGCGGACGACCTTGGTGGTGAATTGTCATATGTCAATCTAAAGGAGCGCGCCAGGGCCAGGGGCGTCCGGTTGGCGAGCGACATGGTGCCGAACCACATGGGCATCGATTCCAACTGGGTCATGGAACATCCCGACTGGTTTCTGTCGCTTCCTTATGCCCCCTATCCCGCCTACAAGTTTGACGGTCCGGATCTCTCAAGCGACGGTCGCGTGGAGATCAAAATCGAAGATCACTACTACGATCACACCGATGCCGCCGTTGTTTTCCGCCGCGTGGACCGTTGGACGGGAGACACGCGCTATATCTACCACGGAAACGATGGCACGAGTTTCCCGTGGAACGATACGGCGCAGTTGAATTACCTGCGCGCGGACGTTCGCGAAGCCGTCATTCAGACCATCCTGCACGTTGCGCGCATGTTCCCCATCATTCGTTTCGATGCCGCGATGACCCTTGCCAAGCGCCACTTTCAGCGCCTCTGGTTCCCGGAACCCGGCTCCGGCGGAGCCATTCCGTCGCGCGCGGAATATGGGATGACGAAGGCGGAGTTCGACAAAGCGATTCCGCAGGAGTTCTGGCGCGAAGTAGTGGATCGCGTGGCCACTGAAGTTCCGGGAACACTGTTACTGGCCGAAGCATTCTGGCTGATGGAAGGCTACTTCGTCCGCACGCTCGGTATGCATCGCGTTTACAACAGCGCGTTCATGAATATGATGCGCGACGAGGAGAACGCGAACTATCGCAGCGTCATCAAGAACACAATCGAGTTCGATCCGGACATTCTGAAGCGCTACGTCAACTTCATGAACAACCCTGACGAGCGCACTGCCGTCGAACAGTTCGGGAAGGGCGACAAGTATTTCGGAATCTGCACCGTGATGGCCACACTGCCCGGACTGCCGATGTTTGGACACGGACAGGTCGAGGGCTTTGCGGAAAAGTATGGTATGGAGTACCGGCGCGCCTATCACGACGAGCAGCCTGACCAGTGGCTAGAGGCGAGGCACGAACGAGAAATTTCTCCGCTGCTGCATCGCCGTGCGCTATTCGCCGAATCTGAAAACTTTCTGCTCTACGATTTCTATTCCGACGAAGGCTGGGTGAATGAAGACGTCTACGCGTACTCGAACTGTAAAGGGGCCGAGCGCGCGCTCGTTGTCTTCCACAATAAATATGCTACTGCGCGCGGTTGGGTGCGCACGTCCTGCGCGTTTGCCGAGAAACTGCCGGATGGCGGACGCCGCTTGCGGCAGCGGAGTCTAGGGGAGAGTTTCAATCTCTCGACTGGCGAACGCGCGCTTGTGGCATTTCGCGATGCATTCACCGGGTTGGAATATCTATACAACTCGCGCGATGTTGCCGAGCGTGGCTTGCACCTTGAACTTGGCGCGTATAAGTGCCAGGTTTTTCTCGATTGGCGGGACATCGTTGATGACGGTACACGTCCGTGGGGCGAATTGTGCGCAATGCTGTCTGGGGGCGGCGTTGCTAGCTTGGAGGACGCGCTGCGTGCGCTTGAGTTGAAGCCCGTTCACCAGGCGATCTACTCATTGCTCGATCCCACATTGATTAGAGATTTTGCCTCAGCCGCGGCATCCATGATGCACATTCGCGATGCGGCGGAAGAACCAGCGGAGGACACGTCCTCTAAGATAATCGATCCTGAACAATTGATTGTGCAAGCGGCAGCGCGACTTGCAACATTGATCGAGACGGCTCATCGGATCGACGAACGGCTACTACGCCAGGGAGGCGGGGAAAGGTCTGAGTCCTGGAGTGCGACCACTGCTGCTGCGCTCAAAGCGTTTTCAGAATCTCTTGAGGCGGCGTTTCGGCTTCCCTCTCTTATGCGGGAGTTTCCGGAGCCGTGGCCTGGTGATGTCCTCCCAACGGGCGAAGACCATTCGGGGCAGAAAGCAATTTGGGGAAGCGTGGTGGCATGGTGTGCGTTGCGCGCGCTCGGCGTTCAGGCCGATGCTGAAAACTCAAATCGTGCAAGTGCCCGGCTGTTCGATGAATTGCATCTCCACGATGTATTTGCGAATGCATTCGGTTTGCTCGGCCTCATGGGAGAAGACCAGTGGCGTGCATCTGCAAGAGTGCGTGTTGCGTTTGCGCATGCTTCCTGGACTCCAGGAGTTGCTCGTGTCAGCGAGCGCTCCGTCGGAGTCATGAGCTGGATTCATGACGCGGAGTTCGGCTGGCTGATCGGTGCGCATGAGCACGAGGGCGTTCGCTACTTGGTCAAGGAACCATACGAAAGCTTGCTGTGGTGGATGGCATTGCCAACCCTGCTTGAGATTGCCAGTGAAGAGGAACTTGGTCGCGCAAAGATACACACACTTGAAGCGGCAATTCGACAGCGAATGAATGCGGCGAAACATGCCAGCTATAGACTCGAAGAACTTGTCTGAGGCGAGTCGCCGACGCCGTGGATTTACCCGGCGCTGTTTCGTGCCGAGCGTAGATCGATTCCAAGTTGCTGGCATTTCTTGTAGAGATGGCTTCTCTCTAAGCCGAGCGCCTTCGCCGTGTTCGTAATGTGATGCGCATTCCGTTCAAGTTCCGCGAGGATGGTCCTGCGCTCGAACTCCGCCGCCCGCTCGGCCAGCGTGCCGGAGAATTCCATTGCAGCTACGCTTACGACCTTCAAACCGAGGTCCGGAATGGCAAGTTCCACTGTAGCGCGATCGATCCTGCCGTCCACTGCAAGCAGTAATAGTCGTTCCACGACATTTCGCAACTCGCGAATATTTCCCGGCCAGCGATAGTGCTGTAACGCTGCGATCGCATCGGGTGTGAAGTTCGCCGGCTTCCATCCATTTTGCGCGGCGACTTGCAATGCGAAGTGCGTAACAAGTGCGGGGATGTCTTCGCTCCGTTCGCGAAGTGGAGGCAGCACAAGAGGGAAGACGTAGATACGATGAAAGAGGTCCTGGCGAAAGTGTCCTTCACGCGCCAGGTCTTCAAGGTTGCGGTGAGTGGCGACGATCACTCGCGCATCGACCGCGATCGGTTTGTCGCCGCCGATCCTCTCCACTTCACCTTCTTCCAGCACACGCAACAACTTTGCCTGCATGGAGAGCGGCATGTCGCCGATCTCATCGAGGAAAAGTGTGCCGCGATGTGCCTGCTCGAATTTCCCGATGTGCCTGTTAGCCGCGCCTGTAAACGAACCCTTCTCATGTCCGAAAAGTTCCGACTCGATCAATTCGGCGGGCACGGCGGCGCAGTTCAGCGTGACAAACGGTCCATCGCGCCGTGGACTCTTTTCATGCAGCGTGCGTGCGGCGAGTTCCTTGCCGGTTCCAGTTTCGCCGTAGATGCAGACTCTGGATTCGCTGGCGGCGACGCGCTCAATCTGCGCCATCACACGCTGCATCGCGTTGCCCGTCCAGACGATCTGGTGCTTGCCGACACGGCCGCGCAGATCGCGGTTCTCAGCCTCAAGCCGGTGTAGACGCAGAGCATTCTCCACCGTCAGCAGCAGCTTGTCGGTCGAGATTGGTTTTTCGAGAAAGTCAAGAGCGCCGAGGCGCGTCGCCTTCACGGCCATTTCAATGTGCGCCTGGCCCGACATCATCACCACGGGCACGGTGACACCTGCGCCCCGCAGATCCTCGAGGAGCGAGAGTCCATCTCGAACGGGCATCACGACATCGGAAAGTATGAGATCAAACGGCCGCGACTGTGCCAATTCCAGCGCTCGGGCCGCGTTGTCGCAAACCGTTGCTTCATGTCCGGCGAGACGGAAGGCGCGCGAAAGGGAGGCGAGCGTATTGGCTTCGTCATCAACGATCAGGATGTCGGCCTTGCGGGGTGCACTCACGCGCTGGTCCCTTCCATGTTGGCAGTCTGCCGAGACTGCATCGGCAATTGAATGATAAATGTTGTGCCTCTGCCGGTCTCGCTCTCCACGGAAATGCTGCCCCCGTGGTCGCTGACAACCGACTGCACAACGGCCAGCCCCAGTCCGGTGCCGTGCTGCTTCGTAGTGTAATAGGGCGTGAATAGCCGCTGGCGCTCTTCTGGCGTGAGTCCCATGCCTGTATCGCTGATCTCAATTCGCGCGGAGTCCTCACGACGGGAAGAGCGAATCGTAATCGTGCCACCATCGGGCATTGCGTCCACCGCATTCAGGACAAGGTTTGAAAAAACTCGATGGAAGAGCTCAGGATCGAGCGCAATCTCCGGCAGGTCGTCGTCCAGACGAAGATCCAAGGAAACTGGATGAGCAGATTGGGCAAGTTGCGCCTGATGGAGCGAGGCCACGCCGCGAACAAGATCGTTGAGTGAGACATGTTGGAGCTGAGGACGCGGCATCTTCGAGAAATCACTGAAGCGCCCAATGATGGTCTTCAGGTTCGATATTTCAGCAAGCAGCGTCGAAGTGCTTTCGCGGAATATTTCTTCGAATTGATCAGGTGCCAGTTCGTGCGCCCGCGTAAGATTTTCGACGGTAAGTTGGAGGGGAAACAAAGGGTTCTTGAGCTCGTGGGCGAGACGTCGCGCAAGTTCGCGCCAGGCGGCTACCCGCTCGGCTTGCAGAAGCCGATCACGTTGTTCGATGAGCTGGCGGGTCATCTCATTGAACGACTCAGCCAGTTGGCCGAGCTCATCATGCGACTTCGGCTCCACGTGGACATCCCAGTTGCCGGATGAAACTTCCTGAGAAGCATGCGCCAGCAGTTCGATCGGACGGCTGATGCGAGCGGTAATCCAAAGGCTTGCGACGATAGCCAGGAGTATGCCGATGCCAGCCACTCCAAGCGCCGTCGAGCGAATGTGCTGCTGCAATTCCAGGAACGGTCGCCGTGATGTACCTACCAGAAGTGCAGCGGCGACCGAACCGGTGTCGTCCTTGAGTGGAAAGGCTTGTATCGTGGCACGATCAAAACGTCCGTTGGAGAGATCAACGAATCCCGTGTGTTCTTCCGAGTCTGCTTGCACGGCTGAAAGCAGTGGCCGAAAAGTATCGAAAGATGCAGGCGGTCCGAGAAGGTCGTTTGGCGTGAGCGCGGTCTGCGTGAAGCGGTATAGCCACACGTAGCTTCCCGGGGGCATTGAAAACGCCTGGAGAAAGCTGCTGTCGAGGCGGTTGCCTCCAATGAGGTAGATGACTCCATCTCCAGAGTGCACCGCACGGATTGCCATCATCGCCAGGATAGTTCCGTTCGGTAATCCGACCTTCTGAAGAAATGCCCCGGAGCCGTTTGGGTTCGGCAGGTTCTGTTTGTAGCCGAAGCGTGCCGGCCACTGTGCTGACGAAATGATCGTGCCGTCGGCTGCGACGATTTCGAGCAGGTCGAGCTGATACTCCTGTGCAAGGGAGCCAGCGTCGCGAATATACGGCGCTGGGTCGCCGTTGTGGGTCACGTCGACGGCGATTCGCTGTACATGATCGCTTGCTGCAATTCGGTCGAGCGTCTGGGATATCTCTTCGCCACGCCGTGCAAATTCTCCGCGCGTTTCGGAGATGAGTGCGGCGGTACGCTGCTGGTCCACCTGCTCAAATGCTTTGCGAGTGCGGATGGAGACGATCCACGCGACGGTGCCAACCGCGAGCACGACCACGAGCGAAAACATGAGCAAAAGTCGCTGTCGCAGCGTCACTTGTGATCCTCCAGCCAATAGTCCCGCCACGAAAGCGCGCCCATCTTGCCGACGCGCCAGTCGCGCACGCGACTGCTGGCGGCGTATGCCGTAGGCAGGTAGAGCAGCGGCACCGCCTTATAAGCGGATAACATCGCCTGCTCGGTGTTATAGATGTTTTCCATGCCATTCGAGGGAAGAGGCGTCATAGTCATGCCGAGTTCGTTTGCAATTCCAGCGAGAGCAACGGCGGGATTGTCCGATTGCAGGTGTAAAAGTACGAGATGCATATCCGCTTTCACGGTTGCATTGTCAGGAGACGTCTGCACGTTCAGCCCCGCGTCGCGAATATTGAGCGCAACACGCTCGGCGATTAACTGAAGAGTGGAATCGCCAGAAGGATAGGCAATTGTCAATGCAGGAATGTAAGGAAGCGCGGCACGAATATCTCTGGCGGTTGCAAGATCCTGGGCTGAATCGAAGAGCATGCCGTAGCCAGTCATCCAGTTCGGTAGCAGCGATCCGGTCGTCTCGCCCTGCTTTTGATAAATGAAGTTAAGGATGGAATTCCGATCAATACTATCGGCGATTGCCTGACGAAGATGGACATCCTGCAATTGGGGTGTATCGTCCGATATCTTCAGCACGAGCAACTCGTTGACGGGAGAAATGGCAGTCCGCATGCGGCTCTGTTCCGCAAGACGAATCTCTTCAGGTGGAACTTCGGCGATATCAGTCCGCGTGATATTCAAATCCAGCCATTGGGCGCGCACGGAATGCTGCCCGGTAATCTCGATGGAGTCGACGAATGGGCGCCCGTGCCAGTAGTCAGAGTTGGACTTCAGGATGACCGTATTTGGAGAGCCGCCGGCGATGCGGAAAGGTCCAGTCCCGACGGTGGCTCCAGAGGGATCGGCGAAAGCAATCGCATTGAAAGGGGACGCGAGTTCAGCGGGCAGGTCTGGCATTGGCGTGTCGGATTCGAAGATCAACGTGTCACCGCTGGCGCGAACCGATTGCCAGCGATGAAATTGAGTGGTCAGCGCCGTGAGACCCTGTGCAATCAACGTCGCAGTCAGGAACGATCCATCCGGCAACTTTGCATCCGATCGAATCCAAAACTGCCAACGCTTGCCGCCATTCTGCGAAGCCCAGCGCAATGCCAGATGCGGCCGCGGTTTTCCTTGCGGGTCGAGTGAGGTCAGCGTATCGCCAATAAGCGGACGAAGAAAATCCGCACTATTGTTTACGACGGCCGAGGTTTCGACACGCAGGTTTCCACCGTAGCGAGGGCGCGTGCGTGCGTGCGCAGATATAACGAGCACGACCGAGATGCTACTGATTGCAAGCCACTGAGACGCTGTACGCTTCATAAATATTAGTCTGTAAGTTATGGACTACGGCAATGGCGCTCGATGCATCAGCACTGGTCCAAAGCGTGGTGATCGGTCCCCCGAAGGAAACTGCGGAACTAACGGCAATAGGTTCGCGGCCGGGAACTTCGTAAGCGCGAAGAGAGTCGGCAACAAGATCATCTCCTGACGCAGTGACCAGCAGTTGTTCGCCGGAACCGCATGTGCTGTGCACTACGGCAAAATCGCTTCCCCAATCGACAGTTGCTGATCCGAGAGTACGCTGATTCACGCCGTCGAATGAGTTGACCTTTCCATCGACGCCGGTAAAGAGCCAGAGCGTATGGTTCGAGCGCGACAGTACGGCTGCGGTGTAGAAGGGCGGCACTTGTTTTCCCACGCCGGGGACAAGAACGCCGGTGAAATAATTGCGTGCGGAGTTGAAGAAAGCACTCTGGCCACCCATGGGCCACGGGTCATCGCTGTCGCGACAGGTGATGGAAACGGGAGCGGCAGCCGTGCTGCTGCAAACGACGCCGGGCAGGTATGCATCGAAGAGATGATTACTTGCGGGTGCGAGGCGACCGCGAATATCGCGGGGAAAAACGTTGGTGTGCGTGACGGGAAGCGATTGGATCTGTTGCCACGCATCTCCTGAATGTTGGTAAAGGATGATCGCGGAGGGCGTGAGTACGACGAGGGTTGAAACGCCACTGACGGTGATCGTGGCGGCATCGAGAATTGGAGATGAAAGGGCGAGAAGACGTGTGGTGCGCAGCGTAAGCAAGGGCGCAGAGTGCGCAGGCGGTGCGGATTCAGGTAGGGGCAAAGATTGCATTACGACCAGTGTTTGCGGGCCTTGCGTGATTTGTGCGATCCACAAAAAACCGTCGGAATTTTGAGAAAAAATAATTCGGATGGCGTTGGGGGCGTTGGTGGAGGAGCTGTGGATGGTGACACCGGCGGCGGAAAGGTTCTGGACGACGAGATCACGGATGGTTGTGACGTCGGAAGCGGAGAGGGAAGACGAATTTTCGACGGCGAGAGTGGCGGGGCCGGGACCGGTGATGTTGGCGATGCGATGCGCCAAAGCCGCTGCTGGAGCGGTCCAGGACGATGTTGCCGCGACGGCGGCAGGGACGAGGACAGAGACGAGCAATAAGAGCCGTGTGAGTCGAATCATTGTCTGCGGCGAATTATAACGTGCGAAGTTCGTCTCGAATACGATTCTTCGAATTGTTTACTGGAACGGTTACTCGGGAGTTGCCAGTGGCGTTGTAGTTAATAAGCCTACTGGCAAGATGGTTAACGGGGAGTGACGTTCAGGTACATGAAGTTGGGGCTGAATTGCGTTATTCGTCACCTGACAGAAATCGTCCGTCCCCAGCCTCAAAGCTTCGTTGTGGGCACTGGGGAATTCTGCGGAGCGGTCGCAGGGAAAGGATCACTACGGGGGAAAGTGAAAGGGAGAAAGTGGAAAGTGATTCACCAATGTACGGTGGCGAGACCCGCCGGGTCGGGGGACATCCAGCGGCCTTGGGTGGAAGAATACTGCCGGAACCAGAAGCGATCAAGGTTGGATTCCGAGTCGTATTCTGAGCCGGTGAACTGCGAAGAGGGCTGGCCTCCCCAAGGTGGAGTGCAGCTCCGCCCGTCGCCGTATGCCAGCATCGAGCAGGTATCCACGACCGTGCCGGAGGGATCGGTCCAGACGCGGGCCGAACCGAGACTGTCGCTGTGGACGAAGTAGGTCGTACCGTTGGCGTAGGAGGCGATGTTCCAATTGCCGGCCCAGACCTGTCCCAACTGCCAGCCTCCGGTCGAAGTGACCCACGCCGTAGGCTTGCCGTCGATGCCGTAGAGGGCTTCCGTGATGGCGCCCGCGTGGTCGATCCGCACTCTGCGACTGATGGCGTCGTAGGCGCGAAGTAAACTGTCCCATCCTCTCGCTGCGCGAGAAGCGATAAAGGAAGAAGAGCGGTTGAATTGCCATAAGCTATAAGTGACCAACCCACGTCTGCCAACGGAAGGCAGACACGCGACACCGGGCACAGGAAGAAAGCGTGCATAGGCTGCACGCCAACTATCCACTAGCGGTGCTTCTTTGCCATCGCCACTGCAATGAGACCCGCCGCGAACATGGCTTCGACAGACGCAAGTAAACCTACAGTCAAAATAGGCAGCGGTGCGTTGTGTACGAACAGTGGCACGAGTGACCTGCCCCCTGTTATTGGTCCAGTCATAATGAGAGTTCCGGGGTGTTGTTGGACAGCATACCCGAAGCTGGGACTGGCGTCGTGGGGGGAGACGACGCCAGCGCGGCGGCTTCGATTCGGA
>Ga0307375_10000151_pt1 | contig 93645 bp, 83 predicted proteins | sample TR1MG_FD_202531 | JGI IMG/M metagenome (GOLD analysis project Ga0307375, IMG submission 202531) | Soil microbial communities from Risofladan, Vaasa, Finland - TR-1 | ecosystem: Environmental > Terrestrial > Soil > Coastal area > Acid sulfate soil | place: Finland: Risofladan, Vaasa | collected... | reverse complement strand
CGCGACAAAAGTCCACCCGGTCCAAAGAACTGGCTGAGCGTGAGCTTCTTCATCGAAACCGGTGCGGATTGGGAGGACGATGCCACAGACCCCTATAATACTTGTATTGGCCGGTTTCGAGGTTCCGCGCACGGCCTTTCCGAAGGATTGATTTTGACCAGCAAGCAGCAACAGGATCGCGGCGGACTTCTCGCCATTGTCGGCCGGCCCAATGTCGGCAAATCGACGCTCTTCAACCGCCTCGTCGGTTCGCGCCGTGCCATTGTCGGCGACGAACCTGGCATTACGCGCGACCGTCTCTATGGGGACATTCGCTGGAATGGACGCCGTTTTCGCGTCGTTGACACCGGCGGCATCATTCCCGAAGACAAGGACTTCATTCCGTCCGAGATTTTCCGCCAGGCTCGCGTTGCCTTTGACGAAGCCGCGGCAATCGTCATGGTCATCGACGGACGCAGCGAACTGGCCGCGCCCGACATGGAACTCGCGCGCCTGTTGCAACGCACCGGCAAGCCGCTCTACCTGGCCGTCAACAAGATTGACGTCCCGCAGATGGAAGCCGCTGCGGAGAACTTCCGTCGCCTTGGGATTAAGAATCTACTGCCTATCTCTGCTGAACACGGCCACGGCATCATCGAGTTGATCGAAGATGTGATGCAAGTCGTGCCCACGGTCGAGGACACATTCGAAGAGGACGACAAGCGGGCAGCCGCACCAGAAGCCACCGACGAAGATTTCGACGAAGACGAATTCCCGCCGGACGATGCCGAAGCCGCAATCGCCGAGGCTCCCTCCGAAGTCAAGATCGCCATCATCGGCCACCCCAATGTCGGTAAATCGACATTGCTTAATCAACTCACCGGTACCTCTCGCGCCATTGTTTCTCCCATCGCCGGAACCACGCGCGACGCCGTTGATGAACTCGTGGAGCGCGACGGCCTCAAGTACCGCTTCATCGACACGGCCGGTATTCGCCGCAAGGGCAAGACCAAGTTGATGGCCGAGAAGCTCTCGGTCGTCATGGCCCGCAAGCATCTTGAAGCCGCCGACATCGCATTGATGGTGATTGATGCAACCGAAGGTGTCGCAGCGCTTGACGCCAACATTGCGGGCTACGCCCACGAGTCAGGTCGCTCGGTCGTCATCGTCGTGAATAAATGGGACCTGGTGACTGCGGTCCGCGCCGATGGTGCGGCTCCCGCCGACAGCCGTCTCTACGAAGAGCAGGTGCGCCGCGCTCTCAAGTTCCTCGACTACGCGCCGATCGTCTTTGTCTCGGCGACTACCGGCAAGAATGTCGAGCGCATCTTTGCGGCCTTGAAGTTGGTTGCCGCCGAACGCCGCAAGCGCGTCACCACAGGCGAAATGAACCGTTTCCTCAAGAAGATCGATTTCGATCGCGCCACCGTGCCCGCTTCCCGTAAGGTCAAGGTCTTCTACATGACGCAGTCCAACGTCTCGCCGCCAACGTTCCTTCTCTTTACTGATAAGGACGTTAAGCTGCACTTTTCGTATGAACGTTTTTTGGAGAATCAGATTCGCGCCGCCTTCAAGTTTGTCGGCACGCCCATCTGGATCAAGAACCGTCCGCGCAAGCGTCGCGACTTTGTGGCCAGCGCGAAAAAGGAAAAGTAGCCGCGCGCCGTTAAGCGCCGCTTCGGCTCGCTATTCGTATCGCAGCGCTTCCACCGGGTCGAGCTTCGACGCCTTGATGGCGGGCACCATTCCGCTGATCACCCCCACGATCAGCAGCACAATCGTCGACAGCAGGATCGTCATGGCAGAGAGGTGCATGTGAATGTCGCCCTTGCCCGAGTCGTCCTTGAAGAGCGGCCCCAGCAGCGGCAATGTCCCGACGGCTGCTGCCAGTCCATACGAGAGCCCGATGCCGATCGCACCGCCCACCAGCATCAGCACCAGCGTCTCCGCCAGCATCTGAAGCCTTATATGCGACTTCCTTGCGCCCAACGCACGCCGCAAGCCAATCTCGCGCACGCGTTCATCCACCGACACCAGCATGATGTTCATCACGCCGACGCCGCCGATGCCCAGTGTCAACGCGCCAATGAACATCAATAGCATCTGGAGCCCGATCGCAATGCCGTCAATGATCGGACGGAACTGCTCGCGGCCAAACATCTGCAACGCCTTGTCGTCATTCGGCGAGAATCCCTGGCGTTCGGCCAGCGCTGCCAGTACCTGTTTCTCCGCTTCCTTCTCAAACTGCGGGGCTACCGGCGAGAAGACCAGCACCATGCCGTAGCGTGTGTTCCACATATCGCCGGCGGTGGAATAGGGAATCCACGCCGAGCGGTCGTCGCTGGTGAAGTAGTTGCTTAACTGGATTTTCTTGTCCATCACGCCGATGACTTGGAAGCGTACTCCGCCCACCAGTACAGTCTCACCCACGGCGTTGCGACCGCTGAATAATTGCCTCTTGATGTGATTGCCCAGGAAGATCACGCGCCGCCGTTCCATCTGGTCGGAGGCGTTGATCCAGCGGCCATCCTTGGCGACCTCATTGCGCATCTCGCCGTATTCGGGACACACGCCGCGCACCGTCGTGTTCACCATCCGGTCGCCGTACTGAATGCCATACGTCTTCGCCGTTTCCATGCAGATGGTTTTAACGAGCGGTGAAGTCTCCTTGATAAAGTCGACATCGGCCTGTTCAAAGCGCACCATTTTCCCCGCGCGTTGTCCGCCGGCCTGCTTGCTCGTCTGCTGTGGCCACGCGATGACGACACTCTTGCCGAACGCATCGAAGGCATTCGTCAGCACCGTGCGAAACCCCGTGCCGTAGGCGATCAGCAGCGTGACCGAGGCGATCCCCCACACGATTCCCAGCATCGTCAACATGCTTCGCGTGCGGTTCTTGCGCAATGCCGCCCACGCCTCAGCAAAAATTTCCTTCAACAAATCCATACAGATTCCCCGGCCCGCTTGTCGTTTGCATTCAATTTGAAAATTCTTCAATCCGGCAATTCGAAAATTTCCTTAGCCTCCGGCCTCGAAGCGCAGTGCTTCAATCGGATCAATCAACGCGGCCTGCCGTGCCGGATACAGCGCCGCCAGGAATGCAATTGAGCCCAGTAGGGCGATTGCCAGCGTGCCTGACTGCCATGTCGGCAACAGTCCTGCGAAGAAAGGGGGCATTGGCAACAAGTCCACAAGTCCGCAGAACCCATAGGCAATTGCCAACCCGGTTCCGCCGCTCAGGAAGACGACGATCAATGTCTCCAGGAAGAATTGCCGCAGTATGCTGGCCGCCGGTGCGCCCAGAGCCTTGCGTACTCCGATTTCGCGAGTCCGCTCACGCACTGCCACCAGCATCACGTTCATCACGCCAATTCCGCCGAGGAACAGCGTCGTCACCCCGACCGCGCCCAGAAAGTACTTCATCCCGTCGGTCATCTTGGCGAAGGCTTGCGCCTCTTCCAGCGTGTCCCAGATGCTCGCCGCTTCCTTGTCCCTTGGATCGAAGTGATGCAACCGTCCCAGCGCAACGCGGACCTCGCGCTTGCAATCCTCGTGCTCCGCCACGGATTTCGGAGTGACCAGCAACCGATCCACGCTCTGTGGTGTTGCCGGAGGCTTGTTTGGCAAGTCCTGCTGCATCACCGAGAAGGGGATGAAAACCTTGTTGACGTCCCACCCGTCGTAACTCGAATCCTGGTCCTTCTCCTTCATCACTCCGATCACGACGTATGGCATGCTCTTGATGTAGATCGTCGAACCGATGGCATCGCCCTGCGGGAAAAGTTGCTTGGCGATTGCGCTGCCGAGGAACGCAACACGCCGAACCTGATTTTCGTCATCCCAGTTGTAGAAGCGTCCCTGCGCCACACCGATGCTGCGCACTTCCGCGAACTCCGGATAAGACCCAGCCACCGTTGGTTGTGCGTTGTTGTACCGGCTTCGGACAGGCTCGTCGCTGCCCAACTCCGGCATCACGTATTTGCAGGATGGCGATTCCTGCTTCACGTAGGTTGCGTCCTGGGTCTCGAAGAATATCCTGCGGCCCGCGCGGGTTCCCCCGGCCTGCATGCTGGTCCGTCCCGCAAACACGATCATCAAATCGTGTGCAAACGTCTCCTGCATTCTTTCCTGGCCCACGCGCAGACCTTCGCCAGCGGCCACCATGAGCACAATCGACACGATTCCCCACGCGATGCCGAACATCGTCAGGAACGTGCGCAACTTATTTGCCCACAATGTGTGAATTACGTCGGAAATCAAATCGCGTAACGACATCGACCACCCCAGGGGCTGCCCTCCACGCTGGGATATAGGACGGTCGGGAGCCCACAAGGTTAGTTACGCAATCGCCACAGATTTTGTTTCAGAAAGGAGAAGAATTCCGCGGAAATTGTCTTCGTCACTCTTCTATTGATTTCAGCCACGCATCCAGTGCGCCCAGCGCCCGGTCGCAAACCATCTTGTGCCGAATCTTCTTATCGCGAACTTTTCGCTTCGTCCCCTCGTCCAACTGTTCCAGCAGGTCGAAGGTGATGTTCGCCGGCTGAAAATTCTTCGCTTCGGCGTGACATATATAGTGAACCATCGATCCGAGCGCGGTTGCCCGTGGAGCCGCAACCGGTTCCTTGTCTTTTGCCATGGCGGTTGCGGCGACTCCGGCGAGCAGACCCGTCGCGATCGACTCCACGTAGCCCTCGACTCCCGAGATCTGTCCCGCGAACAGCACTTTCGTGTGTTGCTTCATCTGGAGCGTCTCACGCAGCAGTGTTGGAGCATTGATATAGGTGTTGCGGTGAATCTGTCCGTAGCGCAGAAACTTCGCATTCTCCAGTCCGGGGATCAGTCGCAATACGCGTGCCTGCTCGCCGAACTTCAGGTGATTCTGGAATCCGACAAGGTTGTAGGAATCCGCGCGAAGATTTTCCTGTCGCAGTTGGACGACCGCGTAGGCCATCTTGCCAGTCTTCGGATTGATTAACCCCACCGGCTTCATCGGACCGAAGCGCAGCGTGTCACGCCCGCGACGCGCAATCTCTTCAATCGGCAGGCATCCTTCAAAATAGTTCAGCTTTTCCCACTCATGGCTATCCACCGTCTGCGCTTCCACCAACGCGTCCATGAAGCGGTTGTACTCTTCCTCGCTCATCGGACAGTTGATGTAGTCCGCTGTCCCCTTGCCGTAGCGCGCCGCCTTGTAAACCTTTTCGCCGTCAATCGAGTCTGCTTCCACAATCGGCGAGATGGAATCGTAGAAATAAAGTTGCTCGCTCCCGCTGAGGCGCACAATTTCCTTCGCCAAGGCATCGCTGGTCAACGGGCCCGTGGCGACAATCGTGATCTCCTCGCCCGCGCGAATCTCCGTGACCTCCTCGCGATGCACTGTAATGAGCGGTTCGCGTTCAATCGCTGCCGTCACTTTTTTCGCGAACTCCAACCTGTCCACCGCCAGGGCGTGTCCGGCGGGGACAGCCGTTTCGCGAGCGATATCCATCAGCAACGAACCTGTCCGCCGCATCTCTTCTTTCAGCAGCCACGGAGCCGTATTTTCACTGTCGCTCTTCAGCGAGTTCGAACACACCAGTTCGGCGAAGTCTTCCGTCTCGTGCGCTGGAGTCTTTTTTGCCGGGCGCATCTCGTAGAGATCTACGGCGAGCCCTCGCCGGGCGCACTGCCACGCCGCTTCCGGTCCCGCCAGCCCGCCGCCAATAATCTTGATCCGTTGAATTCCCACGTTCCTACTCTATCGCACCCATCCCAAAGGCGTCGGGTCCTATTCCACCACCGGTCGTGCGTGTTCTTTTGACCAGTCGCGCTTTGGCAACGGTTGTTGTGCAAATGATGCAAACGAGAACGAAAGCAGGAGGGCGAGCGCAAACATCCGGTGGATAATTTTCATGGTACTCCCCGCTACACCGCGCCCACTTTATCCAAACGCGACACCAACGTGCGCATCAAACTTGTTGCGAAACTATTTGGCATGTTTTACGTCTGATTCATAGAAACGCAATAATGCTCCGGTAGGCTAAAGACGATTCCAACCGGGAAGGAACCATACATAAGCAACAATCAGGAACGAACTCCAAGGAGGTATCAGTGAGTCTTACGCTGCAAGTGCGCACCTCGGACAGGGCTGCGGTAATCCGCTGCCACGGAGAAATGCTGGCAGGTTCGGGGGCCGACGCGCTCAAGCAAACGGTAGCGAGCTTATTCAAGACGTACCGTCGCGTCGTGGTCAACCTGCATGAACTGAAACGATTGGACTGCGCCGGGGTAGGCGCAATCGCTGCCTGCGCCTCATTGGCGTGGTCGCAACACAAATCGCTGGCGCTCTGCTGCGTCGCGGAACCGGTTCGCAAGCTGTTGGAACTTACTCACCTTACTACCATTCTTACCCTGCATGAATCCGAGCGGTGTGCGCTGGCGGCTCGTTGCGTCTGCGCCGCATAGCCATATTTGCAGGTCGATGGAAACAACAACGGGGCGCAGTATGCGCCCCGAAGCTGTATTGAGGGAGAAAAACCCGTTACTTCCTAGAACCTGCCGGCACGGCCGCCTTGGCCGCCTGTACTTCCTTCGGCGACGCTGGCGTCGGTTCAGGGACTGCCGGTGCAGCGCCATTGGGGAGCCCAACGGCCTTCCGCACTTCGGCTTCCATCTTGGTCGCCATGTCCTTATTTTCCTTCAGGAATTGCTTGGCGTTCTCGCGGCCCTGTCCGATCCGTTCGCCCTTGAAGCTGTACCATGCGCCGGACTTCTCGGCGATGTTGTTTTCCACGGCGAGGTCCAGCATGTCGCCTTCCTTCGAAATTCCTTCACCATACATGATGTCGAACTCGGCTTCCCGGAAGGGAGCGGCGGTTTTGTTCTTAACTACCTTCACCTTCGTACGCGATCCCACGACGGTATCGCCGTCCTTGATGGCAGCGATACGCCGGATGTCGATACGCACCGAGGAATAAAATTTCAGCGCTCGACCACCCGTCGTGGTTTCCGGATTGCCGAACATTACGCCGATCTTTTCGCGGATCTGGTTGATGAAGATGAGGCACGTCCGCGACTTGCTGACGATCCCCGTGAGTTTCCGCAGCGCTTGCGACATCAACCGCGCCTGGAGTCCCATGTGGCTGTCGCCCATCTCGCCATCCAGTTCCGCCTTCGGCACCAGCGCGGCGACCGAGTCGACTACCAGGACGTCAATTGCTCCCGAGCGCACCAGCGCCTCGGCGATTTCCAGCGCCTGCTCGCCATAGTCAGGCTGCGATACCAGCAGGTTGTCGACGTCCACTCCCAGTTTCTTTGCATAGCCGGGGTCGAGCGCGTGCTCGGCGTCAATGAAGGCAGCCATGCCGCCCGCCTTCTGCGCCTCGGCGATGATCTGAAGCGTAATCGTCGTCTTACCGGAAGACTCCGGTCCAAATACCTCCACCACCCGTCCGCGTGGCACGCCGCCGGTGCCGAGCGCCGCGTCGAACGAAATCGCGCCGGTGGAGATCACGGCGATGGGAACGATGGCTTCCTTGTTCCCCAGACGCATGATGGAGCCTTTGCCGAACTGCTTTTCAATCTGCGCGAGCGCCAGATCTATTGCACGCGAACGATCGTCCGCCATAAATGCTCCTTGGGCCGTTGTTATCCAGGCCGCTTATGAACTAGGAACCGGGCGGAAGTCCGCTCCGGGCCAGCCGCATACCATACGCGAGAAGCCTTGGAAATGCAGCAGAAATAAGGCGTTCAACGCGGAAGAGCGGATCTGAAAGGTTAGCATACCACGGAATTTGCCATAGGCGAACAAATAGCGAATCCATGCTCGTGTAAATTTCCGCGCATTGTTGCTGCAGACAGGCCACCGCCGGTGTATCTTCTGCCATGATGCAGGTCTTGCCGCACTTCCTACACTGGCTGCGGGACCCAACAACCAAGACCGTTCTCGATAATCTCGGGGCGATCCTGCAAATGGCGGCGCTCGCTCTGGGCGCGGTTTGGACGTACTTTCTCTTTCTTCGCCATCGCACCCTCAAACCGAAACTCTGCGCCGATCTTGGCGGCTCGCTTGACGTCGCCAGTGGAGGGCGTAACCTGGCCGCTCACGTCGAGCTGAAAAATGTTGGTAAGTCAAAGTTTCGCATCAGGCAGCGTGGCACTGCGCTGGAGGTACTTTCCCTGCAAGGCTCCGGCGAGAACCGTGAATGGGGCTCCGCGCGCATCCTCGAAGTTTTCCTTCGCGACGAATGGATTGAACCCGAGGAATCGATTCGCGATGACCAATACATCGAAAACCTGCCGCCCAGCCCTGCCTACAGACTGCATCTGCGCGTGGTCTGCCAGGCCACTTGGCCACTGCGTCCCAAGGCGTGGTCGTTCTTCGTAGTTGTCCCATCGACGGGAGGCAAACATGAAACCGCGTGATCTGAAAATAAAGATATCCGTTGAGCCGGTGAAACCGGCAAAGCTTGCCAAGCCATCTCTATCCGAAAAATCAGCGCTGGTGAAGGCATTGGAAAAGGAACTCACCGGCAAGGTAATCCCGGAAAAACCGGCTCGCGGATTACCGGACAAGCTGATCTACGTTGGCCCGGACGATCCCGGCGAAGACGACCGCATTGAAATCGGCAAGGGCGGGGGGAAAGGTCATGCGGTGCCAGGGACGATCAAGATTCGTCTGCCGAGGGACCGGAAAAATATCCCTTAGGTTGAGGGCGTCGCCTGCTCAAATCACCATGTCCGCCACTGCCTTCTGGAAGTGCGGATCGTTAAGCCAGCGCCTGAATGAGCTGTCTTGGCGCGGATCAGGAAACGCTTGGCCTCGTGGCATGTTTGCCCGTAGCCCCCATGCTTTTTTCAGGTGGACCAGCGCTGAATCCAGATCGCCCATTTCCGAGTAGACGCAGGCATAGTTGTATTCATACAGCGGATACTCCGGGTCTTCCTTGACTGCCAGTTGGTAGACGGCGAGTGCCTTGTCGTACCGGCGGTCGATAGCCAGCGATACGCCTTCCTGATCCAACGTGTTCCGCCGGTTGTCTGCGGAAAGCTGCTTCTTTGCGTCATCGGCCCTATGGGCTTGCCCGTAAGCTTCCGCCGCAGCCGCGTATTTCTTCTCCCCGAACAGGACATCTCCCAGCAGCATCTGCGCCGCAGCCCAGTCAGGAGACGCTGCCGTGGCCTTCTTCAGCAACTCTTCTGCCTTCGGAAGATTCTGGCGATCGAGTTCCTTCAGCGCCTTGTTGTACTTGTCACGGGCCTCTTTTGTCTGGCCCAGCGCGGCAAGCGTTCCAAACAGCAGCAGCACGACACAACATGACCGAATGAAAGTACGCATACTTACCTCTTCAGCAGGTCGACCGGTTCGCGCGCATCGGTTACGCGGAAATATTTTGCCAGCGACGGATAGCGTTCGGCGACCGCCTCATACATCTTCCATGCAATGTTCCGATAGCTGAAGTGTCCCGCGACTCCCGTACGCAATTCCGTGATGTACACCACCTCGGCAAAATCCATCTTGAACAGAGTCCGCTTGCGGAACGCCAGCGGAAGCAGGTATTGGAGGCTCGGTGCCGTATGTCCCGACCCGGGCAGTACACGGTCTTCGTGGTCCTCGGGCAGCGACGGTTGCAGTTCCGCCGTAATCTGCGCGACGCTCCGGCGTGAACTCTCCATCAGCGCGCTGTAGCGCCCGGCCAAGCCGCAATCCCTTATCTCCGACGGCATGTCATAACCGTGCGCGCTCGTGTACGTCTGGTGGATCTGCACGCAGCGGCGGTGGCGATGCAGATCGCGATAGCCGCCGATGTCCATAAGAATGTCGAACCGAAACTTCTGGCCTGAGCAATAAGCGCGCAGCATCTCGTCATGCTTGCCGCGATGCCGAAGTCCGAGGTCGATGATCTCTTCTCGCCGCGTTTCGCCCAAGGCCTTCACGCACTCCCGTAACTGCCGGTAAGGATAGTGCGAATGTTCGTAGAGCAGCGTCGTGGCCAGCTCTATCTCCAGCGGCTCGTCATCCAGCAGGTCGACCTCCGGAGCCGTGGCGATATGTTCTCCTTTCATCAGCTCGGCTGCCGCCTGCCACAACGCCCGTCGAGTTGCAATTTCGTATGCGCTGGCCTCGGCGTACTTCACCAGCGTCGGCGAAACTCGCACCTCGCGCAGAAGCTGCTGCTCGGCCAGCTCTCCCAGGCTGGCGTCTTTGGACCGTATGGCCTCGACGAGGTTGCGGTAGGCCGCGTGGTTTACGTTGAAGGCCGCGCCGCGTGCCGCGTCCTTCATCAGTTGACCAAGCTGCCGGACCTCGTGGTGCGTATGCGAGAGCAGGCGCGCAACCTGCGTCTCCAGCGTGCGAGAGTTAACGATCTGTCCGAGCGAGGTATTGGTCGCCAGCGGCAGGATGTAGCGCGAAATGTCGAAAGCTCGCGCCCGCAGCGTGCGCTCGTAGGCATCCTGCTTCATCTCCTCCGGACGCGGAGTAATGGAGACAAGGTGCTGAAACATCAGCTCGGAAAACTCGCGGTACTCGGAGAATAGGAACTCTATCGACTCGCGATACTGGCGGACGAGTTCTGCATCTCCGCCGAAGCCTGGTGTGTAGTAGCTGCTCTTCTTGAAGTCCTGGTAGCGAGTCGAGCGTTCCTGCCCGTCCCAGCGTTGCTCATCCACAACGATGGTGGCGGCGAGCAACGAAAGCCGTTCGATCGCCATCGCAATATGTGCCAGGTCGGCAATCGAGCGGTGTCCGTATTGAAAGTAGAAGGTGTTGAGAAACTTCTCCGCCTTCTGCTCGTTCAGTTCGGCCAGCGACTCCTTCATGGAGAGGGCCGAACGCGAATACTTGGCCATGGCATATGCCTGGACTTCAGGGTCAACGCCGTGGACGCAGTAGACTTCCGGCAAGGTTTCGAGTGTGGGTTGAGTCGAGTCGGGCTGGACTTGCGATGCAGGCATGCGTGCATCCTACCCCGGCCATGCCCCGGCCGGAAAGTGAGTGATCACTAAACAGGTCCCGCGCGGGATGCTCCGGGAGCTTTTACCCCTTCCGGCAGAAGGCTCATAACTCGCGTAGGGTGTCAGTCCCATAAAGGGGCATGGTTACCGTCGGAAAGACTGCGACTTTCCAGAACTGTTACGAATCAGTTACAGTAGTAAAGGCTGTGGTAAGCATATACTTACTTTTCATCCTAAATTTACTCTGTAAGTTGTTCAAAATTTGATGTATCGGCGTGCTGCAATTTTATTTTTGATTTCTGTCGCGATGGCGGGAATGACCTGCGCTCAGACGATTGGTGCGCCCGTGCTCAACCTCGTGGCGGAAACCTCTTCTCTTGGCGGTCTGTCGCTTCCCATGACCGCGCCGCTCCCCCGCATGGCGCCTGAATTAGCGCTTCAGGTCTTCACGGAACGTTCCTCCGTGCAGGCCGCCAGTCTGGCTGGTTACCAGGATCAGACAACCGTGGAGGCCGTTCTACCCGATACCAGGCAGAAGGGCGAGTATGAGCTCCTCCGGACTTATACTGCGGATCCCCGGTCCCTTTCGTATCGCAGCATTCGTTATACGGGAGATGGCTTCGTCAAGACCAACGTCATCATCAAGCTGCTCCAATCGGAGGTTCACAATGTTGACAAGGGGAATCCCTCCGATACCGCCCTTACCGAGCGGAACTACAAGTTCAGCTATAAGGGCACGGAAATGGTGAACGGGAACCTGACGCACGTGTTCCAGGTCAAACCGCGCCATAAGAAGCCCGGCCTGTTTAAAGGCAAGATTTTCGTCGACGCCTACACTGGCAGCTTGCGCCGGATGGAGGGCACTTTGGCGAAGTCGCCTTCCTTCTTCGTCCGCAAGGTCGAGTTCGTGCAAGACTTCACCGACGTTGACGGTTTCACCGTCCCGACCATATTGCGTTCCACCGCAAAAGCCCGCATTATAGGACGTGCGATCGTTACCATCCTGCACAAGGCCTATGAAGTGAAGACAATCAGCGGTGCGAATGCCGCCGATGGGCTCCGGGCCAGTACGGCTGCCAACTAGGCGACCCCGCACAGGGAATCACAGAATCACTTCCGATCCGTAACGTTTCTCGTAGCGTGCCGGAGAGGCGTCATGGAAACCGAAGTTCGCACAAGTTACATCACGGCCGACAGTCTGCTCTTCGCGGTCTCGCACCGTCCGTGGCTCCCGCCCGATGCCCCGTGGGTGATGACCCAAACCTGGAACAACCTCCTTTTTCTCCACTACGCCTTTGAACCGCAGGTGCTCCGGCAGATCGTCCCGGATGCCCTCACTCTCGATCTCTATGGCGGCCAGGCGTGGCTCTCCATCACTCCATTCCAGATTGCGCACACCCGCCCGCCGGGCATCCCGCCGATTCCGTCCATCTCCACCTTTCCCGAGCTGAACGTCCGCACCTACGTCACCTATGACGGGAAGCCAGGTGTCTATTTTTTCAGTCTGGATGCGGGAAATCTGTCGGCGGTCTGGGGAGCGCGCATCTTCTATCGTCTGCCCTATTGGCATGCGTCAATGAAGCTCGAAGCCAAGGAAGGAATTCACTTTCGCTCCAAGCGGATTCATGGACCGTCGGCCAAGGATGGAATGCCTGAATTTGCCGGTACGTATCGTCCATCGGGCGAAGTCTTTGAACCTCGTCCGCGCAGTCTCGACGATTTCCTCACCGGGCGTTATTGCCTCTATGCCTTCAATCGCCAGCGCCTCTATCGCACCGAGATTCACCATGTCCCGTGGCCGCTTCAACCCGCAGAGGTCGCCATCGAGCGCAACACGCTGGCCGAACCGCTTGGCCTCACGCTACCCGACGAACCCATGGCTCACTTTTCCCGCATGTTGAAGGTCTTGATCTGGGCCCCGGAACGCCTGCTGTAACCGTCCGGCAAGAGATTTTCCCGCTTCGCAATGCCCCATCCGGGCCCCCGCCCGTTGTGATTCGAGTCACACACCGGAGTTCAGCCGCAATGCTACATTAGTAGTTTCATGGCTGCCCCTAAATCCACCTTTGTCCGCGCCTGCAAGGGACTTCCCACGGAATCGACCCCCGTCTGGTTTATGCGCCAGGCTGGCCGTTTCATGGCCGAGTATCGCGAAGTCCGCAAGCATTATTCCCTCGTTGACATCTGCAAAAAGCCCAAGCTCGCCGCCGAAGTCACCATCACCGCGGCCGAAGCGCTCGGCGTCGATGCCGCTATTATCTTTGCCGACCTGCTTCTCCCGCTCGAAGTGATGGGCCTGCCCTTCCATTTTGCCGCCGGAGAGGGGCCAGTCATCGAACGCCCGGTGCGTGCGGCGGAGGACGTGGATGCGTTGTCTACTGACCATGCCTCCGAATTGCACTACGTCGCCGAGGGCATCGCCGAGTGCGTCAAGCACTGGGGCGACAAACTGCCGGTCATTGGCTTCTGCGGAGCGCCCTTCACGCTCGCCAGTTACATGATTGAAGGCGGCGGATCGCGCAATTACGTCGAAGTCAAGCGCATGATGTATCGCTCGCCGGCGCTGTGGGATGAACTTCTCGGCAAGCTGGTCGAAGTCCTTGCCGCCTATGCCGCCGACCAGGTCCACGCCGGTGCGGACGTCCTTCAGGTTTTCGATAGCTGGGTGGGATGTCTAAGCGTAGAGGACTATCGCCGCTACGTTTTGCCGCGCACCACGGAACTGATTCAGCGCCTGCAAAAGACCGGAGCGCCCATCATCTATTTCGGCACTGACAGCACGACCCTTCTGCCTTCCATGAAGGAAACGCACGCCGATGTCCTCGGACTCGACTGGCGCGTCCCGCTCGATCAGGGCTGGCAGATGATCGGCCACGACACGGCCGTACAGGGAAACCTCGATCCGGTGCTACTCTTTGCCGAGTGGCCGGAATTGCAATCCCGCGCCGAGAACATCCTGAAGCAGGCAAATGGCCGCCCCGGACACATCTTCAACCTCGGCCACGGCATCTTGCCGCAGACTCCCGTGGAAAACGTGAAGGCTCTTGCCGGGTTTGTCAAAGAGTACTCTGCGCAACTGCGAAGCCAGGGAGTTAAGTAACTGTGATTGAGAGCGCTGCCATTCTTCTTCTCGCGCATGGGACCCCGGAAAAACCCGAAGACGTTCCTGCCTACCTGAAGAATGTGACCAGCGGACGCCCATTGCCGGAAGCGGTGGTGAAAGAGGTCCAGCACCGCTACGAGTTGATTGGACACTCCCCGCTTACCGAGATCACCTTCCAACAGGCCGATGCGATCTCCCTCCAGCTTGGAATTCCCGCCTACGTCGGCATGCGCAACTGGAAGCCTTACATTCGCGATACCGTCCTTGAGATGGCGGAAGAGGGTGTGACCCATGCCGTGGCCATCTGCATGGCGCCACACAACTCGCGCACCAGTGTCGGACTCTACAAACGCGCCGTGGTGGGAGAAACCGGTCGAGCGCCGTTCACCGTGGACTTCATCGAAAGTTGGCACGATCAACCCCTTCTTATCGAAGCCTTCGGACAGCTTCTGCGTGATGGACTGAAGAAAGCCTCCGCGGAAGCCAAGTCGTCACTGCCCGTAATCTTCACCGCCCATAGTGTCCCGCAGCGCACCATTGAAGCTGGCGACCCTTACGAATCGCAGGCGCGCGAGACCGCGTCCCTGGTCGCAAAGCAGGTGCCGGAAGTTTTCAACGGACCGTGGAGGTTTGCATTTCAAAGTCAGGGCATGTCGGGTGGAGCGTGGATCGGCCCCACCGTGGAAGAGACGATTCTTGCCCTGAAGAGTGAAGGTCATGCTGGCGTCTTTGTGCAGCCCATCGGCTTCCTCTGCGATCACGTAGAAGTTTTGTACGACATCGATATTGCCTTCAAGCAGTTCGCGGCTTCACACGGAATGCGCCTCTGGCGAGCCGAGTCGCTGAACGATTCGCCTATGCTTGCGCGGGCCGTGGCGGCCCTGGCGCGCGAGCGATTGGCGTCGAAGATGGCGGGAGCGCGGTAACAGTATGCGAGTTGGGATTATTGGCGGCGGCATCTCAGGGCTGAGTGCCGCTTTTTATTTGGAAAAAGAGCGCGCCAAGGGAGTGCCGCTCACCTACGTCCTGTTCGAGGCCGGCAATCGCCTCGGCGGATCGATGTTCTCCGAGCACATCGACGGCTGTCTCGTTGAAGGCGGCCCCGATTCTTTCCTTACTGAAAAACCTTGGGCCGCAAACCTCTGTCAGGAACTCGGCATCGCCGATCGGTTGATCGGTTCCAACGACGCAGAGCGCAAGACCTACATCGTCGTTCACAACCGGCTCATCGCCATGCCGGACGGCCTCATGTTCATGGTGCCCACCAAGATTCTGCCCACGGCGCTTTCGCCCCTCTTTTCCTTTGGGACCAAGTGCCGCATGCTTGCCGAACTTCTCCACCCGCCGCGCCCCATGCGCAACGACGACACCGTGGCGCAGATGGTTGAGCGTCACTTCGGCGCGGAGGTCGTCGACCGTCTGGCTGACCCGCTGCTCTCCGGCGTCTACGGTGGCGATGCTTCCGACCTCAGCGCTCGCGCCGTGCTGCCGCGCTTTGTCGACATGGAAGAGAAGTACGGCAGCCTCAGTCGCGCCATGCTTGCCGCACACAACAAGATGAAGGCTGCAATGGCACATGCCAAGCCACGCCCTCTCTTCAGTTCGCTGCACGACGGCATGCAGCAGATGATTGATGCCCTGCTCGGGCGGATTGATCGCTCTGCCCTGCGCATGGAAACGTCCGTGCAATCCATCACATTCCGCGATGGCAAATACGATGTGGCGACGTCCGCCGGTGTCGAGTGCTTCGATGCTCTCGTCATGGCGACTCCCGCCCGCGTCGCCGGTCAGTTGTTATCGGATGTGGACGGCAAGCTCGCCGCCGATCTTCGCGCCGTCCAGTACAGCTCGTCGGTCACCGTCACCATGGGTTACGGCATGCAGCAACTCGCCGGCCTGCCTCCCGGTTTCGGATTTCTAGTGCCGCGCAGCGAGCATCGCCGCATGTTGGCCTGCACGTTCGTGCATAACAAGTTTCCGCATCGCGCTCCGTCGGACAAGGGCATCGTTCGCTCCTTCCTTGGAGGTTCCAAGGACGAAGCTGTGCTTTCCTTGAGCGATCAGGAGATTGAGTCGATCGTCCGCGCCGAATTGAAGGCGATCCTCGGCCTTGACGCCGAGCCGCGCTTTATACGCATCTATCGCTGGCGCGGAGCCATGGCGCAATACACCACGGGACACCTCGATCGCGTGGCGCGTATCGAAGCCGCCATCAAAAGCCGTCCTTCGCTGGAGATTGCCGGCAATGCATTTCGCGGCATCGGTGTGCCCGACTGCATACGCACCGGCCAGGAAGCAGCGCTACGTCTCAGCCTTCTTGCCGCCAACGCCGAGCAGCCTGCGCGCTGAACATTCTCCAACGCAAATTGAAACGGCAGCCGCGAAGGCTGCCGTTTCTTGCATCGGAATAAATCAATCTACTTGTGGCCGAATCCCTTGCGCCGTTGCTTGCTATAACGCGCCAGGGCGTCCTCAATCACAGGGAAGGCTTCTTTCGCCGGTAAAACCTCATCCACTTCCACCGCCTTGCCCTCCAGCATTTTGTAATCCTGGAAGAACCGCCGCAGCATCAGCAGGCGATGTTCCGGCATCTCCGCTGCTTCGTGATAACTGTTGAACTCCGGGTCCTGCGTCGCCACGGCGACGATCTTATGGTCCTTTTTGCCGCCGTCGATCATCGTCATCAGTCCGATCGTGCGCGCGTGAATAATGGTCAGCGGGACGACCGGCTCCTGGCAGAACACCAGCACGTCAAGCGGATCGTCGTCCTCGGCCAGCGTCTGCGGGATGAATCCGTAGTTCGCCGGATAGTAGACGGCGGAGTACAGCACGCGGTCCAACTTGATGAGTCCGCTCTGCTTATCGAGCTCGTATTTCACGCTCGACCCAAACGGAATCTCAATGACGGTATTGAACTCTATGGGGATATGCTCCCCCGGCGATATGTCGTGCCAAGCGTGAATCATGGGTTCTCATTTCCTGCGGGAAGGTTGACCTCAATTCTAACGGACCGAGGCATCCCTCGCCAGTCGCGTCCGCCATTCTCGCCAACAGCACGCGCTTCCACCCCTCGGTTCCGCGCTGTCTTCCGTGTACAATCGCAATGACCTGCGATGGCGACCACCGGCGAATCCACTCATCCCAGTCTGTTTCAGCGTGTACTGCGCCTCTTCCGTCCCTCGCATGAGCACAGTGTTCTCTCTGCGAGCCTGTTGCTGGTAACGGCCATCATGCTCTCGCGCGTCATCGGCGCGCTGCGGGATATTTACGTCGCGTGGCAATTCGGCGCGGGCGGCCAAACCGACGCTTACGTCGCCGCCTTCACTCTGCCGGATTTCGTCAATTACCTGCTCTCCGGCGGTGCTGTCTCTATCACCTTCATCGCCATCTACACTCGTTATTTCTCCGAAGGAGAACACGAGAAGGCCCGTCGAACCTTTTCCGCCATCATCACCATGATGACCGTGGTTCTCGGCATTGCGGTCGTCATCGGCGAGATCATCACACCGCAATTCACCCGCTGGTTTTTCCCTGAATTTCGTCCCGCCGAGATGCAGCTTTGCATCCTCCTCACGCGCATCCTGCTGCCCGCGCAGATATTCTTTTTCCTCGGCACGGTCATGTCGGCGGTGCTGCAATCGCGACGCATGTTCATGCTCCCCGCCTTTGCGCCCGTCGCCTATAACATCTTCATCATTCTTGGCGGAGTTCTTGGTGCGCGCCGTTTCGGTGTAGCTTCGCTGGCCATCGGCGCCGTTGCCGGGTGCGTGCTCGGACCGTTTCTACTGAACGCCGTTGGCGCGCTCAAAACCGGCATCGGCTACCGCGTCAGCTTTGACTGGCGCGACAAAGGTTTTCAGGAATGGGTCAAGCTTTCCATTCCCCTCATGCTCGGTGTATCTCTTGTGACCGCCGATGAGTGGATCATCCGCCACTTCGCCTCCGGCAGTACCGGCGACATCACGCGTCTCAACTACGCCAAGCGGCTTTTCTCCGCGCCGATGGGAATGCTGCGCCAGGCAACCGGGCAGGCTTCACTCCCGTTCTTTACCAGTCTTATCGCTGCCGGGGAGTACAAGAAGTTCTCCCGCATGGTCAATGACTCCGTCTTTCGTGTCGGCGGCATCTCGCTGCTGGTCACTGCCTGGATGTGCGCCTGCTCTCTGCCGATCATCGACCTCGTCTACCGGCGCGGCGAGTTCACCTTCGCCGACTCTCGCACCACGGCGGTGTACTTCTTTATCTTCACCATCTCTCTCTTCCTCTGGACGGCCCAGGGTTTCTATTCGCGCGCATTTTATGCCTCGGGAAATACTCTGTTGCCCATGGTTGCCGCCACCGCGATCACCGCGCTCTCCATCCCCATGTACAGCGCGCTCTTTCAATTCATGGGCGTTCCCGGACTGGCCGTAGCTTCCGACGTGGGCATTCTGGTCAACACCGTTGTCGTTGCGCTACTGCTGCACCGGAAGAAGCTCGTGACTTTCGGGGAGATGCGCTGGATGGAATGGGGAAAAATAATCGTGATCGCCTTGCTCGCCGGAGTGGCCGCCTACGCTGCCGGTCGCCACTGGCATGGCAGCAGCCGTTTCGGGGAAATCAAAGCGATCGCGGCGAGCACTGCCATCTGGGCCGTCGTGACGCTTGCGGGTCTCTGGGCCACCCGTTCAGAGTTGCCCGGAGAGCTTCGCCGTCGCAAGAAGCAACCCGTCGCGGCGTTGACTCCAGAGATAGCAAATTCAGAAGAGTTGAAGCCCTGACATGGGCATGGACTTACCCGGTAATTTGTCTTGAGATAACCACACAAGGCGGGAGCAACGCGAGTCACACACAGCCGCAGGCGGACCTGTAACCAAGGTTCGGCCTCAGTGGCGGACAACTCGCATCTCTGTCCAGTCGTAGGCAAACTGCTTGCCGCAGTCCAGGCACACCACGTAGTTCATTGCACCGCCAGCCGTGATCGGCTCCCAGTCCGCAAACCGCCGCGCGCCCGTTGCCATCGGCGCATGGAACGGCTGCGAAATGTGGGAGTGGCGGCACCTCATCGACAATAATTGGAGTACTTTTTCCAGCATCGTTATCTCCGCGCGGCATCTTACTGCCCTGTTCGCAGGGGAGGGAAGGTCTCGTTGATCTTATGTCATTAGTAACGAGACCAGCGTCGCCTCCGGCACTTGCCGTACCATCGAAGTTAACGGCACAGGTGGCGAGAAACTTTAGTGTCATAATTAGGCCTGCGGAGCACGCCCGGCCACTGGCCATTCTCGCGGGCAGCGCGCTAATCGACCATGATCTCGGAAACCACCCTTCTTCGGCACATTGAACGCGAGCCGCACCGCTCCGCCGGGTTCAAGCAACTCGTCCGCGAGCTGAGCCTCCGCGGCCACGAACGTCGTGAACTCGAAGAGCTGCTGGAAAGCCTCGTCCAGCGTGGCCGCCTGGTCCTCACCGGACGCGACCGTTACTCGCTCCCCGCCGAGGCCGCCAACCGGAACCTTGTCATTGGCCGCCTCAGTATGCATCGCGACGGCTTCGGTTTCGTTACCCCCGACGACCGCGCCACCCGCGACCGCATCCAGGGCGACGTCTTCATTCCGCCCCCCGAAGTCGGCACCGCCATGCATGGCGACCAGGTGCTCGTTGAACTGAGAGGCCAACCCAAAGAGGGACGCGCCGAGGGCCGCATCCTCCGCGTCATGAATCGCGCCCAGCTCACCGTTGTCGGTATCTTCCACTATGGCCAGCGCTTCAACTCCGTTCGCCCCTTGGATGAGAAAGTCAGCATGGACATCGTCATCCCTCATGGCAAGGAGTGGCCCGACGCGGAAGACGCCGAGGCTGAGGCTGAGATTCCCGCGCTCGCGGCCCACCACCATCCGCACTCCGAGAAGGATCGCGTCATCGGAGCTGAAGCGCGCCGTCAGGATTGGGACGACCTCGAAGGTGTCGTCGTCGACGTCGAAATTACCGAGTGGCCCTCGCATACCCAGAACCCCCGAGGCCGCGTCGTCGAGATCCTCGGCTTCCAGGACGACTTCGGTGTCGATGTCGAAATCGTCATTCGCAAGCATCATCTCCCGCATCGCTTTCCGGTGTCCGTCTTGCAGGAGGCGCAATCCATCGAGCCCATTCTCCCGGCGCGCGAACTGCGCAAGCGCCGCGACTTCCGCACCTATCCCATTGTCACCATCGACGGCGAAACCGCGCGCGACTTCGATGATGCCGTCACCGTTCGTCGCCTTGAGAACGGTAACTTCGAACTCCAGGTCCATATCGCCGACGTCGCTCACTACGTCCGCGAGGGCATGGCCATTGACTTCGAAGCTGTCATCCGCGGCACCTCGGTCTACTTCCCCGACCGCGCCATTCCCATGCTGCCCATCGAGCTCTCCACCGACATCTGCTCGCTGCGCCCCAAGGTCGATCGCCTCGTCATGTCCTGCGTCATGGAGATCGACAATCATGGAGAAATCGTCAGCTATGAACTTTGCCCTGGCCTCATTCGTTCCAGCGAACGCATGACCTACACCGACGTTGCCGCCATTCTCGACGGTGACCCGGGATTGCGTGTGCGATATGCGCCTCTCGTCGATCTCTTCGGCTTGATGCGCGAGTTGGCTGAAATCCTGACCGAAAAACGCCGCCGCCGTGGATCGATTGATTTCGATCTTCCCGAGCCCGTCATCGAGTTCGACGAAAACGGCCTGATGAAGGGCGTCACCCGCTCCGAGCGCAACTTCGCGCACCGCCTCATTGAAGAGTTCATGCTCGCCGCCAACGAGACCGTTGCGACCTACCTTGAACAGAAGCGCCTCGCCTCGCTCTACCGTATCCACGAAAAGCCCGACGCCAAGCGCATCTACGACTTCGAAAACCTTGCCGTCACTTTCGGCTACTCGCTCGGCGTCGGACCCCTGCCCGTCGAGCGTTACCACGTTCGCTCCGATCACCGCGACCGGCGCGGCACCGGCCAGCGCGCACGCGACATTGAGCTCCCCAAGGCAGTCGCGATCACCCCGCGCATGTATCAGAAGCTCACCGACAAGATCGCCGGCAAGCCCGAGGAGCGCATCCTTTCCTTCCTCATGCTGCGCTCTCTCAAACAGGCGCGCTACTCCGAGATCAACGAGGGCCACTTCGCCCTCGCCGCCACTTGCTATACCCACTTCACCTCGCCCATCCGCCGCTATCCCGACCTCATCGTCCACCGCATCCTCAAGGAAGTCCTCGATGATGACGCCGAGCGCCACGACGGCCAGGTGCCCGTCGGCGTTGGAGGCGCGGTCATACAGGGCGACCAGCGCGAAGCCGGAGCCGTCGCATCCTTCGCTGCGCTCGGGGCATCTTCGAATAAGAAATCCCGCCGCGCCCACGCATCGCAATCTTCGGACGCCGTCGCCACGCGCGAGCCGCTCTCCGGCCCCATCTCTGAAGAGGAGTTGCACCACATCGCCGAAGACAGCAGCATGGCCGAGCGCCGCGCCGACGATGCCGAGCGCGAACTGCTGGAGTGGAAGAAAGTAAAGTTCATGCAGGACCGCATCGGCGAAGACTTCGACGGACTCGTCACCTCGGTCACCAAGTTCGGACTCTTCGTCGAACTCACCGACCTCTTTATCGAAGGCCTCGTTCCCTTGCAGACCATGTTCGACGACCGTTACACCTACCACGAGAACACCCGCCAGATCATCGGCCAGCGCACGAAAAAGACTTACTCCATCGGCGCCCGCGTCCGCGTCATCCTTGATCGCATCGACCACGTGCAGCGCAAACTCCAGTTCGCCCTGCTGGAGGAAGCCCCGCCCCGGTCCCCGAAAAAGCCCAAACAAAAGACCCGGAAACGCTGACTCCCGCGCACTCGCCAAAAAGTGCGTCAACGAATCCGAACCGATATAATCGATTCATGGCACATACCGTTTTTTGCGTAAAACTCGGCCGCGAGGCGGAGGGGCTCGACGAGCCGCCCTTCGACAGCGAGCTGGGACAGAAGATTTATAAAAACGTTTCCAAGGAAGCCTGGGGGCAGTGGCAGGACTACATGAAAATGCTGCTCAACGAGTATCGCCTTCAGCCTTGGAAGAAGGACCACCAGGACTTCATCGTCCAGCAGATGGAGCAGTATTTCTTCGGGCCGGGCGCGCAGCTCCCCAAGGAATACGTCCCTCCCACGGAACAGAAGTAATCCGCGAACGAGTACCCCGCCGATGCCTTCCGCGCGCCGCAGTTTCCTCCGTGGACGCCGCCGCCGGTAGCCTCGTCGTGGTGTAGAATGACATTACCCCGCAGGAGCGCGCCAGCGCTCCCGCAAAGCGTCGGGACGTGGCTCAGCCTGGTAGAGCACTCGCTTGGGGTGCGAGGGGTCGGCAGTTCAAATCTGCCCGTCCCGACCATTAAAATCAAGTATTTAGAACATCGGGTTGGTAGTTTGAACTGCCCACTGTAGCGGAAATTGTAGCAATGCTCCAGCCATCCCCCGCAAAATGCGGCCCTACTGGACGGCTGGCGTGTGAGCCGTTCCGATTCGGGCGACTGCCTCCGCTTTAGCCCTTGGGGAAATGTGGGTGTAACGCTTGCGCATCTCCCCGGTCATGTGACCGGCCAGGGCTTCGATAACCGACGCTGGGGTTTCGGTCTCCCCTAGTTTCGAGATGAAGTCGTGGCGTAGATCGTGCATCCGGCACTCGACTCCGGCCTGCCGTTTTGCCGTGCGCCATGCCGTCTTCCACGAGGCCAGCGGTTTCGTCTTGTCCACGGCATAGCCGGTCATCTGTCCGCGCTCCACCGCGCCGGTTCCCTTGAATACCAGCTTTTGCGAGGGAAAGATGAAATCCTGGTTGGTAGCCTCCGGCCAGTGCGTACGCCATTCCTGGAACGCGGCGCACTGCCGGAAGGCGGCGGGCATGATCGCGGGTGGAAGCAAAGTCTATCTCAATCCGACGGCGCGGTAGAATAAGCCCTATGGCGGATGAACCACAAGCCGAGACGCCTGGTAACACGCAAGGAAACACGCCTTACGTTCCCAAGTTGACGCCGGAGATGGAGGCCGCAAAATGGAAGCCGGGGCAATCGGGCAATATCAGCGGTCGTCCGAAGCGCAAGCCTCTGACGGATGCCTACCGCGCGGCACTCGACAAGAAAGTTTTGCCGGAGATCGCGCGCAAGCTCAACATTGATCCCGGCTCTACTTACGCCGAAGTGATCGCGCTCTCTCTGGTGCGCGAAGCCGTAAAGGGCAAAGTCAACGCGGCGGCGGAGATGGCGGATCGCGTAGAAGGCAAGGTGACGCAACCTTTGTCCGGTCCCGACGACGGCCCGATTCAGGTTCGCAGCTTGAACGACTTCTACAGCGATATTGCACTGAAGGCAGGGGATGCAGGCAAAATCGAGCCATCGGCTGTAGACTGATCTTCGTAAACTCCTGGAGCACTGAGATGCCGATCTGTACCCAATGTGGCTCTCGCAACGTAGAAGGCGCACGGTTTTGCGGGAATTGCGGGGCACCCGTGTCCGCTGCGGCAATTCCAAATCCGCCGGTATGGACGGGTGCACCGCCGCCACCTCGGAGGATGGGAAGGGCGGGAAAATTCGTTCTCTACTTTTTACTCATAATTGGCGTTACAGCCGCAATTTGGGCGTTCATTTACATGGCTGGTACTCCAGCCTCCGCACCGACTACGCCCTCAGTTCAAATACCAGCATCTGAGCAATCCTTCATATCGATTGTCTCTGCTGCCCAATCCCAATCCCGCAACGTTGACAACGATATGCAGCGTGGAGGCGTGAAGGCAGCGCGGGATCATTCGCTTTGTGCGCAAATGGGATCACTAGGATCACTACAAGTCACTGATTGGGTAGGAACAGTGGATACTGTCGATTCCAATAGTGACGGCAAGGGTGTATTGGCTGTTCACATTGCGCCCGATTTTACGGTAGAGACATGGAACAACGAGCTATCCGATATCGGTAGTGACACGCTGATCGAACCCGGAAGCCCAGTTTTCCAAGCAGCCTCGGCAATGAAGCAAGGAGATTTGGTTAGGTTTTCCGGTTCGTTCCTTCCAGGCACGTGGTTCTTCGGCGGTGGTGGTGACTGTCTCCAGGAGAGCAGCCTCACGCTTAAGGGCAAGGTTGAATCCCCGGATTTCATTTTTCGTTTCTCCAGCATTTCATCTTATTCAGCAGCTTCGACCGCAACGACTGCCGAGCCAGCACAACCGGCACCAGACAACTCCGCCGCCGCGCCAGCCCAACCGGACACAATGCAGCCCTTCACGTCCGCCGACGGGCGTTTCAGCGTCCTGTTTCCCGGAACTCCGCAGCAGTCCCCAATTCCGATCAACTTGAAGAACGGCGAAACGGCTACGCTCTACCGCTTCGCCTGTGCTGACAACGGTACCGTCTACGTCGTGGCGTACATCAATTACCCGGCGGACTACGTGAACGGCTACCCGGCGGACTCCGCGATCAGCGATCCGCAAGTTCGCCTGCAAGCGGTGGAGAAAGGTGACGCGGCCGGCAACACTTTATTCAGGGACCAAGCCATCGATCTCGATGGCGTCCCCGGCCGCGACTACACCTTCACTGGTTCGTTTGCGGATGGCTCCAGCCGCATACGCAATGTTCATGAATACCTGGCCGGAAATCGCCTTTACACGTTGACTGTACTCTCACCCCCGATCCCCCTGAAGGGCGATACAGCAGCCCACGCCGACCAGTTCATGAACTCGTTCAGAATCCTAGATAACCCGCCCCGGCCCTGAAATGCGCCGCCACATTTGCCCCAGGACGCGCCTGTGAGCGAGCGGTGATCGTTTCCCTTGCCCGATTCGCAGCGCCGCGTCTGAGGGCAAATGTGGGGCACGGACAGCGGAAAAATCGGCAATCTTGGATCAAAATGACTGTAGCGGAAATTGTAGCAACTCTACATGGAAATGGCGGTATTTGACGGTATGACGACTGGAGCGTAGAACCACGCCAACCCCGCATGAACACTGCATAAAAGCATATAACGGGACGTGAGAGGAATTGGCTGTAAAAATGGAGCACTCGCTTGGGGTGCGAGGGGACGCTGACTCGCAGAGTCAGCGCCTGCGGCAGTTCACGGGATCCCCGCCAGCTTCGCTGGTGGGGCAGAAATCTGCCCGTCCCGACCAGTCATTTCTTTCTGTAGTGTTTCCTCAACTTATGGCGAACCGCTGATGCTGTCATTAGTGTTCAGGCAGATTTGGACTGCCAGTGACGAGCAATCCGCGTGTACATTCTCGGGAAACGTGATACTGTCTCACAACTTTTACGGCGCGGGTCATGCCTTTGCGGCGTTCGTATGAAGTGATAGATAGGGGTCTATGCGTCTATTTGGAGCAGTTCTAGTTCTGCTTTTGGTGTCCAACTTCCCGGCTCGGGCTCAAGCCACCGGAGCTCAAGCCATTGATAATGCCGTGCGCTGTAGTGAAATTAAAGACCCCGACGAGGCGCTGCCCTACTGCACTGCGGCCATCGAATCCGGTCAACTTTCAACCGAGAACCTTGCCGCAACATTCAGCAACCGGGGCCTTGCCTACAAAAAGAAGGGTGATTTGGTCCGGGCAATTCAGGACTACGATCACGCCCTCCAGCTCTTTCCCAAGGATGCCGAAACTTTCACCAATCGGGGCAACGTCTACGACGAGAAGGGCAACATCGATCGCGCGATCCAGGACTACGATGAAGCTCTCCGGCTCAATCCCAGCTACGCCTTTGCGTTCAACAACCGAGGCTTCGCCTACAGCCGGAAGGGCGACCTTGACCGTGCGCTACAGGATTTCGATCAAGCCATCCAGTTGGCCCCCCGCGATCCCGATGCGGTGGGAAACCGAGGTCTTATTCACTTCTATCGCGGCGAATTGACGGCTGCGCAACCGGACTTCGCGAAAGCGTTGGAGTTAGACCCGAGTGACTCCGAGACAGCCCTCTGGTTATATCTGGCGCGAACCAAAGCCGGTCAGGATGCGCGCAGTGAACTGGAAACCAATACGGCGCAGCTCAAACTGGAGGCATGGCCCGGACAGGTGGTTAATCTCTATCTCGGCAAGGCCACGCCGGAAGCGGTTTTGTCCGCGGCTGCCAACTCCGATCCGGCAACCGACCAGAAGCAGCACTGCGCGGCCTATTTCTATCTCGGCGAGTACGCCTTGATCGAAGGCAAGCGTGACGAGGCGAAGGGCCTCTTTCAGAAGGCGATGGCGACCGGTGTAACGTACTCCATTGAATACATCGGAGCCCAACAGGAACTGAAACACATTCCGGCGAACCAGTCGGTGAAGGCGGCTCACTAGCCGTTTGTGAACAGACAAAAGGAGTCGTTATGAAAAGTAAGTTGCTCGTATTTGCATTGTTGCTCTGCGCGACCTTAGCGTTTGCCGTCACCTGGGTATCCGTCGGCACCGTGTCGAATCCGAACGGCACCAAGCGCCAGGACTTTGTTGACTTCGACGAGATGGTGAAACAAGGACCGATTCGTGCGGTCTTTGTAAAGTCTGTCAATGTCCCCCGCGAGATCGGCAAAGATAAAGATAAAGACATAGTTTACGTTGACTACGTGAACGTGCAGCAGTTCAATTGCGACGGCCACACCGACAGCGTCACCAAGCAAAGTCCGGAATGGCGTACGGGAACGCAGGAAGTGGTCATCGATCACAAAGACTTCACGATCATCCCGCCGTTTCATGTTGACCCAGGTACCGTTGGCGAAGCCACGATGAAACTCGTTTGCGCGCGATAAACACGGCGCCATCGTCCACTGGACGCTATGCCTAAAAGTTTTGGCGGATTCGGCACTCGGTACTGCGGTGAGCGCGATTACCGGAAAGACGGTTCGTACATGACTACGACCTTCTTCTGCGTATTGTTCTTTCCCGTTTTTCCGCTTCACACCGTGCGCGTCATCCCTGACCCCGGGAACAACGAGTGGGACGAGATGAGCGAGAGCTACTATCTCGTCTCCGAGAAGCGCGCCCCCAATCTGCCGCAGGTCGCCTCGGTTTATCTGTTTGAGGCAGTGGTGATTGCCTTGATATTGCTGGAGGTCGTCAAGATTGAGCCAGTAGCAAAGAGTCGCTATCCGTGGTTTTCGTCTTCCTGGATGGAGTCGCTTCCCTTGCTTCTGGCAATCGCTCCGCCGTTCATCGTCCTGCACGTCCTGCGGCGCCGTGCTCGTAAACGCGACCTGGCCCCGGACAGAAACGCTCCATCGGTGTTTGTGTAAAGCTGGCGCGTAACTATATCTGGTACGAAGACATGATCTGGTAGAAGCCATGCAGCACTGAATCCATCGGAAGGGAAGTGTCACCGGAATGGCCGCCATGCACTACCTGCGTTCCACTCCAGTCCGGCGCTTGTGGATGCGCACTCTCGTAGCCTTGCTCGGTGCCGTGTTGATGCTGGCGCTGGCCGCCTTCCTCCTTTACCGGGACCGCTCGGTGCCGGCGGTGCTCGGAGCCCTCATCTTCCTGATTTGTTTCCTTGCAGCCTTCTTCACCGCCATCACTCATTCCTTTACCGGCGACTGCCCAGCCTGCGGCGCGCGGCAAAAGCATCTGGGAGGAATTCATCGTTGCGACCACTGCCTCGCCTACGGAGAAGTCGTGAAAGGGGAATACCGTGAACTCGCCGTGGACAGTGTTCACCGCTCCCCGGTATTCGCCGCGCGGGTAAACGAACCGTGCTTTATGCCGAACCTTTGCAGTGCCTGCGGCTCTCCTTCTACCAGGTTCCAGAAGCTGCGCATCATCCGCAAACAATTTGCTTTCGATCTCAATGTCCCGCATTGCGACCTGCACACCGGCGGTGCCGGCCTGGCCACGGAGCATGTCAAAAGGGAAAACGTCTGGAGCGAGATACCGGTCGTCCGAGTTGCTTCCTACCGGTTTTACTGCGAGTACCTGAGGCAAAATAAATTGACGGCAGGTGGCCCTGGTTAGCGAAAACCCCTGGACGGTGGCCCGTTCAAGCCCTCTGTTGGCTTGAGCGGGGTAGTTGCCGCACCGTCAGCCTGATGCCCGCGCGTTCGCGCTTGCGCGCCGTCCATTCCGATTCGATCTCAACAACACCCTCATATCCCGTCGCGTAATGCCGAAAACTGCTCCACTCCCAGTCCTCCGGTTTCTCGCACAGTCCTCGTTTCATCGGGTTGCGATGGATGTAGCGCAGCTTCCCAGCGAAGCTGTCGTAGCTGCGGACATTGTGATCATAGTAGCGTTGCTGCCAAAAGGCCTTATCGCCGACGCCGATCAGTCTGCGCGAGACTCCCTGCTTGAGCGATTTGATGGCCTGCGCCAGGCTGGAGCGCTCCGGTTCGCTCAGCAGCACATGCACGTGCTCGGGCATCACGACATAGCCGTATACACGAAGCTGGTACTTGCGCCGTATGCGCTCGAGCGCCAGTTCAAACGTGCGTCTCTTCAAGGCGCTGTTCAGGAGCGGGCGCCGGTGATAGCAAGTGAAGGTGATGAAATGCGTTTCGCCGGATTCGTGAAATCGCTTTAGTCCCCAAGGCACGTGAAGAACTGTATCAGGGGAGCTTTCGCGTGACAGCAGAGAACTACCCCGCTCAAGCCAAAGGATGGCTTGAACGGGCCACCGCCAGTGATCTCGAGTTCCGTAACCCGGGCCACCTGCCGGAGGGGGGATGCCGTCCGGGAATATCACTTGCGGTGGTCAGGTCTGCGGCTCAGCAACCTTCTTCGAACCGGGTCTCCGGGACTCGTCGTTAGACCTAGCACTCTTCGTTTCGGGAGTCGCCTCGATAGGTGAATCAATCTTCAAAGGCGGCATGAGTCTACTTCGCGGGGCTGGCGAGGTTGCGGTCAAAGAAGGCGTCGGCGCGGTCGCAGAGCAAGTTGTGGTCAAAGGTAGCAAAGCGGCCATTCGAGATGCGCTCGAAAGCGGAGCGGTAAACGAGCTGCAAAAACAAGCCGTGAAGCGTGCGTTAGCACGAGGAGCAGCAGCGGACACGTTCACTGTCGAGAAACTTGCGGACGGGTCTATCAGGATAACGAGAGAGGTTGCGGGGCGAGCCGGTGGTCGTGCGACCTACGAAAGTGTCATCGATGCGGGAGGAAACTCGATGTCCGGTTCCGCAGTACAAAAGGCGTACAATGCATCGGGGAACCTTGTGCATTATGACCCGAAATAACGACAACACGCCGCAGAGACGGATGCCGACGAGTGCGGAGCGTAAAGCTCTCGAACGGTTCGCCCGGCTGGAAATCTCACTGGCGGAGCTGAAGCACTCGCTGGGTGACATGTTGGACTTCAGCTTCGGCAAGGAGGAACGTAGGGTGACCTCGTACTTCCTTCTGGTTCAACCCGGTGTGCGGGTTGAGAAGAAGTACATCGATGTGGCAATGGACAAGCACGCCCGCGGAGAAATATCGACTGAGGAACTGTCTGATTGGGCGACGATGTTGTTGTTGAACGACGCATACGACTGGCAAGGGGCGGAGGAGGATGAAATCGCCTCTTGGCTCAACGAGATCAGTATGCTCACGTTGAAAGCGAACGCCGAACCTGACTGACGCGGTACTGTCGAACTCCGAACCCTCCCCTGCTGCGGGAGGGTTCTTTCTTTAGCTGCGAATCTGGAAAAGCGAGCCGCCCCGGAGGGCGGCTCGTGTGGTTGAAGGGTTAGTCTTCCGCCTGGTAATCGACGGTTATCTCGGCGATGAGGGCGACGAGTTCTTCACGGCGAGGGTCGGCTGGTGGCCCACATCTGCCTTTTCTAACTTGAGGGTGCCCCATCGATAAGAACGAAGGCGTTGTCAAGGCGAGTTTTTCCTGAGCGGTGCGCGAGCACCGCTTTGTTCGAGGCCAGAGTTGGGTTGTGAGGACCAAGTCTCTGGAACATTACTCGCTGCTCACTTGCGGTGGAGCATTTCGTTCCACCACCCATCGATACGGCTTTTGACTTCAGCCATGATGCTTCGTGCGAACATCCAGCCGCCGGGCCGGTGCGAAAGTGGAAAACATTGTTTCGTTTTCCAAGGCGCGTGTTTCGCGCCGTCTTTTGCACGGGCCGGTCTGGATGCGAGAGCGCCCAATCATATTCGCGGCCTAGCTTGCGCCGGCCATGGGGCACCGCGAGCTGCTCTCGACATGAACGATCTCCGGATACGCCACCTTGCTACGCAGCATCCAGTAGAGTCGCACCGCTAATCTGCGTGCCGCCGCCACCTTGGCCACGCCTTTCGGCTTGCTGTGGCAGCGGTGTTGATACTGTTTGCGAAATCCCTCATCCAACCGCACGGCGGTCTGCGCCGCCTCCACCAGCAACATGCGCACCAGACTGTTGCCTTGTTTGCTGATCGCGCCCAGCCGCTGTTTGCCGCCCGAACTGTGTTCGCTCGGAATCAATCCCAGATAGCTGGCCACCTGCTTGCCGCGCGGGAAACGGCTCACATCCCCGATGGTCAGCACGAATGCCAACGCCGTCACCGGACCGACTCCCGGCTGCGTCATCAAGAGTCGCGCCTGCTCATCGGCGAACGCCGCCTGCTCCACCGCCGCGTCCAGCTTGCCGATCTGCTCCTCCAGCATCCCCCGCAATCGTTGCAGATCTTCTCTCCGGCACCCCGCCCAGCCTTCCAGCCGCAACTCCCCGAACGCCTTCTGCCCGGCTGCGCTCCACAGCGTCCTCTTCTTCTGCATCCCGCGGTTCAGTGCCAGATGCTGTAATCCGTTCTTCACCCGCGTGCGAATCTCCACCAGCCGATGCCGGTGAATCAGCAACTGGCGAAGATCGCGAACCTCCGCATCCGGCCTCCATACCCGAGGAAACCGCCCCTCCAGCAGCAGTTTCAGAATGTGCGCCGCATCGCGCCGATCCGTCTTCTGCTTCCTCACGTAGCTGGCTCGAATCTGCGCCGCATCGCCAACCCACACCTGGTGGTCCAACCGCTCCACCAACTCCACAAACCACTGACTGTTCCCACAACTCTCCAGCCCAACCAGCGACCCGGCCGGCAAGCTCCGGTAAAACTGTTCCGCCTCGCCGTTCCCGTGAACCAGCTTGCGTTCCTGAACCTCTCCCGTCGTGGAATCAAAAAAACTCACTTGTTGCCAACTCGGATGGAAATCACACCCTACAATAACCATGAAGGCTTCTCCTGACTCAGCAGGCTTGGTCCTCACAAACCTAAGCATACCGAGTCCGCTGAAGCCTTCGTTCTTATCCCATCATATCTGCCAGCAGTTGGCAGATGTGGGTCGGTTGCTTTTCACCGCCGAAGCATCCGCGCCCGCCACTCTACCCCTTCCCCCTCACCCGCGCGAATGAATTCTTCCGATCCCGCCCTCTTCCTTCCCAATCGTCAATCAGCAATCGCAATCCCGCCGCTCATTCGTCATTCGTACCTCGTCCTTCGTACTTTCCCCGCGCCCTCCGCGTTCATCGTTTGTCTTTCCCCGTGTTCCTCTGTGACCCCTGTGGTGATCCTTTGTCTTTTCAATTCGAAAATTCGGCAATCCGGCAATTCGAAAATTCCCCCGCCGACTGACGACCAACGACCGACGATGCTTTCTCCCTCCTCCAATTTCCTCCCCCATCTTTCCACCCCCGTCATATAATCCCCAGTTCTGCGCAACGCACCCGCCGACGTGGTTTGACGGACGGCGGAATATTCCACTTTTGCTGACTCACTAGCTCCCGGGGTTTAGCCCATGAAAAAGTTTTCTCTTGTACTTGCTTTCGTTTTTTGTGCCTCCGTAGTTTTTGCCCAGGCTCCTTACAAGCCTTCCGCCGCCGAGCTTGCCCGCTGGCAGAGCGAGGCTGCCGCCGTCACCATCACTCGCGACAACTATGGCATCGCCCACGTCCACGGACGCACCGACGCCGACGCCGTCTTTGGCATGGAGTACGCCCAGGCCGAAGACGATTTCCATCGCGTCGAGGTCAACTACATCGTCAACCTCGGACGCATGGCCGAGGTCAAGGGCGATTCGCAGATCTTCAACGATCTCCGCGTCCGCCTCTTCGTCCATCCCACCGAGCTCAAGGCCAAGTACGCCGCCTGCCCGCCCTGGATGCGCCGCGTTATGGACGCCTACGCCGACGGTCTGAACTACTACCTCTATACCCATCCCAAGGTGCAGCCCGAGCTCATCACCCACTTTGAACCTTGGATGGCGCTTGCCTTCACCGAAGGCAGTATCGGCGGCGATCTCTTCCAGATCCAGGTCCCGCAGCTTAAGGCTTTCTACGATCCGCAGACCGCCGAGGGCGTCGAGCCCGCAACCATGGCTGCAATCCCCGCCGCTGCGAGTGAAGCTTCGCGGTCCTGGTATCTACCCGAGCCCGGCGGTTCCAACGGCATTGCCATCTCGTCCAAGATCACTCTTGACCACCACGCCCTGCTCTACATCAATCCCCACGTCTCGTTCTACTTCCGCGCCGAGTTGCAAATGTCGAGCGACGAAGGACTCAACTCCTACGGCGCCGTTACCTGGGGACAGTTCTGGGTCTATCAGGGTTTCAACAGCACCGCCGGCTGGATGCACACTTCGAGCGGCGTGCAGAACGTCGATCGCTTTCTCGAAACCGTCTCGCGCGTCAACGGCCACTACGTTTACAAGTACGGCGCGAAAGAGCTTCCCATGAAGTCGCGCCGCATCGTCATTTCTTACAAGGCGCCCACCGGCATGGCCACCCGCGCCTTCACCGCCTACTACACCCAGCACGGCCCCATCATCGGCAAGGTTGGAGACCAGTGGGAGAGCATCCACCTCATGCAGCGCCCCGTGCGCGCCCTCACGCAGGACTGGCAGCGCATGAAGGCCAAGGATTACGCCGCCTTCCGCAAGACCATGCAGCTTCACACCAACTCGTCCAACAACACCATCTTTGCCGACTCCGAAGGCAACATCGCTTACTTCCACGCCGACTGGATTCCGCGCCGCAGCGACAAGTTTGACTGGTCCCATCCCGTCGACGGCAGCAACCCCGCCACCGCCTATCAAGGACTGCTCTCGCTCGACCAGACCCCTCACCTGCTCAACCCGCCCAACGGCTGGATATATAACTCCAACAACTGGCCCTGGTCCGCCGCCGGCCCTTACAGCCCCAAGCGGAAGGATTTCCCCAGCTACGTCGATAAGGGGACCGAGGAATCGCCGCGCGGCTATCACGCTCTGCGCCTCTTCACCAACAGTCGCGACTGGACCACGTCCCGCCTCGTCGCCGCCGGTTTCGATAGCTACCTGCCCGCCTTTTCCACGCTGATCCCGCGCCTTCTGCGCGCCTATGCCGCCCTGCCCTCGGATAGCCCGATGCGCCACGATCTTGCCGAACCCGCCACCGTCTTGCGCGGTTGGGATTTCCGTTGGGGCATCAACTCCGTCGCCACCTCGCTCGCCGTCTTCTGGGGCACCGACGCCTACGACAAACTCGCCCCCAAGGCGAAAGCCGCCGGCATGTCCGTTCAGGATTACGTCACCGAGCGCGCTTCCGATGCCGAGCTGCTCGCCTCGTTCTCGGCCACCGTTCAAAAGCTGCACGACGACTTCGGCACCTGGCAAACTCCCTGGGGCAACATCAATCGCTACCAGCGCCTCAGCAGCGGCATCCAGCAGCACTTCTCTGACAGCGAGCCCAGCATCGCCATCCCGTTCACTTCCTCCATCTGGGGATCGCTCGCCGCCTATGGTTCGCGCCAGTATCCGAACACGAAGAAGTGGTATGGAGAGTTCGGCAACAGCTTCATCTCCGTGATCGAGTTTGGTCCGCGCGTCCGCGCCTGGGCGGTCAGCACCGGCGGTGAAAGCGGTGACCCGCACTCGCCCCACTTCTTCGACCAGGCCGTGCGTTACGCCACCGGCAATCTGCGCCCGGTGTACTTCTACCCCGACGAACTGAAGGGCCACATCGAGCGCCAGTACCATCCGGGAGAGTGACAAGTAAGGCGGGGGGTTCCATGCAAGCATCCTTTGCTTGCATGGAATCACCCCATTCTTTTCCTCAAATCATTCCCAGCGCACGTCCCCTCTCCTTGCCGCCCCTTCGGCACACGCGCATAATCTGAGGTAGCAGTGTGAGAGGTGTTCGATGAAAGGCAAACCGGCTGAGGAACACGTCAATTCGAATGCGGAAGCCGTGCAGCAGGTGGCGGACGCGCATGGTCTGCTAAAGGATCTGAACGAGGAACTTGGCCAGCACCCGCGTCTGGCCGAGGCCATCCTGAAGCTGGAGATGGCCCTCAGCGTCCTTACGACGAAGTCCAGCGGAATGCTCTAGCAATGAGCATGTTCGCTGTCGTCAAGTTTGCACACCAATGCCACGGTGCAGAGGCGCGCCTCTGAGCGTTAATTGCGGTGCAGAGATTCGCCCTGCATCTCAACTCGTACTCAAATTTATTGTGCGACTATCCTGGGGAGACCAGCTTTCGCGCGCGCTCGCAATCATTCGGAAACAGATCCGAAGGTACAGGCAATCCGGCGGCGGCAACCTGGTACCGGGCGCATCGAGTTTTTCCCCCCATACAGTAACTTTCCTTCATCAAATCAGAAACAGCCGGCATGTTCGTCATCTGGCCGGTAAAGAATAAGCATGAATTCAACTTCTCGCAGGGACCCATAGGAGCCTCCAGTGAGATATTTATCAATGCCAATATGATAGCCGGATTATAGCCCCCAGCATCCTCACGAAAGTAATAGGAAGCCCATCTTGGAACGGAAAAATGACGCGACGGCCTATTGATCGCTCCACACGATCATCCGGCCTGCTCGGCTGCTCTCCGCGGTCAACTCCAGCGCCCGTATCAGGCGTGTAGCCTCTTCTGCCGTCACCGCCAACTTTGCCGTGCCTCGGATCGCATCGCGAACGTTCGCGTAGTATGCCGTGTAGTCGCCCGCTTCGGTCCGCAGAGCCCTGCGCGACGCCGCGCCGTTCGTCATCGTATGCAGGGTTCCCCATTGCTCCGCCGGCTCCTCTCCCCAACCCGGCGCTCCGGGACGCTCTCCACGGTTCAACGCCTCTTCTTGCGGATCCACGCCAAACTTTACAAATGACCCCAGCGTTCCGTAGAGGCCAAACCGTAGCCCGGGTTCGAGTTTGTACATGCTGGACGCCAGCTTCACGCGCAGCGAATCGTAATGCAGCGTGACGTCGAATCCATCGTTGACCCTTACGCCCGGTCTCTGCATGAGCAATTCCGCAGTGATCGAGCGCGGCGTACCAAAGAGCGTCAGCGCTTGGTCCATCAGGTGCGAGCCGAGATCGAAGAGCATTCCGTTGCCTGGTAAGTCTTGCTCCTTCCAGCCGTCGAGTCTGGGTTCGGGACGGTAGCGATCGTAATGAGCTTCGTATTCCACCAATCGTCCCAGCGTTCCCTCTCCAAGCAGTTTGACCACCGTGCGGAAGTCGCCGTCGAAACGCCGGTTATGGAATGCTGTAACAACCAATCCTTGCGAACGCGCAATCGCATCCAGCTCACGCGCCTCCGCCGATGTCGCGGCAAACGGCTTGTCGATGACCACATGCTTATTCGCCAGCAGCGCCTGCTTGGCCATCGAAAAATGTGTACCGCTCGGCGTCGCCACCACAACCAATTCGATCCCAGGTACAGCCAGCAATTCCTCGAACGAGCGCACCGTCCGGCTCGCCGGATATTCCGCCATCGACCGGTTGCCGCTCCGCTCCACAATCGCCGCCAGCTCCAACCCTTCCACCGCCGAAATGTTCGGCGCATGAAAGACTTTTCCTGCCAGTCCGAATCCAATCAGTCCCACCTTGATGTTTCGCCCACTCACCGCTCCATCCTCCAGTCAACTTTCATCGTAGTGTACCCGGAGTGAGTCCTGTCTGAACCGCCCGCCAATGCGGATTTTTCAACTCCCTCTTGAGCATCACAAGGGTTTGTGATCTCATACGCAGGCATCGCTACCCCGTCACCCCGGGGACGCACAAGGAGACAACCATGCCTGTAAAACCGATTCCAGACGGCTACCACAGCATCACCCCCTACCTCGCCGTGGAGGGTGCGGCCAGGCTTAGGGATTTTCTCAAGCAGGCTTTCGGTGCCGAGGAGCGCGAGTGCATGATGCGTGATGACGGAACCATTTGGCACGGCGAATTGAAGATCGGCGATTCCATCGTGATGTTCGGCGAAGCCGCAGGGCCGTGGCAGCCGCGACCCTCCACCCTTTATCTTTACGTGGAGGATGTCGATGCGGCTTACGCGCGAGCGCTTGCAGCCGGGGCGACATCGCTACGTGAGCCTACCACTGAGTTTTACGGAGACCGCAGCTCTGGCGTGCAGGATCCTGTCGGCAACTTCTGGTGGATCGCGACGCACGTCGAAGATGTCTCGCCGGAGGAGTTAGGCCGGCGTGCCGCGGAGGCAAAGAAGCAACAGGCGCAATAAATCTGGCAGGCCTTCCGTTACTGCGGGCTTCCCTCCGCCGGTCGCGCCTCCATGTCCACCGGCGGTAGTGGAAGCTGCAATCCCCAGATATCGCGTTCGGGATTCATACTGGCGACTCCGATGGCAAACCCGTGACGTCCTTTCCCTGACCAGCAGACGCGGAAATGTGCGCGAAACGGACCGTGCTGTACCACCACCGTATCGCCCGCTTCAAACGCTTCGCTCAGTCCTTCCAGGCGCGCGCCGTGGCGGCTGATGTCGAGCGTGTACGCCAGTAGCGTGCGCACGGACGATCCTGCCAGCCACACCTTCACCGGAATAATTGCCTTCACTCTAGTTTCGCATCGTTGCTGCATACTGCCACTTTCATCGGGCGAGGGAGCTTGACACTGAAGTAGTCATTCGGAGAAGCAGTCGTGTCGCAGCCTGAAACCGGCGCGGTTTCGGAACGGGAAGGCTGGTTACCGAAGTTGAGGTTAGGTTCCAGAACGTGCTTCGTGCGTGCGCAGCTTACAATCCTATTCATGCCCTCGCCGCGAAAGCTGATCTTTGATGCCATCATTCTTGGAGCCGGTGCCGCCGGCCTCATGTGCGCCATCGAGGCGGGCAAGCGTGGACGTCGCGTCGCCGTGCTGGAGCGTGCCGAGAGCATCGGCAAAAAGATCCTGATCTCCGGCGGCGGACGCTGCAACTTCACCAACCTCCACTGTCATCCGGAAAACTTCCTCTCCTCCAACCCGCACTTCTGCAAATCGGCATTAGCCCGCTACACCCCTTCGGATTTCATCGCGCTGGTCGAGAAGCATCGCATCCCCTATCACGAAAAAACTCTCGGTCAGCTTTTCTGCGATGGTTCTGCGCGCGAGATCGTTCAGATGTTGGAAGAGGAGTGTCGCCGCGCAAATGTTCAAATCTTCCCCACGACGCATGTGCGCGAAGTCCATCGCGCCGGCGGCTTCGCAGTGAGCACCGGAGAGACCGAGTTCACTGCGCCCGCCCTGGTCGTCGCTACCGGCGGCCTGTCCATCCCGAAGATGGGCGCCACTGGATTCGGCTATGAGTTGGCGCGTCAGTTCGGCCTCAAAATTAAGGAGTGCAGACCGGCCCTCGTTCCGCTGACATTCCACGACGAAGATCGGCGGCGCTACTGCGACCTCGCGGGGGTCTCTGCGGAAGTCGTCGCTACTGTCGGCCACCAGCACTTTCGCGAAAAAATGCTCGTCACGCACCGGGGTCTAAGCGGGCCGGCAATTCTGCAAATCTCCTCGTATTGGAAAAGGTCCGAACCCATTGCCATCGACCTCGCACCCGGCAGGGATGTGACGTCCTCGCTACGTGAATCGAATGCGCGTCGCGACCTGTCTGCCGCCAAGGCCGCGCTGCGTGGAGCGCTCCCGCAACGTTTTGCTGACTGCTGGCTGTCCGCCAATCCTCCCGCGCAATTTACCAATCACGGCCTCGACGAATTCGAAGGCCGCCTGCACCGATGGGACGTGACTCCTGCCGGAACCGAAGGCTACGATAAGGCCGAGGTCACCGCCGGTGGCGTGGATACAGACGAGCTTTCCGCCAGGACTATGGAGAGCCGCAAGATTCCCGGACTTTATTTCATCGGTGAAGTCGTCGACGTGACTGGCCATCTCGGCGGATTCAATTTTCAGTGGGCGTGGGCCTCGGGAGCCAGCGCCGGACAAGCACTCTGATCGGATCGCGCCCTACGTCTCCGATCTGTCATAGGCGGCCGCGAGTGCTCGTCGTATCATCCCGCCTGGAGCTTATGAAACTTCCTCGACTCGCTATCGCGCTGCTGATGATGTCATCTTTCGCCGCCGGTGCCGATCTTCCCGCCCGGCCCGCTTTTCAGAACAATCTGATGCCCGAACCCGCCTCGCTACAGGTTCAGCCCGGACGGTTTGTCCTTGATCCCTCGTTCACCGTCGCCATCACCGGCAACTGCGACGAGCGGGCCGCGTCTTATGCGCGGCGAGCGGTGGCACGCATCGAAAGTCGCACCGGAATCCAGTTATCGAGCGTGCTCGTGCCCGATGCGAGCGCCGCAAAGCTCGTAATTTCCTGCGACGAGCAGGGCCCGGTGATTCCTTCGCTCGATCAGGATGAGTCCTACGAACTCACGGTCACTGCGCAGCAGGCCATGTTGAAGGCGCACCAGACCGTCGGCGCCCTGCGCGGAATCGAAACTTTCCTGCAACTGCTCACCGCCGATCGCGGCGGTTATTACCTGCCGCTTGTTGAGATCAAGGATCAGCCGCGTTTCCGCTGGCGCGGATTGCTCATCGATGTCTCGCGCCACTTCGAGCCGGTCTCGGAGATCGAGCGCACGCTCGACGGCATGGCTGCCGTCAAGTTGAACGTGCTCCACCTGCATCTCACGGACGATCAGGGCTTCCGCGTCGAGAGCAAGAAGTATCCCAAGTTGCAGGAGATGGGTTCCGACGGCCTCTACTACACGCAGGATCAGATTCGTGAGATTGTCGCCTACGCGCGCGATCGCGGCATCCGCGTTGTCCCCGAGTTCGACATGCCAGGCCATGCCACCAGTTGGTTCGCCGGTTATCCTGAACTCGCCAGTGGCCCCGGCCCTTACTCCGTCCACCACAAATACGGCATTCTCGATGCCGCCATGGACCCCACTCGCAAGCAGACCTACAAGTTTCTTGACGGCTTCCTCGGCGAGATGTCGAAGCTCTTTCCCGACGCCTACATGCATATCGGCGGCGACGAGAGCAACGGCAAGCAATGGCGCGCGAACCCGAAGATCGAAGCCTTCATGCGGGACCATGACATCAAGGACATGGCCGGTCTGCAAACATACTTCAACGCGCATCTGCTGAAGATTCTGGAAAAGCACGGCAAGAAGATGGTTGGCTGGGACGAAATCTTTCAGCCCGATCTTCCCAAGGACATCGTGATTCAGTCATGGCGCGGACAAGCGTCGTTGAGTGCGAGCGCCCGGCAGGGCTATCAGGGAATTCTTTCCGCCGGGTATTATCTCGACCATGTTTCTCCCGCCGGTGAGCACTACCTTGTCGATCCCGTACCCGCCAATAGGGGCCTCACGCCCGAGCAGGCGAGCCACATCCTTGGTGGTGAGGCGTGTATGTGGTCTGAGGTTGTCGATCCCGAGACGATCGATTCCCGCATCTGGCCGCGCACTGCCGCCATCGCCGAGCGTCTGTGGTCGCCTCAAAACGTTCGTGATGTTCCGGATATGTATCGCCGTCTGGCCGCCGTTAGTATCGAGTTGGAGGAATTTGGTCTCACTCACCTCAGCTACCGGGGCGTCATGCTGCGGCGCATCGCCGGCACCGCCAACATCGCTCCTCTGCAAACTCTTGTGGCGGCGCTATCGCCAGCATCCTTCAGTGGCCGGATACACCAACAGCATCCCACGCAAGACACGCCCCTCACCCGGTTGGTCGATGCCACCGTCCCCGACTGTCCCATCTGCCTGCAACTACCATCATGGGTCGACGGCTTTCTTACCGATGCTCCAAACTTCCGCCAGAACGAGGCCGAACTCTCGCGAACGTTTACATCGTGGCACGACATAAGGCCTGCTGCGGATGTCATTCTCGCGAAAGCCCCGGTCTTGCAGGAGTCCGAGCCGCGCATTCAGCAGTTATCGTCGATCGGCGAAACCGGTCTGGAGGCGATGGCGTACCTCCAGTCTGGCGTTGCCCCTCCTGCCGGCTGGAAGGACGCCAAGCTTGCCTTGCTTGATGAAGCCGCGAAGCCCGCAGCACTCGTGCGCTTCGTCTGGTTGCCGTACTTCCGCCGACTGGTCATTGCCGCCGCCGAAGTCGATCAACTGAAATCTCTTCCGGCGCAGCAGTGGAATGATCAGGTGAAGCAGGACGCGCAGGTTCCTGAACACGGAAAATAGATCTTGGTAGGTATCTCCGAATTCGCTGGAATGAAGCGGTGTAACTTCGTAACAATGAAGTGGAAGCAAGGAAGCGAGAGAGATGCCTCACGGATCTGATTCGTTACTCGTCCAGCTCTTCATCATCTTCGTCTCGGCGAAGCTCTGTGGAGAACTGTTTGAGCGCCTGCGTCTTCCGTCTGTCCTCGGGGAGATCCTCGCCGGCGTAGTTCTCGGCCCCTATGCCCTGCGCGTCATCATTCCCTCCGACACGGTCTACTCGATGGCCGAGATCGGTGCGATTTTCCTGCTTTTCACTGTCGGACTCGAAACCAGTCCACAGGATTTAATCCGTGTCGGTCGCGTATCGTTAAACGTCGCCACTGCCGGCATTGCTGTTCCCTTTGTGCTCGGCTTTTTCTTTCTGAGGTTCCAGGGCGAGCCGTTGCATGAAGCCATCTTTATTGCCGCCGCCATGGTAGCCACCAGTGTTGGCATCACCGCGCGTGTCCTTCGCGATCTCCACGTCCTCAAGAGCCGCACGGCGCAAATCATCCTCGGCGCTGCCGTCTTTGATGACATTCTCGGAATGGTCCTGCTGGGAGTCGTTGTCAGCATGGCCTCGGGCGGCGGCATCAACTGGCTGCATCTGACCTTTGTTACCGCCGAGGCCGTCGTCTTTGCGCTCTTCATGATCCTGGTCGCGCCGCGTCTCGTGGGACGCATGAAGCCCGGCCTGAAAAAAATGCAGCTTAGCGACGCGCCGCTCGTCCTCGCTCTTGCCATCTGCCTCGGCCTCTCCGTAGCCGCCACCAAAATCGGCATGGCGGCGATCATCGGAGCCTTCTTCGCCGGACTCGCCTTTGCTGACCACGCGCACCACTGGAACCTCGAGCCCCGCGCCCAAGCCATCAATCAATTCCTCTCCCCGTTTTTCTTCTTCACCATGGGAGCCCGTCTCGACCTCAGCGTCTTTTCGCGTGACGTCCTGATGGTGGCCAGTGTCATCTCTTTCCTCGCGCTCATCTCCAAGGTCATCGGCTGTGGTCTTCCATTGCTTCGCCATGGATGGAAGGATGCGCTCAAGGTCGGCGTCGGCATGACCCCGCGCGGCGAAGTAGCGCTCATCGTTGCACTCATCGGTTTGCAGATGAACGTCATCTCGCAGCGTGCCTATGCCGTCGTCATCTTCATGACCGCCGTCACCACCATTCTTCCGCCGCCCTTCCTGCGCATTTTGTACAGAAGTGAAACCCAGGCCGCTGCTTTGCAGTCCCCGGTCGAAACCGGCGACGAAGCGGAGAACATCTCCGGAGAAATTGGCTGAGCGCACATCGCAACGCCGCACCGTGCCGCTATAATCTCTGCTTACCGTCATGCAAGGAGTCCTCATGTTTTCTCTTCATGGAAAAGTGGCGTTTGTGACCGGAGCATCGCAGGGAATCGGCAGGGCCTGTGCCCTTGTTCTGGCCAGTGCGGGAGCTACTGTAGCGGTTGCCGCTCGCAACCAGGAGAAGCTTGACGCTGTTGTCGCGGAGATTGCCGCCGCCGGAGGACAAGCAGCGGCTTTTCAGCTCGACGTCTCCTCGGAAGATGCGATCAGGGCCACCGTCAAGGCCGTGCAGGCGCAGTTCGGCAAGATCGACATTCTCGTCAACAACGCCGGCATCACCCGCGACACTCTGATGATGCGCATGAAGCGTGCCGACTGGGACGACGTTCTCGCCACCAACCTTACCGCGCCGCATCTGCTCATTCAGGCCTGCATCGGTTCCATGCTCAAGCAGCGCTGGGGGCGAATCATCAACATCACGTCCGTCGTCGGGCAGATGGGCCAGGCCGGGCAGGCGAACTATGCCGCGTCCAAGGCCGGTCTCATCGGCCTGACCATGGCCGTCGCCCGCGAAGTTGCCTCGCGCAACATCACGGTTAATGCTATTGCTCCCGGATATATTGATACCGCGATGACCTCCGGGCTCTCTGCCGAAGTCAAGGACTCCATCGCCAAATCCATCCCGCTTGGCCGCACCGGGACCGCTATGGACATCGCCCACGCCGTCGTCTTTCTCGCCTCCGGGGAGGCCAATTACATCACCGGCGAGGTGATGAAAGTAAACGGCGGAATGTTAATGGGATAGGCGGAAAGTGCGCCCCCATGGAAATCACGCGGTAGAACGCGAGGTTTTATAAGCGGCGCGGAGTAGGTGACGAAAGTACACGCCCAACCGGACGATGCCCAAACATCACGATCCTCGGAATCCTGCGATGGTGGCTGGTTTCGATCATTATTCTTATAGTTATCGCGAACCTTTGTGTTTCCGTCTTTCGCGCTGGGCCCGGAGAATTCACCCTCGATGAACGCATCTGGTTCAGGCAAAAAACTACTTGCAAGAGCCTTTGCTATCTGATTACTATGCATTCACCCTTAAGCCCATACTAGTGACAAAACTATGAACATCGGCGAGACCATCAGAAACTTCCGCTTGCAAAAAGGAATGTCGCAGGGCGATATCGAAAAGCGCACTGGCCTGCTGCGCTGCTATCTCTCTCGGGTCGAAAATGGACACACCATTCCTTCCCTTGATACCCTCGCCAAGATCGCTTCGGCGATGGATGTCGCGCTCGCCCAGTTCTTCCACGACGGCAACTCCGACAACGGAAACAAGAGTCTGCCTCAGTTGAGCGAAGAAGAGGTCCGCTTCCTCTCGCAGGTACGTAAGTACGCTTCCAACCTCAACGACAGCGATCGCAAACTCGTGTTGGCCATGGTCAAGAAGATGGCCGCCAGTTCCACCAAGTAACCCGTTCGCACGAAATCTTTGCCGGCCGTCTCGTGCTGGGACTCGGGCCCATGTGACTTCCGTAAGCTTCAAGTGGCGTGTCCCACCTGCCTGCCTGTGCTATATTCCGCCTGTTAGGCGCTTTTATGCGCCTTCCCGGATTGATGCGTGACCATTGACGAAGAACTCGGCTTGCTGGAAGAGTCTATTCGGCGGCTGAAGATCGAATATGACGTGTACTTTGGCGGTGGCTCCAAAAAGCCCCCAACCGATACGGAGTGGCGCGTCAATTCCTTGCTGAAAAAGTTCAGCGACTCCGGCCGTCTCACCTACGCCCAGCGCTTCCGCTACAACTCCCTGGCGCAGAAGTACGCGCTCTATGGCGACCTCTGGCGTCAGAAATCGAAGATCAAGGAAGAAGGTTATCGCCGTCCGCAGGACGCCGTCCTCGGGATTACCGGCCTGCGTGTGGTCGACGATGAACCCTCTCCCAGGCATGCTGGGCGCGCCGTCACCGTGCTGGCCTCCGGCGGCGACGACGAATCCTCCAGCGTTCGCGGCCTCTTTGACGCCATGTTCCACGCTCGCAAGCGTGCCGGCCTCCCCAACACCGGCAACTTCGAATCCTTCCAGACCTTTGTTCGTCACAAGACCCAGCAGATTCAACAGCAGTACGGCTGCCAGGCTGTCGAGTACACTGTAGAAGTGCAGGAAGGACAGGTGAAGTTGAAGGCGAAAGCCCGCAACTGACTTTTCCTCACCGTAGGGATGTCTTTTCAAGTACACCGGTAATCCATCTATAGTGTTTACAAGCCCAGTGCAGAATTGGTGACCTGACGAAGCCTTGCCTCCGTCCACCCGCTGCCCTGGGACCCCAAAATCCCGCCGGCGTTTCCGGTGGATGACAAGAGCCGCAGTCCCGGCGCATCGCCGTCGGCAACTATCAACTCTCGAAGAGGGGCAGTATGGCAAAGATTCAACGCGCAATCCTCAGTGTCACCGACAAAACTGGACTCGCGGACTTCGCCCGCAAACTCGCGGACATGGGCGTGGAGTTGATCTCCACCGGAGGCACGGCAAAGCTCCTGCGCGAAGCCGGTGTCACGGTCAGGGACATTTCCGAACTCACCGGCTTTCCGGAGATGCTCGATGGCCGTGTCAAGACGCTTCATCCCAAGGTTCACGGCGGCATTCTCCACATCCGTTCCAACCCCGAACATCAGCAGCAGGTCAACGTTCACGGCATCCAGCCCATCGACATGGTCGTTGTCAACCTCTATGCCTTCGAGAAGACAGCCAGCAAGCCCGGCGCGCATTTCGAAGAGATCATCGAGAACATCGACATCGGCGGGCCGTCGATGGTGCGTTCGGCCGCCAAGAACTTTCACGATGTTGCTATCGTCACCTCGCCCTCTGATTACGGCTTGATTGCCACCGAGATGGCCGCCAGTTCCGGAGCTCTGTCCTTACAGACGCGCTGGCAACTCGCTCAGAAGGCTTTTGCCACCACCGCTGCTTACGATGCTGCAATCGCCTCCGCATTGGAACGCATCACCATCGACGGCGAAGGCAAGTTCGACATCTCCAATATCAACGGTGCCGCTGGATTCCCCGACAGGTTGCGCCTGCACTTCGAGAAAGCCGCCGACCTGCGTTACGGCGAGAACCCTCATCAGGGCGCTGCCCTCTACTCCGATGGCTCTGGCCGCGGCGTGGCCAACGGTAAACAATTGCAGGGCAAGGAACTCTCCTACAACAACATCGTCGATCTGCAAGCTGCCTGGGATCTTGCACAGGAATTTGATGAGCCCTTCTGCGCCATCATCAAGCACACCAACCCCTGTGGCGCTGCCACCGGCCGTAACCTTGCCGATGCCTATGTTCGCGCGCTTGAATGCGATCCCGTCTCCGCTTTTGGCAGTGTCATCGGTGTCAATCGCATCGTCGATGGCAAGGCCGCCACGGAGATTGCAAAACTCTTTGTTGAAGCTGTCGCTGCTCCCGGTTTCGACCCTGAAGCGCGCGAGAAGTTCGCTGCCAAGAAGAATCTCCGCCTCGTGGAGATTCAACCCTCCGCCCAGCGCTGGGTGTTAAAGAACGTCTCCGGTGGTGTACTCGTGCAGGACAACGACATGCGTCCTCTGAAGCCGGAAGATCTGAAGATCGTGACCCAGCGCCAGCCAACCAGGGACGAGCTCACCGATCTGCTCTTTGCCTGGAAGATCTGCAAGCATGTGAAGTCCAACGCGATCCTCTATGCCAAGACCGGGCAGAGCATCGGTGTCGGCGCGGGACAGATGAGTCGCGTCGATGCGGCGAAACTTGGTGCCATGAAGGCGGTCCTGCCGCTCCAGGGCTGTGTCGCCGCCAGCGATGCTTTCTTCCCCTTTGCCGACGGCCTCGAAGTTGTCGCCCAGGCTGGCGCCACTGCGGTTATTGAACCAGGTGGTTCCGTCCGCGATCAGGAAGTCATCGACGCCGCCAACCGTCTCGGCATGGCCATGATCTTCACCGGCGTACGCCACTTTCGCCACTAAGTTCAACTCTGTACAGCCTCGGGCGGCCTCGCGCCGCCCTTTCCTTTGCTGGGCTTACATCACCTGCCACCTCACATGTCACCGTGACATTTGCCGCCTGATACATTCCCCCGTGTCCTACATCACTGCCCACCATTAAGACATGAATCATGCTTATTCCGGCATTAATAGGGAAGTTTGTACGTATTCATATCGGAAGTCGTTTCGGACAGGAGGCTCGTCATGAAACGAACTGCAAACGCGGTTTGGAAGGGCGGAGTGCGGGTCGGAGAGGGCACGGTTACTACATCAAGCGGTGTGATTTCTAAGTTGATTTACACCGCCGGAGCAAGTTCGGGAGAGGTTCCGTGCATCACGCCCAGCGAGATGTTGGCCGCAGCGGAAGCTTCCTGCATCGCAGTCAGCGTCGCCCGTGAACTTGAGACGATACACCTCCCCGCCGAGAGCATCGAGACGGTCGCGGAGGTTCTCATCGAGGCGGTCAGGAAAGTCCCGGACATCACGCAGATTCATCTCGATGTGACGGTTCGTGCGCCGGAACCGGATACGAAGGAATATGAGAAGGCAATGCACCGAGCGAAAAATCACTGCCTCATCACGCGCAACTTGAAGGCAAAGATCACGATGAAGACGCATGTGGTTGCCGTTGAACCGGCACTCGCTCACTCGTAACAAGCTTGGCCACGGATTTGCGGTGTCGCGCGAACCAGCCAGTTCGTGCAAAAGGGGGCACGGGTCTGTGGCCAACTCATTTTTGCGGTTTCCTCGCCACCACCACCCGGGGAATCCCAGCCAGGTCCGGCGCCACCCGTGTCTTCTCCCAATCTCCTAACAATCCGCAAACCGCCTCCGCCATCGAATAGCCAATCTCAATCAGTAGCCACCCACCCGGACGCAACGTCTCCCGCGCTTGCGGAATCAGCTTTCGTATGATGTCGAGCCCATGTTCTCCTGCGAAGACGGCCATGCGCGGCTCAAACTTCTTCACCACGTCCTGCACCTTGTCTTCTTCGTTTAGCGCGACGTACGGCGGATTGGAGACGACGAAATCGAACGACCCGTCGCGTGGAAACTCATCTAATACGTCGCTTTTTGCGAACCGCACCCGGTCCAGTTCCAGCCTCGCGGCATTCGCGCGTGCCACTTCCAGCGCCTCCGCCGAAAGGTCCACGGCATAGATCTCCGCCAGCGGAAACTCCTTTGCCAGCGCAATCGCAATTGCCCCCGATCCCGTTCCGACGTCCACCATCTTCGGCCTGCCCGCACATCCCTCGACCGGGTTCTCGCCCACCAACTCCAGCACTGTTTCGATGATGTGCTCTGTCTCGGGACGCGGTATCAGCACTGCCGGAGTGACCAGGAAATCCAGCCCCCAGAACTCCTGGTGCCCCGTGATGTACTGTGCCGGATACCCGCTTGCCCGCCGCGCAATTGCCTCGTCGTAGCTCGCCTGCTCATTGCCTGTCAGTTCTCGTTCCGGATGCGCATACAGATACGCGCGATCGCATCCCAGCACGAACATCAGCAGCGTCTCCGCGTTCATGCATGGTGATCCGACGGCATTTTCCGTCAACCGCTCGACTGCGGCCCGTAGTGCCTCGCGTAGAAACATAGGGAAAGTAGAAAGGAAAAAGGGAAAAGGCGAAAGCGAAAAGCAACGATCCTCTGATCATTACTTTCTACTTTCGCCTTTATGACTTTTTACTTTGCTTCGTTGTCCTGCTTCAGCTTTTCCGCCTCGTAGTGCGTCACCAGTCCATCCACAAACGGCTGTAGCTTTCCGTCCATCACGTCCTGCAACTGGTGGAGTGTCAGCCCGATCCGGTGATCCGTCACACGATTCTGTGGGAAGTTATACGTGCGAATTTTTTCGCTGCGATCGCCCGACCCCACCATCGACCGCCGTTCCTTTGCCAGCTCTTCCTGTTGCTTCGCCTGCTCCATCTCATAGAGCCGCGACCGCAACACGCGCATTCCTTTTTCGCGGTTCTTGATCTGCGACTTTTCGTCCTGGCAGCTCACTACTGTATTCGTCGGAAGGTGCGTAATCCGCACCGCCGAGTACGTCGTATTTACTGACTGTCCGCCCGGTCCCGACGAGCAGAACGTATCGATCCTTATATCTTTCGCTTCAATCTTGATGTCCACATCCTCGGCTTCCGGCAGCACCGCCACCGTCACCGCCGACGTGTGCACCCGTCCCTGCGTCTCCGTTGCCGGCACCCGCTGTACGCGATGCACGCCGCTCTCGTATTTCATCTGCGAATACACTCGCTGGCCTTCGATGATCGCGATCACTTCCTTCAGTCCGCCCACCGACGACTCCGAGTTCGACAGCACTTCCACCTTCCACCGCCGCGTCTCCGCATAGCGCATATACATGCGGAAGATCTCTGCCGCGAACAGTGTCGCCTCGTCGCCGCCTGTGCCCGCCCGTATTTCCAGCACGACGTTCTTCTCGTCGTTTGGATCCTTTGGCAGTAGCAGCACTTTCAGTTCCGCCTCCACCTGCGCCACGCGCTCTTCCAGCTTATTTAGCTCGTCCTGCGCATACGCCTTCATCTCGTCGTCGGATTCATCCGCCACCATCGCCCGGCTCTCTTCGATGCCGCGCTTCAGGTCTTTGAACTCGCGGTACTTCTCCACGATCGGCAGCAGTTCGCTATGCGCCTTCGCGGTCTTCTGGTACTTCGACGAGTCGCCGGCGATGTCCGGTGAAGCTAGTGCCTGCGTCAACTCTTCGTAACGGATTTCGATCTGGTCTAAACGTTCAAACATGGCAGTGGTTCTCGATCTTTTCTTCTCAGTGATCGTGCCGCGCGGAAATCGCGGCATCCTGAGATGTGCGCTTCTTTTCTATGGTGGCTTATGAGTACGGCGCGAAGACGAGTGTTGGCGGCGGGGCCGCTAGAGTTCGCCGGGAAGGTGTTGCAGGGCAATCGAGTTGTAACAGGCGCGTGTCATTTCAGCTAATCGCCAACTCTTACTCTTCGTGCCCTACCCTTGTCGCCCGTTGTTGGCGACAGGGTGGGGTAGTTTGCTTTTTGAAACCTCAGAAACTTCCGAAACCTTCGAAACTGTTGCCCCCGACCGACCGCTCGCTACGCGATTACGAATTCTCCGCCGCGCTGCTTTTCCAATTCCATCGCTTCATTCAGCGCGACAATCGCGCACTCCACCTGTCCGTTGTCGGGAGACTTCGTCGTGATCCGTTGCAGCCACAGTCCCGGAGCGGTCATCATCGCAAACAGCGACGTTCGTTTCTTCGCCGCAAACCGTATGATCTCGTACGACACTCCCACGATCAGCGGCAGCAGTGCGATCCTTATCGCAAACTTCGCCAGGAACGACTGCACCGGGAAGAACATATAGATCACCATCGAGAACAGCATCACCGTGATCAGGAAGCTCGTCCCGCAGCGCGGATGGAACGTCGAGTATTTCTGCACTGCGTCCACTTCCAGCGGGTCTTTCGACTCGAAGGCGAACACCGTCTTGTGCTCTGCGCCGTGGTATTCGAACACCCTGCGCATGTCTTTCCACTGCGAAACCAGGTACAGGAATCCCAGGAACAGCGTCAGCCTCACCACGCCATCCACCAGGTTGAACAGGATGTCGTTGTTGAACGCCGGCCAGTGCTTCTTCACTTCCGTCGCCGCCACCAGCGGCAGAAACTTGTACATAAAGATGAAGAACGCCAGCGAAATCACCGCGTTCACGGCCATCACCCAGCCGCTCAACTGGATCGTCTTGCCCTCGTCGTTCACCGGAACTTCGTCCAGCGCCACATTGCTCGCGTAGCGCAGTGCCTTGAAGCCCAGCCCCATCGCCTGGCCCAGCGTGATCACGCCTCGCACCACCGGCCACGCCATCCACTTGTGCTTGTCTGACGGACGCTCCAGCGACTCCGAGTGTGTCGCAATCTCGCCCGAACCCTTGCGCACGGCGATGCCCCACGCATGAGGCGACCGCATCATCACGCCTTCCAGCACGGCTTGCCCGCCCACCAGTGTCTCCTCCGCGCTCTCCAGCGCGGGAAGCAGTTGCAGGGCGGCTTGTAAACGGAGGAATCGACGTAGACGAGGCATAGTTATTGGATGCCGGAAGGCGCGTTTCAGGCGCAATTGGCTACTTTCAGGGTACCGGCCCGGGAATAGGGTGTCAAACACCACCCGTAACGCGGAAGGGGAAGGCGGGAAACAAGCCGGGTATCCCATGCAAGGCTCTTTTGCCTGTACAGGAAAGAGACCGGGTGGCCCATGCGAGCCTCCTTTGCTCGCATGGGAGTCAAGGAGAAATATCCCTCCTCCGCGCTGTGTGTTCTGACTCGATCTCCACCGTCCCGACCTGCCCATCGCTGTAATGTCGAAAGCTGCTCCACGGCCAGTCTTCCGGATTTACGCAAAGCTGCGCGTTTACTGGATTGCGATGAATGTATCGAAGTTTTTCAATACGCTTTCTCTCATCGCGCACATTGAAATCGTAGTAGCGGGTCTGCCAGAACCTTCCGTCCTCTGTTCGAAGCCTGCGCGACACGCCCTGCTTAAGAGCTTTGATCGCCTCGGCCAGCGACGAACGTTCCGGTTCGCTCACCAGCAGATGCACATGATCGGGCATCACCACGTAGCCATAGACACGCAGACAATAAGCGCGACGAACGCTTTCGAGCTCCGCTTCAAAGACCTGTGCGGCTTCAGGGGGCCGCAACAGCGGACGGCGATGATAGCAACTGAAGGTGATGAAGTGTGTTTGCCCGGATTCGTGGTATCGTTTCAGCCCGCGCGGCATGACGGCAGTGTAACGTGACGCCATCGAATAGCAAGGAAACGAAGCGATGGAAATTACATTCGCGTGCCACTTTAAAAATCCGGGTGGCCCATGCGAGACATCAGCGCAACGGCTCCTTGAAAATTGCGAGCAAGATTGAATATAGTGCTGACCGGCCCCATGCGAGCAATAAAGGCTTAAATCGTCCCCGCGACCTCCAATGAAGCTATCAGATCGTATTCTCGAAGAACTCGCGAAGATGGTCGTCGGGGACGCCAAGCATTTTCCCTACCGCAGCAGCTACTTCATAACCCGTTTCTTTGCCCGGTGTGGGCTACCGTTTGTTCACGATGGCACCACGCGCCCCATATGGGCGCAGGAACGCCTCGCGGAATTGAATCTGGGCGCGGCGCAATCCGCCGATCTGCCGTCCGCCGATTTATGCCGCGTGATTTCAGAACTGTTCGACGCCGACGATTTTGAGCGCCATAACGACAATCTCAGCAATCGCGGCGAAACCGCCCGAGACCATTTCGCCGATCTCCCGCAAGCGCTCGCCAGCTTCAATAAGCTCGTCCAGCGCCACGGCCTTGTCGCATACCTCGACAATTCCGGCCGATGCTATATACGCAGCACAGGTATAGGCGTCAGCACCGCGACGTTTTCGCAGGCAACCCGGCCGCTCTCTCAACAGGAGATTGAGCAGCGACAGAAGCTTGTTCACTTCCTTGACAACGCCAGCGAAGATGAATTCATCGAAAAGGTTCTCGTCCCTCTTTTTCAGCGGTTGGGCTTTTGTCGGGTCAGCCCGACCGGCCATAAGGACAAGACCCTCGAATTCGGAAAAGACCTGTGGATGAAGTACCAGCTTCCGACGAGCCATTGGCTTTATTTTTGCGCGCAGGTGAAGAAGGACAAGATCGACTCGAATAATGCCAGCGGTACGAAAAACGTATCAAACATTCTCACTCAAGCCCGCATGGCAATCGATCATCCCCTTTTCGATCCAGAAGCAAACCGCAAGGTTTTGCTCGATCATTTGTTTTTGATTTCTGCCGGCGAGATCACGAAAGCAGCGCGGACCTGGCTTGTCGAACAACTCGATGCAGGCCAGCGACGGCACATCATATTTATGGATCGTGAAGAATTACTCGATCAGTCCGCGCGTATTTTGCTGGATCTGCGCTTCGAGGATGAAACGCCAGCTATTAGCGACGATGACATACCATTTTGATGAAGGCAATTTATCCATAGACAAAACTACTTGCAGAAGACAACTCATAAGGCGAGCGTCCTTTGCTCGCGTGGAAAAGGCGCGGCCCCTCCGCGACTCTAGTCGTAATGCCATTTACAGTCACAGAGTTCCGATATCGTCGGCGGATTAGCGCGCAGATTGACAAAGAGATTATCCATTCGTGCGTTCTCGAAATGGAAATCGTCATCAACGGGGTGTTTCAGCTTTACCTTGCCAGCTTTGATTCGCTTCAGAACGTCAATTTGTTTCAACTCCTCGCTTGGCAAAAGAACCAACCCCCAACAGCAGTCGTTATGCTCCTTCTGATATTTCCTAAAGTGCTGCGGGAACTCGGCGTCCGCGGTGACTAGGATGGCGTTTTCCCGCTGGCATAAAGCGACAACGTCGGGATAATCAGGTGCATTTGGGCGCAGCCCGCATTCCACGGTAGTACGAGCATCGGCCGGAAGGTACGGTTTCAGGTCCGCGTCGATGTTGTGGTCGATGATGAAGGGCTGTTTCTTCTTGCTCATTACCGACATGCTTTTGATTTTACGACAATTGCGCAAGATTCCCGTTCGCGATCAGACCCAATAGTCGTCATATTGGAGCTAAACAGGCGAATGGCGGGTGACCCATGCAAGCTGCCTTTGCTTGCGCCGGAATCACGAACCCTCGAAGTTGTACTCCCCCAATCGTCAATCAGCAATCAGAAATCGACAATTCCTCTGCGCCCTCTGCGTTCATTCATCCTTCGTCTTTCAAATTCGAAAATCCGGCAATTCGGCAATTCGAAAATCCAATCGTCCATCAACAATCAGCAATCGACAATTCCTCCATGTTGATCCTTGCTTTTCAAAACCTTTGAAACATCCGAAACCTCCGAAACTGTCGTCACTTGTCAAGAGGATGCCGGTCACACATTTCCCCCAGCTATCTCATTCGCAAGGAAATAGAGTTCTCATTTCGATGTCACCTTTTCCCCCTCCCATGTGTCACACTAGATGTAGAGAGATAAATCAGCAGAGCCCGCCCCGCGCGGGCTTTTATTGTTGCTGTTCTCTTGGTTTGTGGCTTTCGGCTTGTAACGAACAGTCGAATGGCTGAATGCTGAGTGCTGAATGCTTGCCTTTCGCGACTCGCGACTCGTGTCTCGTGACTTGGGTTTCTAGCGCCTAGTACCCAGCGCCTGGCACCTGCCGCTAAGTCCTTTGTTTTGAAATATTTGACCTCTAACCCCTTTGTTTTGTAATATTTAGAGGGAAAAGTTCGTATCTATTTGAAAACAAAGAAGGGGAAAAAGGGGGGGAGGGGGGGCAACTTGGCTGGGGAAATTGGCCTAAGCTTTGCCGTTTCAATTCGAAAATTCGGCAATCCGAAAATTCGACAATGTCTTCACTTGCTTTGCCACGGAGTGCTCTGCGGAATCGCGCATCCGTTCGTCACTTCGCACGCGACGTGTTCGAACTGGATCGTCGTGTGATCGATATGGAAGTGCTCGGAGAGACTTTTACGAATCTCGTTCATGATCACCGTGCTCTCCGACGGAGGAATGTCGGAAATCTCTATGTGGCAGGAAAGCGCGTGCGCGTCCGAGCCGATGCTCCAAACGTGCAGGTGATGAACGCCCATCACGCCCGGAACTTGTTTTAAAACTGCCTCGATTTTATCCGGTTTAATTCCGCGCGGAGTGCCTTCCAGCAGGATATTCAGGCTCTCGCGGATGATGCCAGTTGAAGACCAAAGAATCAGTCCGGCGATGATCACCGACAACGCCGGATCGATCCATTCATAACCCGTCGCAAGAATTGCCCAGCCACCGAAGATTACCGCCGCCGTCGAGAGCGTGTCGCCAATCTCGTGAATCAGTGCGCTGCGCAGGTTCAGGTCGCGACGCCCGCGCAACAGCAACAACGCGATCGCGCCGTTCAGAACCACTCCGGCCGCAGCGACCCACATCATTGTTACGGCATGAACTTGCGCCGGATGATAGAAGCGCTGAATCGCCTCGTAGAAGATCAGCAGCGAGATCAGCACCAGCGAACCGGCGTTGACGAATGCCGCCAACACTCCCGCGCGCTGATAGCCATAAGTCTTGGTTGCGCTCGGCGGCCTTTCTTCCAGGTAGACGGCGAACCACGAGAGCAGCAGTGCAAGGAAGTCCGAGACGTTGTGACCGGCCTCGGAAAGCAGCGCCAGGCTGTGCGCGCGAATGCCCGCGATTACCAGCAGTACGATGTATGCGACCGTGAAGATCAAGGCGATCCGCAGCGTGCGCGCCGTCGCGCTCCCGTGCGAATGTCCGTGATCGTGGCCGCCGTGAAAATGCATCTTGGGAAAGTGTACGTTCGCAGTGAGTGGCTCTTCAAGCTACTACGCAGAATCCTCTGACTGGAACAGGCTCGGCGTTGATGCATGATCGTTCCCACCGCCGCGGAAGCGTGCTCCTTCGTGATGCAGCAGCCATTCCTTGGCTGCGAGTCCGCCGCCATAACCCCAGAGCGTTCCGTCGGCGGCGATCACGCGATGGCAAGGCACCACGATTGCGATCGGGTTCGCCCCGTTCGCTGCGCCCACGGCTCGCACCGCCTGCGGACGTCCAATCGCGCTGGCGATCTGCGAGTAGGTGCGAGTCTCTCCGTAAGGGATCTCCAGCAGCGCGCGCCAGCACAACTTCTGGAACTCCGTCCCTCTCAGGTCGAGCGGGCAGTCGAATGCCTTCCGCCGTCCGGCGAAGTATTCCTCCAGTTGCTTGACGTAAGCCGCGAGCGCATCCTGAGAATGTTCCGTGCGAAAGCCCTGTCCGAACTTGCCGGCCATCGTGACGCGATGGTCGAACCCGAGCACCGCGAGCCCTGCGGACGTCGCGCCCAGCACGAGCGGTCCGACTGGCGACGAGGCAACGCGCGTGTAGAAAAGGGTTTCCATCGGTGGACTGTTCCCGGCTCCAGACATTGCATCACAGGGCAGGTAAATAAAAAAGCCCCTCGACGGAGAGGGGCTTGGGGATGAGGCGCCCAGAACTGGGCACCGGAGAGATCGTAGAGTCTTCCACCGGACCCCGCGGTATGGATCCTTGCTAGGACATGCGAAGTCCGGTGGATGTTATAAATCAGTTCGCGTTGGTGTCTGTGGCCGTCGAGCTCTGTGCGAGTTCACTGGCCACGTCGTTCTTCAGCAGCGTGACCTGCACGCGACCGGTGCGCACGCGAGCAATCTTGCCATCGGCCATCGACGTGGGTGCGTTGCCCATACCCACGACGAAGATGCGGTAGAGCGGCACCTGGTTCTGGAGCACGAGATACCGAACGACAGACTCCGCCATTGCCTGCGAGTTGCGGATTGCCACTTGGCCGCGTCCAGGGGAGTAACCCTGAACCTGCAGGATGTAGCCCTGCTGTGTCGAAAGGTTTGCGGCGACCTGGTCCAGCGTCTCTTTCGCATGTTTCGTCAGCAGCGTATGACCAGGAGCAAACACTACGTCCACCTGCTGGGCAGAGTGATATTGGTCAAGGCTGCCGACCGCATTGGAGACTACCTGAAGACGGCTGTTGGCCTGTTGCGCAGTCTGGCTCGCCTGCTGGGCACGGTTACCTGCGTCCACGGCGTGCTGGTCGGCTGCGTTAGCCTGCGCGGTTGCCTCGTTGATTCCCGCGGTTGCGCGAGCATCCACATCCTTCAGATTCTTCTCGTTGGCGCTGGTGACGTCATCGAGCTCATTGGCGCGATCACGGATCGGCGTGAGTTGCCGCTCGACATACTTCTTGCGCGCGAAGGGGTTCAGATGTCCCCAGAACCCTTGGCGCGTTTGCGGCTGCAAGGGCTGACGGGGACCGAGATTCGAGTCACTGGCCGCGTTGGCTGGCTGGCTCTGCGTGGAAGGCGTCTGCTGATCACCGGACTGCTGCGCGACTGCTGGGAGCGCGAGTGCTGCGGCTAATGGTAAGGCGATAAATATAGATGCTTTCGATACTTTCATGGAAAATCCTCCGACGGGGGGAAGCCTGGAAACCCTCGCCCCGACATACACTGTGCTATCTCGATCTGCGAGTATGAACCCGGCTCCTGCGTCGTGATGCAATCTCAAGCCGCCCGGAAAATCCGGGCGGCCCAAGACTGGTGCCAGGCTGTGTCCCGCTTTCGACGGAACGCACACGCCATCTCCTAGTACAGTTCAAGGGCCAAACTGGTGGGCTTCAGTGTGAATAACTAAGTGCAGTATTTTGAGTGAGTTGCTGGAGCCGTGGAAATTCTGGCACTGCACAAGGGTGGGTAGGAAAGTCAAGGACGCGTAAATTCGTCCAAGCGGGCACCGGAATCAGCGGGGCAGTACTTACTGGCTCATACCCATCAGCGTGAGCCCGGTGGAGCTGACGGAATCACGATCTCGTTCAAATAGCGGACCAGTAGGTCGCGATGCGCCCGCCGATAGGCGGGGTACTCACGCATAAGGTCGGTGTCAGGGTTGGTGATGAGGATGAAAGGATCAAGCAACCCAGCTTTGTAGACACGCACGAGAAAGGCCAGATCAGGTGTAAGTGGTCGCGGCACTCCGTCGATTGCTCCACTGGCGTTTCGCTCGGCGATGCGAGCAGCGGTGCCGAGCGCCTCATCCTCTTCCTTCAATGTGTGCCGATAGATGGGCTCGTTGGGATATTCCTGCTTGAACTTAGTCCTCGACCACTCAAGGCGAATCGCGTTATAGGCAACCCATGGATTGTCGGTGTCATCGGGTGCCGGCGCGGTGGCGTCAACATCGCCATCGGCAGTGATGTTGCTCGTCGTGAGATTCTCCGGAGGCTTGATGGGATGCCATGTCGGTCCCTGGTTGGCGAACTTGAGAAAGTTGTTCACGCCGTCCCAGGTCTTCTGGTCATAAGGATTGCAGATGATGGCGTCGATGTACTTGGAACGCGCCGAGGCAAGCATGTGATCCTTCAACAGCGTGTCGCCCCAGTAGCGGAAAGCAATTTCCTTGGTGGGATCAATCTGTACAGCTCGTGCGAACCACGCAGCGGCGGGCAGCGTCTTGTCTTCGCGGAAGTATGCGTTACCAATACCGAGTGCGGCGGCGAAGAGCTGAGGATCAAGCAGCAGTGCCTGAAAGTAGTACTGCTGTGACAGGTCGTCATTTCCCGCGCTGGCGGCTGATTCGGCCTGATTGAGCAGCCCATTCACTACCGGGCTGCGGGCAATGGTCGGGTCTTGTCCGTCTGCCGGAATGGCGACCAGCATCGCCTGTAGCAGGCTGCTGTTGTCGCCCAGTTGCAGGGCCTTCTCGAATTCCTGCCGTGCTTGAAGAAGAGCGGTAGTTCGGGATTGGGGATCAGTCATCGCTGCGGCCTGGTCGGCGATGCACATCGCAAGTTCTTCCTGGGCAGCCGCGTCCGTGGGGACGCTGGCGAGAAAGCTCTGGAGTGCGGGCACCGCCCGGTCGCAGGAGCCTGCTTCCGCCAGACCGAGAGCGTCGCGTCTCTGCCGGGCCAGCTGCGGACTCATCTTTGGAACGGGAAGCGAATTGACATCCACAAGAGGTTGAGGAGCGGGCAGCACAGCGGCCGGTTGTGCGGTGGCAGGCTGTACGGGCGCCGGATTTGTTTGTCCCCATAGCCCAGCTGGAATGCAGGCGAGTGAGATCAAAAGAGTCAGTCTGCGCGCAGAATTTCGCACCGAGGGTTCTCCGCTTGTGGATATGACGCTTCCCCACGAAAGATAGTGCCTCGTATCATACCCTCCGTTTCGCAAGAATGCGAGGGAGGATGAGCGGGCAAATTTGTACCGGAACACTAACGGGACAAATCGCGGCGAATCAGCTTCTTGTGTTGATCGAGGATGTAATTATCAGTCATCCCGGCAATGTAGTCGCAGATGATCCGGGGCAGTGACGCCACGCCGTCGTTGATCTGGACTTGGTAGCTACGCGGCAGGTCGCCTGGGTTCCGGACCCAGTGTTCGAAAAGATCAGCGACGATCTTTTCCCCGTCTGCCTTCTGGCCGCGCAGACTGTCGCTGAAATACATATACCGGTAGAGAAATTCCTTGGCTTCGCGGCGTTCGCTGTCCACTTCCGGGCTGAATGCGGCAATCCGCGCGGAGAAATCTCTGACGTCCTCGACGGTTTGTATCCCGGCTTCGATCACCCGCTGGCGAGTGTTTTCAATGAGGTTGGTAACAAGCCGGTTGATCATGCGTTTCAGCGCTTCGTTGAATTTCAGCCGTTCACGAACCGTGGGGTATTGCTTCTCCGCTTCGCGATAGAAACGCTCGAAAATTCCAACCGATGAACGAATGTCCGAGAGCCTCAATAATTTTGCTTCGTATCCATCGTCGAGGTCGGCGGTGTTGTATGCGATCTCATCGGTGAGGTCGATGAGTTGCGCCTCGAGCGGTGGACGCTTGTCCAGCAGATACTCGCCAAGCTGGGGATACTCGGACTCCGTGTAGTCGTGCGAGTGCTTGATGATTCCTTCGCGTACTTCGAAGGTCAGGTTCAGCCCGGGGAAGTCCGCGTATCGAGCCTCAAACTCCTCAACGATGCGCAGCGCGTGCAGGTTGTGATCGAAGCGCTCGCCATGGCGCCGCATGCAGTTGTCGAGAGTGGTTTCGCCCGAGTGTCCGAACGGCGGGTGACCGATGTCGTGTACCAGCGCCAGCGCTTCTACCAGGTCGGAGTTGAGATGCAGCGCGCCAGCGATGGTGCGCGATATCTGTGCAACTTCTATGGTGTGCGTCAGGCGATTGCGGAAGTGGTCGGAGTAGCGGCGTGTGAATACCTGCGTCTTGTTTTCAAGGCGGCGAAAAGCACGCGCATGAACTATGCGATCACGGTCACGCTGGAAGTCGTCGCGGTACGGGTGCTTCGCCTCGGGATACCGGCGCCCGCGCGAGTCTTCGACATGCACGGCATAAGGGGCGAGCATGAGGGGAGTTTAGCAGAGTTGTCCACGGGCGGATGATTTCGATCGGGGATCGGGACAAAACATTACAGCCGCGAACCGTTACGGATATTCATGGGATTTCAAGTGCCCCGCCCAAATCCGAGTTGATTCGCGGCCGTAAGAACCTTACTTCGTATTTTCCTGCTTCGCCAACTTCACGCGAGCGTTTTCCAGTTTCTTCTGAACCTTGGCCATCTCCGAGGTTTCCACCTCGGCGGGGATGGTCTGCTTCCATTCCGCAATGGCACGTTCCCAGTGAATGACGGCCTGTTGCAGACGGCCGGTGTGCTGGTAGAGGTCGGCGATGTGGTCGTTCACTGTCGGGTCGTCGCCAATGCGGTTCATGGCTTTGCGCAGATTCTCTTCGGCAAGATCGTACTTGCCCATCTTGTAGTAGATCCATCCAAGCGAGTCGAGGTACGCGCCGTTTTGCGGGTCGAGCATCACCGCACGGCGAATGTACCCGAGCGCTTCATCCAGCCGTGTGCCGCGGTCAGCCAGCATGTAACCGAGATAGTTGAGTGCGGCGGCGTTCAACGGATCGTCGGTGATGACCTTGTGGAAGACTTCTTCCGCCTGATCGTACTTCTTCTGGCGCTCAAAGATGGAGCCCTGGATGAAGAGAGCGTAATCCTTGTCGTCCTTGGACTTCTCAAGTTGCAGAGCCTTGCCGATTGCGTCTTCCGCTTCGGGCCAGCGCTTCAATCGGCTATACATCTGGGCTAGCGTAACGTAGACGTCGCGATCATCGGGAGTGCCCTTCAGCATTGCCTTGACGCGCGCTAGCGCCTGATCGGCCTGTCCCATGTCCGCTTCTTGACCGGCCAGAATCATCTGCAAGTCGCGGTTCGTCGGAATCTTTTTTACGGCTTCTTCGGCCACTGCGGTTGCCTGCGGCCATTGCTTGGCGTCGCGGTAAGTCTCGATCATCTGCTGATAGCCGCGCACCGCATTGTCGGTCCCAAGCGAAAGCATCTGCTGGAAGGCATCCACCGACTGCTGGGTCTTGTTCTGTTCGCGATAAACCGATCCAAGACGCTCCAGGAAGATGGCGCGATTGTTGCTGTCTGCAATGCTGTAGTTTCCGTCGGCGTGCTCGGTTTTCTTTAGAAGGCCTTGCAGTGCCTGTATCGCGTCGTCGTAGCGCCCCAGGGAATCGTAGATCACGGCCATGTTATAGGGCACTTCCTCCGAGTCTGGAACAAGCGCCTGCGCTTTTTTCAGAGTGTCCAGCGCTTGCTGGAACTTCCCTTCGCGGCGATAAATTTCCGCAATGTGCAGAAGGGTCTGCGCGTCCTGCGGGTCGGCCTCGGCGATCGCGTTGTATTGCTCCAGCGCGGCATCGAGCTGGTTGTCGTTCATCAGATTCTGCGCCAGGCCGCGCACCGCGTCGAGGTTCTCGCTGTCCTGGTTCACGGCCATGCGATACGAATTGACCGCGTCCTTGTAATCCTTCTTTTGCTCGTAGGTGTAGCCGAGCGCGGCGTAGATTTTTCCGGTTCGCGAAGCTTCCGGCACAGCTTGCAACGTGGCCAGCGCGTGGGCAAAATCGCCTTCTTCGTTGTAGAGGTAAGCCAGTGTCGTAACCGCTTCCTCCGAGGCCGGATCGAGCTTCACGGCGGTTTTGAATTCGCTTTCCGCCTTCTCCATGCTGTTGTCGAGACGATAGAGCCGGCCAAGCAGAAGGTGATCGTCAACACTACCCGGGTCCAGTTTGACGATTTGCTCGTACTGCTCGATGGCGAGCTTCAGCATGTTCTGCGAGGGCGAACCCGCCTGCAAGTCGCCCAGCGAACGCAGGTAGATACGGCCCAACAGACGACGCGCATCGAGATTCTTCGGATCGCGCTGAATGATCGACTGTGCCTGTAGAACGGCGTCGCGGATGCGTCCGCTGCGCGCATAGAACTCAGCCAACTGCGAGTTCAGAAAAGAAGAATCGGGGTCATACTCAAGTGCCGACCGTAACTCGTCAATTGCCTTCGTGACGTAGTCCATGCGCCCGGTCATGGCGACCGTTTCTTCGTACATATGCGCGAGTTCGTAGTGGTAGTAAGCCTTGGCCCGGTCTGGAACTTTCGCTGGAGTCGTGGAGCTTGCGTTCTGCTGCGCGCTGGCGCCAGGCACGGCGGTGTTAGCCGCGGGAGTGGGAGTACTCTTGGGAGCGCTCGGTGCGTCCTGGGCAAAGCCCGAGACGGACGCGGCTACCAGCAGAATCACGGAAAGTCGAGAAATCATCTTCATGGATGCCAGCCGTTCTGAATATGTTTGATGCGGAGCCGCCTCCGGGGGAATCACGTCTATTTTACTGCCTGAAGGCGACATGGGCGCGAACGCCTGGGCAGGGCCTACTGGAGCCGAACCCGGAGAGGCCACAAAAGTTCCGCCAATGGCCGTCTTCGCGGAACCCGTCCGGGCAAGCCTATTACTTCACCACGACTTCCGCCGGTTTGATCTCTTGCAAGTCGACGTAGGGTGTGGGGTAGTGGCCGGTGTAGCAGGAAGTACAGAAACTGGGGTTCTCTGGTTGCTCGCCGCATGCTCTACGCAAGCCATCCAGTGAGAGATATGCCAGCGATTCGACGCCAATGAAGTCGCGAATTTCGTCGACCGTCTTTACCGCCGCAATCAGGTGACGGCGTTCAGGCGTGTCCACTCCGTAGAAGCATGGCGAAGTCGTCGGTGGGCAGGAAATACGCATATGTATTTCTTTCGCTCCGGCATCGCGCATCATGCGCACAATTTTCTTACTGGTAGTTCCGCGAACGATCGAGTCATCCACCAGGATGACCTTTTTGTCACGCAGCAGATGCCGCACCGGGTTCAACTTCAGCTTGACTCCGAAATCGCGCACGCGCTGTTCGGGCTCAATAAACGTGCGGCCGACGTAATGATTGCGAATCAGTCCGAACTGCAGTGGAATACCGCTCTCCAGCGAAAAGCCAACTGCGGCGGTCACGCCCGAGTCGGGCACGGGCACCACGATGTCTGCATCCATGGGAGCTTCACGGGCTAACTGCCGGCCCATGGCTTCACGGCTCTGCTGTACGGAGCGTCCGAAGACAAGGCTATCCGGGCGCGCAAAGTAAACATGCTCGAAGATGCAATTTGACTGTGGAAGCGCGTGCGTATAGAAGCGCGAATGCACGCCCTCGGGTCCAACGACCACGAGTTCGCCGGGCTTAACGTCGCGGATGTACTCAGCTCCGATCAGGTCGAAGGCGCAAGTCTCCGAGGCGAAAACAACTGACTCAGGGCGGCCGTCAGCGGCGGGAATGCGGCCCATGGCAAGCGGGCGGAAGCCTCGCGGATCGCGCGCGGCAAAGATGTGGTCAACCGTCGTCATCACCAGCGAAAATGCGCCTTCAATCCTGCGCAACGCGTCGGCCATCGCGCCATCGATGGTCTGCTCGCGCGACTGTGCAATGAGGTGAAGGATGATTTCCGTGTCGCTGTTCGTCTGGAAGATGGAGCCCTGCGCCTCGAAGCGGTGGCGCATGTCAGCCGCATTCACAATGTTTCCGTTGTGCGCCACGGCGATTCGGCCCTTGTTGCAATCCACCATGATCGGTTGCACGTTGAGCAGCGCGGAGTCGCCGGCGGTGGAGTAGCGTGTGTGGCCGATGGCGATTGAACCGGGCAGACGGCTCAACGAATTCTCGTTGAAGATGTCAGCCACCAGGCCCATCGCGCGGAAGATGTGCACCATGCGGCCATCGGACGACGCGATGCCAGCCGACTCCTGCCCGCGATGTTGCAGGGCATGCAGCCCGAGGTAGGAAAGCTTTGCCGCCTCGGGATGACCATAGATGGCGACGACGCCGCATTCGTCCTTGAACTTGTCTAACCCGAAATGGTCGCTACTGCTGGACATCTTTACTCACCTTTTCTGCCGAATCCTGATTCGTGTGTTGCCGCTATACCGTTGCCACCGCCTCGATATCGCTATGTAATGCCCGCTCCAGCGCCGTCGCCCAGCTTTTCTTCAAAGCGGACACCTCGTCGCGAAGCGCCGGATTGCCATCCACGCGCACTTGGAACTTGCCGGGGATTGTAGTTCCGATTTGCCGCGCCGCGAGACCAAAATTTGCCGCTACTTGTTGGATTCGAGAAACTTGTCTCGCGTCGCACGAAACCAGCACTCTCGTGGAGTCTTCGCCAAAAAGTACATACTCCAGCGACAATCCCGCGCCAGCCAAATCGACATCCACGCCAATGTTATGCGCAAACCCCTTCTCGGCGAGTGCCGTGGCGATGCCACCCTCCGAGCAGTCCTTGGCCGACTCCACGAGCCCTTCGGCCGCCAACTGCCGCAACGCCTGATGCAGGGCTTTTTCCGCGCCCAGCGATAGCTTCGGCGGACGTCCCCACATTGTGCCCAGTATATGCAGTGCGTACTCCGACGAGCCGAACTCCACACGCGCTTCGTCAATGTGCTTCTTGCGATCTTCGCTCAGCAGGACAATTGTCTTGCCCGGTGCTTTGAAGTGTGAGCCCACAGCCTTACTCGTGTCATCGACGATGCCGACGATACCCAGAACTGGTGTTGGGTAGATGCCTTCGCCGAGCGTCTCATTGTAGAAGCTGACGTTGCCGCCGGTGATTGGAGTTTCGAGCGCGACGCAGGCTTCCGTCAGCCCATCGATAACGGCCGAAAACTGGCCCATGATCGGCGGCTTTTCCGGGTTGCCGAAGTTAAGGCAATTGGTGGCCGCGACGGGCCGCGCTCCGGTGCAGGCAACGTTGCGAGCCGCTTCGGCGACTGCATGCATCGCCCCCAGCTTCGGTTCGAGGTAGCACCAGCGGCCGTTGCCATCGAGCGCCATGGCCAAGCCACGCTGCGAACCCTTGATGCGGATGACGCCGGCTTCTCCGCCCGGCCCCTGCATCGTGTTCGTCTGTACCATCGAGTCGTATTGCTCGTAGACCCAGCGCTTGGAGCAGATGTTCGGGCTGGCGAGCAGCGCATGAAACTCGCCTGTCAGATCCTTCTTCGCTCCGAGTTTGATGCCATCCGGTGCTTCTTTTGCAACCGGCGACACCCATGCCTCCACCGGACGGTGGTAGAGCGGCGCATCGTCGGTGAGCGCCTCGTTGGGAATCTCCGCGACGACCTTACCGTGCTCGCGCACGCGCATCTTGTTTTCCGGGATGACCTCTCCGATCTCGACCGCATCGAGGCCCCACTTGCGGAAGACCGCGAATACTTCTTCTTCGCGCCCCTTGTCCGCCACCAGCAGCATGCGTTCCTGCGATTCGCTCAGCATGATCTCGTAGGGCGTCATGCCGGTTTCGCGCTGGGGGACTTTGTCGAGTTCGATCTCCAGGCCGACGCTGCCGCGTCCACCCATCTCGCAGGTAGAGCAGGTGAGTCCAGCGGCGCCCATGTCCTGTATGCCAATGACCGCGCCGGTCTCCATTGCCTCGACGCAGGCCTCGAGCAGCAGTTTTTCCATGAAGGGGTCGCCCACCTGCACGTTCGGGCGTTTCGCCTCGCTGCCTTCGCTGAACTCCTCGCTGGCCATGGTAGCGCCGTGAATGCCGTCGCGCCCGGTCTTGGAGCCAACGTAGATCACGGGATTTCCCGCACCAGCGGCCTTGGCATAAAAGATTTTTTCGCGCTTCACCAGTCCGAGGGCGAAGGCGTTTACCAGCGGATTGCCGTTGTAACAAGGCTCGAACTTGGTTTCGCCGCCGAGGTTGGGCACGCCGAAGCAGTTGCCATAGGACGCGACACCGCCCACCACGCCATCAACAATCGAGTGGTTCTTGTGGATCGTCGTCTGGTCGGTCTGCCAGCGCCCGGAGTCGCCCGGTTCTTTCGTCACTGGTCCAAAGCGCAGCGAATCCATCACGGCCACCGGACGTGCGCCCATGGTGAAGATGTCGCGCAGAATGCCGCCGACGCCGGTGGTTGCTCCCTGGAAGGGCTCGATGAACGAAGGGTGATTGTGGCTTTCGATCTTGAAGGCGCAGGTCCAGCCATCACCGATGTCGATGATGCCGGCGTTTTCGCCCGGACCCTGCACAACGAGCTTGCTGCGTGTCGGCAGCCGCTTGAGGTGGACGCGCGAAGACTTGTACGAGCAGTGTTCGCTCCACATCACGCTGAAGATGCCAAGCTCGGTCAAGGTCGGCGTGCGTCCGAGCCACTTCAGGATGCGCTGGTACTCGTCCTGCGTCAGGCCGTGGTCGCGGATAACCTCGGCAGTGATGGCAGCATTCTCAGGAGAAGTCATAAGAGGTAACTTCTATTTTCTCACGTGGAGGAGGGCGGGGGAAGGGCGCGGGGTACCAGCACCTAACGCCTGGTATCCGCTCCCATCATCGTCGGCACACTGACGAACTCGTAGCCTGATTGTTTGTACTTTGCGATCAGATTGTCCGTTGCTTTCACCGTATACGAGCGGTCGGCGCCCATGCCGAGGTGTCCACCATCGTGGAGAAGAATAACGTCGCCTCCCTTGATTTGCCGGTTGGCATGCCGTTCGATCGTCTCGTTCGACTTGGCGCTCCAGTCGAAGCAGGTGACACGCCACATCACTGGCGTCATGCCATACTCGCGAGCGGTAGCAAACGTCCCAGGCCGGCGGCCTCCAAAGGGCGGGCGAAACAACTTCGGCGCCTGCCCGGTAGCGTCCTCGATTGCCTTGGTTGTGTCTTCAATCTGGCGGCAAAGACCGGGCGTGGAGACGAAGATCAGGTTGGGATGCGTGTAAGTGTGGTTGCCGATGGTGTGCCCGGCCTCCGCCACGGCGCGCGCGATCTGCGGCCGCTGGCGCACGAACTGGCCGACCATGAAGAACGTAGCCTTCACGTCGTGACGTGCCAGCACGTCGAGCAGATGGAAGGTGTGCGGATCGTTGGGGCCATCGTCGTAGGTGAGCGCCAATCGCTGCGACGGCCGTGCCTCGCCGTTGAAGTTCGCTCCATAAAGCTGCGACCACGGAACCATCGTGTGTAGTCCCGCGAAACTGGCTCCGGCGGCAACTGCTCCGATCCCTGCAAGCGTTCCGATCATGTCCAAGATTTTAATTCACGCACGAGTGGTCTTTGCCTCGATCTTGGCAATTGCGCCTATTACCACTTCCGTCCGCTCATGGCATCTGCCTTCCTTTTCGATTGATATCGATTGGAGGGCCCACTTTTGAATTGTGTTGAGTGAATGTGCTACCTCAGGACGCGGTGAGAAGAAAAAAGAAATCGCACCCATGGAAATTCTCCGGTCCCGCGATTTGCAGTCAGCAACTTGGGACAGATTTCAAACGTTTACTCATCGCACAATTGCTCTCGACGCTCAGCCGCGTTATGCTGCCCGAGACTCATCCATTGATCTCATGGCGAATTTCTTCGAACCACCCCGCTATATCGCAGTCGAAGGCCCGATCAGGGTCGGGAAAAGTACGCTGGCCCGCGCCATCGCCGAGCAGCTCCACGGCCAACTCGTCCACGAACCGGAAGACAATCCATTCCTGAACGCCTTTTACGAAGGCGAAGCGGGAGCGGCGTTCCAGGCGCAAATGGCTTTTCTTGTAGAACGTTACGAGCAATTGCGTCCGCTGGAAGCCGGCCCGAACTCGCGCAAGGTAATCGTCACCGATTACATCTTCGAAAAGGACAAACTCTTCGCCAACCTCAACCTGAGCGACGCTGAGCTGACGGTCTACGACCGCTATTACCGGATGTTCCGCGCGGCGTTGCCCGTACCCGACCTAGTGATCTATCTTCAGGCCTCGACCGATGTGCTGCGCAAGCGGCTTCGTCGCAAGAATGCCCCCTCGGAACGTGCCATCAGTGACGACTACATGGAAGAAGTTGTGAAGGCCTACGAGCACTTCTTTTTTCACTACACCTCGAGCGACCTGTTGGTGGTGAACACCTCGGAGATCGATTTCGTCGAGAGCAGCCAGGAGCTGCAACAACTTGTGCGCCGCATCAGCGAGCCGGTTAAGGGAACCCAGTACTTCCTCCCGCTGGGGAAAGACGAGGCGGCCAGCACGTAAATAGCAAGTTTCGAGTGTCTAGTTTCCAGTTTTGAGTTAGAACTTCCCTTCGTGGATGCGGCTGCTGCTGCGTTTGTCGCCGTTTGCTTTCGGGGTCTCTTGAAACGGGAAACTTGAAACTCGAAACTTTTTGGATTTGCGTCTACAATACCCCGGGCCGCATCCTAGGAAGTGGCTGATGTCCTGAAACCCATCGGGACGTGTTCGGGGTCCCCGCAAAGTTCAACTTTGCCGGGCACCCAGGCGGTATCCGCGAGCCGGAGCCGCACTGGAGGAACCGTGAGTATCACTACCGGCGATTTCCGCACGAAGATTACGGTCAACACTCTTTCCGAGAAAAAACAGAAACACGAACCCATCACATGTCTCACCGCCTACGACTACGCCACTGCGCGCCTTGTGGATGAAGCCGGCATTGACGTCATTCTTGTGGGCGACTCGCTCGCGCAAACCATGCTCGGCTACGACAGCACCATTCCGGTGACCGTCGACGAGATGCTGCACCACACCAAGGCCGTCCGGCGTGCAGTCAGGAATGCCTTTCTCGTCGTCGATATGCCTTACGCCAGCTACCACGTGGACGTGCGTGACGCGCTGAGCAACGCCGTGCGCTTCGTCAAGGAGGGTGGTGCGGAGGCGGTAAAAATCGAGGGCGGCGAAAAGCGGCTGGAGGTGGTGCACCATCTGATGGATGCCGAAATCCCAGTCGTCGGGCACATCGGCCTGACGCCGCAGTCGCTAAACATGATGGGTGGCTACAAGGTGCAGGGCAAAACGCTCTCGGCAATTGAGCAACTGATGCGCGATGCCGTGGCGCTCGACCGTGCCGGCGTCTGCCTGATCGTGCTGGAGGGAATTCCGCGCGAAGTGGCCGCGATGATCACCGAAGAGGTTGAGACTCCGACCATCGGCATCGGCGCCGGGCCTGACTGCGACGGGCAGATCCTGGTGATTCATGACCTGCTTGGCCTGACATTCCAGCCGCCGGCAAAGTTTGTTCGCCGCTATGCGGATGTTGGCCAGGCAATTGCCAATTCAGTGAAAGCATACCGCGACGATGTAAAATCCCACGCGTATCCCAACGACGCGGAGTGTTACCATCTTCCCAAGGAGACGTTTGTGTCACTCGAGGCAATCACTGAACGCAAGCGCTCCGTACAAAAGTGATGACCACTGGCGGAAGATTTCTGATGTTGTTTACCGCCGGGCTTCTGCTCGGCGGAATGATGTTGGCGCAGACCAAGCCGCACAGCACGGCCAAGCCGGAGGCCTCGCGACCAAAGAAGATTGAGCGCGCGCCCAAACCGGCTCAGATCGCGTGGCGTAGCCACTGCTCCAATGTTGGTGATTTCTGCATAGACGTTCCGGCACACTGGGAGATGCTCGGAGAGATTTTCGACGGTGCAGGATTCGTTGTCGCCGAGCCTGACCCCAAGACGCCCAAGGATGACTGGAGCCAGATTACGGCTGCCGCCATTGATTTGCCGGAGCCGCCTCCAGGCAAGGACGAACCCGATCTCGACTCGCTGATTGATGCCGTGCTGGGCTCGCCCGCCCAGGGAGTGACGGCGGAAACCGAACGACGCACGAACGAACTAATCGCGGATATGCAGGCTGAGATCGTCAAGGTTCGGCTGCACGACACTAAGACCTCCACGGACTGGATCGAGGAAGTTGCGTTTCTGAACTCTGACGAACTTGTCTATTCGGTAGCCCTTCGCTGCTCGCCGGAGGCATTTGATCGTATGGACCCGATCTTCCGGCACGCGCTGCAGAGCTGGAAGCCGGCTCCCACACCCGAAAAGCAGCCCCCGGCGCCGGCACACTTCTGACACCATGCAAATTTTCGAAACACCACGGCAGATGCAGGCCGCATGCCGCGAAGTGCGGCGTGAAGGCAAGACTCTTGGCTTTGTGCCCACCATGGGAGCACTCCACGATGGCCACTTGTCGCTCGTGAGAATCGCGCGCTCGCAATGCGATACCATTGCTGTATCGATATTCGTAAATCCATTACAATTCGGCCCGGCGGAAGATTTTTCCAAGTATCCGCGGACTTTTGCCGGTGATTGCCGCAAACTTGAGGCCGAAGGTGTCGAGCTGCTTTTTGCGCCAAGTGTCGAAGAGATGTATCCGGCGGGCGCCAGTACAACGGTATACGTCGAAGGATTGAGCGAAAAGCTGGATGGAAAATCGCGCCCCGGACACTTTCGGGGAGTGGCAACGGTGGTTGCCAAGCTGTTCGAGATTGTCCACCCTGATCGCGCATTCTTCGGGCAAAAAGACGCGGCGCAGGTAGCCGTGCTGCGCAAGATGGTGAGCGACCTCAATATGGAGACCGAACTGGTGGTCTGCCCAATCGTCCGCGAGCAGGACGGGTTGGCGATGTCGTCGCGCAACCGCTATCTCTCGCTCGATGAGAGGCGACAGGCGCTTGTACTGCATCGCTCTCTGCATTGCGTGGAAGATTTGGTGTCACGCGGCGAGCGCGATACTTCAAAGCTGATTGCTGCCGCCACCGAGGTCATTGCCAACGAACCCGGGGTGCGGTTGGACTACTTCGCAATCGTAAATCCCGACACCCTCGATCCCGTGACGGATGTCAACCTGGGCGCTCTGGTCGCCGTTGCCGCATGGGTCGGCAATACGCGCTTGATCGACAACCTGCTCCTGCCGCCGATCAGTTCATAGAAATCATCTGGAAATGCCGGCACGCAGCCTGGAACTCCGCTCAGTATTCCCGTTTGGCGGAGACGTATGGATTACCAGCGGCGACGAAGCGCAGTGGATGCTCGACGGCCTTGGTGATGCCGATGCGAGGAGTCGTCACGATGCGCTCGACGCGGTGACCGTCGTCGGCAAGCCAGAGGTCGGACTTGCGCGAGCCGGTCAGGTCCTTTCCGTTGTCTCGCAGTCGGGTGACACCGAGTGCGGCAGCCATGCGTCCGGGGCCGCTCGTCAGCGTACGCAACAAGGAGAGCCTCGGTTCGGCCGGCAGAACCACGTTGCGCAGGCGGGCCATCTGTTCTATCCCGCTAACTGGCTCCATCGCTCGGAATAACACCGCCCCGGCAATCCCCTCAGGTAAACAGGAGACATTCAGACAGAAGTGCATGCCGTAGATAAAATAGACATATGCAAATCCAGGCGGCCCGAACATGACAGCATTTCGATCCGTTTTTCCGCGATGAGAATGTGCGGCGGGATCGTCCTTCCCGAGATACGCTTCCGTTTCAACCACCCGTCCCACAAGCAGTTGCGAACCCACCCGTCGAATCAACAACTTGCCGAGCAGGTCATGCGCTACCTCGCGCGGATCGCGATCAAAGAAACTGCGCGGGAGCGCCTTTCCCGCTGTACCCACCCTGCGTGTACTTTTGTCCGGCTGTGCCATGTACGAAAGATTTTCTCATTTTTACAGGATTCACTTTTGCCGCGTCGATTTTTGGTGCATCTTACCAAGAGACCTTCAGGCGGTACCCCGGTCTAACAAATGTCGGTGTTGTGCGCCAGCGGCGTATTTACGCTTGCTGCCGGTCGCCTAACGTCCTGCAATTGTTGAGTTATAAAGGAGCGCTCCATGAGACTTAAGAAACTTTTCGGAATCACGGCCATCCTGATGTTGTGTGCCGCGATAGCTTCGGCCTCCGGCATTCCAGCCGGAACAAAGATCACAGTTCGTCTGAATCACGAGATCAATTCCGGCAGGGCCCAGGCGGGTGATCGCTGGGAAGGCAGTCTTGACCGCGATCTATTTGTTCATGGAAGACTTGTAGCGAGGTCCGGTGCGCGGGTTGAAGGCAGGGTCGTGGAAGCAAAGTCGAGTGGGCGTCTTAAGTCGCCGGGCATTCTCTCGCTGCGCGTGATCAGGGTGGATGGCAAGCCTGTGTCGACATATCGCCGCACCTTTGAAGGCAAGAGTCACAAGAAGAGTAATGTGGCAAAGATCGGCGGAGGCGCCGCGCTCGGAGCCATCATCGGTGGAATCGCCGGCGGCGGTAAAGGCGCGGCGATCGGCGCAGGGGCCGGCGGTGCTGCCGGAACTGGCGTGGCGGCGGCAACCGGAAAAATGGAAGCCATCCTTCCGGCGGAAGCGGCGATTACGTTCACGGTCAGAGAGCCATCTCGCCGCAGGTAGATCTTGAAGAGAGGGCATTCAGCCTGAATTGAGTGCCCTCTTCAGTCGCCGGGCAGTTTACTTCCGCTTCGCGTATGCCAATACTTCCTCGGCGTGACCTTCCGGTTTGACGTTGCGGAAGACATGTAAGATCTTCCCATCAGGGCCAATCAGGAAAGTCGTGCGCGCGATTCCCATCACTTTTTTGCCGTACATGTTTTTCTCTTTGAGCACATCAAACAGTACGGCAACCTTTTTGCCGGCGTCGGCCAGCAGGGAGTAGGGTAGATCGTACTTCTCCTGAAATTTCTTCTGCGCCGGTGAAGTATCGGGAGAGATGCCCAGAACCACAAGCCCGGCTTTCTGGAGTTTTGTGTATGCGTCGCGGAACCCGCACGCTTCTATAGTTCAGCCGGGGGTGTTGGCCCGGGGATAAAAGAACAGCACGACATTTTTCCCGCGAAACTGCGACAATTTAACGGTGTTACCGTTTTCATCGGGAAGACTAAAATCAGGTGTCTGATCGTTGACGTCCATGAAGACAAATCTATACAGCAAATCGGCTTTTAGCGCCATGGCAGTCTTGGCGGCACTCGCGTTCACGATCTCTGGCTGGGCGCAGTATCGCGCTCCCCAGCAACACAAAGGACCCCGCGCAGTTGCCGTGCTGGAGGTTGGCGCACACGGAGGCGCACGCCTGATTCCGGTAAGTCTCTGGTACGAAGGTAAATACTACGACGCGACGTTTTATCAATCGAGCCCGGTTCCACTAGCACTTTATTCCGACACACTTTACGAAGCGCTAAGCGCTGGCACGCTAGTTGGCCACTTTACGGTGCATGGTGCGCGCCAACTCGGACCTGCTTGGTGGGGCGACGGGTTCTGGAAGCCGATCACGCTGGCCGAAACAAAAAAGCCAGTCTTGCATACCCCATCGACTGCGACATTCTCCAACACCGGCAAACCGATCCTGCAGACACCGCCAACGACAACCGAGCCAGCGACCGCACCTGCGTCCTCCAGCCAACCAACTGGTGATGCAACGGGCGGGGAACTGCACGTGAAGATCGATCCCAAGACTGGTCGGGTCAGTGACACGACGGTCGATAAAACGACAACCGACAAAGAGGCGAAGAAAGATACGCCTTCGCCGGACGCGGATGATCCGGACCGGCCACATCTGCACCGGCCAGCGACGGAGCCAGCGGCAGAATCCGCGGGGTCCAATGAACAGGTTGAAGAGGAGGACCCCAATCGCCCGCGTCTGACGCGTAGTGGACTTGGGGACAAAGATAAGGCCGAAGCGTCCGACAAGATTCTTGGTCCGCGGACATACATGGTTGCGGTCTCCGATCCGAATCCGATGGAACATCGTCCACTGGGCTTCGCGTGGACCGATGCGGAAAGAGAATCGTTGACGGCTGATGCCCGGAAGGTTGCGATCGCCGCACTACGCAAGGCCGCACCATTGCGGCGCTTCACGCTGCCGGCAAAGGGAGATATTCCGCTGACGGATGTTGCGGTGCGCGCATACGATCTGGACTATAGCAATTCGCCAGAAGTTGTCTTCACCGCGACGTATACTCCCGCTCCCGCGCCAGTTACGCAAGCGACAAAAAAACAACCGGCGAAGACAGGCGGATGGGTGGAAGGCAACGCAGCGGAGAAAGCCGCGATGGCCACGGAAGCCGCTGCCAGCGCGGCTCCGGCGCTACAGCGGTCGTATTCAGTCACGGTGGTTTTGCGGCAGAGCGCTGACGGAGTTATGAATACCATCTTCGCGGAAGTGAGCGATCCGCTGGACCTGGAGACGTTTCCGGCGTTGAGGCTGGTGGACGCTGTGGATGCGAACGGAGACGGGCGGGCGGACTTCGTTTTTCGCAATATTCGGCCGGAAGGAACGAGTTTTGTGATCTACAAAGTATCGCCTTACGATATGACGAAGGTGTTCGACACGCCTCCGAGGCGATACTAGGCCAGTAGCAAAAGAGTAACCGAACCTGTTGGCTGACTGGTTACCGCCAGGTAACCGGGAAGGCATGGCTGGAACAGGTTTGCTTTTTCCGCACAAAAAACGAATTCCGCGTTATCGTACTTCGTTCACAGATATCCATCCTGAAAGGAAATCTTATGCGCAGGGTTCTGGTCGTGCTGTGTGTAGCGATGGCGGCGTCGTTGTGTGCCGCGCAAACCGATTTCAGCAAAGTGCAAGTGAAGATACAGAAGGTGTCGGGCAACGTCTACATGCTGCAAGGGGCAGGCGGCAACATCACGGCGTCGGTGGGAGACGATGGCATCGTGATGGTGGACGACGAGTTCATCCCGCTGGCGGAGAAGATCCAGGCGCAGTTGAAGACGGTGAGCGACAAACTGGTGCGCTTCGTGATCATCACGCACTATCACTTCGACCATACAAGCGGGGATCCATACTGGGGGAAGATCGCGACGCTGATCGCCCAGCAGAACGTACGCAAGCGGCTGGCGGAAGGCGGACCAACAGGGTATATCACGAAGGTGATCCACGAGAACAAGCCGGCCGCACCGGACATGCTGCCGCAGATGACGTTCACGAAAGAAGTGGACCTGCACATGAACGGCGACGACATCAAGGTGGTGCACTATCCGCACGCGCACACGGACGGTGATAGCGTGGTGTTCTTCCCGAAGGAACACGTGGTGGCGACGGGCGATACGTTTGTGACATATGGATTCCCATTTATCGATCTAAACGCGGGCGGCAGCGTGGAGGGGACGATCGCGGAGTTCAAGTCGATGATCCCGAAACTGCCGGCGGACGTGAAGATCATTCCGGGCCATGGGAACCTCTCGAACCTCGACGACCTGAAGAACTACGTGAAGATGCTGGAAGAGACGACAGCCACGATTCGCAAGGCCATGCAAGAGGGCAAGACGCTGGAAGAGATGAAGCAGGAAAAGATCATGGAGCCGTGGCAGAAGTGGTCGGGAAACTTCATCAACTCGGATGCGTGGATCGATACGGTGTACAACGAGCTGACGGCGAAGAAACACTAGCCACAGATAAACACGGATCAAGGCAAAAGATGAACGTAGAGGGCGCGGAGAAATTGTCGATTGATGATTGCTGAGTGACGATCGGAAAAGTACGAAGGACGAATGAAAGGCAAAGGCGAAAGCGCCACGGATGAACACGGATTTCCACGGATAAAGCGAAGGATAAACGCAGAGGAGCACAGAGGGATTGTCGATTGCTGATTGAGGAAAGGAAGGACAGGGGACTAAGGATGGCTCAGCAGTCGGGGCCGAAAAGACCCACATCTGCCAATTGCCGGCAGATATGGGGCACCCTCAAGTTAGATACAGAGATGTGGGCCACCAGCCTGGTTGCAGGACGAAAACTCACAACTAAAACTGTAAAGGATGTCCCGAGACAATGTCTAAAGGATGTCTTGGGACTAGACACAACGTCAGGCTTGAACGGGCCACCGTCAGTGTGTTGGTAACCTGGGCCACCTGCCGCCAAGATGCACGGGCGGAGAACAGTGTCACTAGAACCTTGGGGATCAGTTATGAGCACTTGGAAAAAGGTCGCATTGGTGAACGGGGGATGGGTGGTAGGAATTGTCATCTCCCTATTTGTAGTCCCACCTAGCACGCCACTGTGGTTGTGGGCGACAGTGTCTGTACTCGTTCTAGTAGCTCTGAACTACCTCTTCTTCGGGCAGCAACGAAGAGCCACGAGTGCACGCAAAATCGGACCCATGACCACAGTCGTGGGGGGTCTGGGAGTTCTCGTCTTGTTGCTGGAACTGATCTTCCGGTACGTGCCTCGTTGAAGACAGTATTCCGAAGTATGCTTACGATGCGACGGTATCGCTATGACGTACTGCGACGCGTGCTCGTTCAGCGTAGCGTCTCATGGGGTCTACAAGTTCACCGGCAAAGAACGCGATGCCGAAACCGGCCTCGACTACTTCGGGGCCAGATACTACGGCTCCAATATGGGGCGCTTCATGAGTCCTGATATTGGGGCAGATCAGCATCCCGAGGACCCGCAGAGTTGGAATCTGTACACCTACGCTCGAAAGAATCCTCTTGTATTAGTGGACCCGGCGGGTGGCCCAGGTTAGCGAAAAAGAAACCACTGACAGTGGCCCGTTCAAGCCCGACGTTGGCTTGAGCGGGGTAGTGCTAGTCGTAGGATGCAGTGTACGCCTACGATATTGACGTGCTCCTTTCAATCCGCACACAAGCGAGCATGATTTCGGATTCTGTGATCGGTCCCCTTTTTCGGTCACGGTTCCAGTGACAGCCTCCGATCCCAGAGAAATCGTGGATTGATGCAGTCTGGATCGTCGACAGTTCCCATTGGACTGTAGTCAAATTCATAGCGGCGAAAGCACTCAAGCTCAATAAAGGTCAACAGACCTTAATAAGCTGTCAGTTAAGTGGAGTGCGTTCAATCTCATGCAAATCGCTGAATCCAGGAGGCCTAGAAAATTACGCTGACCCCGGTTCGGGACCAGGGGGACGGAGGTTCAAACCTTCTCCCCGATCAATGAATCCGAGCTTTTCACCATCCTTTCGCGATTTTTCCCTCACTGATAGAATCGCGGACGCGCTTCGCGCGGCTTTGTCTCTTCCCACATCTGTCCGCCAACAGAAGCGGCCAGATACGGGGCACCCTCGGAGCAAAAGAGAGACGTGGGCCACCAGCCAAAGGATGAACGCAGAGGGCGCGGAGAAATTGTCGATTGATGATTGCTGAGTGACGATCGGAAAAGTACGAAGGACGAAGTACGAATGACGAATGAAAGGCAAAGGCGCAAGCGCCACGGATGAAGACAAAGGATCAACACAGAGGTCGCAGCGGAGCGCAGACGGAAAGTCGATTGTTGATTGAGGAAAGGAAGGACAGGGGACTAAGGATGGCTCAGCAGTTGAGGCCGAAAAGACCCACATCTGCCAATTGCTGGCAGATATGGGGAACCCTCAAGTTAAATACGGAGATGTGGGCCACCAGCCGAGTTATGCAAGTTCGAAGAGGAATCGATAAAGTTGCATTTTGACGTAACACTTAAACCTACAGCGGACCGTGTCGGGGCAGCGCTGGCTCGTGAGCGAAAACGAAGTGAGATGTAACAACAAGTAGCCAATGCTGCTACCGTACTCCCCTAAATCCGTCTACGGACGAATATGACGCGAGCCAAGGATTGAGTGATTTCCATAACACAGTGTTTACGGCTAGAGATGGGCCAGCAGCCAAAGAATGAACACAGAAGGCGCGCGCGGCGAGTTCAGGGTATGTGTGGCCCGACCTCTTCGAAGAATCGCGCGATGTAGAAGGCACAGGCTGCGAATCTGTCCTTGAAGATATGCTGATGGTCAGCCGGATAATGGGCGACGATCCATTCGTCGGAACCTGTTGACAAGGCCTTGAAGTACCACCCGCTGCTGGCCCGCTTATCCACGGAATCGAGCAGCCAACTCTCCACCAAGTCAGTATGCAGACGAAGGCAGGCGGCAATTTCGGCTTCAGAGGGCGGATTCTCGCGCGAGTATCCGGATTCTTGTAGCAGAGCCAGCATGGAGCGATTACTCGCCGGACTCTTATACTCTTTGGCGATCCGACAGATTGCGTAAACAACATCAGGGCCCATGCTTCAGCACCCCCGCATCATGATAGTCCGGTGAATGGTAGAAAGGCGAAAGAGCAAGACCACAGGGACTGGATTGGTGACTGCCGATTATTAGAAGAGGTGGGATGGGGCACAGGCATCGCACACAACGTCAGGAATCCCACGATCGGTTGCCGGATGAGAGGGTGTGGCCGACGTTTGATGGATTCATGATGTCGAGGAGTCCGGCGACGCCGATGCAGAAGGGCGGGTGGCCCGGGCTAACACTTTCATTCAGCTCGACACCTAGGGGTGCCTCGTCCTAACTCTGCCAGGGCAGGGATGTTCCGGTGGAATCATTCGTAGTGTTGGAGCGACTCCCATTCGTTCCCGGCGCGCCATCGTTCAGTGTGATTCGATCTCGACCGTCCCTTAAGAACAACGGCGAAAGCAAGAGGTGTGCCGGAATGAAAGCAGGCATGAACGTGGTGCTGCGGTGCGTGTCGTTGTTTCCTCCACAACTTTTGACCTCCAGTAAGGGTTTAGGCTCTGAGGTGCCGTCGGCTCTACGCACCGGCCTGTTGCTGATTCCGTGCCGTTCCAGCCAAATTGATCTTGGAGTACGGCCCGTCCCTGGAGTTTCGAATGACCGTTGTGTCGCAGGTGAAGCAGTCACCGCGTAAACCCTTCGTCCTTATCGCCGTTTTCATCCTTGTCGTGTTGAGCCTTGGCCTGCTGGTTTCGTGCGGGGGAGGCGGCTCAAGCAGAAGTCTCTTTATTATTTCCCGAGGCGCTACCAGCGTGGGTACATATCAGTTCTCCAGTTCCGGGGCGCTCACCTTGAGTACCAATTCCATCGCTACCGGCCCGAATCCGCTGGGCATCCTGATTACTCCTCAACAGAAATTCGCTTATGTCGCGGACGACTCGGGGTCAACCCTGGATGGCGGTATCTACGAGTACAGCGTGGATAAGCAAACGGGGGGACTTAGCAACGTCAATAACAACCCGTCAAACACGTCGAGTACGACGACGGCGAGCATCACGATTAACTCCGGCATCACACCGGTGGCGATGGCCACGGACTCGAAGGGGACGTTTCTTTTTGTGGCTAACCGCGGATCGAACAACATTTCGGTGTATACGATTGATCCGACATACGGATTTCTGACCGAGATCGCAGGATCACCCTTCCCAACGGGCGCCGCCGCACCGGTGGGACTGGTGGCGCGGGGAACAAATCTGTTTGTGGCAGACGCCGGCAATGGCGCGGGTGGAGCAATTTCGGTCTTCACCTTCGATGCGACCAAGGGGACGTTGACCGCAGTCAGCGGTTCGCCGTTTCCGGCCGGACAGCACCTCTCGGCGGTCGATGCCGATGCGAGCGGCAAGTTTCTCTACGCGACGGACGATCAACTTAACGAGGTCCTTGGCTTTTCAATCGGCAGCAACGGCCAGCTTACCGCCATGTCGACACCGTCGTACGCAACCGGAACTGCACCGGCGTACATTCGCGTGAACCCGGCGGGAGGGGCGCTGTATGTGGCCAATCACGGCTCGAATGACCTCTCGGTGTTCACGTTTGATTCCAGCAGCGGCGCACTGACGGCAGCTTCCGGTTCTCCGATAAAAGTGGGTACGGCACCCGCATGTATCGCCCTCGATGCAGGAAATAACCTGATGTTCGTGGGTAATTCCGGCTCCGCCAATATCTCGGTGTTCAAAGTGAGTGGCGGAACACTGACGGCAGCGAGCGGATCGCCATTCAATAGTTCCTCCTATAGCCAGCCGATTGAGCTGGCGACGCCAAACTAGAAGCGGAAGAGATTTCCAAATTTTCGGATCGCCAAAGCCACATAAGCTAAAGCAAAACCCCATTCAGGCCGGAGAAGGCTGAATGGGGTTTTTCGTGGAAACGGCAGAAGGGCAACGGAAGCCAGTAAGAGACTCCGGACGGAAGTGGTCACGGAGGTGACAAAAGTCAGCGGCATGCCACTTTCGTTTCAGTCCGCCATGTGATAACTTGCGCCACACCATCGAAGAAGCGCCACGGAGTCTGCAAGTGAGACTGACCTTCCTGAAATCGAAGCCAGAATTGACATGGAAAATGCCTGAGCGGACGGAAATTCCGGCGATAGAAGAGATTGCTATAGCTGCGCGCTATCAAGGGGCACGCGTGGGAGGCGACTTCTACGACGTGCTGGCGGCCGGGCATGGGCGCGTGCTGATGCTGCTGATGGACGTGGCGGGAGAACGCAGACAGGCGCTGCACCTGGCGGCACATGCGCAGGAATGCTTCCGGCAGAGAGGGCCGGAGCTATTCGGCAACCCAGAAGTAAACGAGGCGGAGGGATTGTCAGAGCTGGCGCTGGGGATCAATCGGGCGATCATCGATGCAGCGCAGACGAAACACTTCTCACCGGCGTTTCTGGCGTGCTACTCGCAAAAGCTGGGAACGATTTTCTACATCAACGCAGGACATACGCCGGGATTCGTGATGGAGGATGGAAGAGTCGATCTGCTGGAGGCCACGGGACTGCCGCTGGGATTGTTTACGCATACGATTCACGATGCGCAGATGTGCGTGCTGGGCGAAGGCGACGCGCTGGTGCTGGCGTCGAGAGGAGTGGTGGAGTGCGGAGGAAATGGCCGGAACCATGAGTTCGGGATAGAAGGCATAGAGAAGACGCTGGCCGCGAACAGAGGGCACTCGGCGGAAGAAGTGTGCGGAGCCGTGCTGCGAGAAGCACAGGCGTGTCTGAAGGGGAAGGCGGCAGAGAACGATATGACGGTGGTGGTGGTGAAAAGAGAAGGAAGTCGCGAGTCACGAGTCGCGAGACACGGGATGTAAGCAGTCAGCACTCGGCCATTCGAGCGTTAGCCACAAGCGGCAATCGGTAAGGAAAGCCAAAGTGAACTACCGTGGGCGAAGGGGCGACGCATGCGCCGGACCAATTCAAGAAGAAAATCACGTAGACGACAGCGGGAAAGGATTGTCCGTTGTCAGTCCCGAGGGTTGGCCTGGCGGGAAGTGAGCATCAAGCAGCGCTTTGAAGGGGGCGAACCCGCCGGTCTTTCCAGTCAGCGCTTCATAAGTCTGCTCAAGCGTTGAGCCAGCCGCCTCGACAATCCGAGGCCAGGCGAAATTCAATTGATAACGCAGGTAGTTGAGAAAGAGAACGGCGCACCCGGTCGAGACAGCGCTTTGGTCGGTGGGATCCGATTGGCTGACCCAGTCGGGACGGTCAGAGGAGTCGAGCCATGAGGCCGCGGTGAAAAAGCCATCGAGTTCGGCAGGATACAGTTCCGTCGCAAGAACCCTGGAAAGACCCTCACCGTTGCTCGCACCGCAATCCCAACCCCGGTTTTGCGCGGCTTCGAAAACTTCGACTTCTTCGGCCACCACCAACATACGCGTGTGGTCGATATCCGGCGTCGTGGAAGAGTCTCCATCACAGTAAAGATCGACGGCAGAACAGCCGTAGTGATACGCGCCGCCGATGTTGGGCGCGACGATGATGTTGACGGGAAAAACCGGAAGCGCAAGACCGCCGAAAAAGCCGACCAGTGCGTTGTAATCTTTCTCGGTGGTGGCAAGAACGCCTTGGGCAATCGCCGGGCCATTGGCAAAACCCGTTTCGTAATAGACCTGGAAGTGCGCCGAGCTGCCTGCAAGCGTCACAGGACGGTCAAAACCGGTCGCGGGCGGAGCAGCAAGGCGTTTTGCGAACTCCGTACCGAGCCGCAATTTTGCAAAGATGCGTATATCGGCGTCGCTCCGCTTACTGCGACGGCTGACCTGCTTCTGTGACTTCTTCGCCATGGCATGACCTCCTGCGCCCAAACCTCATCTTTCAAGGATGCCAGTCGGGTAGGCCGGGATTTCTAGAATTGACAGCAAAACATAAGGAAGAAGGCTGCGTTTCTATCCGATTGTTGAAGGATGTAGAAAGTTCATTGCCCAGGAGAGTGAGGAGTCCTGTTCATCGGACTGAAGGCAGGTAGTGGCGGCGAAAAGAGAAGGCAAAAACAAAAGCGAACGTGCAGATCCTAGTCTCCTGCCAAGGCGGCCGCAGGAATCAGTTCATACTCCGAATATCCAGTTGCAAACTGAGCGGCAATGCGTGTGCGTTCGGGAGTTGGCAATACGGGATTGTTAGTGCGCGGCGGGTATTCGTCGTAAGTGCGTCCGTCAAGTTTGCGTCCAGCAAGTTTCTTGCGAACGCCACCCCACTGTTTGAAGAAAAACTTTACGTGTGCGGATCGACACTGATCGCGGATGGAGAGCACCCATTCTTTTTGCATGGGGCGCGCACCCGGACCACTTTCGCCACCAACGATCACCCAGTTCATTCCTGACAGATTGAAGCGGCCTAGGTCCTCCAAGAGCGGCTCGATGGACAGAAAGCGAACTGCAGCGGGAGATTCTCGAAGGTGGTCGATGCGAGGAAGTCCGTACTGCTTGTCCTCAACGCTTACACCCCACCAGATATGACTCTGTCCTGCTGCAAAGCGCAGTTTGGTCTGGAGCAGGCGCCGAAGGCGATCCGCACGTTTGGTGAGCAGTTGGTAAGTGTGCCAATTGGCCTCAACCATGACCTTAGCAACGGACACGATGTAGTCATCCGGCACATTTTGATGGAAGAGGTCGCTCATGGAGTTAACAAAAATCATGCGTGGAGACGCCCAGCGAAGCGGTTCGGCCAGTTTGTGCGGCACGAGCCGGAGATCGAAGCCTTGCTCGAACGGGTGTCCCTTCACACCGCGAAATCGCTCGGCAAATCGCTCGGCATAGCAGAACTTGCAGCCGGGGCTGATTTTTGTGCAGCCGCGTACCGGGTTCCACGTTGCGTCAGTCCATTCGATGGTTGACTTCAAAGACATAGTGCCCTCTCAGAATAGACGCTGCTGCTCCGTTTCGTACTTGAGCACGTCGTCCCAAAATTTGTAAGCGAGTTCGTGACGTGAAAAAAGTGAGAGGTAATAAAGAGGGAGATTTTTCTCGTCGGATCTAACTCTCTTCATCAGGTATAGAGGAGTTGCTTTGTAATCCAGGGATTCCATTTGTCGCGCATATTCAGTTGCTAAGAATTCGGGGAACCCCGGGCGCGGAAAGGTACGGGCCCAGCCAGCGCGCCAGTCGCGATTCCCTAGAAAATTGTCGACTTTGGGCGATCCTTCCTCTATGTAGTGCGCGTAGTTGCGGCCCGCATCCATTTGGACAGCCAAGAGTATGAGGAAGTCAATGTATCTTTCTGCGAGTCGCTGAATCGTAGTAAATCGGATTCCAATGTCAAACGGATCAACGAAACAGAACGAAAGGACAGTATTGCCCGGCGAATGCTGCGGAATCTCCGAGCAGATATCGTCGATCCTCTCATTACAGTCACCTGAAATGTATGTAACGTCAGCCTCCGGAGCAATCGTCTTCACGCGTTGCTTCAGAGCAGAAAGACATACTGGGTCTTCTTCGCAGAAGATGTATTTGTCAAATGGAGTAGGAACGGTAAGCGCCAGAATTGGAGACCCAGCCAAGAGCCGATTCGAATCCCGAATGCGGCAATAGCCCGCTCCCGAGTATAAGTCGACGTATACACGTTTACCCCATTTCGTTTTCATTCCACTGGAAAACATCGTCTCGTAAAGACTTACGATCTTGTATTTGATTTCAGCCCAACTACCGACCTCAGGGATGAACAGCCCGTCATTGACCGGGGTAAACAGTTCTCTCGTGTGCGCCAATGTTCGGCCTCCGGGCGAACAATAGGCGAAAAAGCACACTTCGTCAACCTTGATGAATCTACTCTTGCACGCTGACGACCTGGAGGACTTCTTCGACGCTGGTGTCGCCATTGAGGAGGAGGATGGCGGCGTATTTTTTGAGGTCCAACATGCCGAGTTGGAGGGCCTTGTTGTGGATGTCCTCGGTGAGGGCTCCCTTGGCGACCATTTGGCGGAGCTCGGGGACCATCTTCATGACTTCGTAGATTCCAATGCGGCCGCGGACACCTTTGCCCGAACACTGGTCGCAACCTTTCCCTTTGAACAATGTCGATCCGCGCGGAACGCTCATGTAGTCGCAAGTGGCGTCGTCGGCCTGGTAAGACTCCTTGCAGTTTTTGCAGAGGCGGCGGGCGAGGCGCTGCGCCATGAGTCCGATGGTGGAAGAAGAGACGAGGAAGGGTTCGATGCCCATCTCGTTGAGGCGGCTGAAGGCGCCAGCGGCACTGTTGGTGTGCAGGGTGGTGAAGACGAGGTGTCCGGTGAGCGCGGCCTCGACGGAGATATGGGCGGTTTCCTTGTCGCGGGTTTCGCCGACGAGGATGACGTCGGGGTCCTGGCGAAGGAAGGCGCGGAGGATACGAGAGAAGTCGAGGCCGATGTCCTTGTTGGCCTGGACCTGATTGATGCCGGCAAGGTCGTACTCGATGGGGTCCTCGGCGGTGGAGATGTTGATGCCGGGATCGTTGATCTCGGTGAGGGCGGAGTAGAGAGTGGTGGTTTTGCCGGAGCCGGTGGGTCCGGTGACGTACATGATGCCGTAGGGCAGGTTGATGAGTTCGCGAACGAGCCGGAGCGTGGGCTCATGGGTGATGAGCTTCTCAAGTCCGAGCGAAGTGTTGCTCTTGTCGAGAATACGCATGCAGACTTTTTCTCCCCATTTGCAGGGGATGGTGGAGACACGGAAGTCGATGGGCTTGCCTTCCATGAAGACGGAGATGCGGCCGTCCTGAGGCATGCGCTTCTCGGAGATGTCGAGCTTGGAGATGATCTTGAGACGGGAGGTGAGGCCCATCTGGACTTTCTTGGGCAGGCTCTGGACGGTCTGGAGAACGCCGTCAATACGGTAGCGGACGAGGACGTCCTTCTCCATGGGCTCGACGTGGATGTCAGAGGCGCCGCGCTTGATGGCGAGTCCGAGGAGGGAGTTGCCGAGGCGGATGATAGGCGCGTCCTCGGAGGCGTGCATGAGGTCCTGCTTGGTCTCGAAGTCTCCTTCATTGGTGCTCTCGGTCATGGTGAGGTCGCGAATGAGTTCGGACTGGAGCATATCGAGGTCTTCGATGGAGGTGGAGGGCGCGGTCTCCGTGCGCGAGGGGACGGCGGCGACAACGGCGGCGGCAGTCTCGGTCTCGTTCTTTTTCATGAGCTGGGCATAGGTGGTGCTCATGAACTTGCGGAAGTCGTCCTCGGTGGTGATGACGGGTTCGATCATGACGCCCTTGATGATGCGTCGGAGATCGTCAAGCGCGAGGATGTTGTTGGGATTCACCATGGCGAGGGTGAGGCGGTTGTTGATGTAAGCCACGGGAATCACTTTGTGCTGCAACATCATGATCTGCGGGACGAGGGCGAGGACGCGGGGATCGAACTGGAGCTTGGCAAGGTTGATGAACTCGATGCCGCCCTGGAGATTGGACTGCTCAAGGCGCTCGGCCAGGATGGTGGTGAGCGAAAGCCCCATGGAAGGGAATTGCATCAGAAGATCATGGAAGTCCTTCTGCTCGAGGATGGCGCAAGTGGTGGCCTGAATAGTGGTGACAGAGGCAGTGCGCGGCTTGCCGGTGAGGAGAGACATTTCGCCGAAGTTCTGACCGGGACCCATCTCGGAGAGAAGGAAGTCGATGCCGGTGTTGGGATCTTTTTTGCGGATTTCAACGGCGCCGGCGGTGATGAAGAACATGGACTTGCCGGGAGCGCCCTCGCGCACGATGACGTGCTGGGGAGGAAAGTCGCGGCGCTTCATGCGCTTGAGGACCTGCTGGCACTCGTCGTAGGAGAGCGTGCTGAAGAGCTTGATGCGCTGGAGAAAATGTTCCACCCGCGGACCCGCGGCGGCGGGTTGGGCAGACGAAACGTCAGGGGTAGCGAAAGACGCGTCCATGGAATTGGTAGAGGCCGGCGAAGCCATAGCCCGATCTCCTCAGTCGGCGAGGCGCGATGCCTCGTGTCCAGTAGATTGCAGACTGCGCCTGGTGACGCAAAACCCCGAATCCGGCAATATCCCGCAACAGGAACGTGCCAGCAAGCGCGGGAGACAGTGCTCCGCACGTTTAGGGGGAAAGGGGAAGGCCGTGGCAGAGTTTATACCACTATTGGCGGGGGAAATGCAGTGGGAAAGAGGACAGGGGGCAGGATGGGGAACGGACGGCGGGCTGATAGGATACGAGAGGCGCGAAGTAATCTCCCGGGGTTGAACTGATGGCAGAGGCAAATTCGCAGTCGGAAGCACCAGCAAGGGGCGGTCGCAGATCGCGATCACTGCTAGCCGTATTGATCCTTTTCCTGATCGTCTATCTTGGGTCGGCATTCTCTCCGTCGCTACAGGATGACGCGGATTCCACGCACGCCGAGGCGGCGCGCGAAATGCTGGTGCGGGGCGACTACGTCACGCTGCACATCAACGGCGTCCGCTACCTGGAGAAAGCCCCGCTGATGTACTGGCTGGTGGCCTTCAGCTTCAAGATCCTGGGAACCAATGAACTGGCGACGCGGATCCCGACGCTGCTGGCGATGCTGGGACTGATCCTGCTGGCGATCCGCTGGGCGACAAAGGCGTGGGGCGCAAGGACAGGAATCTACGCGGGGCTGTTTGTGTGTACCGCGGCAGGATTCTTCCTGTTCACGCGAATTCTGATTCCAGACACGATCCTGAGTTTCTTCATCGCGCTCTCGATGTATTTTTTCCTGACAGCCCTGGAAGACGAACGGGAGCCGTGGCGATGGTATGCGGGGCACGTCTGCATGGCGCTGGCGGTGCTGACGAAGGGGCTGTTGCCGCTGGTGGTGATCGGATTTCCGTTGATTTTCTATATAGCGCTGACGGGCGAATGGCGGCGGTGGAAGAAGTTCCACCTGGTGACGGGGTTGCTGCTGTTTTTTGCGATTGCAGCTCCGTGGCATCTGCTGGCTGGGTATCGCAACCCGCGCTTCTTCTGGTTCTACTTCATAAACGAACACTTTCTGCGCTTCCTGGGCGAACGGTATCCGAAGGATTACAACAAACTGCCGGCGACACTCTACTGGGGGCTGCACCTGATCTGGCTGTTCCCGTGGAGCGTGTATCTGCCGGTGGCGTTCCGGAGGGTTTGGGAAGACCTGCGTGCGCGCAGAGAGAAGAAAGAACCCAGGACGATCTCGTTCGCGGGAAAGACGACGCTGTTGTGCTGGCTGTGGGCGGGTGTGCTGCTGACGTTCTTTGCGTTCTCGACGAACCAGGAGTACTACACGGTGCCGGCATACTTCCCGTTCCTGCTGGTGTTGGCAGCGGCGGTGGCGGGCGATGAAGAGCAGGAGAAAACGGGCTGGCTGAAGACGATGACAGCGGTGGCGGCGGTGGTTTCGCTGGCGGCGGCGGGCATACTGTTCGCGGGGCTGTGGTCGTCGCGGCATGTGCCCTACGTGCCAGACATTGGAACAGTGCTGGCAAAGCCGAACCTGGCGGATGAAACGCTCTCGATGGGGCACATTACGGAGCTGACGGGAGAGTCGTTTGCGGCGCTAAGGCTGCCGGCGATCCTGGCGATGATTGCATTGGCGATCGGACCGCTGGTGGCGCTATGGCTGCGGGTCAAGCGGCGCAACTACATGAGCACGTGGGTAACGGCGCTGACAATGGGAGTGTTCCTGGTGGCAGCGCATATAGCGCTGGTGCGGTTCGATCCGTTCCTGTCGTCGAAGCGACTGGCACTGGCGATCCAGAAGGTGGAGCAACCGGGCGACGAGGTGATGATTTATGGAGATCAGGCGTTCGGATCGTCGCTGCTGTTCTATCTGCGGCAGCCGATTTACCTGGTGAACGGACGGACGACCTCGATGTGGTTCGGGTCGACTTACCCGGACGCTCCGCACATCTTCCTGAAAGACGCAGACCTGCTGCGGGACTGGCACTCGGCGACGCGGGTGTTCCTGTTCGTGCCAAGGTATGAGCGGAAGAAAGTGAATGAACTGCTGCCGGAGACGAAGTACGTGGTGGCGCAGTCGTCAGACAAGATCATCTACAGCAACCGGCCCTGAAGCGGCAGGCTCAGCCGGCAATCCGACGCGCACCATAAGTCCACGGGGCTCAAGGCGGTAACGCTCATTACGCCAGATGATTTCGCGTCCGAAGAAGCTGGCACACCAGAAGCCAAAGCCCATGAGGTCGCGAATGGGGTAAAGCCAGCAGAGGGTGAGGGCGCGGCGATCGCGGACGACAACCCAGCCGGCAATGATGGATAAGGCCAACCGGTTGAGCAGGGCAAATCCAAAGACGGCAAGGGCGACTGTTGGGAGTCCCGCGACAAGGGCAGCAATGGCGCCAAGAATTCCGAAAGGCATGGCGAAGGTGAGGACCGTTCCGATGTGTCCGGCGGAACGCGAGAAGCGGCTGCTCTTCATCCACCGAGCCTGGTGGAGCATGGACGACTTAAAAGTGCGATTGAGAACGACATGCTCGATGACATGGGTGGAGAGCACGACGGTGTAGCCGGCCTTATAGATCTCATTGCCGAGCACATAGTCGTCGGCACAGTAAGCGGCGAGAACGCCAAAGCCGCCGATCCTATTCAAGACATCGCGCCGGGTGGCCATGGTTGGGCCAAGGGCGAACGTCATTCCTTCCAGTAAATCCGCTACTACGACGCCGGAAGTCATCTCAACCGACATGCCGAGGGCTTCAAGATGGGACCAGAAGCCGCCGGTAGGCACTCCTTCATAAAGACAAGAGACAAGTCCAACGGAACTCTCAAGCAGCGGACGAACGACTTCGCGAATGTACTCGGGGCGGACATGGACGTCGCTGTCGCTGATGACAAGGAAGTCGTGCGCGGCGGCGGCATACATCTTCTCAAGCGAACAGACCTTGGCGTTGGGACGGTCAGGCTCGCCAGAGAAGGCGATTTTGATGGGAATCCCGGGATAAATGGCCTGAAGGTCGCGAACAACGTTCAAAGCAGGGTCGCTGGCGTTGCGCGTTCCAAAGACGATCTCGAAGGCCGGGTAATTCTGCTGAAAAAAGCTCTCAAGGTTGGCGCGGAGATTGGGTTCCATGCCGCAGAGAGGCTTGAGCAGGGTGACAGGCGGAAAGGCCGAGGGCTGTCCGCGTTCCTTACGGCGCCGCGCACAGAAGCGAACGGCAGCAACAGCAAGCAGGACGACAAAGCCAGTACTGCAAACCAATCCGATGAGAGCGACGTACAAAAGGACGTTACTGGGCATGTGCCCGCCTTCGGGAGTTAGGGATCGCGGAAAACAGGACAAGGTACGGTGTAGTCAACCCCGGAGTGCGATCAGGTTCCGAAGCTTACGTATCAAGAATACCGGAAACAAGATGAAGAAACCATGAATCCGGCAGGCGGAGGCGACGAAACGGGAAAGCCAGGTAAATCCGAACCGAAGAATAATGGCCGGAAAATCCCAGGCTGGCAGCGACTGACGAATACGGAGTGCACCGGAATGCACCAGCAAAGAGCAAGCGACGCGCTGTCGTGCTGGAGTTCGAGGGGAAGCTGGGCTATAGTTTGCGCAGTTACCAATCGATACTCCCGGGCAGGGGTTGCCCGGAGAGACCGTCCTGGAAAAGTATGACGACCACCGCCACGAAGAGCGCAGTTCAGGCAAGGATGGCGCGCAAGCTGCCCGCCGCCATGTACTTTGAGGGTGATACCGTCGCGCGCGAGAAGTTGGCGCACTGTGCGCACTTCTACCGGGCGAGCTTCGAGGCGTCGATGGAGGACGCGGAGGCGAGCGAAGTAGTGATTGTGGTGTCGATGGAACACCTGCTGAAGGAGCGTCAGCACGCGGCGCGGGCTCCCAACGTGCGAGTGGTGGCGCTGAGCGATACCCGGTTCAAAGACCCGCGGCTGGATGGCGCGGTGTATGCGTACCTTCCGGTGAATACTCCCGCAGCACTGGTGGAACGAATCCTGGACAACGCGGTGGACCACATCCATCTGCTGGCGACACGGCAGGAGGCCAACGAGCGGCTGGCCGGAGCAACGCACGAGATCCACGAACTGAACAAGATTGGAGCGGCGCTCTCGGCGGAACACGACACGGCGAAGCTGCTGACAATGATCCTGACGAAGTGTCGCGAGATTACGAAGGCCGACGCGGGATCGCTTTACCTGGTGGAAGAAAAAGCGGTGGAAACGGGCGGCAATGGGGCGGCGCCGGAGTCGCGGCAGGAGCAGGAGAAGATCCTGCGATTCAAGCTGGCACAGAACGATTCGATTGACCTGCCATTCCGCGAAGTGACACTGCCCATCAGCGAGAAATCGGTGGCGGGATACGTGGCGGCGCACGGCGAAACAGTGATGATCGAAGACGCATACCGCATCCCGCCGGATATGCCATACAAGATCAATCGCAAGTTCGATGAGGACTCAGGCTACAGGACGAAATCGGTCCTGGCGGTGGCAATGCGCAACCCGAAAGACGAGATCGTCGGGGTGGTGCAACTGATCAACTCGAAACGGGAGTGGACGGCAAAGCTGAACTCGGTTTCGTCGATTGTGCACCAGGTGCGGCCGTTTACACCGCGACAACAGGAGATTGTGTCGTCGCTGGCGAGCCAGGCGGCTGTGGCATACGAAAACAGTCAACTGTACGAGAACATCCGGCGGCTGTTCGAAGGATTCGTAAAGGCGTCAGTCACGGCAATTGAAGCACGCGATCCGACGACCTCCGGTCACTCGTTCCGCGTGGCCAACCTGACGGTGGCACTGGCGGAGGCAGTGGACCGCGACACCAATCACTACGACGACGTGAGATTTACGCGCGAGGAGATGCGGGAGATTCGCTACGCGTCGCTGCTGCACGACTTTGGGAAGGTGGGAGTGCGCGAGGAAGTTCTGGTGAAGGCGCGCAAACTGTATCCCGCGCAAATGGAACTGGTGCGGCAGAGGTTCGACTTTGTGCGGCGGACGATGGAGGCGGAGACGAACCGGCGGCGGCTGGAGTACGCGCTGGAAAAGGGCCGCGAGAAATACCTGAAGCAGAGGAAAGTCTTCGACGAGAAGCTACGCAAAGAATTGGCGGAGCTGGATGAGGCACTGCAAGTCATCATCCAGGCAAACGAACCGACGGTGCTGCCGGCGGGGAGCTTCGACCATCTGCTGGAGATTGCGGCGAAACAGTACCTGGGTTGGGATGGAAGCACCCGTCCGCTGCTGAATGAAGACGAGGTGAAACTGCTCTCGATTCGCAAAGGATCACTGGACGACGCGGAGCGGCTGGAAATCGAGTCGCACGTGGTGCACACGTACAACTTCCTGCAACAGATTCCGTGGACGAAAGAGATACGGAATATCCCGCAGATTGCACGGGGACATCACGAAAAACTGAATGGGATGGGTTATCCATACAAGCTCTCGGCGCCGGAGATTCCGCTGCAAACGCGGTTGATGACGGTGTCGGACGTGTTCGACGCGCTCTCGGCATCGGACCGTCCCTATAAGAGAGCCGTAAGCATGGAAAAGGCACTGGACATCCTGGGACTCATGGTGAAAGACGGCGAGGTGGATCCGCAGGTGTTCCAGTTGTTTCTGGATGCGAAAGTGTACGAACGGTGGAAGGTGGAGCCGTTCGCGTACTAAAAGTCAGGTGTTAGATGCCAGGTATTAGCTATTAGGAAGAAGCAAGAGCAGAAGCAAGGCAACAGCAAAGGCCAGGGCAATAAACCTATGGCTTGTGACTTTGCGCAGAAAAGTACTTGACATGAAATGTTCCGGTAGATAGGGTGGCGTGCATGGCGGAAGGGCCCAGGTTCCGGCATAGTCCGAGGCGTCGCGGGGCGCGGATGGTAGTGCATCCGGCGTATGACGACGCGTTGGCGAATTTGCAGCAGATCCGGCGCACGATGGCAGACTCGGCGCGATTTACGGCAGTCCCCGGTTGGGGACTGGTTTGGGTGGGCGCAACGGCGCTGGCGACGGCATGGGTTGCGTCGCGCTGGGGCGTGGCGCAGTTCGACCGCTGGATGGTGGCGTGGGTTACGGACGCGATCGTGGGTTCGACGATCCTGGCGCTGGCGATGCAACGGAAGGCGGAGCGGGTACGCTCGGCACTGCTCTCCGGGCCGGGACAGAGAGCACTGCTGGGGTTGCTGCCGCCGATTGCGGCGGGCGGTGTGTTGACAGCCGTGCTCTACATGCGCGGGATGGCGACGCCGGAGGTGGTGCCCGGACTATGGCTGCTGCTGTATGGCGTGGGCGTGATCGCGGCAGGGGCAAACTCGGTGCCGCTGGTGCCGGTGATGGGCGGTTGCTTCGTCATGCTGGGTATAGCGGCGTTCGCCGTACCGGGAACCGCGGCGTTGTGGCTGGTGCCGGCAGGGTTCGGAGCGGTGAACGTCATTTTCGGCGCGGCAATTGCGAGACGTCACGGAGGGTAAGAAGAGATTGTCGATTGCTGATCGCTGATTGACGATTGGAAATTACGAAAGACGATTGAAAGGCAAAGATAACCGCGGATTGCGTGGATGGAACAGATCAGGATCAGGGGTAGAGCAAGAAGAACCCCGATGGATGAAGGATGAAGCGATGGTAAGTCGGAATTTGAATCATGGCCAGGAAACGGGACGCGGAGAACGCAGCCGCAATGAACGGCCGTCGCGCCAGAAGGGCTCGGAAGGGGCGATTGCACCGGACCTGGATGGCGTCATACATGAACGCATACGGCTGGGTATTGTGAGCGCACTGGCGGTGAATGAGTCGTTGAGCTTTACCGACCTGCGGCGGACACTGGACACGACGGACGGCAACCTGAGCGTACACGCGCGCCGACTGGAAGAAGCCGGATACGTGGATTGCAAGAAATATTTCGAGGGACGAGTGCCAAGGACGGAGTTCCGATTGACGTCGCGCGGAAGAAAAGCGCTGGAACAGTACCTGAGCGAAATGGAAGCAATCATCGAGGCGACGCGGAAGCGTTTGTGATCGCGAAAGAAGTTCCCGGGAGAGCGGACATGGGCCGCTCGTTATTTTGGTTTGATACTTTGTATTAACAAGAACTTTGTTAATCAATAACGGACGGGTCGCCGGAACCGAACGAGCCGGGAGCCTGAGGGGACACGTCGGTGAAAGGAAGGGGATGAACGATGACGGATCGAAGGGATGACCAGATGGATGGCGCGATGGGGACGAAGGGAGGCGAGCGTCCGCAGAACGAGCAGCGAGTGGAGATGACGGACGCTGGCGAAGACGAGCCAGGGCAGGAACCATGCGAGACGATTGCGGACTGGCTGTGGTGAGTGGGAAAAAGATTTCGGCGAAATGTAACCGGCGTACGAATGAAGTTCAATCCTGTCCGGATCAAGCGTAAAATCCCGCGCAGAAAGTGACGGAGCGATCGAGCCGGCAAACAAGCGGCGGCGAGCTTCGCATGCGCCGAGGGACCATGGCGGATTCGACGGAATATGGACAAAGTGCGGAACATGCGGTGCCGGTTGCGCGGGAGCCGCGTCACCGGCTGCGGATGTCAAACGACGTGATCCGCGTGTATTACGTGGATCTGGAGCCGGGAGAGTCGACGCTGCTGCACTCGCACGCGCATCCCTACGTGACGCTGGTGCTGGAGGCGTCGAAGATACTGAACGCTCCGGAGGACGGGCCGTCGCGGCGCGAGGTGCATGAAGCGGGAGAGGCATTCATTGCACCGGCGGGGACGGTGCACACGGTGAAGAACGTGGGGGAGGCGCCGTTCCGCAACTACACGGTGGCGTTGACGAGACGAGAGCCGCATGCGAGACCGTCATCGCTGGTGCGACTGCAAAAAGACGGCAAGGCGACGATGCTGACCCGGTCTCCCCACGCGAGCGCTGCAACGATTGTGCTGGAAAAAGGCGAGGACGTTGTGCTGATCGGAGACATGCTGACGACATTGATGAACGATGGCGAAGTGGAAGTGTGCTCGGTGGAGGGCGACCAGGTGTTGCAGGAGCCGGAAGCGTTCGTGTTTACGAGCGGAATCACCAAGCTGCAAAGCCGCAAAGATGCGCGACTCGTAGTGATGGAGATCAACTAAGGATCAAGCTGCGACCGGGTAAGTACTGTGTGTGGGCCGCGGATTTCGCGGAGAAACACGGACAGAGTCGGAGAAGACAAGCATTCAGCGCGGATCGGGGCGGGGATAAGGTCAGCGGAAAAGAAAGGCGCGGCAGGAGATTGCCGCGCTTTGCTATGAGCAAGCAGAAGTAATGCATTGACACATGTGCATGTTATGCCAAACGGCAAAAAGCGCCAGAGGCGAGGCGTTGCGGGAACCACATCCGGCAACAGGGCGAGGGGCTGTGGCGCGGGGGGAAAGGAGGCGCAAGGGATTGTGGGAAAGGGGAACGAAGGGTGATGGAATTCCAACAGGAATGGCAAAAGGTGGACAGTGCACGGTTTATTGTGCAAATTGATGGTGGCACGTAAGGTCTTATGTTTCTGCGAGTTATAGGGCGTGGAAGGCGTTTATGGCGAGGGTGTCAGGTGAATTTGGCAGGCGATTTGCAAGAACCGGGGAAGTCCGGTATAAAAGTGAAGCAGGCTTGCGGCGCAAATGCGCCGGCGCATACGGAACGAGTTTCCGGAGATGCGTGCCAGGATATTTCAAAGTTCGGGAACGGATCTGTTGTACGCCGACTTCACGCATGCGCACCCGTAGTGGTCCAGCGAAGAGGAAAGGCGATACATGACAGAGATGTTAAAAAAACTCGCAAACAGGGATTGCGGAAGCAGAGATGCTCTGGTATAACTAATTCTGTCAGCGAGAGGCAGTAAAGAGCCGGTGACGGTTCACCGGCAACGGACGAGTAAGCCACAAGCTGCGAAATAGCCCGGCCACGGGCATGAATCGGGGACAGAGCTTCCCGATGGGTTTAAGCGGATAGCGCAGAAAACCTCAAGTGATCTTTAATCAAGTTTGGATGGCTCTTTGGATCTTTGTGCGCCGAAACGGCAGCACGAAGCGAGAGCGAAACAGCCGCGCGCTCCACGAAACAGTGTTGAGCGAGCCGGCCTGGACAGACAGCCCACGCGCGTCGAATGAATGAAATTCGATCAAGCAGCAGCGGGCGGGGTTTGACAGGATCGAGCGAAGTGCGGTATGTTTAAAAGGTTTCGAGGACGGACGGCAACTGCATGACAGTAGCCGTCGTTAGCCGAAAGCGCCGCCTAGTGCGGAGAGCAATCGGATCTTTGACAACAGGTTGAACGTGCCAGTCGTGAGAGGAAGCTTGAACTCAAGTTCAAGTGATTCTCACAAGATAAGGTCAAATCACATGATTTAGATTTGACAGTCTGCCGACCTCCGTCGGCAGACAAACAGGTTTCAAACGAGAGTTTGATCCTGGCTCAGAATCAACGCTGGCGGCGTGCCTAACACATGCAAGTCGAACGAGAAAGTGGAGCAAT
>Ga0307375_10000150_pt1 | contig 93850 bp, 88 predicted proteins | sample TR1MG_FD_202531 | JGI IMG/M metagenome (GOLD analysis project Ga0307375, IMG submission 202531) | Soil microbial communities from Risofladan, Vaasa, Finland - TR-1 | ecosystem: Environmental > Terrestrial > Soil > Coastal area > Acid sulfate soil | place: Finland: Risofladan, Vaasa | collected... | reverse complement strand
TATTTGGTATTCGTGAACTCGCTTCGCTCGGTTCTGTTCGTCAGCTCAGACGTTTGCCGGTTGGCTTCGTTACTCCCTGCGGTCGTGCTCTCCGCTGCGCTCCGGGTCAGTGCATGGGTCACCCCAACTTAGCGAAGCGATCTCATGAGCGTAGCGAATAAACCACCTTGCCACTTGCTAGTGGTTACTCGCAAATGCTCGTGAGGGCCTCGCCGTTCGGACACGACTCCGCGCACAAGGGACTTGCACCCTCTGGACTGGCTCCTAAAACGCATCGTTTAAAAGAACTTTTACTATATTTACCATTCAAGGCACACACATCGGTTTGGCAATATGGCGGCTGAAGTGCTTCTTTGAAACATTGGTTCAACGTTCAACAGCAGGAATTTTATTGAACTTTTATGCTAATAATCCGCCACATCGCCAAGCCGAAAACCGTTGTGTGTAATTTTATCAAAAAGCCGTTCCGAGATTTTGAAACTATACCAAGAATTGGTATTTTTGAGAAAAATTATCTGCCATGGCAAAGAATACATCAATACTACTAGGAGAATATTTCGAGAACTTTGTTAGTGAGAAAATCTCTTCTGGAAAATTTTCATCGGTTAGTGAGGTTATTAGAACCGCTCTTCGTCTTTTGGAGAATGAGGAAAATAGGTATAAAGCGTTGATTAAGGAACTCGAAATTGGAGAGAAGAGTGGGTTTGTTAAAGACTTTGACCGAAAAGAAAATCTTAAAAATCTTCATGCTAAACACGTGAAGAAATGAAATACTTAATTAGCGAGAAAGCAAATCAAGATATCGAAAAGATATGGTTGTACACGTTTGAAAATTGGTCGCTTGAGCAAGCTGATAGATACTACAATCTAATTTTAGACGAAATCGAATTTATATCTGAGAACTTTGAAAGTGGAAAATCCGTTGACTACATTAAAAAAGGATATAGAGCATCAATTGTGAAGTCGCATATTATCTTCTATAAGAAATCCAGAAGAAATATTGTTGAAATAATAAGAGTTTTACACCAGAAAATGGACATTGAAAACCGAATGGACGAATAAATAAAACTACACACAATCGAATAGACCACCCATATCACAGGCATAAGACAACAAGCCCAAAAACTGAAAGACAAAACTAAAGAAGCTTTGAAAAAAGCGAGTGAGGAAATTGAAAAAATATTAATGGGATAAAATATGCAAATTCCACTGAACCAGTTTGAGCAGTATATAGACGAAACCATACTGAAACGCGGTTTGTCTTACTTTAAAAACGGGCATGTGCACGAACCCGAAGAGATAAACCCGGGCCAGTACGAAGCCATTGTGGAAGGCACAGAAGACTACACTGTGCAACTGACCCTTAAAAACGGTGTAATTACCGAGTATGTGTGCGATTGCCCCTACGACTTTGGTCCGGTGTGTAAGCATGTGGCTGCCGTAATTTTCTACCTGCAACAGGATGAGTTGGAGCTAAACAAGAAAACTAAAAGGGCAAAAACTGGGCAAGCAGCAAAACGCAAAACAGTTGTCGAACAGGTAAACGAGCTGCTTGAAAAAGCTACTCACGAAGAGCTGAAACAATTTGTGCGCGAAAAAACAGCAGCAAACCCACCTTTCCGAAACTTGTTTTTATCGTCGTTTGCCCAGCATAATTCCGATGAATCGAAGGAACTTTATGTAAAGCAGGTAAAATCAATCCTTAAAACCGCTTCCGACAGACACGGTTTTATCGACTGGTCGGCTTCAAGGATTGTAGGCAATGCGGTTGACAACCTTTTGGAGACGGCTCAAAAACAGATTAACAACCACAATTATAAAAGCGCGGTTTTTATCTGTACTGCTATTATGGAACAAATGACCGAAGCTCTGCAATATGCCGACGACAGCAATGGCGATATTGGCGGATGTGTAGATGCTGCATACGAAATGCTTTTTACTATTGCACAGGAACAATCATCCGAAGAAATCAGGAAGCTAATCATTGAATATTGTTTCGCGGCTTTCGATAAGCAAATATATTCGGGTTGGGATTGGCATATTGGTGTTTTGCGACTTGCTGCCCTACTTTTAAAAACAGAAGAAGAAACAGAGCATATCTTTAAACAAATTGATGAAGCACAAAGGTCAGATTACGAGAGAGAAGAAGCACAAAGCATAAAGTACGATATATTGCTAAAAACCAAAGGTGAAAATGCTGCAGAAAAATACCTGGAGCAAAACATTACAAATTCAAACCTAAGACGGGAAGCTATTCAAAAAGCATTAAAAAAGAAAAACTTTGAGAAAGCCATTTCATTAGCCAAAGACGGAGTAAATTATAATTTGAAGGACAAGCCGGGATTGGTAGTAGAATGGTACGATTGGTTGCTAAAAATAGCACAAGCCCAAAACAATTCTGAAAAAATTATTGAATACGCTCGTCTGCTGTTTATTGACAATTTCAGGCATGAACAAGATTACTACCATATACTTAAACAGCATGTAAAACCTGAAAAATGGAATGCATTTATTGAAGCGGTTATTCAGGATATTACAACTAAAAAGCAATGGTTTGACTCAGGATTAATTGCAAGTATATTCATAAAAGAAGAGTGGTGGGACAGGCTTTTAGAATTGGTTAATAAATCACCCGATTTAAACACAATTGACCATTACGAAAAACATCTTTCAAAGAATTATGCAAACGAGATAGTTGAATTGTATGCAAAAGGCATTATAAAATACATGAAAAACAACATGGGGCGAGACCATTACCAAAATGCATGCAGATATATTCGAAAGATTATTAAACTTGGTGCACGGGACAAAGCAAATGGAATTATTTCCTACTTGAGAACTGAATACCCTAAAAGAAAAGCATTAATGGATGAACTGAACAAAGTATAAATAGCTAAAACTTTTGCTCACGCACTTACGCGCGGAATAATATTTTTACTTGGAGTTCGTGAATACCCTAATATGCGGTTGCACATTTGCAATTGGCCTCGCTGAACTTCGTTTCATATAAGCCATCGCTAAAGCCAAAATTGCAAAAGAGCCACCAATGCCAATGAGCAGCATACAAAAACAAAATAGCAAATTGACAAAACAATGAACACAAACCCATAGTCGAGGAGCCTCACCTCAGCTAAGCTGACGGGGATAACCCCTGTCCCGCCAGCCAGGCGGGACTCACACCACTGTATGTAGCAGGCAACTCAAACTTCATCATTTATTTTTGAATTTGCGTGGTCCTCACCTTAACGATAATTACCTCCATCGCCTAATCTTCAAATCCTCAAATTTTCAAATTCTCAAATTCTCAAATTAACCTCTACTCCTCATTCTCGAAGTATAGCTTGTAGAAGTGCATGCCCTTGTCGGGGTCGGATCCCTTCTCCATGAACTCGTGCCCGCCGTGCACATACACGTGGAAGCGCTTGTCGAGCTTTATAACGCTCTTAAAAAACTTCTTCGCCTTCTTGGTGGCCTCTGTAGATATCTCAAACTTTGGCTCAAACACCACCTGGTTCATCTCGGCATAGGCGTGCTTGTAGTCGTTGAACGCCTCCACCACCTCGGGCTGCTCCAGCACCACCTCCTGAAACACCTTCTCGTCGAAGTTTTCGGCCTTGGTGAAAAACTCCTCCGTGCGGTTGAGCAGTAGCAGCTGGTCGGTTTTCTCCACCTCGTTCTGGGGTGAAAAAACCTCACGGGCAAAGTCCTTGCAAAGGTTTAGGTAGTTCTTGGTCTGGTAAAAACTATCGCTACGGGGAGCAACCCGCAAAAAGGCCTCCTTCCAGTAGAGGGCGTCGTTGCTCTTGTTGGTGGAGTCCACCACCATAATCTTGAAGCCATCCTCCTGCTCGGTGTTAAAAATAAGGCAGCCCTTGTCGAGCCGGTTAATGCTGGTTCCCATCTCCGGTTCCACCACAACGGATTTATCGTTGGAGCGAACCTTCAAAAAATTCTCCTTCACCTCCGACTTAAATATGCCCAGCGCATCCACCTGCTCACCCTCCACCACACAGCCGCGGATGGAGGCAACATACAGCTCGCCATTCTTGATGTTGGGATGGCTGCTCACGTAGAAGAGGTGCTTGGCAATCTCCTGCGACACGTCGATGAGGTTTTTCTGCTCCACAAAAAATGAGGAGACAAAGGAGTAAACATCGTTGAGCTTTACGTCGCTATCGTGGGTAAATGAGTAGAACTCACCAGGCTTAAAGTGTGAGAGGAAATAGCCCTGAAGGAGCGTTCGCAGCAAATCGCCACTAAGGTCGAGCATGGAGTTGGAAAGAACCAGCTCCTCATCCTGTCCCCTGCTACCCACCAGGTGAACCATCACCTCCTCCAAGCGGGCTTCTGAAAAATCGAGTATAGCCATAGTACATTTATCTACCTCAAAATTGCACTATTTCTTCTTTGGAAAGAATATAAATATTAAAATAAAGAGAACAAAAGGATAACTATTGGACTAGGGAAATTATATTTGCATAACGGAAAAGTTAATACATTCAGGCAATTGCGATCATTTTTAACAGTTACAACACCTTTCATATTAGGAAGTTTTAACATACAATTCATAATAAGAAGGCAAGGTAGCCCATACTCTTTTCCAAAATTGAAATAAAAAATGGGACAACTATACGATAGGCTCATTGAGGACGTCCGCTTCACCGAAGGCATTATAGCGTGCATAAACTGTGGCACCTGCACAGCCATTTGTCCGGCAGCCGAGGTTTACGACTACCAGCCACGCATTATTGCCGACACCGTTCAGTCGCGCGACGACAAGGCCATTGAGGCACTGCTAAAGAGCGAAACCATTTGGTACTGCGGTGAATGCATGAGCTGTAAAACACGCTGCCCCCGAAACAATGCACCCGGACTAATTATTCAGGCGTTGCGCGGCCTCTCCATTGAGCTGGGCCACTTTGTGGAGAGTGAAAAGGGAAGGCAGCAGCTGGCTCTTAAGCGCACTGTGGGTGAGTCTATTCTGGAAACAGGTTACTGCGTTTATATGGACCATATCGACACCGATATGCACCCAGAACAAGGCCCTATCTGGGATTGGATAAGAGCAAATGCCGAACAGATACTACCCAAAGTAGGTGCTAACTACAAGGGTGACGGCCCTGGAGCGTTGCGCAACATTCCCCAGGAGGACCTTGATGAGCTACGCCGCATTTTTGAGGTTACCGGCGGCATCGATTGGTTTAACAAGATTGAGGATTACTCAGCGCAAAAGGCCAAGGAGATGGGGCTCGAAATTGGAACGGGCAAGGATAGCGAATACTTCAAGGAGGTTTACAACACCAACAATCAGGAAAAGCATTCAAAGCAATGAAGATAGAGGGCAAGCGCAATATTTGGAAGGACTACCAGAAGGAGATCGCAGAGGATGACTACTACTACGTTCGTAGCTGCATCCGGCAAAATTTCTTTCCGGGCTCTGAATCAACATTCCTACGCATTCTGAGGGAGGTGCTGAAGAAGAACGTGCACGACGACCAGCACCACACAACCTGCACCGGCATAGCTTACCACTGCGAGGTGGTTCCGTTCGAAACCATTATGACCGTAGTAGGAAGAAATTTTGCCTTGATGAAGGAGTCTGGTTTCCGAAACTTTGTTCCATCGTGCGTTACCTCTTTTGGGCTCTATACGGAGATACTCGACACCTGGGAGCACCATCCAGAGGTTGAAGAGCGAGTTCATGACAACTTGAAGCGGGCCACGGGTAGAAATTTCAAGGCTCCCAACAACCTCGCCCACACCAGCGATATCATTTTTAAGTTTAGAGAAGAGATAGCCCAAAAGGCAAAGTATAAGCTCATAAACAAGGCCACGGGCCAGCCCCTTAAGGTGGTGGATCACATTGGCTGCCACTACGCCAAGATGTTCCCAGCAAAGGGCGTTGGTGGCGCGGAATATCCTTATGTGCTTGCAGGCATGGTGGAGGCTTGGGGCGGCGAGGTTATCGACTATCCCGAGCGAAGACACTGCTGCGGTTTCGGATTCCGGCAATACATGGTAAAGGCCAACCGAGGTTACTCCCTCTCGGCCTCCAAGAAGAAGTTTGACTCCATGGAGCCGTTCAAGCCCGACTTCATCATCTCCAACTGCCCAGGATGTGGATACTTTCTCGATAGGTGGCAATATGCCTTGGCAGAAATGGAGGGCAAAACCTACGGGCAAGATGGCTACGGCATTCCATCCCTCACCTACGAGGAGGTTGCCGGCCTGGTTCTAGGCTTCGACCCTTGGGAGCTGGGACTGCAAATGCATCAGGTAACCGTAGACCCATTGCTCGACAAAATGGGTATTGCATACAACCCCGACGATAAGTTTAAAGGCATAAATAACGAGGATTTGGGAAGACCTGAATCTCCAAAGAATTTAAGGTTTTACAAGTAGAAGCCCATATACATGGACAAATCAGTTGCAGTAATCGGTGGCGGCGTTGCGGGAATTGAAACCGCGGCGGAGCTGGGCAAGTTGGGCTACAAGGTGATGCTTTTCGAACGAGCCGCAGAATTGGGGGGCAACGTTCGAAACTGGGATAGGCTCTTCCCCTCCCGTCGCCCGGCAAAAGAGGTAATTGAGAATGCGTTATCCTCCCTGAATGGCGAGGTATCGGTTTACACCTCCACCTCCATCTCCTCCGTCAAAAAGGAGAATGGCGCGTTCACTATTCAGTCAGCCGACAGCAAGCAATTCCAAGCAGGGGCAGTGGTGCTAACTACCGGGTTTGAACTCTTCCCGGCCGAGAAAAAGGAGGAGTATGGCTACAGGATTTTTGAGAACGTTATCACCTCCGGCGAGCTGGAGAAGATGTTTGCCGATTATGGTAAACCACGCATGACCAACGGAAAGACACCTCACCGGGTAGCATTTATACACTGCGTTGGCTCCCGCGACGAAAAGGTAAATCGGCCCTACTGTTCCAAAGTATGCTGCGTTACTGCCGTGAAGCAGGCAATTGAGGTAAAGGAGGCCATTCCATCCGCCGAAGTTTTTTGCTTCTACATGGATTTGCGCATGTTTGGTCACGGCTACGAGCAGCTCTACAAGGAGGCGCAGGTAATGGGAATAAACTTTGTGAGGGGTAGACTGTCCGAAACCAGCGAAGCTCCAGACGGCAGAGTTAACGTAAAGGTGGAGGACACCTTGGCCTCCAAGCCCATGCGACTCTCCACCGATATGGTGGTACTCATGGTTGGCATGACTCCTGCTGTTGGAACTGACAAGATTCTTAATAGCCTTGGATTAAAAACCAATGAGGATGGCTTTGCCCCGGTGAAGGACGTTCATATGGCCTCTACCCAAATGACTACTGAAGGCGTTTTTGTGGCCGGTGCCTGCACTGGCCCCAACAACATAACCGATTCAATTACCGAAGCTCGCTCGGCCGCGCTTCAGGTTCATGGTTACCTAAATGGGAAGTAGCATGGTGGACTTTGGCTATGGAACGGTAAAGGCGAATAACTTCGACCTCGACACTGCAAAAACGGAGCTTGCCTCCTACCTTGCAGCGCATGAGCCCTCCTTTAACCTTTGCATAGCTTGTGGTGCCTGTGCAGCAACCTGCACCGCTGCCAAATTCACCAACTTCAGCTTCAGAAGCCTTACACACCAAATTCGTCGCGGCGAGGAAGAGAGTTCCATTAAAGAGGCTGCCAAGTGCATGCTCTGTGGAAAGTGCACCCTCGTTTGCCCGAGAAATGTAAACACTCGGAATATTATTGTGCTGATCCGTGAAAACGTTCAAACCATACATCGATGAAGTTTGACCCATTTGTGCTGCCGTTTTTAGGAGGTATGGTATTTGTTCTCTTTACCGTATTTGCGAAGTGGACTATTTGGTTCAAAGCGCTCACAAAGCAGGAACGAAGAATATTTTCGAGGGCACTATTTAGCCACAAAACCGTCACCGCAACTGGTGAGGTGTTTTCTGAAAGTCTTTTGCACCGGAAAGTATTCCGGATTAACCCATGGTTGGGCTACATGCACATGAGCTTGGCTTTTGGATGGTTTCTACTCATTGTAGCCGGAAATCTTGAAGCTCGCTGGCATAGCCATGGGCACCTTAACGCACCATACTACCCCATCTTTTTTGAGTTCTTTGTCCACGACCTTCGCCAGCTTCCCTACCGGAAGTTCTTTATCTTTGCCATGGACTTTCTCCTACTCTTTGTTCTTTCGGGGGTAGCCATAGCCGTTATAAAACGGTTTAGGAGCAAGGTAGTTGGAATGAAGAAGACTACCCGCCTTAAAACCATCGATAAGGTTGCTTTAATTTCGCTGTGGCTCATTTTTCCACTTCGCCTTTTTGCCGAAAGTTTCAACGCTGGGCTTTACGATACAGGTGGATTTCTTACCAACACGCTCGGTCACTTTTTTGCCAAGTTTCTCCCGCTCGAATACCTCTGCTACCCAACCTGGTGGGCCTACTCCATCTCATTAGGGCTATTTTTTGTAGCCGTTCCCTTTACCCGATACATGCACATCCTTACCGAGGTATTTCTTATATACCTTCGGAGTTTTGGAATCAAGGAGAAGTACCGGCATACATCCTACACTCAGGTTGAGATAAACTCCTGCTCACGATGTGGTATTTGCATCGACAAATGTCAGCTAAGCAGCGACCTAAACATTAGCAATATACAACCAGCATACTTCAACCAGCTGCTGCGTGACAATAATCCACAGGCCGATATTACAAAGACCTGCATGATGTGTGGTCGTTGCAACGACCTTTGTCCGGTTGGTATCGAAAACACAACCATTAGGCTCAACCAACGCAAAGAAAGTCCTCTGTTTTCTGCAACGTCTTATTGCTACGTTGGGCAATCACCTGCCGTGAAAAAAGCAGAAGTTGCTTACTTCGCCGGATGCATGGGGCACCTCAACCCTAGCACTATTGGCGCAATGAAGGAACTTTTCCACAAAGCCGATGTTAACTTTACGTTCATAGATTCCGATGGCAGCATCTGCTGTGGTCGTCCCCTAAAACTGGCAGGCAACAGCGAGGCTGCGGCAGCCCTTGCATCCAAAAACTCTGAAATTATTGCAAAGTCTGGAGCAAAGTATTTGGTAACCTCCTGCCCCATTTGCTACAAGACATTTAAGGAAGATTACCGACTATCCATTCCAGTATATCATCACAGCGAATATTTGCTGCAGCTGATAGTTGAAGAAAAACTGCAAGTTAAAAAGGGAACCTCAACGGTAGCCTACCACGACCCCTGCGACCTAGGACGAGGAAGCAATATCTATAAGCAGCCCCGCGTGCTTCTCAGTCGAACGGGCACCTTGGTGAAAACCAATAACGAAAAGAGTAATTCGCTTTGCTGTGGCGGAAGCTTAGGCATTACCGTAATTGGAGCAGAAAGCCGAGCAGTTATCACGCAAAAAACATTGGCATCGCTCACCATAAACAAGCCTGACACTATAGCCACCGCCTGCCCACTCTGCAAAAAAACATTTGCAGCCCAATCCACCACAAGGGTAGCCGACATAGCAGAGATACTACTAGAAGCGGTTGTTGATGTTCAAAAACCTGAAAAGCTAAAGAAAAAAGTGGTGAAGCCAGTGGTTGAAAAGAGCCTGGTGCTACACTAGTTCTATTCGTAGGAAGTGCTATATTTGTATAGGTCAACTAAAAATCGGAATGAGAATTAATACTTAGGGCAAGAAAATATGAAAAATATTGGACATACAACTGGGGCGCTAATTGTTGCTGGTATTTCACTAGCAATTATTACTGCCTGTGCCACCACCAAAGCAAAAACTTCTGAATCTAAAGCTGCAACTCCAACCGCACAAACATCGCAGCAGCGTCCAAGTAGGGTTCCCGCCACTCCCTACCCCATAAAGTATGCCCAACCAAATGGCGATACACTTACTATTAAGCTCTACGGCGACGAACATCACCACTGGGCCGAAACCATTGATGGATACCTGTTGCTACAGCGTAACGATGGACCTTATGAGTACGCCTACCGCGACAAAGATGGGAAGATCGTTTCCACGGGCATTTTTGCTACCGATGCGGCAAAACGGGATGCTAAAACGGTGGAAGCCATTGCCAAGTGTAAGCAACCCTAATTTTTGGAAGTTAAAGTTCTACAGGGCCGAGCTGCCGCATAGCTACCATGATCTGATATTGGCTATTGAGTAGGAATCGGGACGGTCTGGCCGGATTACGTTTTATTGGACTCGGTAGGATAGCCGCCAACATGGCTGCCTCCGACTGCGATAACTTTGAAGCAGGTTTATGAAAGTACTTCTGCGAAGCTGCCTCCACACCATACACGCCATCCCCCATCTCCACAATATTGAGATAAACCGCCATTATTCTCTCCTTGGTCCAGAAAACCTCAATTAGGAGGGTAAAGTAAGCCTCAATGCCTTTGCGTAAATAGGAGCGGCTTGGCCATAAGAACACATTTTTGGCCGTTTGCTGAGAAATAGTACTTGCCCCACGCAACCTCTTGCTGTGCTCATTGTGGCGCAAAGCCTTACGAATAGCCTCAAAGTCGAAGCCAAAATGGTCAGGAAAACGATTGTCTTCAGAGGCCACAGCAGCCTGAACCATGTTTGGCGAAATGTTGCGCAAGGAAACCCAATCCTTTTGAAGTTTTAAAGTTTTTCCTTTTGATAGCTGCTCGCTACATCGTATTAGCATTAAAGGGGTTACTGGTATAGGTACAAAGCGAAATAGAATAACAGATCCAATAGACAAAATAAAAAAAGCTGCCATGGCATACCTAACCAGCCTCCATATCCGTTTCCAACTATACTTTTTCAAGTCCATAAACCAATTCTCTCCTAATAAAAGTTCAGCAATTTAATATATCACGACGAATCTACCTACAGCAAAATAGCAATTGATACAAGTTGAAGTGAGAAATGCTACAAACACCAAATTATATTTTGATTTTGCCATGTTTCGACAAAATCTTGCCATATTTGTTTCTTAATTAAAGCAATCCATCCGTGAGAAAACAACTAACGATAATCCTTATACTTACTGGATTTCTTTTGTCATCAGTTTCAGCATTTTCGCAGCTCAACAAGGAACATTTTCTGTTTCAGGGTAGACAGCGACTGTTCGACAGCCAATATATTGACGCTATCTCCTCTTTCAACACCATACTCAAGGCTGATACTACCCTTGCCGAAGCTTACTTTTTCAGAGGGATTGCCAAGTATAACCTGGGCGATTATATTGGGGCACGTGAGGACTTCACCAAGACTATTAAGTTTAACCCCATTTATACCCAAGCCTACCACTTTAGGGCCATTACGCTTACCCGAATGGGTGAATACGATAAAGCCCTTGCCGATTTCGATAAAACGCTTGACCTTCGGGTTGATATTCCAGGAGTATATTTTAACAGAGGTATTACCAATTTCCTAAGGCAGGACTTTGAAGATGCGCTCAAGGATTTTGGGACAGCTATCAAGCTCGACCCTAAGTTTGCAGATGCATACATCAACCGCGGAACAGCAAAAATTTATCTAAAAGACACAGCTGGTGCCCTTTCCGATTACAACAAAGCACTTACGCTTAACAACCTAAATCCAGAGCCCTACCTTAAGCGCGGAATGCTTTACCTCAAAATGGAGAAGTTGGATTCTGCATTAATCGACTTGAATAAAACAATACAGCTCGACTCAACCGTCACCCTCGCATACTTTAGCCGTGCGCTTGTAAGGAACAGCAAAGGAGATATTAAGGGTGCACTTAGTGATTTCAACAAGGTTCTCACCATAGAGCCCGAAAATGCCTTAACGCTCTACAATCGGGCACTTATCCGATCATCCATTGGGGACTATAATAATGCTTTGAACGACTACAATCAAGTTGCTGCACTCAACCCAAATAATGTTCTCATTTACTATAATCGGGGGGGCGTGTATTACGAACTAGGGAAATACAAAGAGTCGGTAAAAGACTACACCAAGGCTATTGAGCTATACCCCGATTTTGCGACAGCCTACCTCAACCGATCGGTTGCTAAGCGCCAGCTTAATGACGAAAAGGGGGCATACCTTGACTACGAAACTGCTCAGAAGAAAATTCAGGAATATAAATCTAAGCTGGGGGATAAAAACTTTTCGGAATTTGCCGATACCAGTAAGAAGTTCAACAAGCTTCTTGCGTTCGATGCTGATTTTGGTCGTGGCACAGAAGGCAACAATATGGTTCAAAACAAAAAGGTGGATATTACCCTGCAACCGCTTTACCGAATTACTGCTGTAGAAGCCTACGAGCCACCTACAACGTCCAATTTCTATTCGCAGAAATTTGAAAACTTTAGAAAAAGTCTTGACCTTGTGCCTACAGCCATCTCAGCAAACCGCAGTTCACTCTCGCCAGACACATTGAAAGAAAAACTTGAGAAGGTGGACAGCCTGATAGAGAGAACCTCATCACGAACACTACTTTATGAACAAGCCATTTTACTGGGTGATCTCAAGCGGTACACCAGTGCACTTGAAGCCTATAGCACGCTCTATGCACAGGACAAGACCGACCCATTTGCGCTTATCAACCGCAGCAGCGTTCAAGGCGAAATGATTGAGTTCATCAACTCCGTTGACAACTCATTTCAGGCGGTCACACTCAACGAGTCGGGAAAGCCATCGGTTAAAAGGCAGCAAAACGTAGTGATTTATAACTATAAGGAGGCTATAGAGGATCTCAATGAAGCCGCAAGGCTCATGCCCGATTTCCCTTACATTTACTACAATCGGGGAAATTTAGATTGCTTGTCAGGTGAGTTTACCAAATCCATTGCCGACTACACCAAAGCAATTGATCTTTACCCCAACTTGGGTGAGGCATACTACAACAGAGGTTTGGTGCAGCTCTACCTTCAGGAAACCGAGAAAGGTTGCTTAGACATCAGCAAATCGGGCGAGCTGGGGGTAAAAGATGCCTACAACGTTATTAAGCGATACTGTGTTAAGGACGACGATAAATAACAAAAGAAGGGCACGCGTTGGGTGCCCTTCTCTATTTCTTTAAACAAAGAGATTAAATTGAGGCATTGCGCCACTTTCCATACTTTAGGTAAAGTAGTGATGACACTGCCAGAAAAGCGCCATAGAGAATCTCCACGGTCCAAACAGCAGAGATCGAAAAGTGCAACACCATTGAGAATAGAAAAGCAAAAAAGAGGTAGAGCAACAAATCAGAGGTTTCAAACAGTAGCGTAATATTGGTTTTACCCGTTCCCGCAACTGCCTGAAAAGCAATCATACCAATCGAAAGCATTGGACCAGCAACTGCCACAACCAACAGAATTGGACTCGTAAACTTCACTAGCGTCAAGTCGGTAGTAAAGAGCATCAGCAAATCGTGCGAAAAAAAGGCAGACACAGCCAACACCACCAAAACAGATACCAGCGATAGCATTTCCGATCGCATTACGAGCCTTATTACCTCCTCCTTTCTACCGCTTCCAATTAGATAGCTAGTGAGGCTACTGGTGGCCGATGCAAACCCCCATACTGGAATTAACAGTAGCACGTAAAGGCTGCGAACAATATTTGATGCGGCGAGCACACGTTCACCCATATTCTCAATAAATAAAAAGAACAGCAACCAGCAAGAAAAGGAGAGTAGGTTTTGAAGCATCGTGGGCAACGAAACCCTCAGCAGTGGCCTTAAAAAATTGGAGCTAAAGCGGGTAAACGCAAAGAGGTTATACTTTACGCTATCGATGGCAACCATGGTGTAAACAACGTAGAAAACGGCACCTAGCAACTCAGCCAAAACAGAGGCTAAAGCAGCGCCGGCAATTCCCATGGCCGGGAAGCCAAAATTTCCAAAAATCATGCAGTAGTCCAGAATGATATTGGTGATTACTACCACTATGTTTGCCACCGAAATTATCTTTGTGCGTCCAATCCCAATGAAGAAAGACTGAAAAAGCAAGCTGATTATGACAAAAAAAAGTCCCCATTTACGCCACGATATAAACTCTACCGCCGCCACCATAACCCGTGGCGACTTTAGCGTTGCACTTAAAATGGTAGGAGCCATTTGCCAAAGCACCCAAAAGAGCAGCAACGAGAGGGTGAGCAAAAAGTAGAAGGAATGTGTAAGCGTAATGCCAATGCTTCCATACTTTTTTTGACCAAAGCGGCGAGCCACCACAATTTGAGTTCCAATGGTAAAACCATAAGCAACCATTACGGCAGCAAGGTGTAGCAAACCACCAATGGCACCTGCACCAAGAGCAACCACCCCCAGTCGTCCTAAGAAAATGGTGTCGGTAATATTTAGAAGATTCTGCACCAAGCTCCCAATAATAATTGGGAAGGCTATGTGCCAAATTCGCCGATAACCTACATCAGCATTTACGCTATCCTTAAAATATTTACGTACATCCATTCTACTCAAATCTCCATTCTACATCACCAACAAGCAGCCTGACTACGAGATTTTTTAGCTCCCTAATAACAAGGCTTACCAAAGAATAATTGTCCTTCTCAATCGAGTGTAAAATTCGTCATTTAATCCCAATGTGGGAATATACAGTCCTATTCATTGCACAAAAAACCCCGAAAGCAATGCCTTCGGGGTAATATTAAACCATCGCTACTTCATTAGATTTTGGTCGAAGTAGTCGGTAATCTTACGCATAAGATGAATGCGCCTGTATCCTCTAACATTATGCTCATCGCGTGGGTAAACAAAATAGTCAACCTGAACACCTTTGTTGATACATTCATTAATAAACAAAAGACTATTCTGCCAAACCACCGTATTGTCGATGGCACCATGGATAATCAAAAGTTTACCCTTAAGATCCCCTGCAAAATTGATCAAGTCAGCGTTCTTGTAACCTTCAGGATTTTCCTCAGGAGTATCCATGTATCGCTCGCCATACATCACCTCGTAAAGTTTCCAATCGATAACTGGTCCACCGGCAACTCCAACTTTGAAGATTTTATTCTCCTTTACCATCATGGTTGTAGTCATAAATCCACCAAAACTCCAGCCATGAACACCAATTCGAGATGTATCCACGTAGGGCAACTTTGAAAGATAATCGACTCCCCGCATCTGATCCGCCAGCTCGTTCACCCCAAGATGTCTATGGATTACACTTTCGAAAGCAAAGCCACGGTTCGAAGAACCACGGTTATCAACCGTAAACATAATATATCCCTTTTGGGCCATGTAATATTCCCAAAGCCTTGCCCCGGCAAGCCACTCGTTGGTCACCAGCTGTAAATGGGGGCCACCATACACGTACACTATCACCGGATATTTCTTGGTAGAGTCAAAATCGATGGGCTTAATTATTCTACAGTAGAGATCGGTAGAATCGTCAGCAGCCTTTATCTTGAATATCTTCATTTCAGGCATTTTGTATGCTGCCAGCGGATTTGGAGCATTCAGCAACAACTTTTTTTCCTGACCGTTAAGGTCTATAATGCTTATCCTATTGGGAGTAGTAGTGCTACTACACCTGTCGAGGATGAGCCCTTGGCCAAAGTTTACCAATGGCCTATGCGTGCCATCCAACTTGGTTAAGCGTTCAACCTTTCGAGTCTTCAAGTTTTGCTTATACACATTCACCTCAATAGGGCTGTCTTGGGTGGAGGTATAGAGAATATTCTTCCCATCCTTCGTAAAACCTAGGAAATCGAGAACTACCCACGGACCCTTACCTACCTCACCATAGAGCTTGCCGGTAATATCATAGAGATAGAAGTGGTCATAACCATCACGCTGACTGCGATAAAGAAACTTTTGTGGATCGTTGGGTAAAAATATAGCTGGATGCAGCGGTTCAACATACCGAGGGTTAGTCTCTTCAAAAAGGGTTCTCACCAAATCGCCCGTTGTTGCATCATAGAGGTTCATCTTCATGTGATCCTGTTCACGGTTAACCTCCGCGATAAGAATATACTTTTCGTCGGGTGTCCAGGCAATGTTTGTCAAGTAGTGATCGAGCGGCTCCCCAGTTTTGAGATATACAGTGCTCTTTGTGGCTGGATCATAAACACCAACCTTCACCTGATGGCTCGTCATACCTGCCATGGGATACTTTATAGGAACTACCGTCGCAATTCGAGTGGTGATGTCCACCAGCGGATAATCGGTCACCATGGTTTGATCCATCCGATAGAATGCCAACTTGCTACCATTTGGTGACCAAAATGTTCCCTTCTCAATGCCAAACTCGTTGCGGTGAACTGCCTGACCATAAATAATATTTATATTTGAGTCCTTGGCCACGGTTTGAATCTCCTTTCCCTCAATGGAGATGTAGAGGTTGTTTTTAACGGTAAAGGCAACGGCTTTATGGTCAGGCCTGTAATCAAGGTTTGCCGCGTCTTCGTCAACCTTTAAAGTGTTAATGATCCTATGCGTTGCTATATCAAATGTGATAGATGCACTACCATCTGTGAACAAAAAGTCATTGGCAGAAAGCCATCCAATAGCGGGAAGTCGCTTCAACTCTGGTCGACCATCTTCCTTCATCCATCCATTTAAATCCTGAAGAGTAAAGAGTATGTGCGGATTTTCATCCTTTACGCCTTGGACAAACAAGGTATCCTTACGCATAAAAGTAAATTCAGCACTCTGCCCTCTCCACTGCAATGCGGCTAGGTTATTTGGTGCCAGCTGGAACCACTGTCCAACAACAGCCTCATCTATCGATAAGAGCTTTTGCTGCGCAAATCCGCCAATAGTAAAGGCAAATAAGCTTAATAATAGAAGAATCTTTTTCATTAGGTACGATAAGTTTTTATTAAGGCATACGAATGTTATTCTCGATAGAACAGCCGGCACATCAAACACGCCATTACAGCCATATTATGAAATTGTGCCAGAGTATTACTTTTCATTAAATCATTACCCCGTAATTTTTCACCCTAGTATTGGATGGTATGCAAAGATAAAATCTAGGCTAGAGTGCTAACCTGAAAAAATCATTTATGCAAATACATACCATAAGATAAGGTTCACAAAAAAAGGTTTGCTGCGGTTCTCGAAAAAAAACAATTAATTGGATAAAAACAAAATTGCCGAGCATATTAATCTTCAGTTGTGCCCTTAAAATACTACTATTCAATCTGAATCCAGATAAGTTGGTTCCAAATTCAGCTCCATAATGATCAAGAGAACTAAAATATTTTACTTTGTTGGTAGCAAGGCAATCCTAGCAATTGTGAGTTTTTTATACTTTTATCACAACAATTTGAATAAAAGAGGTCAAAATAGGGTAAGAAATGCCTTGAAATACAGCCAACCAGCCTTTGATAATTGCTTTTTAATTGTTTACTTGCCATATATTGTGCAAAAATTATTCGTTTAATGGAGCTAGTAAATTGTGTCCGAAAAACTTCTCTAACACTACGCATCCTTGAAGGGATGTTAGTTACTTTACTGTTGGCGTCATGCAGTGGAAACGGTTCCAAAGAACAGCAGAAGAGCAAAGATGCTGATGCGGATACCTCCTCACTCATTTTAAAATACGACAATACCCTCTTTGCCGTTCCCTCACCCTATCAAGCAAGTACCATTCTTAAAAAGAATAACATTCCATTTAACGATGAGCTCAGCAACCCAGCCAACAAAGTGCAAGGATATAACTCATCCTTTAAGCGAGGCATTAACCTAGGCATCTATGGAACCGATTTAAGCTACTACAACATATACGATCGATCTCAGGAGTGTGTAACCTACTTTGGGTCAGTTAAAAAACTATGTGACGAGTTGGGCATATCCTCCTCTTTCGATACCAATTTTTTTGCTAAAGTGGAGAAAAATATATCTATCAAAGATTCTCTTCAATACCTGATGAGCTATACCTACCGAAATGCAGACCTCTACCTCAAACAAGATGACCGAAGTGATGTGGGCGCCCTTGTCCTTGCTGGAGGCTGGATAGAGAGTTTATACATACTTACGCAAATAGCCTCGAAAACTCAAAACAGGGACATTATCAACCGAATAGGGGAGCAGAAACATCCACTCGATAACCTTATCGATATTCTTAGCCCCCATTACTATGTATCACCGGAATACTCCAAACTGGTAGATGACCTAGTTGATTTAGCTTACGAATTCGACGGAATCATTTATAATTACTACTATAAACCGCCTAAAATTGATGTGGACAATAAACTCATCACCATCAACAGTGAATCACAAGTGGTGCTAAGCGGATACCATTTAGAGGTAATAACCAACAAGATTGCAGCCATAAGAAACAAGGCTGTTCAATAATTGTGTTTGCCATGGTCAAGAAAACGATTTTTGTCTTCACACTGATTCTACTGGGAGCCACCATTAAGGCTTTCCCCCAGCTGGAGCAACTTCAAAATATTTGTTCGCTATACTTTCCTCCTGATTTTATTTCTGACGGTCAGCAATACTATGCACCACTAAAACAAGACGAAGTAGTGGAGTTCAGAACTACCTTTTATGGAGAGAACGTCTACCGTATAGTGGCCTGCACTAACGTTAAAAAAGGGCAACTTAGCTTTTCGGTCTACGATACGGAGAAAAATCTCCTCTTCTCCAATGAGAAATATGACTATTCGCCCTACTGGAATTTTAAGTTCAAGTCGACTGTTAGCTGTATTATTCGACTAAAGGTTAATTCTGAAAGGTTCCAGCCGGGATATATTATGCTGTTAATTGGATTTCAGCAACCTAAACTATGACCTAAAAAATGAGCGAGTCGATACTCAAAGCCCTAATGCAGCTTTTTGCCATCATTGCTTGGCCGGAGGAGAAAGGCAGGAGTGTTGGCGACCGTCGATCCATCGTTGAATCATTCCTTAAACTTCAAATTAATCAGGAATTAGTAGACGCCTACCTTAGGGTCTTCGACTCTTACTACAATCTATACCAAGAAAAGCTAAGCGAAAAGAGTAAATCAGTTAAGAGAGCCTCCAGTAGCTCCGTGCGCCTTTTAAAAATATGTACGGAAATAAACAACCAGCTTACCCAGCAGCAAAAGTTAGTTGTTCTTGTTCGACTTCTTGAATTTGCCAGAAGTGCGGCAGGCAATGTATCAAGCCAAGAAATGGCATTTATTTCAACCGTTGCCGAAACTTTTCATATTTCCAACCAAGAGTTTGAAACGATACTTAGCTACGTTCTACCCTTCTCCAACTCCATATACTCGGGCAATGAAATTCTTACCATAAATAATACTTCTGATGAGAATACTCCCATTGGGGTAAAGCATATCTACTCTGAGGGGTTTCGCGGTGAGGTGAAAATATTGCGGATTTTTTCTGCAAATATGTTTTTCATCCGCTACTTTGGCGAGCATGAGCTTTATCTGAATGGACATCTGCTTGTTCCAAACAGAATTTTTGTGCTCAATGCAGGTGCCTCCATCCGAAACGCGAAGATTAAACCGATATACTATAGCGATATCCTCTCTCGCTTCACGCTCGACAAGATTAAGGAGCCCATTATTTTTGAGGTGAAGGACCTAGAATATAGGTTTAGAGGGGGCCTGTATGGCATTCACGCCATGCGCTTTAGGGAAGAGTCAGGAAAGTTGGTTGGTATAATGGGAGCCTCAGGGGCGGGCAAATCAACCCTCCTCAACGTGCTCAACGGTAGCGATCGCCCCACCTCGGGAGAGGTGCTAATTAATGGGACAAGCATTCATACCAACAAGGAACAAACCAAGGGATTGATTGGGTTTGTTTCTCAGGATGATCTACTCATGGAGGACCTAACAGTCTACCAAAACCTTTACTATAATGCGAAGCTATGCTTCAGCAACTATTCGGAGGAGCAAATTGCTGTTACTGTAGATCAAACCCTGATTAATTTGGGGCTATACGATATCAAGGAAATGCGGGTGGGATCGCCACTCAACAAGAAAATCAGCGGGGGGCAGCGAAAAAGGCTTAACATTGCCCTAGAGCTCATTAGAGAGCCTACCATTCTCTTTCTCGATGAACCCACTTCAGGACTCTCCTCTCGGGACTCCGAAAACATAATGGACCTCCTGAAAGAATTAACCCTAAAAGGTAAGCTGGTGTTTGTGGTAATTCACCAGCCATCGTCCGATATTTTTAAGATGTTCGACAAGCTGCTCATCTTGGATACCGGAGGCTACCTGATATACAATGGGGATCCGATTGAATCCATCATTTATTTCAAGTCGAGAGTTCAGCATGCGAACTGGAATGAAAGCGAGTGTGCCGCATGTGGCAACGTAAATCCCGAGCAAATTTTCAACATCGTTGAGGCCAACGTTCTTGACGAATATGGAAACTCTACGCGAGTTAGAAAAACCAGCCCGAAGGAGTGGAACTACTACTACCACGAATTTTCCGCTAAGGAAAATCTTTCGGCCATGGTATACTCCGACGTTCCTGAAAACCTCTTTAAAATTCCAAACAAACTTAAGCAACTGTGGGTGTTTATCAGCCGAGATCTGATATCCAAATTCGCAAACAAGCAATACTGGGTGATAAACCTAGTGGAACCTCCTCTGTTGGCCTTTATTCTCTCCTACATTATTAAGTTCTATAACGTTGATGCAAGCAATCAATTTGGCTATACCTTTTCGAACAATAGCAACCTACCGGTATACATCTTTATGTCGGTAATAGTAGCCATTTTTGTGGGACTTACTGTCAGCGCAGAAGAGATCATCAAAGATCAGAAAATTCTCAAGCGAGAGTCGTTCCTCAATCTTTCAAGAGCGAGTTACCTCTTGTCAAAAGTTGCCATACTAATTGGGATATCAGCCCTTCAAGCCTTCTTATTCGTGATTGTTGGAAATACAATTATGGAGATCAAGGGGATGTATTTTGCCTACTGGTTAATATTATTTAGCGCTTGGTTTTCGGCAAATATGCTGGGGCTTGTCATTTCCGATAGCTTTAAAACAGTGGTTACCATCTATATCTTAATTCCCTTTCTGGTTATCCCCCAAATTATCCTCAGCGGCGTAATTGTGAAGTTTGAAAAGCTCAACCCCAATATTTCCTCACCCGATCAAATTCCCTTTTATGGGGAAATGATCACCTCCCGCTGGGCATACGAAGGACTTGCGGTTTACCAGTTTATGGAGAATAACTACGAAAAACAGTTCTACCAACTCGATAGGGCCATGAGCATAGCTGACTATCGAAGAAACTACTGGATTAAATCGTTGAGCAACAAGTTGGATCAAGTTGAACGCGAATTAAATAATGGGGATAAAGAGAAAATATTTAATGCCATAACCCTCATCACTAACGAACTGAAACGCCATGCCGCAATTTCACCGCAACTTGCGCCGCCAGCCATACTCCTTAGTAAGCTGAACTCAAGGATTCTCAACCCTGAGGTTATTACCGATTTAAGAAATTACCTAGAATGGGTTAGGAAGTATTACGTTCGCCTGTATAATGCTGCCAGCGCCAAAAAAGATGAGATGATTTCGGAGCTGCAAAGTGGTGAGAATGGTAGGGATTCCTTTCTACGACTTAAGCAAAATTACTTTAACGAAAGCCTCGACGACTTTGTAAGAAATAGTGACGAGGTAGACAGGATAATAGAGTATGACAACCATCTTATACAGAAGGTTGATCCCATCTTTGAATATCCAGAAGGCTCATTTATAAGAGCACACTTCTACTCGCCCGTAAAACCCATTTTTGGCCATTTCTACAGCACGTTCTGGATAAACGTGGTGGTGATTTGGATAATGTCCGGTATGCTTTATCTTATCCTCTATTTCAGATTGCTAAGAAAGCTGTTAGAGATATCCGAGGTAATGCACCGCAAAAAGAGAGGCGAATAAATAAAAAAAGAGGAGCGTATGCTCCTCTTTTTTTATCGTATGTTATTTCAAACACGAATGCAAAGATATTAATTAGTCCACAATTTCAATCATCTTAAAGGGTACCTTGATAATGGATTCATAGTCTTCACCAGCTTCTAGCATATCCTCATCATCCTCTTCGTAGTACCAATTTACCACAATATCGTTTTTACCTTTTTTTAAATTTTCAAGCTTCTTGAAAACATCAAGAATGCACTTCGACGAGCTTGTATTGAAATATTCCAGCTGGATATTTACCACCGTTTTCTCTTTCGGTGCTTTAGCATAATCCTCTAGCCAATCTACAATTGGTTTGTAAAACTCGATGGAGTTCTCTGGGATGGATCTTCCCTTAATTTCGATAATGCCACTCTCGGGGTTAAGAGTGATAGATGGCGTTTTTGGGGTTCCCTCTATGTTCATGAATTCCATGGCTATCTTATTTATTATTATTCTTCATCAGGAATTACAACAGAAAAGTCAAAGAAATGGTAGTTCTCATCGTAGGGTTCAAAGATGTAGATTAACTTACTTCCAGTTTTCCTAGCAATATCAATTAATCCAAGTCCTCCTCCGCCCTTTGCAGAAAACTCCTGATTGTTCAAGACAAATTTATAAAAATCCTTTAATTCATCTCTTGTAAGCGAGTTTATCTTTTCCAATTTTTCGCGAAGAAGGGGTATTCTTTCGTTTCGAATAAAATTCCCCGTGATGATTTTAAATCCCTCGCTGGTTTTTGAAAGCAAGAACAATCCGTAGCTATCGTTCTTCCCATTCAATAGTCCAGGAGGGCAATCAACATGGTGAAAAAGATTCTGCAAACTCTCAACCAACACATTATATACCTTTTTCCGCACCGATCCCTTCTGAATAATCTCGTCGAGCTTTGCCTCAACTAGGAAAAGTGTATTGTTAATAAAATCGGTGCTGATAGCTCCCCTATATGCAAAGATAGCCTCTCCCTCACTATGGATTTGAGAAAAGTGCCTATCTAGGTCAAATAAGGTTGGCTTACTCACAATTGCCCAGTTCAATAATTAATCCACAACTTCTAACCTAAACAAATTTAGGAAAAAAAAGAACAGTTTAAAATATTTGACCAAAGAATAAAACAACAATCGCATATTTTTGATTAAAAGCCCCGATCATTTATTAATGCTCGGGGCTTCATTGAGAATTCTATCGATCACGAGATCTTCTAGGTGGTCGTGAGGAACTTCCTCTTTCTCGACCCCCGTCTCTTCCTCTGCTTCCTTCTCTACTTCTACTACCGTCTCTACCTCTATCTCGACCGCCGCCCTCGCGACCACGATCTCGATCTCTTCCTCCACCACCACCCTTGGATTCGCTAGCTAGCTCAGCAAGGGGACGACCACCTCTACCCTCCTTATTCAAGGCATTAAGTAGCGTTTCAGCGTCATTAAAGGGAACAGTTACAAAAGAAAAGTTCTCCATAATCTGAACCTCATCAATGTTGGAATCGGGGAGTTTTACTTTCTGCTTGATCATATTCACCATGGTGGCAGGATCGTATCCATCGCGCTTACCCAGAGCAATGAAAACACGAGCCTTACCTCTCCGGTCAACATTAAACGTCCGGAATTCAGGATAATTTGCCTCAGAAAGCTCATTTTTAAACGCCATCTTGAGCAGTGCCGCCAAGGTAACTTCGGGGCTAGTAGAAGAAAGCATATCTTCAGCCATTCCCAAGTAATCGCCAAAGGTGCCTAGTTCAATTATCTCGGAAAGTTCACCTAATATACGTGCCTTTTTCACCGCAACCACGTCACGACCGTGAGGTAGTTTCTCCTTGCGAATGGTGTTTTTAGTTATCTTCTGAAGCGTAACAAAGCTGCGATATTCATTGGCAGAGATAAAGGTAATTGCTGTGCCCTCCTTACCAGCTCGGCCTGTACGACCAATACGATGCACATAGCTTTCGGAATCCTGTGGTAGGGAGTAGTTGATAACGTGAGAAAGGTCAACAATATCGATACCCCTAGCGGCCACATCGGTAGCCACTAAAATATTAATTTGGTGAACCTTAAACTTCTTAAGTATTTTTTCACGCATAGCTTGAGACACCTCACCGTGCAATCCGTCGGCAGCGTATCCATGCTCAAGCAACCTCATTACCAGCTCGTCAACAGCAACACGGGTTCGACAAAATACCAAGCCATAAAATTCCGGTTCAATATCAATAATGCGGGTAAGCGCATCAAACCTGTTTGATTCATGTACCTCAAAATAGATCTGGTCAGTAAGGTCGGTTGTCATTTGCTGCCGCTCAATCTCAAGGCGCTTCGGACTCTTCATATACTTTTTAGAGAGTCGAGCAATTCTGTCGGGCATGGTAGCAGAGAAGAGCAGAGTGCGACGCTCTTCTGGTGCATGAGATAGGATAGACTCAATATCTTCAACAAATCCCATATTGAGCATTTCATCTGCCTCGTCGAGCACAACCCAGCTAACCTTGTCCAGATTCAGACTACCTCTCGAAAGGTGGTCAAGAATTCTTCCTGGTGTCCCAACAACAATATCAACACCTTGCTTGAGACGACGCAGCTGCTCACTAATGGATTGACCTCCATACACTGAAATTATCTGCAATCTATGACTTCCCTTAAAAGAGTTCATCTCCTCAGTAACCTGGAGTGCAAGTTCACGAGTAGGAACTAAAATAATTGCCTGAACATAGCCTGCTCCCTCCTCAATTTTATCAACAATTGGCAGGCCATATGCAGCAGTTTTTCCCGTTCCAGTTTGCGCTATACCTATAACGTCTGATTCCGAATTTAATAATACCGGAATGGCTAACGCTTGAATAGGCGTAGGCTTTTCAAATCCTTTTTTTCTGATTACCGCATTGGTCTTTTCTGACAAGCCCAGCGAAGTAAATTCGTTGTAATTCTCCATTAAAAACTAATTTCTGTTTGTCTTATTAAAATTCTCAGTAGTCTTTGCCAACAAGGTTTTTATAGTTCTTCCAGTTAGCAATTACGTCCAAGGCTTTGGCATAGGTGGGATCGTTTCCCTCATTTACTATCTCAAAATACTCGGAAGTGGTAAATAGTTGCTGCGCAATTAGCCCCTTAACAATGAGCTTAATCACATTTCCGGACTTTGCCAGGTCCTCATCATTCCATGTGACTTCATTGTCCTTGGCCATTTTCAGCAATCCGGACATAACCTCTCCATCAACGGAGAAGCCTTTCTTAAAGCTCGCAAACGTAGGATACTTCTCAGCCAACGCTTTGCGGTTTTGATCCATATATGAAATAACAAACTGGTAAAAAAGCCCTTTTCGAACCAACTTACCATAAAAGTCGGAATAGAAAGTGGTATCAACCGGAACGAAGATATCGGGCATTATGCCCCCTCCGCCATATACCGGACGTTTTTTCTCCAGCGTATAATATTTAAGTGAATCGGGGAAGTGTATACTGTCGGGGGTATTCATCTCTCCGTCGGTATATCGCTTGTAAAAATCTTGATAGTATTTTTCGATATTTCCATCCTTATAGGGACGCTGTATTACTCGTCCTGTTGGAGTATGGTACCTAGCAACGGTGAGTCGCACCATTGATCCATCGGGCAAGGGAAGCTGAGTTTGCACTAACCCCTTTCCAAAGGAACGTCGTCCAATAATAATGCCTCTATCCCAGTCCTGAATTGCTCCAGATGTAATCTCGCTTGCCGAAGCAGATCCTTCGTCTATTAATACCACAAGTGCTCCTTTTTCAAAACAGCCCTGGCTGGTACTGGTATAATCGAAGCGAGGAGAATTAGCACCCTCCGTGTAGAGAATTAGTTTTCCGGCAGGCAGAAACTGGTCGCTCAAGCCAATAGCGGTGTTTAAATAACCACCACCATTACCACGCAAGTCTAAAATTAGTGCCTGTGGGTTGTAGGGTTTAAGCTTTTTCCAAGCATCCAAAAACTCATGTACAGTTGAGAGTGCAAATCGGCTTATTTTGATATAAGCAACCTTCGGTGCGGCCATATAGGCTGCATCAATGCTGTAGATGGGAATTTTATCGCGGGTAATTAAAAAATCGAGCCTATCCTTACTGCCTTTTCGAGCCACTACCAGCTGAACTTTAGTGCCCTTAGGTCCACGCAGGAGCTTGAAAACATCGCTATTCTTAAGCCCTATTCCTGCAATATTTTTACCATCAACGGAAATAATCCGATCGCCAGCAACCAGTCCAACCTTCTCAGAAGGACCTCCCGGAACAGGATTCACTACAATTAAGGTGTCTTGGAAAATATTAAACTCTATACCTATACCGTCAAAATTTCCCTCAAGTGGCTCATTCATTGCCGCAACGTCATCCTTAGAGATGTATGCGCTATGGGGATCAAGCTGTCCAAGTATGTCAACAATGGCATTTTCTACCAACTTCGAATCGTTAACCGGTTCAATGTACATGCCCGAAAGCATCCGAAGAAACCTGCTAAATTTAAATACCTGATCATCTACTCCTTGTGCAGAAGCAAGGCTGGAGAAAAATAGAAAAATCCAAAGAAGTAGTGTACCTTTTTTGAAAGAGCTATTCATATGTAATGTTGTTAAAACTTAAATAGTTACTAATTTCACAAGTTACGGTCTTTTCCAATTGGTTGTATAGAATAAACATAATTTAACAACCGATAGCGCACGACCAACCTTGCTCTCCAGCTTTATTCCCACTCAATGGTGGCTGGTGGTTTTGAACTGATATCGTAAACTACCCTATTAATACCTTTCACCTTGTTAATAATATCATTTGACACCTTTGAGAGAAAATCGTATGGCAGATGATACCAGTCGGCTGTCATACCATCGGTAGAAACCACCGCTCGAAGAGCAATAACATTCTCGTAGGTTCGCTCATCACCCATAACCCCAACCGACTTAATGGGCAGCAAGATTACACCAGCCTGCCAAATCTTATCGTACAGCCCCTCGCGATGCAGCGACTGAATGAATATATGGTCGGCCTCCTGCAGTAGCAGCACCTTTTCTTCGGTAATATCGCCCAAAATACGGATTCCGAGTCCGGGGCCTGGAAATGGGTGGCGGCTTAAAAGATGATCACCAATACCCAATGCCTTCCCCACTCGTCGAACCTCATCCTTAAACAGAAGTCGAAGTGGTTCCACCACCTTCATTTTCATGGCGGCAGGTAATCCACCAACATTATGGTGCGATTTTATGGTTACCGAGGGTCCGTTTACCGAAACTGATTCAATGACATCTGGGTAAATTGTTCCCTGAGCAAGCCAATTCACATTCTGTATCTTGTGGGCCTCCTGATCAAAAATCTCAATGAATGTTTTTCCAATGGCTTTCCGTTTTGCCTCTGGATCATCAAGCCCGCGCAACGCGGTATAGAACTGCTGCTTTGCATCAACACCAATCACGTTCAGCCCCATGCCATGGTAGCTTTGTAGAACATCAGCAAATTCGTTTTTGCGAAGCAGCCCATTATCAACAAAAATACAGGTTAAGTTTTTACCGATTGCCTTATGAAGCAGCACAGCAGCCACTGAGCTATCCACTCCGCCAGATAGTCCCAGCACTACCTTCTCGTCCCCAACTCTTTTCTGAAGCTCTTTAACGGTGGTCTCAATAAAAGAATCGGGCGTCCAATTTTGGCTGCAGCCACAAATTTCAACCACAAAGTTTCGAAGTATTGTAGCCCCTTCAACAGTGTGGTAAACTTCTGGATGAAACTGAATTCCATACGTTTGCGTACCTTCAACAACATAGGCGCCAACTTTAACATCCTCTGTTCCAGCGAGTATCTTGAAGTTTTTCGGAAGTCTTGCGATGGTATCACCATGCGACATCCAAACCTGCGAATTCTGATTGACACCACTAAATAATGCGGAAGTAGTTTCATGGACCGATAACATGGCCCGACCATACTCCCGAGAAATAGATGGCAAAACTTCACCGCCATTGACTTGAGCCATTAGCTGCGCGCCATAGCATACACCAAGAATTGGTAGATTCGAGCTGTTGTAGGAAGCTAAATCCGGCTTTGGAGCGTAAGCATCTCTTACCGAGAAAGGGCTACCAGATAGAATTATTCCCTTTACATTTGAATCGGGGACATATGTATGGGTAAAGGGTACAATTTCACAATACACGTTAAGTTCTCTTACACGACGGGCAATTAGCTGTGTGTATTGAGATCCAAAATCAAGAATGAGTATTTTCTCCTGCATGATAAGGCAAAATATTTTGTAAAAATAATCAAATTCAGCGAATTAGGGGCTAGTCCCCAACACTACTCCCTTCGCAGAGGAATTGAAAACTCATCACCTTCCCTAACTGCAATAGTATGGGGAAAAACCTGCTGAGCCTGCTGTAATAGTGCATCTGTATTCTTATACCTTGATGAAAAATGTCCAATTAAAAGTTTTTTTACTTCAGCTAGTCTTGCAATTTCTGCCGCCTGAGCGGCCGTTGAATGGCCAGTTTTTTTTGCCATTTCGACCAATTCATTTCCGAAAGTTGCCTCATGGTATAGCAAGTCAACGCCTTTCACGTATTTGGCAATTGCAGGTGAGAAGGAAGTATCGGAGCAGAATGCATATGAACGCGGAACGTAGGGTCGATAGGTCAAAATCCTATTTTCTACAACGCTTCCATCTTCACAAGTAAAATTTTCACCATCCTTTATCCTGTGAATTTGAGATAGAGGAATTTTATAATACCCAATCAACTCCTTGTGGATATTGAGCCCTGGCTCCTTCTCTTTAAATAGAAAACCGCATGCCGGAACTCGATGCTCAAGTGGAATGGTAAACACCTCAAGATTTTTATCGGAGTACACCTGCTGAAACAACCGGGTGTCCACCGAATGAACAACAACATTGAAGGGCAAGTTTGGCTCAAAGTATTTGAGGTGATCTTTCAGAATATTATCGAGTAGGTAAAACGAATATATATGAAGATCCTCCTTGCGTCCAAGTAAACTCAACGTAGAAATTAAACCAAAGAGACCAAAAACATGATCACCGTGAAGGTGAGAAATAAATATATGGTTAATACGTGAAAGGTTAATACCCAAACGCCTTAGCTGTATTTGGGTGCCTTCACCACAATCAATCAAAAAAAACCGCTCATGTATATTAAGCACATGAGCGGTTGGAAATTTTGATGAGGTTGGAAGTGCTGAGCTGGTACCGAGTATGGTTAATGTAAACTGCACTACTTCTTCTCGTTCTCAGCCTTGTTAATAATCTCAGTCACTTCTTCTCTCGAAAAGGCTATGTTTAAAACCGTATCGAGTTGCGAAATGGTAATCAATCGCTCCACGGCATCGGTTAAACCAGTAAGCACAAAAGTTCCGTTGGCATTTTTACACAAACGATTGGCAACAAGTATAGAGCTTAAGCCAGAGGAATCGCAATAGCGACAGTTTCTCAAATCCAGAACAATGTTTTTTTCTCCATTTCCGGAAATAAGAACAAGTTCCGATTTAAGGCTGGGCGCTACGTTGGTATCCAACTTCTCTTCAAGCACTTCAACGATAGTGTAGTTATCCAGCTTATCGATTTTAAAATCCATAATAGTAGAAGTTTGTTATACTTGTTACCCGAAAGTGCTTACTCGTTTGAATTCTCTTTGCTTTCGTTGAGTTCTTCGCTTTCCTTGAGCTTGCTTTCCTTCAACTCTTTACTTTCCTTGAGTTTTTTGTTTTCCTTTATTTCCTTGTTTTCAAGTTCTTCCTTCAAAGCTGCCAACTCAGAAATATCGCCTAAGGTAGTCTTTTCAAGGTTAGACTTCAACTTTTTAACTGCCTTTTGGGTAGTTTGAGTTGCTTGGGTCTTTACCTTCTTCTCAACCTTGTCGTCGGTCTTCTTTGCATCCTCAAAGATACGACTATGTGAAAGAATTATTCTCTTAGAAGCTTTATTAAATTCAATTACCTTAAACTGAAGTTTCTCCTCAACTTTGGCAGTAGTTCCATCTTCCTTTACAAGGTGCTTTGGCGTTACAAATCCTTCAACACCATATTGGAGGGCTACTACTGCACCCTTGTCCATAAGCTCAATGATGGTACCTTCATGGACGGAATCAACCGTGAAAATGGTTTCAAAAACATCCCATGGGTTTTCCTCAAGTTGCTTGTGACCTAAGCTAAGGCGACGGTTTTCCTTGTCGATTTCAAGAACAACCACTTCGATATCTGCACTAATCTGGGTAAATTCAGAAGGATGCTTAATCTTCTTGGTCCAGGATAGATCTGAAATGTGGATAAGCCCATCAACACCCTCTTCAATCTCAACAAATACACCAAAATTGGTGAAATTGCGAACCTTTGCGTTATGACGTGAACCAACAGGGTATTTGGTTTCAATATTCTCCCATGGATCAGCCTTAAGCTGCTTAATGCCAAGTGACATTTTCCTGTCCTGACGGTCAAGGGTGAGAATAACTGCTTCAACGGAATCACCAACCTTTAGGAACTCCTGAGCGCTGCGTAGGTGCTGACTCCATGACATTTCTGAAACGTGGATAAGTCCTTCAACTCCGGTGGCAATCTCAACAAATGCACCGTAATCAGCCATAACCACTACCTTGCCAGTAACTTTATCACCAATCTTCAGGTTCTCATCAAGAGAATCCCACGGATGAGGAGTAAGTTGCTTTAATCCCAATGCAATACGCTTCTTGGCATCATCAAAGTCAAGAATAACAACATTGAGCTTTTGGTCAAGCTGAACAATTTCTTCTGGGTGATTTACGCGGCCCCATGAAAGGTCGGTAATGTGGATTAAACCATCTACGCCACCGAGGTCGATAAATACACCATAGGAGGTGATATTCTTAACGGTTCCTTCAAGAACCTGACCCTTTTCAAGCTTAGCAATAATGTCTTTCTTCTGCTGCTCGAGCTCAGCCTCAATAAGTGCCTTGTGAGAAACAACCACATTTTTGAACTCTTGGTTGATTTTAACAACCTTGAACTCCATGGTTTTTCCAACAAATACATCGTAGTCACGGATTGGCTTAACGTCGATTTGTGATCCGGGGAGGAAGGCCTCAATACCGAATACATCCACGATCATACCACCCTTTGTGCGGCACTTGATGTAACCCTTAATAACTTCATCTTTCTCGAGAGCAGCGTTAACGCGATCCCAAGAACGTAGAGCACGAGCTTTTTTGTGTGATAGGACCAGCTGACCCTTCTTGTCTTCCTGGCTCTCAACGTAAACCTCAACCTTGTCGCCAATCTTAAGCTCTGGATCGTACCGGAATTCGCTTAATCCCACAACACCTTCCGATTTGTAGCCAATGTTGATAACAACTTCACGCTTGTTCATGGCGATTACAGTACCATCAACAACCTCGTTTTCAGCAACCGAAGATAGGGTTTCGTTGTACTTCTCTAAATAGGTTTCACGATCATTCTTAGAATAGATCTCATCTTTTTCATAGGCTTCCCAATCGAAGTTTTCGAGGTTGGGTTGCATTACTGGTGCAGCTACTGCCGCAATTTCATCCTCTGGAAGGATTTCGTTTTCGTTTGTCATTAATTAATGTAAATCAGTTTGTAGTTGGACATTATTTGTAGAAACTCTCAGACGGCAAAATTAATCAAACTTGGACACCCGAAAAAATAAAACGACAAAAAAATCACTTTGGGGGTGTTGATTTTTTGTTTGTTATGCCATTATCCTCTCGCAAAGGCAACAAAAACGAAAAAATGCAGCAACCATTTTTTCGATAGTTTCATTATAAAAAGTAAATTTACAACATTTACAAAAGTTGAGATCAATATCTTAGACAACCTTAAATCAACAGTTTATGAAAATTTCAGTCGTTGGCAGTGGATATGTTGGATTGGTTACAGGCACATGTTTTGCCGAAACAGGAGTAACCGTTACCTGTGTCGATATTGACAAGAAAAAGATTGATGAATTAAAAAATGGAATAATCCCCATATACGAGCCGGGGCTAGATGATATGGTAAAACGGAATGTTGACAAAGGTCGCCTATTTTTTACTACTAGCCTAAAGGAAAGCCTTGTTGATGCAGAGGTTGTTTTTATTGCAGTGGGTACACCACCCGACGAAGACGGAAGTGCTGACTTAAAGTATGTTACTGGCGTGGCACAAGAGGTTGGAGCCTGCATAAACCAATATACCGTGGTTGTTACAAAGAGCACCGTTCCTGTAGGTACCAGCCACAAGGTAAAGAAGGCCGTTCAGGATGAACTCTCCAAACGCAAGGTATCCATAACCTTTGATGTTGCCTCAAACCCAGAATTTTTGAAAGAAGGTAATGCCATTGAAGACTTTTTAAAGCCCGATAGAATTGTTTGTGGAGTAGAATCAGAACAGGCCAAGGCCATCATGGAAAAGCTCTATAAGCCATTTGTGCTCAATGGCCATCCAATCCTATTTATGGATATTGCCTCATCGGAGCTAACCAAGTATGCCGCCAACGCAATGCTGGCTACTAAAATCAGCTTTATGAACGATATTGCTTCGCTTTGTGAACTGGTTGGTGCCGATGTAAATTGGGTTCGAAAAGGAATTGGCTCCGACTCGCGAATTGGAAATAAGTTTATTTATCCAGGGGCAGGATATGGTGGAAGCTGCTTTCCAAAAGATGTAAAAGCGCTCATCAGAACATCCGATGAAAACGGACACTCCCTTGAAATTTTAAAGGCAGTGGAAGACGTTAACGATCGTCAAAAAGAGGTGCTATTCAAGAAGCTAAGTAAGCATTTCAATGGAAACCTCAAGGGCAAAAGAATTGCTATTTGGGGTTTATCGTTTAAGCCCAACACCGACGACATGCGCGAAGCTCCCTCCTTGGTCATCATTAAAAATTTGGTTGATGCAGGGGCAACTGTGCGAGTATACGACCCAGTTGCAATGGATGAATCGATGCGCCGAATTGGAAATATTGTTGAATACGCCAAGGAAGCCTACGATGCAACCACTGATGCCGATGCACTAATCCTTGTAACCGAATGGTCAGAGTTTAGAATTCTAAACTTCTCCATGCTAAACAAGTTAATGCGGAGCAAGGTAGTGGTAGACGGAAGGAATATATACGATCCACAGGAGATGCTGGAACACGGTTTTAAATACTATAGCATAGGAAAAAGACCGCTCGAATAAAGAATATTACATTAAAGCACATTCCCACGATTTGAATGAACTGGTTTGTGCTCTAACTACTAAGTTAAAGAGGATGAAAAGAATATTAGTTACGGGTGGTGCTGGTTTTATTGGGTCACATCTTTGCGAGCGACTGCTGAATGAGAGCAACGAGGTAATCTGCCTCGACAACTTCTTTACCGGATCGAAGCAGAATATTGTTCACCTGCTGGACAATCCTTACTTTGAACTTGTTAGGCATGACGTAACTGCACCCTACTTTGCTGAGGTTGATGAAATATACAACCTTGCCTGCCCCGCCTCACCAATTCATTACCAGTACAATCCTATTAAAACGGTAAAGACATCGGTGCAAGGTGCTATTAATATGCTAGGTTTAGCAAAGCGGCTTAAAGCAAAAATTCTGCAAGCCTCAACCAGCGAAGTTTATGGTGACCCAACCGTCCATCCTCAACCGGAAACCTACTGGGGAAACGTAAACCCAATTGGTCCCCGCTCCTGTTACGATGAGGGAAAGCGATGTGCTGAAACCCTCTTTATGAACTACTACTACCAAAATAGCGTTAAAATAAAGATCATTCGGATTTTCAATACCTATGGTCCCAGAATGAATCCAAATGACGGTAGAGTGGTTTCCAATTTTATTGTCCAGGCACTAAATGGTGAGGATATTACGGTTTACGGAAACGGAAACCAAACCAGAAGTTTTCAGTATGTGGACGACCTTGTTGAGGGAATGATTCGTATGATGAATACACGTGATGAATTCATTGGCCCAGTAAATATTGGTAATCCCGTAGAATTTTCAATGCTTGAGCTGGCTGAACAGGTAATAAAGTTGACAAAATCGAAATCAAAATTGTCCTTTAAACCACTGCCACAGGATGACCCAACGCAGAGGAAACCAGAAATTTCACTTGCCCGAAAAGAGCTCAATGGCTGGGAACCCTCGGTTAATCTTCACGATGGCCTTGAAAAAACTATTTTCTTCTTTAAAACATTGCTAAATAAATAGCCATGAAAGGAATAATACTGGCTGGTGGAGCGGGCACAAGGTTATACCCCATAACCCAAGCCATTTCAAAACAAATTCTTCCCGTCTACGATAAGCCAATGATTTACTATCCCCTTTCGGTACTGATGCTGGCCGGACTCAGGGATATATTAATCATCTCCACTCCTTCCGATATTCCTTTATATCAAAGGCTATTTGGTGATGGAAAACAGCTTGGGCTCAACATTCAATATGTAGTTCAACCATCTCCCGACGGACTTGCACAGGCATTTATTCTTGGTGAAGAGTTCATTGGAAACGACTCGGCCTGCCTCGTATTAGGTGACAATATCTTTTACGGACAAGGCTTTAGTGGTATACTGCGAGAAAGTGCAAATCAAAAAGACGGCGCCACCGTTTTTGGATATTGGGTAAACGACCCTCAGCGTTATGGAGTTGCCGAGTTCAACAAAGATGGCAAGGTAATTAGCCTTGAGGAGAAACCGGACAAGCCAAAATCGAACTATGCAGTTACTGGCCTTTACTTCTATGGAAACGATGTGGTTGCTAAGGCTAAAAGTCTCAAACCATCGAAGCGAGGGGAGTTGGAGATAACCGATCTTAATAGGCTATACCTTAACGAAGGAAAACTCGGTGTAAAGTTGCTGGGTAGAGGTATGGCATGGCTTGATACAGGAACCCATGAGAGCTTACTACAAGCCTCAAACTTTGTTCAAACTATCGAGTCGCGACAAGGACTTAAAATTGCGTGTATCGAGGAAATCGCATTTAAGAACGGATTCATTGATAAGGCACAACTTTTGAAATTAGCGGAGCCAATGGCAAAGAATCAGTATGGACAATACCTTATGGCACTAGCAAACGAATAAAATTGAACTAATGGATATCGCTGCAACGAACTTTTCCGGCTTAATGGTTATCACCCCTCGTGTTTTTGAGGATTCAAGAGGTTATTTCTTTGAATCTTTCAACTTAGCACAATTTGAGGCGGTGGGAATCAACACGAGCTGGGTCCAGGATAACCAATCAAAATCGAGCTATGGCGTAATCAGAGGATTGCACTTTCAGCTAGCTCCTTTTGCCCAATCAAAGTTGGTGAGAGTGCTCTCTGGGAGTATACTCGATGTTGCACTTGATATTCGTAGGGGAAGTCCAACTTTTGGGCAGCACTACGCCGTTGAATTGTCGGAAACCAACAAGAAACAACTACTTATTCCTCATGGGTTTGCGCATGGATTTTCGGTGCTCTCCGAGACGGCAACAGTTTTGTATAAATGCGATAACCTTTACAAACCCGAGGCTGAACGAGGAATCATCTTTAATGATCCAGATCTTAATATAGATTGGCGTATCTCAGCCGAGAAAGAAATTATCTCGGCAAAAGACAAGGTTCATCCTTCGTTTGCTCACGCAGAAATGAATTTCCTATTTCCTTAAATCATCTTTTTTTGCGCCTAAGCAAAATAATCAAAACAATACAATCAAATGAAAATTCTTGTCACCGGAAGTAATGGACAGCTAGGTAGTGAGCTACAGCTAATTGCTCAACACGATAATAGCAGCAGCTATGTTTTTACTGATATTCAAGAGCTCGATATTACTAGTGATGTTGCAGTTGCTAGCTTCTTAGCCGAGTCAAAACCAGATATTATCATTAACTGTGCTGCCTACACCGCAGTGGATAAAGCCGAAACGGATATACGCTCAGCAGAGCTGGTTAATTTTGTTGCCCCAACCATTTTGTCCAAGGCATGCCTGAAGTCGGATATTGGGCTCATTCATATCTCTACTGACTACGTTTTCGACGGAACTGCTCATCTCCCATACAACGAGGAGAGTGATGTTAACCCCACCTCGGTGTATGGAAAGAGCAAACTCGATGGCGAACGTGCGGTTCTAAATGCTGGTGGAATTGTGGTTAGAACATCGTGGCTATACTCGAGCCATGGAAATAATTTTGTGAAAACCATGATGCGTCTCGGAAAAGAAAAGGAATCCATTGGTGTTGTTTTCGACCAAGTGGGCACCCCAACTTGGGCCTATAACCTCGCTGAAGTTTTGATAACTATAGCAAAAAAATCAACTCACGACTTCAAACGCTTCTCGGGAATTTACCATTACTCCAACGAAGGTGTATGCAGCTGGTACGATTTTGCCATTGAAATAATGGCACTCACGAACTCCCCATGCAAGGTTAGCCCAATCGAGACAAAGGAATATCCTGTACCAGCTCCTCGCCCTGCATACAGCGTTCTAAACAAAAGAAAAATCAAGGATACCTTTCAGATTGAAATACCACATTGGAAGGAGAGCTTAAAAAAATGCGTTAAATTGCTGTCACAATAAAACTGCAAGCTATGGATACCCAACTACTTCAATTGGTAACGGAAAAAGCCCAAGGCTGGCTAAACAAATCGTTCGACCAAGAAACGCGTGATAAAGTTCAGCATTTGCTGGAGCATGATCAAGCAGAGCTGATTGAAGCGTTCTATACTCAGCTGGAGTTTGGCACCGGAGGGCTTCGAGGAATCATGGGCGTTGGCACCAACCGAATGAACATTTACACCCTTGGCATGGCCACACAAGGCTTAGCCAATTATATAAAGAAACAATTTTCGCACCTCAAGGAAATAAAGGTTGCCATTGCGCATGACCCAAGAAACAACAGCCGCCTCTTTGCAGAAACAACTGCCAATATTTTCTCCGCAAATGGTTTTAGTGTGTACCTCTTTGCAGGCCCACGCCCTACCCCTGAACTCAGCTATGCAATCAGAAAACTTGGCTGCCAAAGTGGAGTTGTTGTAACTGCTTCACATAATCCAAAGGAATACAATGGCTATAAGGTTTACTGGGAAGATGGAGGGCAGATTATTGCACCTCACGACGACAACATTATTGCCGAGGTTGCCAAAATAACCTCCATCGATCAAATAAACTGGAAGGCAAATCCCAAAAAAATTAGTTCACTTGACGAGAAGTTCGACAACATTTATATCAATGCCATCAAGGAACTCTCCATATCTCCTGAGGTTATAAAGAAGCATGGTGATATTAAAATTGTTTACACTCCCATTCACGGTACGGGGAAAGACTTGGTGCCTCATGCACTAAAATCCTTCGGTTTTACCAATGTGTTTAGGGTGAGCGAGCAGGACTTTTTCGATGGGAACTTTCCAACAGTAGCCTCACCAAATCCAGAGGAAGCTGCTGCACTCAGCTTGGCGCTCAAACGAGCAGAGGAAGTTGGCGCCGACATTGTTTTGGGCACCGACCCCGATGGAGATAGAGTTGGCATTGCCGTTAGAGATAATGACGGAAAGATGATCCTTTTAAATGGTAACCAAACTGGGTCAATTCTTTTTTACTACATACTTTCTCAGCTGAAGGCAAAAGGCAAGCTCGTAGGAGAAGAATTTACCGTTAAAACCATTGTTACCTCCGACTTGCTCTCTTCAATTGCCGAAAAGTTTGGCGTTGAATGCCTTGAGGTTCTTACTGGTTTCAAATACATTGCCGATGCAATTCGTCGCAACGAGGGCAAAAAACAGTTCATTGTGGGTGGCGAGGAGAGCTACGGTTACCTAGTTGGCGACCTTGTTCGGGACAAGGACGCTGTAATATCCTGTGCCATGATTTGCGAAGCTGCGGCATGGGCAAAGAGTGAAGGATTAACCCTTTACAAGCTGTTGTTAAAAATTTACACGGAATTTGGTCTTTATCGTGAAAAGTTGGTTTCCATAACCAAAAAGGGGAAAGAGGGCAAGGAGGAGATTATACGAATGATGGAAAAATTTCGGCAATCGCCACCAGAAACCATCTTGGGAAGTCAGGTGATGATTATCCACGACTACGAGAAGCAATCCTCCTACGACATGATTTCCCACCTTCGATATGCCATTTCGCTTCCAAAATCGGACGTTCTCCAAATAATTATGCAGGATGGTACCAAGGTTTCCATAAGACCATCGGGAACCGAGCCAAAAATAAAGCTCTATTTTGGTGTAAAATCCACAATTTCCAATGAGAGTGAATTTGAAGCCAACTGGCACAAGTTGGACGATAAAGTCGCTTCCATTATACAGGAGCTGAAGCTATAACGTAACCCCAATTACACTATGAAAAGCTATAGAAAAGAGCTGTGGTTTGAAACAAAAACTCGCAGAGAGCTGATCAATATTACTCCCGATATTCAACAGTGTTTAGAGGAGAGTGGAATACAAGAGGGCTTTCTACTGTGTAACGCCATGCACATAACCGCCAGCGTGTTTATCAACGACGACGAAAGTGGCCTCCACCATGATTATGAAGCTTGGCTCGAAAAGTTAGCCCCGGAAAAACCATATGCCCAATACAAGCATAACGGTTTTGAAGACAACGCCGATGCCCACCTAAAAAGAACGATCATGGGAAGAGAAGTCGTGGTGGCCATTACCGATGGTCGCCTTGATTTCGGACCTTGGGAGCAAATCTTCTATGGGGAGTTCGACGGAAAACGAAAGAAGCGAGTTCTGGTAAAAATAATTGGAGAATAATACTCTCACTACTATATTTATCAAAAGAGAAAAAGGGACTTAAGCCCCTTTTTTCTTTTGATAAAAACTGGCGTTATGCCCTAATGAACAACCGACAGTCGTTCTGTGGTGATTAACCTTCCACCGCTTTGCACGGTAAGAATATACATACCTGAACTCAAGCCAGAAACGCTCACGCGCGCAGAATTATCGCCCGATGCAGCATTTAATATTCGAACCTTTTCGCCAAGCAGGTTATAAACAGTAACGGTAGCAGATGCCTCCAATGGGGCAGAAAACTCCACCGTAACCAAATCGCTTGAGGGGTTTGGATACATCTTAATATTCTGGTTTACCGAAGGAATAGGATTAACCCCAGTTGTTAAATTATAGGTAGGATTCCACTTGTAAATACCTCCATTAGTAGAATCTATGTTATATCCGCCAGCCCAGCCGGTTAGGGAATCAAGAAATGCAACAGCGGTATACTGAGCAGCACCCATATCGATATTTTTGAAAGAAGCACAATCGTCTATACTATAGGCAGAGCCTGTAGAGCCTTGAGTCGCACTTACATCAACCCACATAGACTGTGTTCCCTTTACATAGGATAGATTTGGTGTTACAAGGAATGTCCCAGTAGGAGTAAGTGTTGTCCATGTTGCCCCACCATCGGTAGTTTTTTTCAAGGTATATGGTGATGCATTTAGGGCAACGATTCCAATATTTGCATCCTTAAAAGTTGGAGTACAAGTGCTCGACAATCCAGTATTTGCAACGGTCCAAGAGGCACCCTTATCGGTGGTCTTGTAAATTCTTCCTTTGGATGTTGTAAACCAAAGCGTATTTCCAACGGCATCGTACAAGTTTGTCACACCAGTTTCGCCGCTAAGATTAGCAGGAATGTTGGAATAGGGCACCAACGTCCAGTTATTTCCACCATTAGAGGTAGTATATATTACAAACCCATGGCTATTAGGATCGCCCATTGCCACACCATCATTTTCGTTAAAGAAGTGGACAATGTCGGCCCAACCTTGATCGGTGGCAAAGGTTGCAGAGGATTGAATTACCCAAGTATTGCCACCATCTTCCGTTTTGACAATGTATCCTCCATAGCTATCCGTAATGGGGAACATGCATGCATAGCATACGGTATCATTCATCGGGAAAATATTGGAAACACCATAACTTGAAGAGTTTGTAAACGATATTTCACCTGGAGTCCAAGTAATCCCTCCATCAGTTGTTCGGGTAAACTCACGGATATAATTATTTGAACCGGATCCATCTTCAGCTTTTGCCCATACAACCATCGGATTGACAATCGTAATCTGGCTAATATATCTATCTGGTGTAACGAAACCAGTATTTTGTTTTATCCAAGCGGCAGAAGCTCCTCCTGCACTAATATACCCTGACATGGTCTTAGTATCACTGCCATCCGTATTAGAAACTGTGAGCGAAACAAGATATGAACCAGTAGTGTCATAGGTAACATGTGGATTCTGATCGCTTGATGTAGAAGGGGTTCCTCCCTCAAAATACCACTTCCACGAGGTAGGACTATTGGTTGACTTATCGGTAAATGTTACAGGTGTATTCACGTCAGGAATTGTTGTACTTGCCGTAAAACTAGCTATTGGAGCATTTGACGGAGGCTTTATCCTTACAATTACTTCATTATTATAGTTAAACTTGTATGATGATGTTGGATTCAAAGCCCCTATTGCATAATATCCATTTGCATATCCTGACCAACCCCAGTTAAAATGGAAATCGTTATAGCTATCATAACCATCGCAAACAAAGGCATGGCCTTCAGTACCGTTATCCCCAGCATAATACACAGGGCGTTGTGCATCAAGTTCACTCTTAATCATCAAAATCCAATTGTCGGTTGTAAAGCTACTTAAGTACTTAATTTCCGCCGTTGGTGAATAAGAAAAATAGTTTATTAAAGCTGCAGGAACCACCCCTGAAAAGGCACCAGAACCATCAGCTCCATAAGTCATATCAACAGAAACACCGCAATGATACATAAGCGTTGCTACATCATTATTAGTATCAGCAATGGAGTTTGGCATATTTGCCCAATTATAAGTAGTTGAGCCAAAATCAGCGGACAAACTTCCATACGTTGGATCAGTATATGTATGTGATCCATTGCCTTGATTTGGATAGTTCCAATATTTCATAATTTGTGCCATTGCTGTGGCAACGCAACCCGTGTAAGCATGTTCACAAATTGTTGTTGCACTTGCATCTGAAGGGCATAGCTGGTTATAGTAACACCCTTGATCCCACGTGGTAGTAACTAAAGGGGCAACAGCACCTCTAGTTGCTGAAAATTGTCCATTCCTTATCCTATTCCATTCATTCAAGGTCTGAGTGTTATCAACGCGCTTTGCTACAATATCAGAAATCTGGCTTTTATAGCTATTTAACCAATCCTGTGCGTTAACCGGCACATTATTCTTGCCAAAAGTGGAGGTGGTAGAGTAGCCTAAGATTGGGGTAACTGCATCATCGGCAGCTACCATTACGAATCCTCCTCCTTGAAAAGTAAACACGTAAAAGGCTGGTGCAGTGCTACCCTTGTATACTATAACATCGGAAACAGTATTTACACTTCGGGAAGAAAAATGCTGAACAAACTTTAATGCCACATCTTGGGCAGATTCTATGCTAACTGGATTAGCCTTCAAACAATTATTTACTCCAAACAGAATTATGGAGAAAATTAAAATAATTCTTTTCATAACGGTTCAATTTGTAGGTTGATTGATCTAGTAGAAAGAGGATAAACTCAAAATCAGAACAATTTGTTGACAATAATAAGCATTTTATACCTATTCCGATATTAGTTGCTTAAGTTGATCGAGTCATCAAAAACGTTATTTACCTCATCTTAAATTTAACTGTTAATTTAAATCTCCAGACAGATCGAAAAATTCCTTACTAAAGTTTACCAGATAAAGCTTGGTTGTTGCCCTTGTAAAAGCCGTATATAGCCATCGCAGAAAATCGATTGATAACATCTCCTTCGTAAAGTACCCATGGTCAATAAATACCACTGGCCACTGGCCTCCTTGCGCCTTATGGCAGGTAATGGCATAGGCAAACTTTACCTGCAGCGCATTGAAGAAAGGATCCTCCTTAACCTGTAGCCAATGTTTTTGCCGAGAAGTAGCGGTTCCATAATCTTCATTAACACCAGTGTAGAGTATCCTGCTTTGCTCAGTCGACAATGAGGCAGACTCTGAGGTAAGCGTATCGATAATAATCTTGGCATCTAATTCAAGGTCATTATAATCGGGAAAACGTAACCGAACATCTACAAACGTTAGCCCATAGCGCTCTTCATAACGCCCTATGTTTTCTACTACAGCAATATCCCCATTGGCTATAAAATCCAATTCCTTTAGTGCTATTGTCCAGAAGTAGTTATTTTTCACAACCATCAAAGAATCACCAATCGAAAGTTGCTCCTCCCTATAAAGAATCCGTTGGCGAATACCACTGTTATATACATTGGCTCGCTTGTTCGATCGTGTAATAACCACCACCTGGTCCCGCCCATACTTTCCATAGCTGGATTCCAGCAATTCAATAAGGTCCCCACCCGATACAGAACTAACATCATCAAAATCCATATTGAAACTTGGCATCGCAGAGCTGTCAGTCGTTACCAGCTGCCGAATGGCAGTGGCATTGGATAAGATTCCGGAATTTGCTTCTTGTCGAACCACCTCGGTGAGCCTAGCGTATAGAACTTTGCCAAAGGTGATCATCGTAATTTTGCTTAAGGCCGGACTTTTATCCATTCCCACCGGTGGCAGCTGGGCATCGTCACCCACAAGCAGCAGCTTACAATTTTTCCCCTGCTGAACATACTCAACCAAATCACGCAATAGGTTACCAGAACCAAAAAGTGATTGCTCCACATTTTGGTCAGAGATCATGGAGGCCTCATCAACAACAAAGAGAGCATCGCTATAGGTATTATAGCTCAGCGTGAAAACGCTCTGCACATCAGCTGCCACTTTTTGACGATAAATCTGCTTGTGAACAGTAAAGGCTGGTTTGCCAGAATAGATGGAAAATACTTTTGCAGCACGACCAGTTGGCGCAAGCAGTACAACTCGTTGACCATACAATTCGAGGACCCTCACCGCCGCACTAATTGCAGAGGTTTTACCAGTACCTGCATACCCATTCACAACCATTATATCGCAACCCTCTTCCCCTGAAATAAACAAGCCCAACGTTTCAAACATTTCATGCTGACTTGCGGTTGGTGTGAAAAGCAACTCTGCAATAAACAGGCTAGTAAGATGATTTTTTAGCATATTCTTCAGAAATCAAATATATAAAGGAAGAGGGAATAATTTTTTTTTTAAATTTGCAAGCAAACATAACTTAATTCTAGAGAAATGAAAAAAGCTGTTCAAATCTTCCTGCTTTTACTAATAGTGTTCCTTGGTTATCTTATTACTGTGAGCATCAATCAGCCTATTAAGTTTAAGAATGAAAAGGAAAGAAGGGACAATAAAACAATCCAACGTCTCAAAGACATCAGAACTGCAGAAGTTGCGTTTAAGTCAAAGTACGATCGCTATACTGGTAGTTTCGACACGTTAATCAACTTTGCAAAGCGCGACTCATTCGTCGTTGTTAAGCAAATTGGTTCTGAGGAAGACTCCATTGCCGTTGCAAGAAAGCAGATCGTTCGCGAAAAAATTAAAATCAGCGTAAGGGATTCTCTATTCAAAAAAATTGACGTTGATTCTCTACGGTTTGTTCCCTACACTGGAGGACGCAATCAATTTGAGTTGGCTGCTGGCGTTCTAGAAACGGCATCCAAGGTTAAGGTAAAAGTTTTTGAGTGCAAGGTGCCTTATGACATTCTTTACTGGGGTATGGATCACCAACAGGTAGTAAACTTGACTAACGACAAAAAAGATCTTGATCAGTATCCTGGCTTGATGGTGGGTTCGCTAAAGGCCGCAACCAACAATGCAGGTAATTGGGAATAGGAATAATAATACAATGATACAAACTATTGATTTAGTCGACGAAACATACGACATCAATACCATAAACACATACTGTTTGTCCATCCGGGTTAGCTTGGATGGACTTTCATTTTGTATTGCCGACAAGCAACAAGAGAAAATTGTGGCCTTTAAGCATTACCAAATCAGTAGTGCCGTTGACAGCGAAGACTTAGCAATAGTTGTAAATAAGTTACTGCAAGATGAGCTATCCCTGCCAAAACATCCTATCAAGGTAACCATTCTATATGTATCACCCAATTACACCCTCGTTCCTGAAGAACTTTTTGTGGAGACTAAGGCAAAAGAATTGCTTTCAGTAACCCACCACCTCGACGAACTTGACGAAGTGCATTTCATTAAAATAGAAGAGCCAAAGGCAATGCTCATCTATACATTTCCATCCACATTGGCCAGTAAGCTTAAGTCATTATTCCCTACAGCATTGCTAATACCCCAAGTCTTTCCATTTTTAAAACGGCTTCGTGAAGAAAAATTCATCGAAATGCCTTTTGTAGGGATTCACGTTAATGAGAACTTTTTCGACCTTGCAATTTATAGTAAGAAGAACCTTCAGCTCCTCAATTCCTACACTTACAAATCCCCAAGCGACGTTCTGTTTTTTCTTGCTAATGCACTTAGTGCTGTTGGACTAGAGTCAGCAACCATTTCCGTTGCCGGTGCAACTGAGGAGGGTATGGCCATTATTCCAGCACTTAAAAAGTTTTACCCACAAACCTTCAACGATCCGTTTTCAGGAAACTTTACGCTAAGCTATAAGATTCGAGACCATGTAAAAGCTCGATTTTCTAACCTGTTCTTCAGCGCCACATGCGAATAATAAGCGGAAGCTACAGAGGAAGAACCATTAATCCTCCAAAAAATTTTACGGCCAGACCTACCACCGATATGGCAAAGGAAGGATTATTTAATATTCTTGCCAACAATTTTGATTTTGAAGAGATAACCGTTCTTGACCTTTTTAGCGGCTCCGGCAGCATCAGCTTTGAATTTGCCTCCAGAGGGTGCCCCGATATTGACCTTGTGGAACTCAACCCAGTTCACTATGCCTTTATTTCCAAAACAGCCAAAGAATTGGGGTTTAGCCAAATTAATCCAGTGAAGCACAATGCATTTCAGTTTCTAAAATTTTGCAATAAGCAGTACAACCTCATCTTTGCTGATCCACCTTACGACATTGCTGGGGTTGACCTTATTCCACAGCTGGTGTTCGAAAATAATCTTTTAGCTGGTGATGGATGGTTGATCATTGAGCACTCTGAAAAATACAGCTTTAACCTCCAACAAAATTTTCTGGAAACACGAAAGTACGGCAAGGTTAACTTTTCGATTTTTGCTGTAAAAGCCCACTAATTAACCAGTGTTTGGCAACCTTTTTGCCATTCGTTCTAAAGGCTTGCCATTGTTGATCCTTCAGCGATTGACAAAGAATGAATCATTATGCCATTGATTTTCCTACCATACTGGTAACATAAAAAGAACAGTCAACCAATGTATTAAAACAACAAAGCCCTCAAAAAGAGGGCTTTGCGGTCCGGACGGGACTCGAACCCGCGACCTCCGCCGTGACAGGGCGGCATTCTAACCAACTGAACTACCGAACCAATTCGTTCTAACCGCTTGCTTGTTAAGCTTTGCGGTCCGGACGGGACTCGAACCCGCGACCTCCGCCGTGACAGGGCGGCATTCTAACCAACTGAACTACCGAACCGGATTTTGAGAACTTTTCTAAACCGAAACGCGTGGAATGCCTTACCGATTTAGCGTTGCAAAGATAGCTACTGTTTTTATTTCTGCAATAGCTGCATCTAAAAAATTTAACAAACCTGATATTTATTACAAAAGAGAACAATCAATTATACTTTTCGAACAAACATGTAAAAAAGTCTAATTTGTGTGCGAAATGCAAAAAAACCATGCTATTTTTGCACCACAAAAAATTACTCATACTTACAAACTTGTTGTAAATTGGTTAGTTTCTAACTACTATTAATGCTGGTGACAATGATTAGAAGTAAATTATGGGTCCTCACTACGTCGTTCATTTTGGTGTCAATGGTTGTAACGCAGCAATCAGTGGCACAAGAACAAGCTAAGGACACATTAAAACTTTCCTTTGGCGAGGCCATATTGCAAATGCAATCGGCCAACCAACTTATTCAAGCTGCCGATCAGGAGGTTAAGCAAAAGCAATATGAAAAGCAGGCAGCATGGGGGCTCTATATGCCAAAGGTTGAAATTACGGGAGCCTATACCCTACTCAATGATGACATTGGTTTAGATTTAAAGGAAACAAAACAGAACCTGCAGTCTGGGATTACCGACTTCTTTTCAACAATTCCACCTTCGGCAATAGGAGTCTTGCCACAGCCTTGGCCAACAATCATGTCTCAAATGCCCACACAGCTTGCCGGTGCCTTAAGCGCAATTCCCGACAAGTACGTTATCCAGCAAAAGCAGTTTGGAATGATTGCTGCCGGAGCCACGCTACCTATTTATGCTGGAGGAAAAATTCGAACGGCCAACAAGGCAGCCGAGGTTAAAGTTAATCAGGCAAAGGAAAAGGCAAGCGAACAGTCTGCCTCCTTAATTACTGAACTCACAACACGCTACTTTGGTCTTTGCCTTGCCGAAGACGTAATTGCTGTAAGACAGGAGGTGCTAGAAGGTATGAACCAGCACGTTCAGCAAGCGGAGAGTTTGGTTAAGAATGGAATGATTGCCGATGCCGAAAAGCTGCATGCCCAAGTTTATCAGGCCGAAGCATACAGAGCCCTGCAGGGATCCCAACGCGATGCCGATGTGGTGAGAGCTGCACTTGAAAGTACACTTGGAGCAACGGGACCAGTTGTGACCTCCTCCCCACTATTTTTGCCAACAAGCATTCAGGACTTGGATTACTTTAAGAAGCAAGCCTTGCAAAATAACTCTAAGCTGCGACAAGTGGCGGTTAATAAGCAGCTTGCCGACCTTAACCTTAAAGGTGAACTGGCCAACTACCTTCCCACCATTGCCCTTACAGGTACTAAGGATCTCTACAACAAAGATGTGACGAATCTTGTACCAGATTGGTTTGTGGCTGTTGGCGTGAAATACACACTTTTTGATGGATTAGCACGAACACGAAAGGTCCAGGCTGCTAAAAGTATCCAAAGGAGGGTTGTTGATATCCAAGAAAAAGCAGAAAATGATGTTCAAGTATTGATAACCAACCTTTACAGCCAACTACTGAAAACTAACGAACAGTTAGTTTCCATTGAAACAAGCCTGAAATTTTCGGAAGAATACTTACGAGTTCGCGAAAAGTCGTTCGGCGAAGGATATGCCACCTCCCTAGATGTAGTAGATGCCCAGCTTAACCTTTCGAAGGTAAAAATAGACCGGCTCAACTTAATTTACACCTACGACATTACCCTTGCTCAGCTGCTTGAGGCCAGCGGATTAAGTCAACAAATTCAAACATATCAAACCAACGCAATTCAGGAGCGCTATGAAAAAAAATAAGAGAAACCTGCTCGTCATTGCCGGTATTGTGGCCGGGATAATCATACTTACCATTGCAGGATGGATTTTGCTCAAGCCAGTTCCTCTTATGGTTCAGGGTGAGGTGGATGCCACGGAAATTAAGGTGGCATCGAAAATACCCGGCCGTATAGCTGAAATTTTGGTGAAGGAGGGACAAGCCGTAAGAAAAGGGGATACGCTAATTATCATCAACAGCCCCGAAATTAGGGCCAAAATGGAGCAGGCTCGCGCTGCCCAAAAGGCCGCAGGAGCTCAACGCGATAAAGCCGATAAAGGAGCTCGTCCTCAGGAAGTAGAAGCAGCATTTAACATGTGGCAGAAGGCTAAAGCAGGCTCAGAACTTGCAAGTAAAACATACCAGCGAGTAAAAAATCTATACAACGATGGTGTAGTGCCGCTTCAAAAACTAGATGAGGCTGAGGCAAATATGAAAGCTTCAAAAACTACAGAAGAGGCAGCAAAAGAGCAGTATCAAATGGCCCAAGAGGGTGCTCGAAAAGAGGACAAAAGCGCTGCTACGGCCCTTTGGGAACAGGCCTCAGGCGTGGTATCGGAAGTGCAGGCATACTTGGATGCAACGGTTATTAAAGCTCCAGCAAATGGCGAGGTTGTAACCATTATTTCGGAAGATGGAGAGCTGGTGGGCACAGGATTCCCAATAATAACCCTCGTTGACTTATCGGATGAATGGGTAACCTTTAACCTCCGCGAAGACCTTATGCCTAAAGTTAAAATGGGGATGGAGATTTCAGCAATTGTTCCTGCCCTTGGAAACAAGGTGATACAAATTAAGGTGAACTATATTACTGCACTGGGCGAGTTTGCCACCTGGCATGCCACAAAAACCTCAGGCGATTTCGACCAAAAAACTTTTGAGGTTCGCGCAGTTCCCAACGAGAAGGTTGATGGTTTACGCCCAGGAATGAGCGTGCTGGTAAATTGGGATAAGCTACCTGTTCAGAACAAGTAGAAAATGGTGGACAACAGAATATTGCGGATTGCCCGGAGAGAGGTTAAGCGAATGGTTTCGCGCAGAATATACGTTTTTACAACCCTTATTTTGCCGCTTTTCACCTTCATTCTCTTCATTTCACTTTTTCACTCAGGGGTAGCACATAAACTCCCAGTTGCCTTAGTGGATAACGACAATTCTCAGTTGTCGCACAGGGTGGCAAGGATGATAGCAGCAACTCCTTCTGTCGATTTTGCCTACCGGGTCGAAAGCCTTGACGAAGCAGAGGTGCTAATTCAGAAATGGAAATGCTACGCCGCAGTTTATATTCCTGATGATTTTGAGAAAAACACCTTAAGAGGAGAAGCGCCAGGGGTTGTGCTATACTACAACAACATTAACCTTGCTGCCAGCAGCGCAATTTCGCGAGATGTTAGAACTGCAGTAGGAACCTTGAGTGGACAACTCAAGGTGGCAACCAAGATGCAAAAGGGCGAAATGCTCGATCAAGCAAAGGAAAGCTCATTTCCTGTTTCGGTTGACGCCCACGTTTTGTATAACCCGTATGTAAGTTACAACTACTTTATTACCACCTCCATGCTTCCCATAATGTTGCAAATGTTTGTGCTGCTTATGAGTATTTATGCCATTGGAGTGGAGCTTAAGGAACATACTGCCGGTGAGTGGTTGGAGGCGGCCGGAGGAAAAGCATGGATAGCAGTAACGGGTAAGCTTTTGCCCTATACCGTTATTTATACTGCCGTTGCATTGTTTATGAATATGCTAATTTTCAAGTATCTACAAGTACCACTCAAGGGTGGCATTGCTGTGCTAGTTGTTGTAACCATAATGTATGTATTAGCCTATCAAGCTGTGGGAATTCTTTTTATAAGCTTACGGGCAAACATGCGAGAGTCACTCAGCTTTGGTATGGCCTACTCTTCCCTTGCATTTTCCTTGTCTGGATTGGCATTTCCCATAATGGCAATGCCAATTGCTGGGCAAGTATTTGCATACCTCTTCCCTTACACCCACTACAACCGCCTGTTTATCGATCAGGCCATGAAAGGGATGCCGCTCTACTACTCGGCAACCAGCCTGTTAGCATTAGCGCTATTTATTGCGATACCAGCGTTGTCCATTTTTAGGCTTAAAAAGGCGATGCGAAACGAGAAAATGTGGGGAAAACTTTAAGAAACGATGAGAAGACTTCACAAAATATTAAAGGGTTTTGACCACCTAACGTTTTTTTTCAAGGAAGAATTCCGTAACATCTTTTCTGACCCAGGGGTAATCCTAATTTTTATTATTGCAGTCATTGTCTATCCAATTGTTTATGGCATAGTATATTCAGGAGAAGTTCTAAAAGAGGTTCCGATTGCCCTAGTCGACCAAAGTAGAAGCCCCGAAAGTCGCCAATTGGGTAGGATGATTGATGCCTCAGAATTTGTTAAGATAACGCTGGAGCCAAACAGTTTGGTAAGCGGAACAGATGCATTCTACTGTGGTGATGTCCACGGAGTAGTTGTAATACCGGAAGATTTTGCAAAAAACGTACTTTCAGGCAAGCAAGCTCATGTGCTAGTGTACTGCGATGCCACCTATTTTCTCTTCTACAAACAGGTGTTCAAGGGAACGTCGTACGCCATTGGAACCTACTCAGCAGGCATTGAAATAAGGAAAATGGAAGCAAGAGGAATTCCTCAAGAGGAGGCTCTAAAAATGCGAGATCCAGTTCCTGTTATTTCCAACGCGCTTTACAATCCTTCGGAAGGATACGCCAGTTACGTGATGTTGGGCGTTTTAGTGCTCGTGCTACAGCAGACCTTACTAATTGGAATTGGTATGCTTGGTGGAACAAATAGGGAGCGTAAACGCTTTCATTTTCTGCTTCCAGTGGGGCAAAAAAGAGGTGGCACAATTCCTATCGTACTTGGCAAGAGTGCGGCCTATCTAACCATATACATGGTTAATGCCATATATGTACTTGGGATAATTACGAAGATTTTCAACTATCCCCACCAGGGTGAATTCTTTAGCGTTGCGCTCTTCACCGTGCCATTGCTGTTGTCAGTGATTTTTTTAGCGATTGGACTCTCCTCCATATTTAAAAACAGGGAGCACTCCATGCTTGTGCTTGTATTTACCTCAATCCCATTCATCTTCTTTAGCGGTATTTCTTGGCCTTACGAGGCCATTCCGAACTGGATAAAAGTTATTGCACAGCTAATTCCAAGTACACCCGGCATTAGAGGGATCCTGAAAATGGACCTAATGGGAGCTCCATTTGCCGATGTTCTTGGCGATTGGCTCCATCTTTGGGCGTTAACTCTTGCCTACTTTGTATTTGCCTGCATAATGTTAAAACAGTACCTCAAGCGAAGAGCAAAAGAACTATTGGAGACCTAATTACCTGGGGGGAACAGATAAAACGTTGATAGGCCGAACCATTTTGGTAAGGCCTATCTTGTATAATAACCTATAATATAGGTGCAATAAATATCCGAAGTGTAGGCATTGAAGGAGCCCAATGCCCCACCAATGTTATTAGTAACGGAGTTACTAAGCGTATCCCTTTTTTAAGTTTCAGAGGAAGTTAGAAAAAGATTTTAGCGAAGAAATTTTTTTTCAATTAGAGCAAAAAACTCCTCCTTCACAGCATCAGAGATAGGTATGTATGTTTTGCCAAACACAATCCTACTTCGCTCTATGGTTACAATTTTATCGATGTTTACAATGAAAGATCGGTGAACTCGATAAAACTTTTCTTTAGGTAACTTCTCCTCCAAACTCTTTAAGCTGATCTGAGAAACTACAGGTTTGCTGCTACTAACCAAAAAAATCTGAACATAATCCTTTAAACCCTCAACATACTGAATATCTTCAAGATCTACTCGTACTAAACGATATTCGGACTTCACTAACAGTGATTTTGGCGTTTCCACCACCACTTGTTCGTTTCCCCGCTCCACCATGCTAAACCAGGTAAGTGCCTTATTTGCCGCCTTCAAGAATTCCTCGTAGTTGAATGGCTTTACAAGGTAATCGAGGGCATCAACGCGGAATCCCTCTAAGGCATACTGACCGTAGGCTGTAGTGAAAATAACCCGTGGCCCATTTTGTATGGCCCGAGAAAACTCAAGCCCGGTAAGTCCGGGCATTTGAATATCCAAAAATAGCAAGTCAACACTGTCGCGATTCATTACCTCCATGGCTTGAAATGGGGAGCTACAACGCCCCACCAACTCCAAAAAAGGCGTACGCCTAACATAGCTCTCGATCAGGTCAAGAGCTAATGGCTCATCATCAACAATTATGCAGCGAAGCGACCTCATAGCTGAATCACCACTTTTACATGAAATACATCCTTTTCTAGGGTTTGCTGAAAATTATGCCTCCCCGGATAAATAAGGAGAAGCCTTTTCCGTAGGTTCTCCATACCGATGCCCGCATTTTGATCGTTCAACTCCTTGGAAGGAAAATTGGTATTCCATGTTTCAAACGAAACAATTTGGCTATGCTCCACCATCTCAACCCGAATAAATGAAGGACTAACCGGGTTTACGCCGTGCTTAAAAGCATTCTCCACCAAAGAGATAAATAGCAGTGGAGCAATTTGCGTCGATTGATTTTCCACATTAAACTGAGACTCAACGCTTACGTTATCGGTGGTACGCAGCTGCATAAGCGCAATGTAGCTCTTTAAAAATTCCACCTCACCTGAAAGAGATACCAATTCGGTATTAGTCTCATAAAGATGGTAGCGCATAAGCTTCGCCAGCCGATGAACCGATTCCTGTGCTTTTTCGGGAGAGTACCCGATTAGCGAATAAATATTATTAAGGGTGTTGAATAGGAAGTGCGGATTGAGCTGCATCTTCAAGTTGCTTAACTCACTACGCAGGTTGGCGTTTTCAAGATTTTTATGCTCCGTTTCCAGTAAAAACCATCGGCCAGTTACCCGAATGGTAACGCTAATGCTTATCACGAATAGGTAGGAAAAGAAAAGCCTACTCGACAACCATACCTGCGGTGGATGTGGATAATTTGTATTAGCAGGAAAACTGAACGGTGGCAGCAAGCGCCTAATTTCTTCCGCAACCAAAACGAACAGGATGGCGGCAACCAGATTTATTAAAACGAAAGTCCAAACTTTCTGGTGAAAGAGGTAATGCCCAACCAATAAAAAATAATTCAAATAGAAAAGCACTACCGAAAAAAGCATAGGAATCCACATCCGGTAAAGATGTGCAGTAAACTCATGCTGATTTTCATTACCCTGAAACAGGAACGGAGCAGCAAACCAGAAGGCCCAGACCAATAGGTGCAGGGCAATCTGGATTGCAGATTTTTTTGTTATATGAATCAAGTTCATTGCTACAATGATAAGCTAATTTTCAACTCCTCCTTGTTGCATTTGTCCGCCAAATCCTCCACGACCTCGACCACCTTGGCCATGGCCACCTCCCGATCGATTGCTACGGAATTGATCCTGCTGCTTTTTCATAAACTTAACGTAAAGTTCATAATTTGCAGGGGTGAGCATGGCTTTAACCTTTGCATCCCGATCAGATTTAAGCTGCTTCACAGCCGAATAATCACCCGATTCGCGGCTTTTACCCATTTCAGAATAAAATTTCGTAAAGATGGCTGTAAGAGAGTCCTGCTGGACAAACTGCAGTGTAATTTCCTCACTAATCTTGCTCACGGTTTTCTTGGCCATTTCCATCGGATCCATTCGTGGTCGCTCAGCTCGCTCTGGTTGATCAGGCTCCTGTGCAAAGAGGCTTACAGAGGAAGTCAAGGCAAAAATGATGATAGCTATCTTTTTCATAGTAATACTTGCTAAAGTTATACAATACTATTCATAACGTAAAGCCTCAATTGGATCAAGGTTCGATGCCTTTCTTGCAGGATACCAGCCAAAGAAAACCCCCGTTACGGCACAAACTAAGAATGAGATGATAATGGAAAAGTTGGTAATAAGCACTGGCCAACCTAACCCATAAGATAAAGTATATGATGTTGTTACACCTAGAATAACACCTATTAGTCCACCCGCCATGCTAATCATTATGGCCTCCATTAAAAATTGAACCATGATATCGACACCTCTCCCACCAATGGCCATACGTAGGCCTATTTCGCGGGTACGTTCGGTAACCGACACAAACATAATATTCATAATACCAATACCCCCAACAAACAAGGATATACCAGCAATGGCTGCCAACAGCACGGTAAGCATTTGGCTCGTTGAGCTGAATGTTTTAATCAGCTCCGCCTGCGTACGAACCGAGAAATCATCGTCCTGCGTTGGTTTTAACTTATGATCTCGCCTCAGCACCTCCGATATTTGGGCAACAGCTGCATCCGATGCATTTTCATTGACGGCCGATGTATAGATACTCTGGACATAAGTGATTGCAAGGATTCTTTTTTGAACAGTAGTAAAAGGTGCCAAAATAATATCATCCTGGTCCTGTCCAAAAGTATTCTCCCCTTTAGGTACTAAAACTCCAATTACCTTAAACGGAATATTGGCAAAGCGAATGCTTCTGCCTATTGGTGAACTCCCATCAGGAAATAGATTGGTGACAACGGTTTGTCCTAAAACGCAAACTTTGGCTGCCTGCTCAACGTCCTTGTCAGTAAACATTACTCCATCTTGAATATCCATTTTTCGGATTTCAAGAAAATCAGGACCAACGCCTTGAATTTGAGTAGGCCAATTATTTGCTGCATATATGGCTTGCCCTCTACCAGAAACCATAGCCGAAACTGCAGCCACCTGATCGCAATCCTTTTTAATTGCTGAAACATCGGCCAATGTGAGAGTTTGCATTGTGCTAGCATCCAACCTTACCCCGCCCTGCAACTCGCTATTTGGCCGAACCATAATCATGTTGGTTCCCATTGCTGATATCTGCGTTTCGATGCTCTGCTTTGAACCTTGCCCGATGGCCAGCATGGCAATAACGGAGGCCACGCCAATGATAATTCCCAACATGGTGAGAAAAGTCTGCATCTTGTTGCGAAGCATAGCCCTGAGTGCGATTCTAATCAAATTAAATGTATTCATGGCCTATTAGTTTTCATTGTCGTTAATTGGCAAGCTATGCAGCATGTCTAAAGCCGAAAGAGGCTTCTCGTTAACCTCATCCTTAATTATAATTCCATCACGTAGGGTAACTGTTCTGCTACTAAGTGTAGCAATATCCGGCTCGTGAGTTACAAATACAATGGTTTTCCCTCTTCTGTTCAGATCTTGAAAAAGAGCCATTATGTCGTAGGTAGTTCGGGTATCAAGGTTCCCAGTTGCCTCATCAGCCAATATCATAACCGGATCGTTTACCAGAGCACGTGCAATGGCCACGCGCTGCTGCTGTCCACCAGAAAGTTGGCTTGGAGTATGGTCCATTCGGTTTGCCAATCCAACCGCTTCGAGCGCCGCAATTGCTCTTTCCCTTCGCTCTTTTGAAGAAACTTTAGGGTTGTATAGCAATGGCAGCTCGGTATTCTCTAGGGCGGAAGTTCGTGGCAATAGATTGAACGATTGGAATACAAACCCAATCTTGAGGTTCCTCAATCTTGCCAATTCGTTTCTGGAAAGATCTGCAACTGGAACCTCATCCAGAAAATATTGTCCATGGGTAGGCTTATCCAGGCACCCCAATATATTCAAAAGAGTTGATTTTCCTGAGCCGCTGGCCCCCATTATGGTAAGAAACTCACCCTGCTGCACGCTGAAGGAAACCCCCTTCAACGCACGAACTATTTCGCTCCCTACCGTAAAGTTTCGTTGCAACTCATCTATACGGATGATTGAATCCTTCATGGCACTTTAGTTTGGTCTTTTATTGCTTGCACTACTATTTCGACTGCCCCTATGTGGCATACGTGGCATGAAAGGGCTTCTGGATTCATTTTCAGCAACCTTAGTAATCTGTGTCTGCCCAATCACTAAAGAATCTCCCTCATGTAAACCTCTTTCAATTTCAACAGAGACACCATCATCCATGCCCTTCCTAACATGCCTTAGGAATATGGTATCGTTTCTGAGCACATAAACAATACCGTGGCTAACTTTTGCGCTATCTATAGCACTTGCAGTTATGTTTGAGGCACCCATTGCGGCCCACTGCTTGGCAGCTCCAGCTCCATTCCAATTTCCGGAACTATGCTTGTGACGGTGCGTGGAATCGCCAAAATTCGATTGTTCAAACGTATATAGACCGGCCAATTCCATGGTTGGCGTATATCGAAGTGCTTTAGCAGGAACCAACAGAACACCATCCTTCTCCTTGGTTATAATGGTGATATTTGCGGTAAGACCTGGCTTTAGTTTTAATTCAGGATTTGGCGCGTTGATAATCACGGTATAGGTAACCACATTGGAGGTCGTGGTTGGTTGAAGCCGTATCTGCGTAACGGTGCCATTAAAAATATCATCAGGATAAGCATCTACGGTGAAAGTAACTCGCTGGCCTAAGCTAACCTGACCTATATCGGCTTGGTCAACGTTGGCCTCAACCTGCATCTTGGCAAGGTCATTAGCAATGGTAAACAGCGTAGGAGTGCTAAAGCTGGCGGCAACCGTTTGACCTTGCTCTACGGCACGGGAAAGTACAATACCATCAATTGGAGAATAGATGGTCGCGTAGGCTAAGTTTACTTGTGCTTGTCGAAGCTGCGATTCCAGGCCATCAAAGTTGGCCTTGGCCGCATTGTAGTTGTACTGTGCTGTTTCAAAGTCTGTATCACTCAAAAGCCCAGCATCGTGCAGCTTACTGCTGCGTTTAAAGTTCTCATCCTGATAAGTCAATTCATTCTGGGCCGATTCCAAACTTGCCTTTGTCTGCTTCAACCTTTCTAAAAGCGTTGATTTATCAAGTTCAGCCAGTATTTGACCCTTCTTAACATGGGAGTTAAAATCAACAAACAACTTATCAATTACTCCAGACACCTGAGTACCTACGTCCACCTTCTCAATAGGTTCAATGGTTCCGGTTGCGGTCACGGAGTTTGTAATATCCCCCTTTGAAACAACGGTGGTTTCAACCTTAACCTTAGCCTCCTCCTTGGAATATAAGACTCTCCAAAAAATAATCACAGCTATTAGTAACGCTGCACCTCCGAATATTATGTATTTTCTATTCATGACTTTGTTTTTTAAAGTGATATTGGGTTGCCCATGTAGAAATCGAGCACCTTTTGGTTTAAAATGAGTGAATATTTTGCCTGAATAAGTTGTGATTCAGCATTTAACAGGGTATTCTTAAGATTAAGAAGATCTATTGCGCTTAACATTCCAAGGTTAAACTGTTGCAGCGATAAGTTGTAACTCTCCTGAGCAGCCTCAAGCTGAACCTTTGCGGCGTTATAACGCATTTGGCCTGTAACTACATTCTGATAGGCTGTTTCTACCTCCTGTAGAAGATTTTTTTCAGTGGTCTGACTGTTGAGTTCCGACTGCTTAATATTGATCACAGACTTCTGCACGCTAGTCTTAACCGCATTTTGGCTAAAAATTGGGATGCTTAGGGTGAGACCAATCCGCTGAAGCTGGTTGTCGGAGAGTTGACCAGAGAATGCTTGATTTGAATAGTTACTGTAATTAGTTGATAGATTTCCGCTAAGACTCAACGATGGCAGATAGCCTGATCGTGCGATATTCAAACCCAACTCAGAAACCTTATTTTGTAGCTGGCTGCTCTTAATTTCCGGCATTGCCTTAAGGGCCATATTAAAAGCATCCTGCTTAGTGGGCAGTGGGGCAACAACTGAAAGTTTTTCAGCACTTGGGTAGTAAACCTTAAACGTGTCAATAACCGGAATTTCCAATAGCTGTTTTAAAACTGTGGTCTGCAAAATTTGGGTGTTTTCTGCTGTTACTTCAGAGTACTGGTCAGCAGCATATTGGGACTGCATCTGCACCAAGTCCGTTTTGGCGATTTTGCCTGCAGCAAAATATTGCTGCGATTGCTTTAGTTCCTGCTCCGATGCAGCAAGTACATCCTTAGCATAATCGTATGACTCCCTGGCATACAGCACACTAAGATAGGCCTGTGTAATAGAAAGCGTAATACTATTTTTTGCCTGTTCGGTGCTCAACTTTGCAATATCAAGTTGTAGCTTATTCTGAGCAATTCCAGCATTTATCGCCCCTCCATTGTAAAGGGTCATGCTTGTATTTAAACCACCCGATAATGCATTGGTAGAACTCCAACTTCCATTAGCACTGCCCGTAAAGTCCTTGCTATTGGAAAGGTTGTCGGATATCGAGGCACTTAAGGTTGGCAGCCGTTGCGATTTGGCTCTTAAAAGATCCGCTTGCGTAGACAACTCGTTCAACTTTTGGCTGTTAACCTGAATATTATTCTGCAATGCATACGAAATGCAATGATTCAGGTCCCACGCTGTTGTATCGCTAATGGCTTTTTCCTGCGCTACCAAAAGGGAGCTGGGCAACAGCAGTAAAAGCATCAACCAACCACCACTCCGGTATTTAAAATTTTTAAGATTTTTTTTCATATCCTATTAGTATTTTGCCGCAATTTCGGCTACCAACAGGCCTTATTACAAATCATTACGACAGAAGGGGCATTTATACCGACAGAAAAAGCGATTTCACCAGTGAAATCGCTTCCTAAAATGAATTAAGGATTGAAAATAGCGAATAGGAGAATGGCAATAGGTAAAGAAAGAACCATGTCAAAGAAGAAGTTCCCATAATCCTAATTGTGCACCAGCTAATGCAAAGTTGCATTCACCAGCTGAGGTAACACGCTACCCGCCTTTCCACCAAGAAAAATATCGGTGTATCGACTCGTAAAAGCAGATGCCTCCAAGTTTATTTCAATAATTTTGGCACCATGCGATTTGGCAATGGAAGGCATGGCAGCAGCAGGCATTACCTCTCCAGTGGTGCCAACCAAAAGCATAACCTTACAATGCTCGGCAGCATTAACGGAACCAGCATAGGCTGCCTCAGGAATACCTTCAGAAAAAAACACAAAATCGGGTTTGAGTAGGGAACCGCACTTAATACACATGGGCGGTAAAATGTTCAGGTTCACATCCGATGGAATATAGTGCGCATTACATCTGGTACAAACCAACTTTTGTGAATTACCATGAAACTCAAAAATATGTTGCGTTCCCGCCTTCTGGTGCAGATTGTCGATATTTTGAGTTATTAAAGTCTTAAGCATGCCCTTGGCCTCCAGCTCAGCTAGGGCATAGTGCGCAGGGTTGGGTTGAGCGTTACCAAAGAAATCGTAAAAAATCTCCTTGATGGCCACCCAAGATTCTTTTGGGTGGGAATAAAAATAGTCCAGCTCCAGCACCTCGGGGTTATATCGAGTCCAGATGCCATTCTCACCCCGAAAAGGTGGAATACCACTTTCGGCTGAGATTCCAGCACCTGTAAATGCTACGGTATACAAAGAGTTGCGTAACAACTCTGCTGCTTCAATTATACTATTCATCACTTTTATTGTAAATCAGACCCCAGTAAAGGTAGTTGGTTATGCAATTACTCGCAATGCTCCACAGTATGATATCGCCTACGTTGAAGTAAGGCATGATACATATCATCATATGAAATTAAATAGGCCAGAAAGCAATAAAATAAGCAGATATAAGGCTTTTTCATTCCATTTTATAATGATTGTGGCCGACATATTAACAGTAATTAACAGTCGACATTAATTTAAGATAACTATATTTGCGCCGCTTAAAAAATGCCCAAGCAGCATAAAAAACATAGAAATCATGGGCTTATTGTCAGTAGTACTTTTACTTGTTACGGGAGTATGTTTTGCCGGAATAGCCATATTCATTGGAAACACCTTCTCCCAAAAAAAATACAGTTCAGAAAAGTTTGAAGCCTACGAGTGTGGCATTCAGACACATGGAGACACCTGGATTCAGTTTAACGTCGGTTACTACCTTTTTTCTCTCGTCTTCCTAATCTTTGATGTGGAAGTTGTGTTTATGTACCCATGGGCAGTTGTATGCAAGGAGGTAGGATGGTCAGCCTTTGTTGAGGTCTTCCTTTTCATCATATTCCTATTCATGGGGCTGCTCTACGCATTTAAAAAGAAGGCTTTGGTATGGAACTAAATGATAAACCAGAAGAATTTCCCGGAGAAATCTACGCTGATGATTCCGGAACAACCAATTTTCTGGTTACTAGCATAGATAAACTGGCCAACTGGGCTCGTAGCAACTCGCTATGGCCCTTGACTTTTGGAACCAGCTGCTGCGCCATCGAAATGATGTCGACAGCGTCAGCGAAATATGACTGGTCGCGCTTTGGCTTTGAGGTGGCACGTGCTACTCCCCGACAGGCGGACTTAATAATCGTGGCCGGAACCATCTGCCATAAAATGGCACCCGTGCTGCAGCGACTCTACAACCAAATGCCGGAACCAAAGTATGTTATTGCTATGGGGGCTTGCTCCATATCTGGAGGCCCTTTTCATTACAATACCTACTCAGTAGTTCGCGGTGTGGACAAGCTCATTCCGGTTGATGTATATGTTCCTGGATGCCCTCCACGTCCAGAAGCACTGCTCGATGGCATGATTGCCCTTCAGGAGAAGATTAGAAAATCGAGAGCTTACGTTGTCGACAAGAAGAAGGAGAAAAAAGATGAATAAGCAGGAGATTAAGGAGTACCTCACAGCAAAATTCCCCTCCTTTTCAGTGGAGGAAACCATCGACTTTCCAGTTTTACGCGTTCCAAAAGAGCACCTTGTTGCTACAGTAAAGCAGCTAAAGGACGATGATGCCACCCGTTTCAACTTTTTGTTCAATCAAACGGCAGTGGACTACCAACCCGAGATGGAGTTGGTGTACCACCTATCGTCTACGCAATATCGTCACGACCTCATGCTCAAGGTGACCCTTGCAGACCGTGACAATCCAGCGGTCGATTCTATTACACCTCTCTATAAAGCTGCAGAACTTTATGAATGTGAAATATTTGATCTTTTTGGAATTCATTTTAACGGGTTCGATGGCCTGCGACGGCTATTCCTACCTCCGGACTGGCCCGGGTTTCCCTTAAGGAAAGATTACACCGATAACGATATGATAACTCGGTAATCGAACAGCATGGAATTTACTGATCCCAAACTACAGGTAAGCGAACCCAACGAAGAGTTTATTATCAACGTCGGTCCGCAACACCCTTCAACCCACGGAGTGCTCCACCTGGAGATAAAGCTCGATGGCGAAGAGGTGCTCGATGTAAAGCCCAACCTCGGATATATCCATAGAGGTATTGAAAAGATGACTGAATCGCTTACATACAAGCAGTTTAGCTATCTCACCAGCCGAATGGACTACCTCTCTGCTCACATCAACAATCAGGCCTGCGCCTTAATTGTGGAAAAGGGCATCGAAATGACCATTTCTGAACGAGCCAAAGCCATACGAATACTTATGGCCGAACTTACTCGGATTGCATCTCACCAGCTCTGGTGGGGAGCGCTTGGTCTCGATTTAGGTGCAGTATCACCCTTCTTCTTTGCTTTCCGAGAGCGGGAAATGATTCTCGAGATATTTGAAGAGACGTGCGGTGGTCGGCTAACGATGAACTACATTGTTCCCGGAGGTGTGATGCACGACCTACACCCCGACTTTGTTCGTAAGGTGAAGGAGGTGATGGCACAGCTCAAGAAAAACCTTTCAGAGTACGACAGGCTGCTCACGGGTAATATAATTTTTCAAAAAAGAACTCAGGGCATAGGGCTGCTAAGCCAAGAGGATATTATTTCGCTTGGAGTAACCGGTCCCATTGCAAGAGCATCCGGCTTAAACTGCGACGTTCGCAAGTTACATCCTTATGACGGTTACGAAAAGCTGGACTTCAAGGAGATAATTGCCACCAAAGGTGATAGCTATACACGTTACTTGGTTAGGCTTGAGGAGATGAAGCAGTCCATGCACATTGTTGAGCAGCTCATCGATAATATTCCTGAAGGCTCCTACAGGGAAAAGACAAAAGCAGTAATCAAGTTGCCCAAGGGAGAGTACTACCAGCGGGTTGAAACCGCTAGGGGAGAGTTTGGAATATACCTTGTGAGCGACGGTGGAAGCAAGCCTTACCGCATAAAGTACCGCACGCCAAACTTCTCCAATCTGGCAGCCTTGAAGCCCATGGCAGTGGGTTCAAAAATTGGAGACCTTGTTGCCATCATGGCAACGCTTGACCTGATTATTCCTGATATTGACAGATAAGCCCATCATGCAAAACAATATTGCACAAATTCATTTAGTAGATATAACCCGTGGTATTCACGCATGGCTATTTTCCCATTTGAACTATGGCATGGCGCTAGCCTCGGAACTCGTATTTACAGCGATTGCCATGATAACTCTAGTGGTTGTGATGGCCATAGTAATGGTTTATCTGGAGCGAAAAATTGCCGCATTCATGCAGATGCGACTTGGGCCAAACCGAGTTGGACTTTACGGAACATTACAAGCAGTGGCCGACGTGGTGAAGCTCCTTCTAAAGGAGATTATCACCCCAAAAGATGCCGACCACTTTCTCTTTGCCCTTGCTCCTTTTTTGGTTACAGCGGTAAGTTTTCTTGCGCTTGCCCCTATCTCCTTCGCTCCTGGAATACAACTTTGGGATATAAATATTGGCATTTTATACATTACTGCCGTTACATCAATGGGGGTAATCGGCATTCTCATGGCAGGATGGTCAAGCAACAATAAGTATTCACTACTTGGCGCCATGCGAAGCGGAGCCCAAATAGTGAGCTACGAGCTATCGGCAGGCCTTTCGTTACTTGCCATTGTGGTAATGGCCGGTAGTCTTTCTGTAAACGACATTATCCAATCGCAGGCCGACGGCTGGTGGATTTTTAAGGGACATATTCCAGCGATGGTGGCCTTTGTTATTTTTATCATCGCCAGCACCGCTGAGCTAAACCGCGCCCCCTTCGACTTGGCCGAGGCTGAATCGGAACTCACTGCCGGATTTCACACCGAATACTCTGGAATGAAATTCGCCATGTTCTTTTTGGCGGAGTATACCAACATGCTCATTGCCTCCATGCTTGCGGCGACAGTATTTTTGGGTGGCTGGCAGCCCTTACACATTGGTGGGCTCGATGGCTTTAACCACGTAATGGCCTTCATCCCAGGCATAATTTGGTTCTTTGGTAAAACCTTCACCATTGTATTCTTAATCATGTGGTTCCGGTGGACTTTTCCACGGCTACGTATCGATCAACTGCTGAAGCTGGAATGGAAATATTTGTTACCAATGAGCATTGTCAACATACTGGTGGCTGCCTTTGTAACCATCTCCGGCTGGCACTTTTAAACCTTGCACTCCATGAGATCTATTATAAATTACTATTTAACTGTGCTCCGGGCGTTTCTTTCTCTAATTAGGGGAATGAAAATCACTGGCTACTACTTTTTACATCCCAAAAAAATACTCACCCAGCAATACCCCAATAACCGGGAGACGCTTTACATCCCTGATCGGTTCAAAGGGAGAGTAGTATTACCTCACGACGAAAATAACGAACACGCCTGCACGGGTTGCTCCATATGCCAATCGGCCTGCCCAAATGGGTCCATCACCATTCACACGGTAACCGAAGAATTGCCTGATGGCAAGAAGAAAAAACGTCTCGACCGCTGGGAATACAACCTAGGCATGTGCACCCTTTGCAACCAGTGCATTGAAGCTTGCCCCAGCGACGCCATTAAGATGGAAAACAAATTTGAGTTCAGCGTTTATAACCGGGATAAGCTTATTTACGATTTAAACAAACCGGGTTCAAAACTTAAAGAAAAAACTACAGAGTAATGAACGGAACGGCAATAGCATTTTACATCCTTTCGGGCCTAGTGCTGACCTTTGGGGCATTGACTATTTTCACCCGAATGATTTTTAGAGCAGCCATATACCTGCTTCTCAGCCTTATTGGAATTGCTGGAATATACCTTCTTATGGAGATGGATTTCATAGCTGCGCTGCAGATGATAATATACGTGGGAGGAATCGTAGTTCTCATTATATTCTCCATCTTCCTCACCCACCGGTCAGGCGAAAAACTCCCTCAACAAATAAGACGCCGTGCGCTGGTTGGCGGAATGCTAGCCTTAGTTGCCTTTCTAATGGTGGTCGTAATCTTTATTGAACATCCATTTACCCCTTCGGAGGTTGCTCCCATGGCACACGATGTAAGGGCCATAGGAAGGCAGCTCCTTGATCAAAAAGCACATGGCTATGTTTACCCTTTTGAGTTGGTAAGCATTTTGTTGCTGGCTGCACTTGTTGGGAGTATTACCATTGCCATTAAAGAAAAAGAAAAAAATTAGTTTAAGGTATGGAACAGGTTCCCTTACTTCACGTCCTGATACTGAGCTCGGCCCTATTCTTCTTGGGGGTTTACGGCTTCTTTACCAGAAGAAATATGATAACCATGTTAATGTCTATCGAGCTGATGCTAAATAGCGTTAACCTCAACTTTATAGCCTTTAACAAATACCTCTATCCCAATCAGCTAGAAGGTATTTTCTTCACCCTATTCGTTATAACCATTGCGGCAGCAGAGGTATCAACTGCCATTGCCATAATAATTAACCTCTTCCGAAAATTCAAGGCAGTTGATGTGGAAGAAACCTCCTCAATGAAACATTAAACCCATGGATTACGCAACATTAACGGTGCTGGTGCTCGCCTTACCACTCACCACTTCAATATTCCTCGGTTTATGGGGAAAGCGGTTGAAACCGCTCTTGGCTGGAATCGTTGGGACAAGTTCCACCCTCCTAGCCACCATATTCTCACTTGCTGTAGCGTGGAAGTACTTCTTTTTAGGGATGAGCGCAAATGGCGGCTACGAAAAAATTACCGCCTTAAGCTTTGAGTGGCTGAAGTTCAACAGCAATCTATCCATAGACATGGGTATCCTGCTCGACCCCATTTCGGTGATGATGCTTCTAGTTATTACCTTCATTTCGCTCATGGTTCATATCTACAGTCTGCAATACATGAAGGGTGAAGAGCGCTTTCAGTCATACTACGCCTACCTCTCCCTCTTTACCATGGCCATGCTTGGGGTGGTTGTTTCCTCAAACATTTTCGAGATGTATATTTTCTGGGAGTTGGTTGGAGTATCATCTTTTCTGCTCATTGGCTTCTACTTCAATAAACCCTCCGCCATTGCTGCTGCAAAAAAGGCATTCATCGTTACACGCTTTGCAGACTTAGGGTTTCTTATAGGCATTTTGGTACTTGGTTTTGGAGCACAAACCTTCAACTTCAGCCTGCTCATTGAACGGCTTACTGACCCAACGTCGGCCAATCTTACGGGCATGCTGGGAACAGGATTTTTAGGCGTTTCAGCTGTAACATGGGGCGTAATGCTGGTGTTTATGGGAGGAGCTGGAAAATCGGCCATGTTTCCACTGCACATCTGGCTTCCCGACGCCATGGAAGGTCCAACTCCTGTATCGGCACTTATACACGCGGCCACCATGGTCGTAGCTGGTGTATACCTTGTTGCTAGGTTATTCCCTGTATTTGCCATTTCGGCGCCGGCAGCCCTACCTATAGTTGCCTACATTGCTGCCTTTACAGCCTTGTTCTCGGCCATTATTGCCACCACTCAAACCGATATAAAACGAGTGCTCGCATTCTCCACTATCTCACAGATTGGGTATATGATGCTGGCCCTTGGAGTAGCAGGTTGGGGCGAAGGTCAAACAGTGGGCTACACCGCCTCCATGTTTCACCTCTTCACCCACGCATTTTTCAAAGGGCTCCTATTCTTAGGTGCTGGGGCCATAATACATGCAGTACATAGCAACGATATGCGGCAAATGGGAGGCCTGCGCAAAAACATGCCCATAACCCACTTTGCCTTCCTTGCAGCCTGTTTGGCAATTTCTGGCATACCACCCTTCTCAGGCTTTTTCAGCAAGGAGGCGATTCTACATGCCGCTTACGAGGGAAACAAGCTGGTTTACTACATTGCCCTATTCACCAGTGGCTTGACTGCATTCTACATGTTTAGGCTATACTTCAACATTTTCTGGCATAACCAGTCAGCCGACAAGCACAACCACGAGCATGGGCTTTGGGCAATGAACATTCCCTTAATTTTACTTGCACTTGGTGCCATCTTTGCCGGATTTATTCCATTTGGACACTTTGTAAGCGCAACAGGATTGCCGCTGGAGCTACACGGAAATCTTGCATTCTCCATTGCACCCGTATCGCTGGGTTTAGCGGGGATTGTGCTTGCAGCACTGCTCTATGCCCGTGAAAATACGGCACCACAGAAAATAGTAACCACGCTCGGCGTTACCTACCAGTGGGTTTATCAAAAATTCTACGTTGACGAACTTTACCTTTTCATAACCAAAAAGGTAATCTTTAACCTGATTGGTCGTCCAGCGGCATGGTTCGACCGCCATGTGGTTGATGGACTAATGAATGGCAGCGCCTACGTTACCACGAAGGTGTCGGAAAGCATCAAGGTGATACAATCGGGTCGGTTGCAAACCTACGCCTACTTTTCCCTTGGGGGTATAATTGGGCTCATCATTATTCTAGTCTTTGTATAAGTAACATAAGAAAACGTCAGCCGTGAAGGGCTCATTTTACTTCAGGTATCTCCTTCCGCTGACGAAAAAAAACAACATGCAATGAATTGGCTATCGGCACTAGTTGGAATACCGCTTATTACAGCAATAGCAATTCTCTTCGCAAAGAAGGAGAACATAATAAGGATATTGGCCTTGGGAGGAAGCATGCTGCAACTTCTTTTTGCCATCTTCATTACCATTTGGTATATGAACCTAAGGGTAGCGGGAGCAACGGAGCCCACGCTATTTACCGGTAGCATCAGCTGGTTTCCCGCGCTCCACATCAACTACCAAACTGGTGTTGATGGCATTTCGCTGGCGCTAATTCTGCTTACAGCCTTGGTGGTGGTTGGCGGTATCCTTGTATCCTGGAAAATAGAAAAGCAGGTGAAGGAATTTTTCTTTCTAATTCTGCTACTGAGCGTGGGAGCTTACGGCTTTTTCATCTCCCGTGACCTCTTTATGATGTTCTTCTTTCTGGAGCTGGCCGTGATTCCAAAGTTCTTGCTCATAGGAATTTGGGGCAGTGGGCGCAAGGAGTATAGTGCCATGAAGCTGGTGCTTATGCTCATGGGTGGCTCGGCACTGGTGTTCGTTGGCATTCTACTGCTTTTCTTCTCGTCGGGCATGGTAACCGGAACACCAACTTGGAGTATCGATCTTCTAACAACAATTCATATTCCTCTGCCAATGCAGCGAGCCATATACCTACTCACCTTCACTGGTTTTGGGGTATTTACGGCCATGTTCCCCTTCCACACTTGGGCTCCAGATGGTCACTCGTCGGCACCTACGGCGGCCTCCATGTTTTTGGCAGGAATCTCCATGAAGCTGGGTGGCTACGGGATAATTAGAGTGGCAACGCTACTGGCTCCTGACGCAGCTGCAGAACTTTCGTGGATATTCATCATTCCTGCCTCCATAGCCATACTTTATGGCGCCTTTGCAACCATGATGCAAAAGGACCTGAAATACATGAACGCATACTCTTCGGTAAGCCATACAGGGTTTGTGGTGCTGGGTATCGCTATGCTCACCAAAACGGCCATTGTGGGAGCCGTAATGCAGATGGTGTCGCATGGGATAATGACAGCCCTCTTCTTTGCCGCCATTGGCATGATTTATAACCGAACTCACACCCGAATGGTGAATGAGCTGGGGGGAATGCTCAAGCAGCTTCCCTTTATTAGCACAGCCTTTATTGTGGCAGGGCTTTGCTCCCTTGGTCTTCCCGGTTTTAGCGGATTCGTGGCAGAGATGACCGTTTTTGTTGGCTCTTGGGAACGAACGGGCCTGTTCTACAAAATTGCAACCATAATTGCGGCCATTTCCATTGTGGTTACAGCAGTCTACATCTTACGTGCAATTGGACTTGCCATATGGGGAACAGTGACTAAAAAAGAGTATCTCAAGCTCACAGATGCTACCTGGAACGAGCGATTAGCAGCCATTTTACTTATTGCTGGTGTCGTTTTCATAGGGACCATGCCTTGGTGGCTTAACCAGCTCGTAGGAGCCGATGCACAGCATATTATTGCAAGAATTGCTACTTCAACAATCAACTAAGGAATAATAATTGTCATGACGTTACATACCTTCTTACTGCTTCGTTACGAATGGATACTAGGATTGCTCATATTTTTCCTGTTGGTTGCTAAGCTGCGGGATTGGGACAGCAAGCCGCGGCAGTTTCTTGTCATAATTAATAGCCTGCTTGTTCTAAACTTTATTGCAGGATTTCTTCCCCTAAGTCAAGGAATGGCATTCTTCGACTTTTTCAGAACTACTCACCTAATAGATTTTGAAAAGAACATCCTCAACATGGGCATTCTTCTCATTTCGGTAGGAAGTAGCAGATGGATAATAGACCAAAAGCATCGGGGAGAGTTCTACATCCTGATGTTGAGTAGCCTAATGGGAATGGATGTAATGCTGAGTTCCGGTCACATGATTATGCTTTACCTCGGGCTGGAAATGTCAACCATTCCTCTAGCCGTGCTTGCCAACTTTCACAAAAACTCGCTACGGTCATCAGAAGCAGGTATTAAGTTTATTATGTCCTCAGCCTTCTCAACAGGAATCACGCTGTTTGGCATCTCCTTGCTCTACGGTGCGGTGGGTAACCTAGGCTTTACAGCCATCATTAACCACCTTGAGCCCAATCCGCTTACCATTACTGCGTTTATTTTTATACTTGGAGGCTTTGCCTTTAAGATATCAGCAGTACCCTTTCACCTATGGACAGCCGATGTGTATGAAGGTTCACCAGTCGCTATTACGGCTTACTTTTCAGTAATTTCCAAATCTTCCGTTATACTAGTTTTTGTTAGCGTGCTTTATACAATATTTGGTAAACTAAGCGAATCATGGATAATGGCCATAGCCATACTAGCGGTGCTCAGCATGACTGTGGGAAACCTCTTTGCCATGCGACAGCAAAATATAAAGCGATTACTTGCCTTTTCGGCCATCTCTCAGGTCGGATTTATGCTGGTGGGCATCACTGGATTTTCGGCTCAAGCAGTAGAATCTGTCATCTACTTTGTAATTATTTACATCCTGAGCAACGTGGCCGCCTTTATGGTTGTTGGGGCTGTGGCTCACGTTACCGATAGAGAAACATTGGAGGAATACAAGGGGCTATACAAGACCAATCCTTTCCAGGCCATCGTTATGGGAATCTCGTTACTATCGTTAGCGGGTATACCTCCCACGGCTGGATTTTTTGGCAAGTTGTTTCTTCTCACCTCTGCTGTAAGCAGCCAAATGTATGTTCTACTTGGTATTGCTGCCGTCAACCTCGTGCTATCGCTCTACAACTACCTTCGAGTTATTAAGTATATGTTTGTGGACGAGGCCACTGAGGAGGTTCCCGAGGTTAAGAGTAATATTTACGAAATTGCTGTTTATACCTTTTGTGTAGTAGGCGTTATGGCCATTGGTTTTATCAGCCCTATTTACAACTACATTCAGCACATTGTTGCAGGAGGGTAAGCGTGCATTAATTCCCTTCGCGATGGTTTATACTACCAGTAACTGCTAACCCACTACTGGTTGAGTAACTACTTTTTCAGCAAGCCATTTTTTTAAATGAGGTAGAACTTCCTTCATCTCCTCCTGTGCAGTTCTATAGAGTGCTTCTAGCTTTATCGGATCGTTTTCGGTTCGAGAAACAGTAATGGGTGCCTCTGGCCTAATCACAAACAGCTGCCCCCTCTTTTCCAACTCTTCAATCTTATCGAGTACAGCGTTATACCTATCCGATCTGGTGGCAAGTGCCTGCGCTAATAGCGGACTATTTCGGTAGGTGGCCTTTATCAACGGAATCAACTTTGAACTTTTTTTTCGATAGCCTGCATTACGGGTGAGCACAACCACTAGCCGCTTACATCCATCGGCGAATGCCTGCTCAAAAGGAATAGAGTCCGCAATGCCACCATCCATATAAAAGTTCCCGTCTATTTTTATCTTCTGAGAGATAAAGGGTAATGCCGACGTGGCAGACAACAGCTGTTTAAACTCATCGGGTGATAGTCCGTTGGCGTCGCGATACTCGACCAATCCGGTTACGCAGTTGGTAATTCCAATACGCATTCGGGTAGAGGACTTACCAAACTCTTTATAATCAAATGGAATATGTTTTAACGGAACCTCTTTATACACAAAATCCCAGTCAAAAAAGGTTCGCTTTTTAACGTAGTTTCCCAAGCTAAAGTAGCGAGGGTCAGCAGTGAAACGTCTATTAACCTCCAGATTACGCCCACGCTGCCGAGAAACATAGGAGACGGAGTATGCTGCACCGGCAGAAACACCAACTGCATAGGGAAACAGCAGCCCCTGCTCCAGAAAGGTATCAAGCACCCCAGCCGTAAAAATACCCCTAAAACCACCACCTTCAAGAACTAGGCCTACTCCGTTACAGCTAGCTGAAAGATTGTCTATTGAATCCATTGTGCCAGTAAATTATTCCATTCGATTAGAAGGATAAAGGTAACAAATATAAGGGGGCGCTGTATAAAAAAGTGTTCCTAGTGGAGACAACATTAATATAGACTGGCATAATTGGCTGTTGTAAAAATTTATATTCTTCTTTCACAAAACAAGACAAAAAAAGTTTTCCTCAACCTAAACCGGTTATAGCGTTTACGAGGGAATAAGTTTAAGTCATGAACATTAAAAGTCAAGGAAAGAAAAAGAATTCCAAAGCAATAAATAGATAGTCTAATTTTTTGTGGTTGTAGATCGGCCAACAGCTTTTTTCCTTATCCTAAGGTTAATCATCTCAACAATCATTGAAAAAAACAGTGCAAAATAGATGTAGCCCTTTGGTATCTCGTAATGGAATGCCTCTAGTGCAAGCATAAATCCAATAAGAATTAGAAACGAAAGAGCTAGCACCTGTAATGTGGGGTGCTTATTAATAAAGGCGCTGATGAACCCGGAGAAGTAAATCATAATCACCATGGAAATTACTACGGCAGTAATCATTATTGCTAGTTGGTTCGACAGCCCAATCGCCGTAAGAATGGAGTCGAAGGAGAAGATAATATCCAAGGCAACTATCTGCATCAAAACATAATAGGTGGCCTTGCTACCTGAACCTGCCTCACCATGCTCCTCCCCTTCAACCTTTCCATGAATTTCGGTAATGCTCTTGGTTATTAGAAATATCCCACCCAAGAGTAGAATTAAGTCGCGAGCACTAAAGGCAAAGCTGCCCACCGTAATAAGTGGACGAATAAGTCCCATGATGGCTGTGAGCAGCGCCAGCAGACATATTCTAAATGCCAGCGCCAGCAGCAAACCGGTAGTACGCACCCGCTTCTGACGATCAGCTGGCAACTTATTGGTTACAATGGAGATAAAAATGATGTTATCAATCCCTAATACAATTTCAAGTAAGGTCAGGGTTAACAAGGAAATGTATGTTTCTGGCTGAAGAAGAAAGTTCATATTACTTAGTGCTTAGGAGTTCAAGAGGTAGGTATGGAATGCCATCATTGGTGAAGCAAAAGTATAAAAAATGGTTGTAATCTTGCCAACAAGCAGGTAACTCCATGGAGGTAGTTCTGGCAAAAAAGCCTTTCTCTTCCTTGAAAGTGTTTAACCAAATAATGACAAAAAAAGAGAGAGGTATCCCCCGCGTCCTTGCGAATTGTTAGAATTAAAATGGTTAATTTGCAACAAACTTTCATACCATGAAGCTTCTACTTCTCTTGGGTGGACTTGGTCTTTTTTTCCTTGTTGCCTGCAATTTCCAAGATAATAATTACCATCCCGTTGACCTAACAATGTCCCAATTTGCCGAAGCCAATACCGGCTCCTGGTGGAAGTATCGCGACAGCCTTGGAACAGCAACCGATAGCGTTGTAGTAACTAGCCTCAGTAACACCTTTGCACCCATCGCCAATGGGTCGGACAAGGAGCTATACCAAACCATTGTAATGAGTATGACACATTTTCCATCGCTACAAAATAGTCAAGTTGTTATTGCACGTAATCTAGAAACAAGCACCCTATCCTATACCGACACCTCGGGAAATACATACCTGCTGCTAACTGAACCCTCAACCAGCGAGCCAAAGCTACTTAGTTCCATTACCTCAGGCATGAGAACCTTTACGGATGTTCTGGAAATTGACAATATGCAGCAAGCAGGCGATACAATTTTCATTGCCAAAGGCTACTGGATTGTGAAGCATACCATTAAATCGGGACAAGCTGAGCAGAATTGGATTGTTGATACGCTAGCAATTAGGTAATCTACCCACAAATTATCAAAGTTAACTGCTACTATCCAGCCAAAGATTATCATTTCTAAAGAAACCATTCTGACCGCACAATCGTTTGTTGTGGATTAATAAAATCCAAGCAGAAATGGTTTATGGCAACCATATTTGGAGCTCCACTATGATTTGGCTCTACCTACCAAGGTCATAATGAAACAACGGCTAGCCTTCCTGCTTTCTCTGCTCAGGAATTATGCAAGCGACCCTTTGTTGGCAAAAATTAGGAGTTTTAGGTTAGCTTTTTGGCAGAAAAATCTCTCTTAGAAGGCTAATTTTCTCAATTTTTAATTTTTTTTTCACCATTGGCACAATCGTTTTAAATATGAGTTTTATAGGGTTAATTTCATGATAATACAACTTCAAAATCATGCAACCGTTAAATTTATGTTAATATTCAGTATCTTTTCGGGACATTGAAACCCATTTTTTACAGCTATGGAAGTTAAGCGCATCTATAAAATTAGCAACAAGCTTCTGCTAAGTTTTTTTATAATTACAATGCTTCTTCTGTTTGTTGGCATCCAAAGTCTTTTATACCTCAAATCGATAGAAAAAAAGCAGAATCAGATTACTGCCAGCATTAAAGTCTCAAGCGCGATATTGGAGGCAAAATACTTTGTGCGTTCCGATATTCATATTCTTTATGAGATGGTGAATGCAAAAAGTAATGAAGATTTAGCCTACTGGTACGGAGAGCATCAGTTTCAAAATCAGTTTGTTACCGATCAAATAAAAACCATTAGGGAAGCCTTTCAGGGAACAGATGCGTTGGCTACCAACCAGTACAAGGACACTATAATGAACCTTGTAAATACCTTTGAGCTAAACTACGGGCAGCTAGTTAAAAGCAAAATTGAAGCAGCACATAACCTCCTTCTAGAAATATCGAAGCAACCAAAGGCAAACATCCGAGAACTTGCCAACAGTGATCCGCAAATTCAACAATTTGTAAAAGAGGTTTCCGATGATGGTATTGCAACCATAAAGCGATTCGATAAAGCGAAGGATACAACCAATAAGATTGTCCATAACGCAGAGACAGAATCGACGCATACTGTTGCAAACTCTCTGAAAACTACGTGGATAATGGGTATTGGCTCAGTTATCATTTCGCTACTCATTGCCTTTATTTTCTCCAGCCGAATTTCCTCTTCTGTAATCAAACTTAAAGAAATTGTAGAGCAGCTAAGTAAGGGTCGACACCCTGATGAGCTGGAGATTAAAAATCGCGACGAATTAGGAGCCATTGCACACTCCTTAAATACCCTAATTAAAACATTGAAAAACCTCTCCCACTTTGCGGCTGAGGTGGGTAATCGGAACTTTAAAGCCAACTATGAAACACTTGGTGAGGATGACATGCTTGGTAACTCACTGATTGAAATGCGCAACAAGTTGGAACAGGCCGAAAAGGATGCCGAAGACAGAAGAAGGGAAGAGGAACAACGCGTATATGTAACCCAAGGTATGGCCAAGCTGGGTGAAGTGCTCCACATCAACTATGAGAGCGTTGATGATATGGGTTACGCCATAATTCATTTCCTAGTAAACTACCTCAAGGCTAACCAAGCCATATTTTTTCAAGCAGACTATTCAAATCCCGACGACCCATACCTCGAGCTAAGGGCGACATATGCATACGACCGAAGAAAATACGTTAAAAAACGTGTGGCCATGGGTGATGGACTTGCAGGGGTTTGCTTCTTTGAGAAGCAGAGCATCTTTTTAACTGATGTTCCTGAGGACTACATCTCAATCTCCTCGGGCTTGGGTGAAGCGCTGCCTAGAAATATCTTTATTGTCCCCATTCAAGCTGACGAAAGAGTTGAAGGGGTTATAGAGGTTGCCTCGTTCCATATTTTGGAGCAATATCAAACGGAGATGGTGGAGCAAATGGTAAAATCCATTGGCATTACCCTAAGCAGTATGCGAATTAATAATCAGACAAAAAACCTGCTGGAACAATCGCAGCGCATGGAGCAAAAGATGAAGATACAGGAGGAGGAGATGCGAAGCAACATTTTGAGGCTAGAGGCTGAGTTACTAGAAATGAGAATGAAAGAGGAGGAACAAGGCAACAAAAAATAATCATCATAGAGATGATATTTGAGATTAAAAGGTTCTTCGATTAGGTTTATTAATTAGGTTTATTGATTAAGATTAAGATTAAGATTAAGATTTTGGAGTTAGCTGCCAACAAAACAAATGTTTTTGTTGGCAGTTTTTTTTGATAGTAGCAAAACAGCGAAGATTGAATCGGAAGGTTCTTCAATATTTAGAGTAAAAACCATCCAGCTCGTCGGGGTAATTCCCCAGCTCATCGGGTTTAACTGGTATTATAGTTAATCGTGCCATACATTTGCTGCAACAAAGGAAAGTCATTAACTTTAAACTCTCGATCATGGAACGCGTATGTTATAATCACCACAGACCCAAAAGAATGAAAAAAGCTGTTTTCGGACTTCTCGTTATTGCTGCAGGCTTTATTTGGCTTGGCTCAAACATGGGATACGTTGATGATACTACCCTGCATATCATATTTTCCTGGCCAATGTTGCTGGTTGCCATTGGACTTACCAACCTAGCCGAGCGTGATAGCCGTTTTACTGGGATTGTCCTGATTCTGGTGGGAAGTTTCTTCTTAGCTCCTCGGTTAATTTCAACACCCTATAACTTTATTGGAATCTACTGGCCAGTGCTCATAATCATTCTAGGAATAATGATTTTCTTCAGTGCGCTCACCAGACGATTTTGGGGTCATCACCGATTCCATAGATACTCAGAAGTAACCACCAATGGCGACTTGGACGAAATGAATATTTTTGGTGGTTCCAAAAAAAAAATAAATGACAAAAACTTTAGTGGGGGTAGGATTACCAACATCTTTGGCGGAGCCGAAATAGATCTCACTAAGGCAGATCTGGTTCCTGGCAAAAGCGTCTTGGAGGTAACCTGCATTTTTGGAGGCATTTCGCTTGTAGTTCCCTCCGACTGGTCGGTTCAGGTTTCAGTAGTGTCCATTCTCGGTGGCTTTCACGACAAAAGATCAACCATTAACAACCATGAGAATCCTGATAAGGTGCTCATAATTAAAGGTGCTGCTGTATTTGGAGGCGGGGAAATCAAGAGCTATTAATCCTCGACTATGGATCATTCGGTTCTTGTAAATCGACAATATCTTTCCTGGTATGGAATAGCTTGGAGCATGCTTGTCATACTCCAAGTTTTCATCGTAAGCTTGAGCGGAGGAATTCCTTTATGGCCCATATTAATTGATAGCATTGTATCAACCTATCTTTTTGCCCTGCTGGGAATCCCAATTTGGTATGTAGTTCAATTCTACAAGCCAGAAAAGGCCACCATATTTAACCTTATCATTAATCAGCTGACGTTGGCAATTCCGATCGTTGCTGGATGGCATTTTCTTAGCACCTACCTCGTGAAGGAGCTAACGGCCTCTTGGCCCACCTATGAATTATTTCTTGTCCAAACACTTCCAGTAAGAATTGCCTCTGGAATATTTCTATACCTAACGCTAACGCTTATTTACTACCTCATTATTTACTACAACAACCTTCAAGATAAAGTAAAAAGCGAAGCAAGACTTCAGGAGATGCTTAAAGAGGTGGAGCTGGATATGCTAAAGTCCCAGATTAACCCTCATTTCTTATTCAACAGCTTAAACTCCATCAGTTCTCTAACCATTACTGCGCCTAAAATGGCAAGGGAGATGCTTGTTAAGCTATCCGATTACCTGAGGTATTCGGTCTCCATGGGTAAAAGCCAAATAACAACATTAGGTGAGGAGATAGAAAACATAAAGCTTTACCTTGAAATTGAGAAAATTCGTTTCGGAAGTAAGCTCCTCTTCTCCTTCGATTTGCAGGACGATATTTTGAATGCAACCATTCCAGCCATGATTCTTCAGCCATTGTATGAAAATGCAGTGAAGCATGGAGTTTATGAAAGTACCTCGGAAATAGTAATCAGAACCTCAGCAAGGCTACAGGGTAGCATACTCACCCTGCGCATCACCAATAACTACGAGCCTGGGGTTCCATCGAAGAAGGGAGCCGGAGTTGGACTTAAAAACATCAGCGAAAGGCTACGCCTGTTATACCATAACGAGCAGCTCCTACAAGCAAAAAAACATGATCAACTTTTTGAAGTAATAGTTTCCATTCCTCAGGTTAAGCAGGTTTAACACTTGCACCAGCCTACACTTCTTCTGGCCTTTAAGTGGCTTGTATGTAAATAGTTGTTTTGGGAATCCTAATAAAGCTGAACCAAGTGAATGTAGATGGTAAAAAAATTAGAACCTTGCTTGTGGAGGACGAAGAACCAGCCAGGGCAATTATAAAAGAGTATTTGAAGACCTTTCCCGATATTGAGATAATTGGTGAGGCTGCTGATGGTTTTTCTGGTGCGAAGGCCATTAATGACCTCAAACCGGACTTGGTTTTTCTCGACATCCAAATGCCAAAACTTACTGGTTTTGAACTACTCGAATTGCTCGACCACCAATGCCTAATTATCTTCACCACGGCCTACGATCAATATGCCATAAAAGCGTTTGAGATGAATGCAGTTGACTACCTGCTGAAACCATTCTCAACCATTAGATTCAATGAAGCCGTAGAGCGTGCCATTACCCGATTTCACTCGATAAAAACCGATGTAAAGGTTACCCAAGCACTCCTAAAATCAGCAGACGAATCTACGGAATACCTTGAGCGCATTGCCGTTCGAAAAGCCGGAAACATAGAGGTTATACCTGTTGGTGAGGTAATTTATTTAGAAGCCGATGGCGACTACGTGGTGCTCCACACTGCCAACGGAAAGTTTATGAAGGAAAAAACCATGAAATACTTTGAGCAGCATCTTCCAACCTCGGCATTTGTAAGAATTCATCGCTCCTACATAGTGAACGTGGAAAAGATCCAGCGGCTGGAACTTTATGAAAAGGACTCCTATCTGGTGGCGCTAAAGAATGGAGAAAAGCTTCGATCGAGCGATGCTGGGCAAAAGTTGTTGCGGCAGCGGTTAAATCTATAAAAAATTGGGGCGGTAGAATTTACCGCCCCAATTTTTTTACCTTAAACTAGTTGAAAGTTGGCAAGAACGAGTAATCCTTGTCATACTCCATCATCTGCTTAACAAAATCGGTGGGATAAGTAACAGTTACATCTACAATCTTACCATCCTTAACCACTGGGGTGAGCACTGGATTGATAAATCCGGCATAAGGAGCCAAATTCAACTTTTTATAACGCTCCAAAACCTCCTTATGCAGCTGTTGATCAACCGGAACACCATATGTCTCAACTAAATTTTTCCCAGCCGCATAATCTCCAGTGGATTTAATGCGCTGAACCTCTCTAAGAAGTTGTCCAAATAGAGTTCGCAACTTCTGATAATCGTTAATCTTGAAGTAGGTTTTTCCATCGCGAACCACCTTCTCAATCACATTGTCGGCCTTTCCTTTAGCGTAGCACCATTCAGAGATTAAGGCCCGGTCGCGCATGTGCGCCTCCTCAATGTTTTTTCCCGGTTCAATTCGTGTAAGCTGCGTCATTAAACCATTGCGAATATACTGGTTATACTCGGCCTTTGCAGCATCATACGATGGTAGTACTCCCAGCTCTTCCAGCTTTGGATCGGCAATAAAGTATAGCGCAAACAGGTCGGCACGAGCCTCCTCCAGCGTTGATCCGTAATTTTTGAGCTCATCGCCCTTAACGCCGGGGGCTAGCTGACCGGAGCCGTGACCCAAGCACTCATGAAGGTCGGTAAGCATGTTGCTTGCGATGGCGCCATACTTTTTGGCCAGCTCAATCTCCTCCTGAGAGTAGGCAAATTCATCAATAAAACCGTCACCCAGCGAAGCCATATCGTAGGAGTGGGTAATGTTTTCGATGGTTACGCTCTTCGAACCATAATCCTTCCTGATCCAGTCGGCGTTAGGAAGGTTTATGCCAATGGGAGTTGATGGAAAGCAATCACCACCAAGGCAGGCCACTGTAATTACTTTGGCCGTAACACCCTTTACCTCCTTCTTCTTATACATAGTGTCGGTGGGAGAATTATCCTCAAACCATTGGGCATTTTTGCTAATAATTTCTGCCCTTTTGGTTGCCTCAATATCCTTAAAGTCGACTATCGATTCCCACGTCGCCTTGTAACCAAGTGGATCTCCATAGGTCTCAATAAATCCGTTAACAAAGTCTACCTCGGAAGCGAAATCGGAAACCCATGCAAGATTATACTTATCGAACATCTTCAAATCGCCTGAGTTGTAGTAGTCAATCAAATATTGAATAGTCTCCTTTTGCTTGTCGTTTTCTGCTACATCCTTTGCCTTACCAAGCCAATACACAATCTTCTCAATGGCAGAAGAATACATTCTACCCACCTTCCAAACCTTTTCTACTAGCTTGCCATCCTCCTTCACAAGTTTAGAATTCAATCCATAGGAGATAGGCTGAGTATCTTTTGGATTGACCATTTTGGCATAGAAAGCCTCCACCTCCTTTTGGGTAACGCCTTCATAAAAGTTTACCGCCGACGATGTTACCATATCAACGCCCGCCTTTTGGTCTAACCGGTAGCGGGCCACGTTGGGGTCAAAAATAATTGGCACCAACATTGTTTGCATCTCCTCTTTTGTTCCTAACTCCTTTGGAAAAAATTTATCTGGAGTATTCTTCACCAAATCGGCAAAGTACTCCTTGGAGAAACCTGGAAGAAACTTTTCGTTAGAATAGTGATGATGAATTCCGTTGGAGAACCACACTCGCTTTATATAAACCATAAATTTTGCAAAATCAGGCTCATTTCGATCACCGGTGTAGCCTGAGTAGATGGCATCCAGCACTCTCCTTACGGCAAGGTTGTACTTATAGTTCTGGTCCCAAGTAATATCGCGCCCCGATAAGGCAGCCTGGGAAAGGTAGTAAACGAGCTTTTTCTGGTCGAGCGATAAGCTGTCAAAATCGGGAATCTGATAGCGTAAAATCTTTAGGTCAGCAAATTGATCTATCTGCCACTTAAAGTTTGTATCATCATTTTTCTTGTCCGAAGAGCAAGATATTACTCCCATTAGTGCAAGTGTAGCCATTGCTATTACTAGTTTTTTCATCTCCATCCATTTTTTCATTAGGAACGAGTAAAGTTAATCCTAAATAATGCAGAAACAAGATTATGCTATTTTTCTCTGGTATCTGGCGGTTGTGGTAGCTGTCGCTTCTTGGGTTTTGAAGGGTTTCGTAGGTCAAGGTCCGATTGTAAAACCCACATGCCCTTAATGAATTTGAAACCATCGTAGGAAGAGTCGGGGCCGTAAAATCGCAAATCACCAACATACTCAGAGTGAGAGGGACTTAGGTGATCAAAAACAATCATATCTGATTCGGGAAGGTAGCGCATCATCATGGTTGCTCTGGCCGAATACTCAAAAATTATCCTGGAGAAGATCTTTTTACCATTATTGAAGATGGGGGCACCAAAAACAGGTCGGTTTTCCGAATCAAAATGGAGCACTTCAATAACTCGCTTACAGGTAAAAATATTATTAAGGTCAACACCCAAAAGGAAATAGTAATTGGTTCCCGCCATCTTCTTCTCGGCTATCTGATAGTAGAGGGCGCCAAACCACGATTGTGGGCCACAGATTTGGTCAGCAGGGTTTTGAATCTTGGCACGGGAGTCGTTGAGTTCAAAAAGCGAAACCGCCCCGCTCTTCCTATTTTTTACCTGCAGAAAACCAAACATTTTTTGCGTACCTCCTGCCTGAGGAATGTTCCAAGTAAAGATGCGGATTAGCTTATCATCGGAAACAACCTTTCCTATGTGGGCGAGCGAATCGAAGGGATAGTCAAACGAGTTCTGTTTACTAAGAAGACCCTTAAGTGTTGACCAGACCTTTTGGTTTAGCCTGTTCGATTCAGAATAATCAGTCTGTTTGGCAACCTCATCCATCAAGGATTTAAGAGTGCTTTCACCCTGCTTTAAGGTATCTCCGGCCATTTGCTGGCCCACACTCTCAATGGGCAGCAATGCAAGCGAAACCATGGTTATTATGTTAACTAGTCTTTTGAACATAGCTTGAGGTTTGTTGTTAAAATGACACAAAAATACAGAAGCATGTTAGCTAACGAAAAGATTCGCAAATTATTTTCATGGAAAATGCTTGCCGGTGTCATTATTGGTGGAATTGCTGGATTTGTCTACTTCCACTTTTGGGGCTGCCACGGAACCTGTCCCATCACTTCATCACCGGTGAAAACGGTAGTATTTGGCTCCATCATGGGTGGCCTGTTGGCCTCCTAGCCTTTCAGCTCATCTAGCGACGAAATAATTGCATTGCAAGCCAAACGAATCTGCTCTTCGGTGATAATAAGCGGCGGAGCAATGCGCAAGGCCGTATCGCAAAATAAGAACCAGTCGGCGATTACCCCTCTGTTCAAACATTTTGCAATGGTTGCCTGCACCAACGCTGCATTGCCCAACTCTACGGCAAGCAGCAGACCGCTTCCCCTTACCTCCTTTATTAAGGTATGCTTCAAAAGCGACCGAAACACCATCTCCTTTTCATAAACTGATTCAACCAGGTTTTCCTCCAAGATGAATTGGAGGTTTGCCTTTGCCGCAGCACACGACACTGGGTGTCCGCCAAAGGTGGTAATGTGTCCAAGGATAGGATTGGTTTTGAGGCAGCCCATTATTTCGGCGCTTGATACAAAAGCACCCAGCGGCATACCTCCGCCCATGCCTTTGGCAATGGTCATCACATCGGGAACAACCCCAAATTTCTGGAAAGCAAACAGGTGGCCAGTACGGCCAAAACCAGTTTGAACCTCATCAAAAATTAGCAAGGCACCAACCTCGTTGCAGCGTTTCCGCAATGCAACAAGAAACTCCCTATTGGGTACTATGGCTCCAGCTTCGCCCTGAATTGGCTCCACTACCACCGCTGCGCTCCTAGTTGTTATTTGCTGAAGTTCTTCAATGCTATTGAATGACAGATGGCGAACATCGGGTAGCAGCGGACGGAAGGCATTCTTAAAACTCTCATCACCCATCATGCTGAGTGCCCCGTGAGTGCTCCCATGGTATGCTTTTTCAAAACCAATTAATTCAGTTCTACCGGTAAAGCGCTTTGCTAACTTCAACGCACCTTCGTTGGCCTCGCTTCCACTATTCACAAAGTAAACCTGCGATAGATTTTCAGGAAGTAGTTCTGTTAAAGCCACAGCATATTCAACCTGGGGGGCTTGAACATACTCGCCGTACACCATAAGGTGCAAATATTTCTCCGCTTGCTCTTGAATAGCCTTAACTACAGCAGGGTTGCAATGGCCTATGCTGCTAACAGATATGCCAGAAATAAGGTCAAGGTATGCCCTATCGTGGGTGTCATAAATATATACACCTTCAGCACGCTTGATTTCCAAACCCAACGGGCTATCGGAAGTCTGGGCAACGTGCTGCAAAAATAGTGATCGCAGCGAAATCATTTAGAAAATTATTTACTGATTAGCTTAAGCTCCTTTAAAAGTTTTTCGCGATAGGATTTCCCAATAGGAACAAGCTTCGATCCAGTTGCAAAGCGAAGAAGGATAGAATTATCCTCAATGCTCGAGATTTTCTTTACGTTAACAATAAACGACCTATGAACTCGCTTAAAAGTGGAGGCAGGAAGCTGACTCTCAATGGCCTTCATGGTAAAGTGAATGGTGTGCTTCTCCTTTCCAGTATTGACTACTACGTAGTTTTCGAGCGCTTCAACCCAAAGTATCTCGCTGAGCTTAAGCCTCACCAGCGAGCTGTTTTTCTTAATGAATATCTCATCATCCTCAACGGTAGGCTTGTTTCCCGAAGTGAATCGGTCGAACACCTTTGTTGCAGCCTTGTAAAACCGCGCATAAGATACCGGCTTTAAAAGATAATCGGTAACGTCATACTCGAAAGCTTCAAGCGCATATTTCTCTTTGGAGGAGACAATAATCACCTGAGGCGCAACCTTCAGAGTTTTCAGAAACTCAATTCCGGTCATTTCGGGCATCTCAATATCCAGGAAGATAAGCTGGATATCGTCACTTTTCTCAATACCTCTAATCGCATGTATAGCCGATGGAAACGACTTTACGAGGTTAAGGAACTCTGTCTTCTTCACATATTCCTCGATGATTCTGCTCGAAAGCTCATCATCATCAATAATTATACAGTTCAGCATCCCATAAAAGTTTTGCATCTCATACCCCTAAATTTACGCATTTTCGTCAAAAAAAATCGATTTAAGGAGAATTTTATTCCGATTTTGAAAGAAAATGTTGAATTAACGGTTCTGCATTTTTAACCGACTTCTTCATCCAGTTGACTAGTTGGATGTTGTACTCCTCCTCGGTAAGTTTCCAATTGAAACTTTTTTGGCTGCGGAGTTGCAACATGAGGTGATGAATTATAATTGCAGCGGCAACAGAAATGTTCATACTTTCGGCAAATCCGTAGATCGGAATTTTTAAAAACTCGTCTGCTTCCTGCATCAGTGTTGAGGAAATGCCAGAATGTTCAGTGCCAAAAAAAAGTGCAACCTTGCCTTTGCTGATATCAAAGTTCTCCAGTGCAACATCATGCTGATGAGGGGTTGTTGCAACAATCCGGTAGTTCTGGCTTCTTAGCTGGCGGATAAGACCCGAGGTGTGCTCCTGCTCTTCTCTGTAGTGGTGAATGTTCAGCCACTTATAGGTTCCCTTGGCAATTTGGGGGCTGGGACAAAACCGATTCTCCTTCTCCACGATATGAACATCGAGCAGCCCGAGGCAGTCACAGGTTCGAAGAACGGCACTTGCATTATGCGGATGGTAAATATCTTCGAGACAAACGGTGAGGTATTTTGTTCTATTACTTAGTACCTGCTTAAGAATTTCTTGCCGCTCCTCAGAGATAAACTGTGATAGGAAGCTTATAATAGCTGCGTCCATAAAGCCAATTTCGAGTAAAAATATCAAAAAAAAAGGGAGAACTCGACGTCTCCCTTGTAAAATGCATTCAGATGCTACTGAACAACATCATTTAATTCGCTACCAGATTTGAATTTAACCACCTTCTTAGCGCTGATCTTAATAGGAGCACCAGTTTTAGGGTTTCTTCCAGTCCTTGAGTTGCGGGTTGAAACGGAAAAAGAACCAAATCCAACCAAAGCAACACGATCACCCTTCTTAAGGGAGTCGGTGGTAGATTTTACGAAAGCATCCAAAGCCTTCTTTGCGTCAGCCTTTGTAAGGTTTGCCTCAGCAGCAATAGCATCAATAAGTTGTGCTTTGTTCATAACCAGTTAAATTTTAGGTTAGTAATTCTCGTTGGTCAAACAATCGTAGACAAATATAACGTTTTTCATAGCGTTTACAAATGTTTGAGGTTTTTTTTCTCTTTTTTTTTGATTTTCGTCATAATTTCTTGCGTATTTGCAAAACGCTGATAAGAAAAGACTTGATTGAGTCAACAAAATGGCATCAATTATTTGGCAATATTTGGTAGGCAACTCTTGGCTGAACAAAAAAAAACACTACTTTTGCCCACGCCTGGAGAAATGGCAGAGCGGTTGAATGCGGCGGTCTTGAAAACCGTTGTACTCGTGAGGGTACCGGGGGTTCGAATCCCTCTTTCTCCGCCATAAGGAAGGCTCAAGCCTTCCTTACTATTATTACTATTCTGGAGAGATGCCGGAGCGGTCGAACGGGGCGGTCTCGAAAACCGTTGTACTCGTTAGAGTACCGGGGGTTCGAATCCCTCTCTCTCCGCCACCAAAGCCCTTTCAAGGGCTTTTTTACTAATAAGGCTATGGAACAATTGGGACTTAATGCCGATGTAGTTGCAAAATTCCTAAAATTTGGGTTAGTTGGCATTTCCGGGCTATTCATCGATTTCGGAATCACCTTCCTCCTCCGAAACAAGCTCAAGATTCATCAGTATATAGCCAACGCAACCGGATTTATCACCGCCGCCTCCACCAACTACATTCTCAACCGGGTATACACCTTCCACAGCCATAACCCTCATATGCTAATGGAATACGGCAAGTTTATTGGTGTTTCCATTGTTGGACTGGGAATTAATACCTTTGTTCTTTGGCTACTTGTGAGCAAGGCTAATTGGAACTTCTACTTCGCCAAATTATTTGCCATTGGAGCCGCCACAATGTGGAACTTCATTATCAACTTAGCCATAACCTTCGTGTAGCAATCTCAAACAGCTACGCCCCTCATTTCTAAAAAGAAAAAGGGTGGTTCGTAAACCACCCTCATTATCCATTTTTTTGCAGAAATATTCTACTTCGATACCTTATAAATATATATGGTCTGATTTCTATTCGATTTACTCTGCTTGTATAGGAGCTTATCGAGGATGCTTGGCTCAACCACCGCCTCGAGTTTAAGCAGTGGGAAGACCTGCTCAATTGCTTTTTTTCGAAGTTCAAGATCTTTGCTCTCGCAGATAAACACGTATTCGGGCAGCTGAGCAACCGAAAAGGTGTCGAAATAGTGAACCGAACGTATCATTTTACGGTAATGTCCGTCCTCAATGAGCTTATGAACCAGGGCGGCAGAAGTATCCTTGTCGCTTACCTTGGCCAAGTTGTACTGCACAAACCAGCTGCCAGCGTAGAAACCCGGTAGCAGATTTACGTTATCGTGCAGCGTATCCTCTATTAAAATTCCGTGGGGAACCGACTTACCATAAAGGTAATACATGGCATTTACGCGAGACAACTTTGATGATGAAACAGAAATGGGTAGAAGAAGTGTGATATTGATTACCCAGAACGCAATGGATAGCCCCTTAATCAGCCCGGAGTGATTTACCCAAAATTTCGATTCCTTAATTTTATACCAGCCTATAATACCGGCCGTGACAAAGAAGGGCAATACTGGGAAGATGAACCTCTCCTGCTTATTGGGAAAATAGGAATGAAACGCGGTGAATAGCAGCGTTGGCAAAACAATAATTAACGTCTTTTTCCAACTTCTAAAGAAACCAACAATCCAAAGCCAACCCAGAGGTGGAAGTAATACCCCAATAATAATGGAAGCATACATATAGGGGTTGTCTGTGCCATAATCAGTTTTATGAGCTAGGTTGTAGCGAATATACTCCATCAGCTCGGCAAAGGGACGTCCCCAAACAAACATGTCTACTACTCCCTGTATCATGAATATGGAGATCAACACCCCCACACCAAAAACTATCGCCTCCCAAAACTTTTTTCGGAAAAGGATTACCAGACCAATACCTCCTATAAAGATGGCTGTTTGGAAACGGATAGAAAAGGCTAAACCAATGACCGATCCTGCGAATAAAAAATACTTGTACGACCGAGACTCCTCAAGTGCAACATACACCATGTACACCCCCATCATTAAAAAGGGAATGCAAACCATCTCCACCAAATTCCTGACGGAGAGCATGGGCATAAACCAAAGGAATGATAGAGCGAGCCCGACCTGAATGGCAGCCTTTCTACCACCCATCCTATCGGCAATTTTGTAGCCAAAGGCAACCACAATGAGCGAAAATAGGGCGTGCAGCAACCGAATCAGGAATGCCATAACCTTGGGGTTATGAATGCTAGCCGCCTTAAAGGCAGAAAGTATGAGATAGTGAATTCCTACGTAAAAAAAGCTGTGGCCCGACGGAACCGGGTTCACCTGGCTCTTGGGTAACCAGTCGTTGTAATCGGTACCATCCACCCACGACTGTGACGCTTCTAGCACCAAAAAATGGTCGTCGTGCATTCCATACCCCTGTGAAAAAATGGCTGCAAGCAACCGTATGAGGAAAGCACCAATCAGAATAACATGGAGTGGATTGGAATCCCAAAGCTTTTTAAAGAATTTCATCATCCTATTTTTTAGTTTTCAATTCAGTAAAATGGTAATCCCCTACTTCGAAAATCCTCGTTTACAGTGACAAAAGCACAGTAATCTCCAATCCACACATTACCAACAGACGCAATATTCAACAACAACCTAGTAATTCTAAGAACTAGTGCTGCATGTTATACAACTTCGAATATATGCCACCTTTAGTCAGCAGCTCATCGTGCTTGCCCTGCTCCACAATCTCACCATCCTGCAGCACACAAATGAGGTCGGCACTCTTCACTGTCGACAACCTATGCGCAATTACAATGGATGTCCTATTCTTCATCAGATTTTCGAGCGCCTCCTGCACTAGCCTTTCGGATTCGGTATCCAGTGCCGAGGTGGCCTCGTCGAGAATCATGATTGGGGGATTCTTGAGAATGGCCCGAGCGATACTTACGCGCTGGCGCTGCCCACCAGAAAGTTTCCCACCCCTATCTCCAATATTGGAGTAATAGTCGTTGTGGGTAGCCTGAATAAACTCGTGCGCGTTGGCAACTTTAGCCGCCTGAATCACCGAATCAATGGAGGCGCCAGGAACACCAAATGCAATGTTATTATAAAAGGTATCGTTGAAAAGGATGGATTCTTGGTTTACGTTTCCCATCAACGCACGCAGACTCTTAATTTTAATATCCTTGATGCTAACACCATCGATTAAAATATCACCCTGATCAACATCGTAGAAGCGGGGAAGCATATCTACGAATGTGCTCTTGCCAGAGCCTGATTGGCCCACCAAAGCCACTGTCTGCCCTTTATGAATGGTAAGGTTGACATTCTTCAGCACAAGGTCGTTTTCGTACTTAAAGCTCACGTTGCGATACTCAATCTTTTCCTTAAACTCTAGCATGTCAATGGCATCTTCCTTCTCCTTTATTGGATTCTCCGCTTCCAAAACGACATCTATCCTATCGGCTGAGGCAAGCCCCTTAAGAACATTGTAGTAAGCTTGGCTAAATGATTTTACCGGGGTAATAATCTGAGAGAAGAGGATTATATAACCAATCAAGGTTGGTGCTGCAAGAGCGCTCTGCCCCGATAGCACCAACCTTCCTCCATACCACATAAGAATAACAACCACCGACACTCCCAAGAATTCACTCAACGGTGAAGCCAAGTCGCGACGACGATTTACTTTAACTAGTATGCGAGTATAAAAAGAGTTGGTGCTTTCAAAACGCCGAACCATCTTTTCCTCAGCATTAAAAGCTTTGATAATCCTTAAGCCCGAAAGCGTCTCCTCTAAAATGGCTAACAAAAATCCCAAACGACGTTGTCCCTTGAAGGAATTTTTTCGAAGATTCTTACCAATTCGCCCGATCATTAATCCGGACAATGGTAACAGAATAAATACAAAAAGTGTAAGTCTGGGGCTCATGGTTACAAGCCCAATTAGGTAAACAATTACAAGAATAGGGTCGCGGAAGAACATCTCCATGGAGCGCATAATGCTCACTTCTAACTCGTTTACATCGTTGGTGATTTTGGAAATAATATCACCCTTTCGCTCTTCTGAGTAGTATCCAAGCGGCAGAGAAAGTATCTTGGCATACATCTGGTTGCGAATATCCTTTACCACACCATTTCTAAAAGGAGATAAGAAATATAGCGATAGGTAAGTAAAGAAATTTTTTAGAAAAGTCATTACAACTACCAATACGCACATAAACAGGAGCGCATCGGTAATTCCATGCTGCACCTTAATTATACTAACAAGGTAGTTAAAGTTGTGTGAAATTGACTCGTATGAAAGGGTAAGAGGCACCGAGTTGGTTACAGGAGGAACCTGATTGAATAGCACACTTAAAAAAGGGATAACCATGGTAAACGTAAATAGCGAAAAAATTGCCGCCAGAATGTTAAAGCCAATGATTGAGGTGACTGTCCATTTATATGGAACCAGATATCGAAATATTTTACCAAATTTTTTCATTCGTATTCAATTAAATATTGTTCAAAATCTCAGTCCAACAGCACCAATTTCTTCGCCTACCAAGGGCACAAAATAATAGTAATGTGCAATGGTTTCATTCGGTGAGGATGCCGCCAGCCTGCATAAAAAACCCATGTTACAGAAAGCAAAAGTAAAAAAACAAGTGAGTATTAGCACAGAAAGAGACTAATAATCACAAGAAACCCCAGTAAATTTAGGTAATACTGGGGTTATATGTTCAAATTATTACTAGACTCCCGTATAGGTATAGGGCGTAATGGCCAACAGTTCCTGCTTAACCTCCTCTGCAACAGGCAGGCCAGCAATAAACTGCTGAAATGTTTCGGCTGTAACCTTCTTGTTGGTTCGTGTAAGCTCCTTCAGCATCTCGTAGGGATTGGGCACACCCTCCCTCCTCAGAATGGTTTGAATTCCCTCTGCCACCACAATCCAGTTATTTTCGAGGTCGGCATTAATAGCTGCTTGATTTAGGATAAGCTTGTCGAGACCCTTCATCAGCGACTTAAACGCCAGAACGGAATGAGCGGCCGGTACTCCCATGTTCCGCAGCACGGTGGAGTCTGTAAGATCGCGCTGCATGCGCGAAACCGGCAACTTAGCGCTCAGGTGCTCAAAAATGGCGTTGGCCATCCCTAAATTCCCCTCTGCATTCTCAAAGTCGATGGGATTAACCTTGTGCGGCATGGCCGATGAGCCCACCTCCCCCAGAACAATCTTCTGCTTGAAGTAGTCCATGGAAATATACTGCCACATGTCGCGAGAAAGATCTATGAGAATGGTGTTAATGCGCTTAAAATTGTCAAAGATAGCGGCAAGGTTGTCGTAATGCTCAATCTGCGTGGTTATTTGAGAGCGGTCGAGTTCCAGCGTCTGGTTCACAAAATGGTTGGCAAAGTTCACCCAGTCGATGTAGGGAAAGGCTACCACGTGTGCGTTAAAGTTACCGGTGGCACCGCCAAACTTTGCCGAGCAGGGAACATCGCGCAGCAGGTTTAGCTGCTTGCCGATGCGCTCCACAAATACCGACAGTTCTTTTCCAAGACGAGTTGGGGAGGCTGGTTGTCCATGTGTACGGGCAAGCATGGGAACATCCTTCCACTCCTCCACCAGCTGATTCAGCTTATCGAGCATGCCTTCGATCTGCGGATAGTAAACCTCGTGGGCAAACTCCTTTAGCGCCTGAGGGAAAGCCGTGTTGTTAATGTCCTGAGAAGTAAGTCCAAAATGAACAAACTCCTTCACCCCGCCGAGCTTTAGGGCGTCCATACGCTCCTTTACAAAATACTCCACCGCCTTCACATCGTGGTTAGTAACAGACTCTATCTCCTTTACACGGCGTGCATCGTCGGAATTGAAGTGCAGGTATATTTCACGCAACTTGCCAATGGTATCCTCTTCCATCCCCTTCAGCTGAGGAAGAGGTATTTCACACAAAGCGATAAAATACTCCACCTCCACATGAACCCGGTAGCGTATAATGGCCTCCTCCGAGAAGTAGCGGGCGCACTCCTCCACCTTGCTTCGATATCTCCCATCGATGGGAGATATGGCTGCCAAAGAGAAATTTTCCATGAGTTGCATTTTAGTTGATGTTGCAAAGGTAATAAATGCAAGAGTTTTTTACCCATAGAATTACAACTCACTCGTCGAAAATATACCGTTATTTTAAAATTGGTTAGCCATCTTAAGCTGGTTTTTGTTACCTTCGTTGTGTGAATTATTGTCTCTAGAAATTTATTTACTGGCATAGTATGGCAAAAGTTAGAGTAGCTGCCGTTTCCTATATCAACACCATCCCATTTCTTTTTGGTCTCCAGCACCATTCTGTTAAAGAATCAATTGAGCTAATAGTCGACAGTCCATCAAACTGCTCCAAAATGCTCAACTCTGGTGAGGTCGATTTAGCCCTTATCCCAGTTGTGTTTATTCCTGACATCATTGGAGGTGAAGTGGCTAGCCGATACTGTATTGCTGCGCTGCAGGAGATTCGATCCTTTGTGCTTGCCATGAATGGCTCGTTAAGCAACCTATCGACGCTATACCTCGATATGAACTCCCGAACCTCAACCACCGCTGCACGGGTGCTTAGCCAGCACTCCTGGCGAATTGCGCCTGAGTTGAAACCATTGGAAAGGATTGAAACAGCGCTTCAGCTTCGCGCTGGTGAAGGAGCCATTCTGTTGGGCGACAATGTGCTGGGGTTAGAAGCAAGCTTGGGCTGTAAGATCGACATGGCCCATGAGTGGCGAAAATTTACTGGGCTACCATTTGTTCTGGCGGCCTGGGTTTCGAACCGAAAGCTTCCCAGCGATTTTATGGCGCTATTCAACGATGCACTTAAGTATGGCGTTAACCACCTCGACGAGGCTGTACTCATTGGCAACCCTAAGGGAATTCTTACACCACAGGATACACGACGTTACCTCACCGAAAATATAAGCTACATTTTCGACAACGAGAAAATGGAGTCGATGAAGCTATTTCAAAAGTTGCATGCTCAAATGGAGACCGTGCCCAACTAAACTTCAATATTTCCTTTTCTTTAATTAGCCAAATTGATTAACGTCCAAATTTCGAAGCCTGTATGATTGCCATATACTACAAAGCACTTAAAAAGATAATCCTTGAGGCGGATGTAAAGGTTTTCGATGAGATAGACCCAGAGGAGATTCTTTGGATCGACCTAATCAATCCAAGCCTTAAGGAAAAGAAGGCGCTGGAATCGTTTTTGGGAACTAACCTCACCTCCCGACAAAAGGCTGAAGAAATTGAGAGCTCATCGCGCTACTCCGAAACGGAGAACTTGGTGATTGCCAACTCCAACTTCCTGATTCAGGAGGAGGATACCTTCACTTACGAGCCTGTTTCTTTTATTCTAAAAGATGGCATTCTAGTTTCCATGCGTAACGCCGAGCTGCGAGTATTCGACGAATCGACCCGAAAATTTCAGATTAACTACAAGGCCTATCCCTCCGGATTTCATATTCTTGTTGCACTGCTCGAAACTCGAATCGACCTCGATGCTGACATGGTGGAGAGCATTGCGCGAGAAATTTCACAGGTGAGCAAGCGGCTATCGCTCAACACCGATATCGACGAGGAGATCATCCTCACGATCAATCAGTTACAGGAAAACACCATGGTCATCCGCGAGAACATTATCGACAAGCAAAGGGTGCTATCGGGCATTATGAAGAGCGAGCGGTTCCCTTCCGACATCTACCCAAAGCTCTCCATTATGCTCAAGGACGTAAGCTCGCTGATTAACCACACCGACTTTAGCTTCGAGCGTTTGGAGTACTTGCAGAACACTTTCCTTGGGTTAATCAACATTGAGCAGAATAAGATTATTAAGATATTCACCGTGGCATCGGTGGTGTTTATGCCGCCAACCCTCATAGCCAGCGTTTATGGCATGAACTTTAAAACAATTCCGGAGCTCCAGTGGACAGCCGGTTATCCGTTTGCCATTGGCCTCATGATATTTTCATCACTACTTACTCTATACCTATTCCGCCGTAGGAAGTGGCTTTAACTAACACCACCAGGACACACCATGAAAACACTGCTTCACTTAACATTTTCGCTGCTTGTTGCCATCACCACTCTCACAGGGGCTAGGGCACAAGCTACCGATACCACACGACATGCAAAACAGCTGGTTTACCAGATCAATATTCTGAGTGAAATTGACCCTGCTGCATGGCGCATGGTGCAAAGTGGATTTAGGGAGGCTGAAGAGCTGCACGCCAAGCTGGTGCTCATTCGAATGAATACATATGGTGGAATGCTCAACTCGGCCGACTCCATCCGAACCAAAATTCTGAACAGTCCCATCCCCGTGTGGGTGTTCATCGATAACCAGGCAGCCTCAGCTGGAGCACTCATCTCCATTGCTGCGAGCAGAATATACATGCGCAAGGGAGCAAGCATTGGTGCTGCCACTGTGGTAAACCAAACGGGAGAAGCACTCCCCGACAAGTATCAATCGTTTATGCGCGCTATGATGCGCGCCACGGCCGAATCGCACGGCAAGGACACCCTAATCTCCGGTAAGGATACCACCTTCCTTTGGCATCGCGACCCGCTGATTGCAGAGGCCATGGTGGACCCACGAACGGTAATCCCCGGCATTATCGATTCCACCAAGGTGCTTACCTTTACAACGTTGGAGGCCATAAAGAACCACTACTGCGAGGGCGAGGCTGAGTCGGTAAGCGAGGTGCTAGCCATGGGTGGTGTTACCAACTACGAAATTCACGAGCAGCGTATCACCGGGCTGGACAGCATTATGGGCTGGCTGCTGAACCCGGTTGTGCAAGGCATTCTTATCATCCTCATCTTTGCCGGCATCTACTTCGAGCTGCAAACGCCAGGCATTGGCTTTCCCATTATTCTGGCCATTATTGCGGCAGCAGTTTACTTTGCCCCGCTCTACCTCGATGGACTTGCCGAAAACTGGGAGATCATTCTGTTTCTAGTTGGTCTTGTGCTTATTGCCATAGAGGTGTTTGCCATTCCTGGTTTTGGTATTGTAGGCATTACCGGTATTGTGCTCACCTTTCTTGGGCTTACCCTGAGCATGATAGACAACAACCTCTTTAAGCAGCAGGGGCCAATTCCTGCAGGCCCCATTGTGCAACCGGTGGTAATTGTCTCCGTGAGCATGTTCCTCTCACTGGTAATGGTGCTCTTTCTAAGCAAAAACCTATTTGGCAACAAACGCTCACCACTCTACCGTCTGGCATTACATGCCCGATTGACCGAGCAGGAAGGATTTGTTGGCGTGGACCTTAGCCAAAAAGATATGGTCGGAAAAACAGGAGTAGCCGTATCGGTGCTACGACCCTCGGGCAAGGTTGAAATTGATGGGGAAGTTTATGATGCCGTTTCCACAGACGGATTCACGCCAAAGGGCGAAACGGTGGTGGTTAAGAAAAATCTTGCGGGACAGCTCTACGTTACCAAACCATAAAATACTAGACCATGGAAACGCAATTTACCATTAGAGACTACAGGCCAAACGACTACCGGGGTGTGCTCACCCTGTGGCAGGCAACAGGGTTGGGTGGTGCTCACCGGGGCGACAACGATAAGGTGATTGCCAACACATTGGAGTTGGGCGGCAAAATGCTGGTAATTGAGGATACCGCATCGCAGGAGATTGTGGGCACCTCGTGGATGACCTTTGACGGACGACGGATTGGCCTCCACCATTTTGGAATCTTGCCACGGTTGCAGCGTACTGGATTGGGAAAAAAATTGGCCCGGGCCAGCCTTGCCTTTGCCAAGTATAAGGGCTACCAAATTAAGTTGGAGGTGCACCGCGACAACGCCAACGCCATAGCCCTATACACCAAGCTGGGCTTCACCTACCTCGGTGACTACGACGTTTACATTATTAGAGATTATGAGGGGTTGGATATTTAAGGTAAGAGGCTTACAAGCAAATTAGTTATAAGGGTTAGCGGTGTGCATCATTTATGATGCGTTTATGCCTACTACTGAATTAATGAGGTACAAAAGCAAGTAGTCAATCGGTTATTACCCCAATTATCTTAAATCAAAAATAATTCCAAAATTAAGAGATGCACCTAATGGTTTTATGATAGCGAATGTTTTAAAACCAGCTGTTAAAAATATTGAATTATTCTTCTTCTGATAATTCAACCCAAAATTTAACGATTGTGCTGCAAAACCTGAACCTAAATCAAAGACGTATGATATTATTGGACTAAGTCCCATTTTTGGATTAATGTAATTGACAGAAAATGGTATCTCAACCTTTGATGATATATCCGTACCAATTTTATTAGGACTGTGCAATCCAATTCCCAGATAAACCTTTTCGCTTTTTTCTGATTGCTGAAAAAGTATATCGAATCCATATGTTTGTATTAGAGCGTTGCTTGACTCTGGATCATCAACATTTGGGAAATAACCAACGACTCCTCCTGATACAATCAACTTTATTTTTCGTGGAATTCTTTTTTCATAGATAATGCATTTTTCATCCTGACATGTTAATTTCTGGTATTTCTCAGCAAAATCTATAATCTTTTGTTTATTAAGCTTATCTAATTTCGGGATCTCCTTTACAATCGGTTGACAATCAAATGTATAATATGTTAATAGCCCAACATAACCTTTTGATTCATTTTGCATCAACTTTCCATCAACATATTCAATTTTCTTGGAATATTTCAACTCCTCAATTGGTAGCGAATCTTTTGCAGCAAAATAGTGACTCTGCTGTGAGTCATCTAAGTAAAAATAAATATCAAGTCTTCCATGAACTAAATATTCCAAGAATAATCGAACCGGTTTATTGTCTATATCTATATTTTTAGACACATAATATTTACCATTTGTAAACCTATAACCATATATCTTATCACTACTGTCCGACTAAATTTAGAATAACAGGTTTTTGACTCTGCACACCAATAAACACGGGCAGTATTCTTGTTGCGTAAAAGGCACCTCCTCAGAAAACAAATTTAATTTGAGCGTCTAAA